>Ga0182016_10004301_pt1 | contig 15851 bp, 17 predicted proteins | sample 712S2MmetaG_FD_120491 | JGI IMG/M metagenome (GOLD analysis project Ga0182016, IMG submission 120491) | Permafrost microbial communities from Stordalen Mire, Sweden - 712S2M metaG | ecosystem: Environmental > Terrestrial > Soil > Wetlands > Permafrost | place: Sweden: Stordalen | collected...
GCGCCGTGGGTGTTTTTTGGCGCGGGCAAGAGCGAGGTGGGGTTGCTCGACACGGGCGCCGGCTTGTTGCACAGCCTCGAAGTGCACGGGCGGTACACGGTGGACACGGGCCTGGCTTCGTCCTTCAAGTCGGGTTTTGTCTCCGCCACGGGGACGCCCGATGGGCGAGTGTATGTCATGGGGAAAGCGCAGTCCGACGAGCTTTCGATGGTACAGTGCCGCCCAGGCCCGCTGCACATCATCGACCTGGAAGTACCCAGGGGGATGTCGCCGCGTTTCATGGCCGCCACCAACGACCGTCTTTATCTGGCCGACCCTGGTGGGACCATCGCTTTCTACGATCTGCCGCCGCAGACCGGCGGGACGGCGCGCTAGGCGGAAGAGCGTTCAGCGACCGGCGGCCGGCTACCCGCGGCTGGCCGATTTGGGCCGGCCTGTCCCCAGTACTACCAAGATTCCCGGATATTGATGAGAAAAATCGCCTGCGGGTGCTACTAGCATGGTGCAGCCGAGGCGAATAGGTCCGGCGGCAGAATGCGAAGGTCATCTACATGCTGGCGAAGTTGTTCCATCATTCCAGTGGCATTGAGGCAGGGCCGACCATGGTTGAGCAGGCCGTGACCGTAACGCCGGTAGAGGAGCCGGCGCCCAAGCGGCTCACCCTGCTGGAGGCGGTAAACGCACCCGCGGCAGGCATCCCGCCGGCCGATTTCGACGCCATCTATCTGGCCGCGATGGGCAGGGCCTCGACGAACGGGTATCACATTCTGAAGGTGGCGGATATGCTGGCCAGTCCCTATCTGAGCGGTTTGTCGCCGGATGGCAAACGCTGTGCCCTGTTAATGGCGCTGGATGCGGCGGGGGCCAGCCTGGACGAATTGTTGCAGGATGCCATGCTTCGCCAGCGCGCGCTGAACGAGTATGAGCAGGCACTAGAGGAGCGGTTGCGGAAATTCGAAACCACGAAAACTGAGGAGAACCGCCAGATTCAGGCGGAGTTGGACCGGCTGGCAGCTCAATACAAAGGGCGGATCCAGTCCAACCTCAACCAGGTGGAGCGCGACCAGGACGAACTACGGGCGTGGCAGCGGCGGAAGCAGCAGGAATGCGCGCGCATCACCGAGGCGGCCAGCGCGTGTGTCTCGCCGCAGTCGAATCCCGCCGCGGGGCCGGCCAGCCTCACGGTTGTCCTGGAGCGGGCGGCGGGTGCGGGCCGCTAGGGCGGATTTATGACAGCACTCATTCGGGGCATCCGCGCGGCATGGCAGGCGTTGCGTGGACCGCAGCGGCAGTGGCGCCTGGAGCGCCTGGACCGCGCCGACCTGATCTCGATTCGCCGGCAATACGAACAAACCGCACGGGAAGAGCGCTTTCCGTTCCTGTAGCCGCGTCCTATGTTTGTCCTGGCAAGGCGCTGGCGAACCTGGGAGCTGTCTTGCTTGGTATTGGCTTTCACAATTACAGTCGCGTATCCGTAACCGATCCCTCATGCGGCGTGAAGAAATCATAGCCGCCGATGAACGCCGATGAGAAACTCAAGGAGTTATCGGCGTTCGTCGGCGGCTATAATCTCCGTCCCCTCTGAGTCTCTCCCAAACGTGCTACAGTAGTAAGTGGCATCCCCCACCAAGAGCCGTGCGGCAAGCTGGTTTCCGGCCCGCTCCACACGCCCGTCCTGATGTCTCTTGCCAGAAAGGACGGAAACGGCGTGGTAAGTTATCACTTCTTACAACCGCAACCGCTTCCAGGCGGGTCGTGCTGATGCTCCACGCAATCTTAGTCGACGGCATGATCGAGAGAGTCGAAGGAAGCCCCGAGTTTGCGGACGCTGAAATCGAGCGCCGCCGCGAAGCCGGACATAGTAGCGCCTATCTGTTCGCGGCCCGCGGCGACAAAGAGTTTGAGCGGAAGAGAAGGGTCAGGCCGCTGTTGCCTCGTGAGAATGCTCTGGCGCAAGGATAAGGAGCCGACGTGAACAATATTCTGGTTGGAAACCTGGGTCCAAACGTCACCGAACGGGACGTTCGGCCGCTGTTTGAAAAGCACGGAGAGGTAGCGCGCTTCAAGATGATGACGGACCGATGGACCGGTCTATCGAGAGGGTTCGGCTTCATTCAGATGAAGACCGATGCCGAAGCCGAACTGGCAATCGTGGCATTGGACGGAATCGACCTCAACGGCAAAGTATTGAAAGTAAACCCGGCCCGCCCACAACTGCATCGTCGGACCCGCCAGCGGGGCCAGGCGACGTGAAGGTATTGGAACACTTAAAGGGGACCGGGACTGTCACCGCCCCGGATGGCGACGAGACGCGCGCGAAATACGACGTTCAAATCACCCAGGACGAACCGGAAAGTGAATCGGACGTGCCCCACGGCACTGCTTCCAAGCACATCTCCGGCCTAGTGTGGTCGCCCGTCGACCCCTACTTCGTGCTGAATCACTTCCGGAAGACCATGCTGTTGGAGATGGAAGATGGCCGCAAATTCAAGTTCTTCCACCGGGACATCAACGGCAGCATCGGCTTGAACAAGTGGCTGGGGTAGCGTCGGCGCCGTCAGCGGAAGGAAGGCTTCCCCGCCCTGACTTCGTCGGACCGGCGGCTCGCCTCCATGCTGCCCTTTAATACCGTCCTGGCGCGGTACTGAGCCTCCGCAAACTGCGAGGCAACGCCATGATCGCCGTACTCGGTGGACCAGTGGAAGTTGTCGTGCTGGTCTTTTTCGGAAACGGTATACTGGGCCCGATTCCCGGCGACGTCGATAAACGTGAAGGACTGGCTCATTGGCAGTTCCTCATTCCACCCGGCGCTTGTCCTGAGTCTCGATGGCCCCTAACCACGCGACCCGGCTTTCAACCCTTTTGGCGCCGCCCCCACCGCCGAGCCTTCTTTGCTCTCCGGTCTGGCTTCCATGGCAACGGCGGAAATCGCCGAAGGACCGTTGCCATTCATCTCGGCCAGCGCCGCCTTGCCGCTCTCCAGTGCCCGGCTCTGGTCTTTGTTTCGAATCGCAATCACCATGGTTCGGACGTGCGGCATGGCCCGATTCAGCTTCTCCGGAAGACTGCTCTGCACCACGGAGTGAGCATTGAGGGTGTCGGACTTATACGCTTTGTACAGCCGCCCCGACATCTGGTGCATTTCGTACAGACACGCATTCCCGGATTCGGTTTGATCGTCCCAAAGGGTTTCGTCGCCCGTTTCGAGCGCCTGCAGAATACTCTGCAAGAGGTTCTTCGTGCTGTCGTACAACATAAGAATAGCGTCCCTTATCCTACCAGGCTGGTTCCGGACCGTGCGTCAGCAGAGGCCGGACGGCCCTCGCACCTAAAAGAACTGGAAGGGTTTACTGATTAGTATTGTAGCACAGCCGGGCTTGTGCTATACTCCTTATGATTTGATACTGCCAGTTCAAGGCTGACCGCTTTAGCGCTGTTTCCGCTACGTTAGTCCACCTTCCAAATTTGCCGCCTTCAAATCAGTAAAGGAAAACGAATCGTGAAAAATATTTACGTTGGGAATCTCAGTTTTGGGGCTACGGAAGAATCCGTCCGTGCGTTGTTTGAAAGTTACGGCGCCGTCGATCGCGTCAACATCGTTACCGATCGCGATACCGGCCGGCCTCGCGGCTTCGGCTTTGTGGAGATGGCAAACGACGCGGAGGGATCCAAAGCGATCGCCGGCGTCAACGGCAAGGACCTTGACGGCCGCACGCTGAACGTCAACGAGGCGCGTCCGAAGACGGACCGTGCGGGTGGCGGCGGCGGCGGATTCGGACGCCAGCGCTGGTAGAGAGTTTGGCGGTGGGGCCGGCCGTTCGCCTGCCCCACCATCGAGGGCCGCGGCTTGGCTCTCCGCCAGCCTGGTACACAACTTCATAAGTCCGCCAACGTATTTCCGGGCAACCGGCTCCCTGCCGGTCGCGGCTCGGAAGCGCCCGAATCGAGCTGTGATCGCTAGGGAGCGGTCGCTCCACCCGTCCATCTGTTACCATTCCAGCCAATGGACGCCGTCGAGATTTCGCACGTAACCAAAACCTTCGCGAGCGTGACCGCGGTGGACGATCTCTCGCTCACCGTGCCCCAGGGTTCGATCTACGGATTCATCGGGCCGAACGGCTCGGGGAAAACCACCACGTTGCGCATGATCGTGAACATTTTCTATCCCGACCGCGGAGAGATCCGCCTGTTCGGAGATCGCCGGCCGGAAACCGGCAGGGATTTTATCGGTTACCTTCCCGAAGAGCGCGGCCTGTACCGGAAAATGACGGTTCAGGCGCTACTCGAATTCTACGGGGAGCTGCGCTCCGGCCGCGGGGTCGAAGCCGAAGTCGCGAGCTGGCTCGAAAGACTGGAGCTGGCCGGCCGCGCCTCCGATAAGATCGAAACCCTCAGCAAGGGCATGAGCCAAAAGGTTCAGTTCATCGCCGCCCTGATCCCCGAACCGAAACTTCTGATTCTGGACGAACCTTTCAGCGGCCTCGACCCGGTGAGCGCGGACGCCATCCGCTCCGCCATTCTCGATCTCCGCCGCCGCGGCGTTACCGTCATCCTCAGCACCCACGACATGGCCGTGGCGGAAACCCTTTGCGATTACATCCTCATGATCTTCCGCGGCCGGAAGGTGCTCGACGGCACCCTCGCCTCCATTCAGGACCGGTACGGCGAGGACACCATACGGGTGACGGCCCCGGGCGGCCTTTCGGGCGTCGAACATTTGCCCGGCGTCGAGCGGGTCCGCGACCTGGGGCAGGTGCAGGAACTGCGGCTCACGCGCGGCGCCGACCCTCAGGAGGTTCTGCGCGCCCTGGTGACGCAGGCGCCCGTGACCGGTTTCTCACTCGTAAGACCCTCCCTGCACGACATCTTTCTGCGCATCGCCGGCCCGGCCGCCGAGGAGGCGAACCATGCGAGTGCATAAAGTCCTCACCATCGCCAGGCGCGATTACATCGCCACCGTCCGCACCAAAGCGTTTCTGTTCGGCCTGGTGGTCGCCCCCATTCTGTTCGGAGGCGGATCGATCGCGATGTCGCTGATCAAGACCAAACCGGATTTGAAGGACCGCCACATTGCCATCCTCGATCGCACCGGCCTGGTGGGCGGCGCGCTGGCCGCCGCCGCCAGAGACAAGAACGAGCGGGACCTGTTCGACAGGAAGACCCACCGGCAGATCGCTCCCCGATACGTTTTCGAGGCGATCGCGCCGGCCTCCGACCCGAAGGATCAGTTGCTCGCCCTCTCCGACCGCGTCCGCCGCAACCAACTGGCGGCGTTTCTCGAAATCGGCAAAGACGCCCTGCGCCCGTCCAATCCAATCGAGGCAAGCGAGGAAACCGACCCCGACACGCGTGTCTCTTACTACACCAACGCCGGCGGCATCGACGAGCTGCGTAACTGGCTCAACGGCCCCATCAACGACGGCGTGCGCCTGGCGCGGCTGAGGCAGCTCGGCATCGACATCGACCGCAACCGCGCCCTGTTAGCCCCGGTCCCGATCGAGGGACTCAGCCTGCTCGAGCGCGACGAAAGAACCGGCCAGGTGCGGGAGGCGCGCAAACGCAACGAGCTGGAGGGCTTCTTCGTGCCCTTCTCGGTGGCCATCATTCTCGCCATGATCGTCATGGTGGGCTCGGCGCCCATGCTGCAAAACGTCACCCAGGACAAGAGCCAGCACATTGTGGAGACGCTGTTGGGCGCGGCCAGCCCGTTCGAGCTGATGACGGGCAAAGTGCTGGGGTCGGCCGGAGTCTCGGTGACCAGTTCCCTGTTGTACGTGATTGCCGGCGTATTGGCGGTGAATGCCCTGGGGGTGGCCGGCCTGCTGCCGCTCGGCATTGTCCCCTGGTTTTACGTGTACCTGCTCACCGACGTGATCATGCTCTGCGCCTTCGCCGCCGCGCTGGGGGCCTGCTGCGCCACGCCGCAGGACGCGCAGAATCTGGCCATCGTGCTGCTGACGCCCTGCATCGTCCCCATGTTCATGCTGGTGACCGTGCTGCGGCAACCGAACGGCGGCCTGGCTACGGCGATGTCCCTGATCCCGCCATTCACTCCCATTCTCATGCTGTTGCGCCAGGCCATGCCGGGCGGCGTTCCGGCATGGCAGCCGTGGGTGGGATTGGCGGGCGCGCTGGTTTTCGCCGCCGCCACCGTCTGGGCCGCTTCCCGTATTTTCCGCGTGGCCATCCTGATGCAGGGCAAGCCCCCGCGGCTGGCCGAGATCGTGCGCTGGGCCGTAAAGGGTTGAGCCGCCGCGGCACCAGCGCCCGGAGTTCAACCTAGCGTTTGCCCTTGACTACGTGGCCGTGTCCATCCCGCATTTCGTTTCCTTTGAAGTGCGCGGCATCGACACGCCGTGCCGGATCGGGTTTCTCACCGACTTTGGGCGCGGGGCCCTTGTAGCCGTGGTCCGGATGGAAATGGTTATTCACATGGCCGTGGAAATCGGCCGGGCCATGAAACCACGGGCCAACGCCAATGAAGATGCCGTCGTTGAACCATTCCGGTCCGTAGTAGCCGGCGGGAGCGCAGGCATAAGGGGCGACGTCGTAGTAACCATAGGGGCAATCCGGAGCTACTCCGATATCGACGGCGACCTGGGCCTCCGCTCCGGGGGCGGCGGCCGTCAGGCAGATTCCAGCCGCGGCGGCCATCAAGACCAATGTAAATTTGCGCATTGTGTTCACCTCGCAATGGTTAGAGCAAGTGATGTGCTACTGTGCGGTGCCGCACCCGGGGCTGGGTGCTTAACCGGTCTGGGGAAATCCGCTCCGGCAACCGCTCCCTTACGGTCGCGGCTCGGTAAGTGATTGAAAACGCGCGGTGCTCGTAACCGAGCCGCGACCGTAAGGGAGCGGTTGCCGAGCCTAAACTACGAAATCCCCCAAATTAGTTAAGTACCCCCCCCCGGGCTGGGTCTCAGGCGCCGGCCGCCGCCGCGCATGCTAAAATCGGGGTTCCCCAATATGAAAGTCGCCATCGCAGCCGACCACGCCGGGTTTGCGCTCAAAGAGAAACTTCGCGCCCAACTCGCCGCGGAAGGCCATGAAGTGCTGGACTTCGGCCCCGCGTCGGACGAATCCTGCGATTACCCCGATTTCGCCCAGCCGGTGGCGCGCCAGGTATCCGAGGGGCGCTCGGACCGCGGCATTCTGGTGTGCTCGACCGGAATCGGTATGGCCATGGCCGCCAACAAAATCGCCGGAGTGCGGGCCGCTCCGGCATCGAGCGAGGACGAGGTGCGGCTGACGCGCGAGCACAACGACGCCAACGTGCTCACCCTGGGAGCGCGGTACCTGGACGAAGGCCGCGCGCTGGCCATGGTGCACCTGTTCCTCGCGACCGAATTCGCCGGCGGCCGGCACGCCCGCCGCGTCGCCAAGATCGCCCGCCTGGAGCAAAACCGTTAGCCGCCTCACGGAGAAACCGGCGGCCGGCCCGGAGGGAGCCAAACTCATATGACACCAGCAGAACGTTTACAGCGGCCCTTGGCCGAGGTCGATCCTGAAATCTACCGCGCCGTCCGCCAGGAAGCCGAGCGGCAGAATGGCCAGCTCGAGCTCATCGCCAGCGAGAATTTCACTTCCGAAGCCGTGCTCGAAGCCACCGGCAGCGTCTTCACCAACAAATACGCGGAGGGCTATCCGGGCAAGCGCTATTACGGCGGCTGCGAGTTTACCGACGTGGTGGAGAACCTGGCCCGCGAACGCGCCAAACAGCTCTTCGGGGCCGAATACGCCAACGTGCAGCCGCACTCCGGCTCCCAGGCCAATCAGGCCGCGTATGCGGCCGTGCTTTCGCCGGGCGACACCGTGATGGGCCTGAACCTGGCCCATGGAGGGCACCTCACCCACGGGCACCCGCTCAACTTTTCGGGGAAAACCTACCGCGTGGTGCCCTACAACGTGCGCCGCGAAGACGAGCTCATCGACTTCGACGAACTGGCGCGGCTGGCCCGCGAACACTCCCCGCGCATGATCATCGCCGGCGCCAGCGCTTACCCTCGCATTCTCGATTTCGCGCGTTTCCGCGAGATTGCCGACGAAGTGGGCGCGATACTGCTGGTGGATATGGCCCATATCTCCGGTCTGGTGGCGGCGGGCCTGCATCCCAACCCGTGCCAATGGGCGGATATCGTCACCAGCACCACCCACAAGACCCTCCGCGGCCCGCGCGCCGGATTGATCCTGGCCAAGGCAAAATACGGCCCGGCGATCGACAAGGTGGTATTCCCGGGTATGCAGGGCGGCCCGCTGGTGCACGTGGTGGCGGCCAAAGCAGTCTGTTTCCTGGAAGCCCAGCAGCCGGAATTCGCGGTCTATCAGAAGCAGGTGGTGGCCAACGCGCGCGCGCTGGCCGAAAGCCTGGTCGGCCACGGCTTCCGCCTGGTCGCCGGCGGCACCGATACCCACCTGATGCTGGTGGACGTGTTCTCCAAAGGAGTGCGCGGCAAGGAAGCCGAGAAGGCCCTGGACCGCGCCCGCATCACCGTCAACAAGAACGCCATTCCCTTCGATACCAACCCGCCGTTCAACCCCAGCGGCATCCGGCTGGGATCGCCGGCGGTGACTACGCGCGGCTTCGGCGAAGCCGAAATGCGGCAAGTGGGCGGGCTGATTGCCGAGGTGCTGCAGCACATCGAGGACGATACCGTGCTAGCCTCGGTGGCCGGCAAGGTGGAAGCCCTCGCCGATGGCTTCCCGCTGTACGCCTGGAGACGCGACTGCGTGAAGGCCTGATTCCAGCCGGCGCCGCCCGCACTGGCGCAATCGAGCCCATGCCCCTCAATATCGCCATCGACGCTCGAAGGGTGACCGACTTCGGCATCGGCACGTACATCCGCGGCCTGGTGCACGGGCTGGGTCTCATCGATTCCACCAACCGCTACACCCTCCTGGCCGGCGTGGAGGACGCCCGCGCTCTGGCCGGCATGCCGGAGAATTTTCAGGTGGCCGTCTACACCCGGCCCGACGATTCGCACTGGGACAACCTGCTGTTCCCCCTGTTCGTCCGCCGGCTCAAACCGGACCTGGTGCACATTCCCCTGAACCGCGTGCCGCTGTGGATGCCGCGGCCGTACGTGGTGACGATTCACGATATGGCCAACCTGCTGTTCGAAGCCGAGCATTCGCGGGTGCGGCTGAGCTTGCGCCGCTGGCGCTTCCGGCGCGGCTTGAAGCGCGCCAGTTTCCTGATCGCGGTTTCCGACGCCACCAAGCGCGACGTGGAGAATACCGTGAACCTGCCGCCCGGACGAATCCACCGCATCTACAATGCCCCCGATTCGGAATTTGCCGCCAGCGCCGCGGCGGCCAATCCGGAACAAAACAAGCGCATCCTGGAGCGTTACCAGATCGACTATCCCTACCTGCTCTACGCCGGAAATATCCGGGCCCACAAAAATATTCCGCGCCTGGTGGAAGCCTTCGCCGTGTTGCGCGAAGAGCTCACCTTCCGTCCCGAGTTTCGCGACCTGCACCTGATCCTGATCGGCGATACCATTGCGCAAAACTCCGCTGTGCGCCAGGCCGTCTTTCGCAGCCGCATCGGGCACCTGGTGCGCTTTCTCGGCTTCGTTCCCGCCGATACCTTGCGCTGCTTCTATCAGTCGGCCGCGGCCTTCGTCTTTCCCTCGCGCTACGAAGGCTTCGGCCTGCCGCCGCTCGAGGCCATGGCCTGCGGTACGCCGGTGGTCACGTCCAACGTTAGTTCCCTGCCCGAAGTGGTGGGCGACGCCGCCATGCTGGTGAATCCGGAAAACGTCTTCGATATCGCGCGCGGCATCCGCGAGGTGCTGCTGGATGAATCCGTGCGCTGCGCTTTGGTGCAAAAAGGCTTCGAACAGGTGGCGCGATTCAGTTGGCGGGACACCGCCCGGCAGGTGCTCGAGATCTATCGCGAGGCCGCCGGCCAGCCGCATCGTATAAAGTAGAGCTTTCAGCGGTCGGCGGTCAGCTTTCAGCCAAGCAATGACCAGCCAAGCCGCGGTGGCTGATTGCTGACCGCTGGGAGCTTTTTTACTGCGGATAAAGTGAAGCTTTCAGCGATCAGCCAGGCCGTAGCGGCTGTTAGCTGATCGCTGACCGCTGATAGCTGAGGGCTTCTTATGCGTTTTCCACTCTTCGCCGCCGCCTTCCTGTTCGCCTCCATTCCGACCCGCGCGCAGAGCAACTACGAGATTCAGGTGTACGCCTCCGACCTGGTGCCGCCCGGCGTCACCATGACCGAACTGCACAGCAATTTCACCGTCGACGGATTCAAAACCAAGATCGACGGCGTGCTTCCCGACAACCATGCCGAGCACGAAACCCTGGAAATCACCCACGGATTCGACGAGTGGTTCGAGACCGGCTTTTACGTTTTTACCAGCATCCAGAACGGCACCTGGTATTACGTCGGCTCGCACATCCGCCCGCGCATCGCGGTGCCCGAAAAATATCACCTGCCGGTGGGCCTGAGCCTGTCGACCGAATTCGGTTGGGTGCGGCCGAATCTTTCCGCCGACACCTGGACCTGGGAGATCCGGCCCATCGTGGATAAGAAGATCGAGAAATGGTACCTGTGCTTCAATCCGGCCATCGAGAAATCCTTCCGCGGACCGGAGCAGCCGCGCGGCTACGAGTTTTCGCCCAATTTCAAATTCAGCTACGACGTCACCAAGCGGGTCGCCGCCGGGATTGAATATTACGGCGCGCTCGGCCCGATTACCGGCTTCGATGCGCTGCGCGACCAGCAACAACAGATTTTTCCCAACGTGGACGTCGACTTCGGCAAGAATTGGGAATTCAACTTCGGCGTAGGCGCCGGCGTCACCCAGGCCACCGAGCGCCTGCTGGTCAAAGCGATTCTGGGATACCGGTTCAACTATAAAGGACAGTAGGGACCGTCAGAACGACAGCCTGGCGCTCAATTGGAACTCGCGGCCGGGCGTGGACGCTTCCGTGATGGTGCCGAATTGCGGCGTGTTCACGAAGCGGTTCGGCGTATCCCAATTCGAATGGTTCAGCGCGTTGAAGCTCTCGGCGCGAAACTCCATGCGCAGGCGTTCGGCTATGGCGAACGAACGGACCAGCGCCAGGTCCATGGTCTGCAGGCCGGGGCCGTAGACGGTGTTGCGTCCAACGTTGCCGAAGGTGTACGCGGCTGGCGTGCTGAACGCGGCTGGATTGAACCATTCCGCCGTGGTCCGCGTGCCGCCGCCGAAAACCGGCTGCCCCGTGTAGTTGGCCCGAATGGGATTCTCGCCCACGATGGTTCCCGCGTTGGCGGTATCGCCAAAAACCGAAATCGTGAACGGAAAGCCGCTTTGTACCTGGTAGATTGTCGAAACCCGCCAGTTGCGCGTCAGCGCCCGGCGCCAGTCCGGAGTTTTCAAAGCCGGTAGTTCGTACACGGCGCTCGCCGACATACGATGGCGCACGTCGCACGCGGGCCCTTTCTCCGCGGCAAGATCGTTGTTGTTTTGTGGGACCGCCGACTCGGCCATGGGCGAGCGGAACTCCGGAGCGTTACTCAGATTCTTGGCGAAGGTGTAATTGGCCAATAGGCTCAGCCCGTGCGAATACCGCCGCCGCAAGCTGACGTAGGCGGCGTCGTACCAGCTTCGCGCGGTATTCTCAAGGTCGTTTACGGAGCTGACCGGGAAGGTGGTGCTCGCCACCTGGATCGTATCCGGAAATACGGTGCCGGGCAGAAACGTGGCGGTGGCATAGGGGCGGCGCGGCTGAATCGCGCCCGGTCCGGGCAGCGCGTTGTTGATGAGGTGCGCTTGCTGCAGGTGCAGCCCGCGCTCGCCGTGATATCCAATTTCGAGCGTGGTTCCCTGTCGAAGGCTTTTCTCGGCCGATGAGCTCCACTGCTGCACGTACTGCGCCGGCGCGTGCGGATCGAAGCCGGTGAAACTCACCGTCGTGCTGCCCAGCACCGGCTGCGGAAAGTTGAAGCCACTGATCTGCGGCGTAAAATTGTCGCTCTGCTGGGTGATGGGGAACAGAATCGGGACATTGTGCAACTGGTTGCACCATGTATTCATATCCACCGGCATATAGAAAATGCCGTACGCGGCGCGGAAGACCAGGCCGCTGCCGTTTAAGTGGTGCGCCACGCCCACGCGCGGGGCGAAACGCCGTTTCGGGGGATACTGCAGGCCTCGCGGCATGCCATCCTGGCCGCCGATGAAGGCCACCAGCCCGCCGTTCTCCTGCATGATGTTACTCCACTGCCGCTGAATGTCCACCAGGGGAGTCTCGAATTCGTAACGCACGCCGGCGTCAATCGTCGTGAAAGCGGTGACCCGCCAGGTGTCCTGCGCGAAAGCGTCCGTCGACCAGTTCCGCAGGTTCATGCTGGGGACGCCGGCCTGCAATTGCCTCGCCGCCGGATCGCCCAGCAGGAAACTCGCCAGTCCGGATCCGGTGCCGTCGTTGGTGGAGGTTTGGGTGGTGAAACCCGGTGTGAATTGGTAATACCCGCGACTCTGGACCAGCGCCCACATGGGCCAGATCACCTTCCGGTATGCTCCTCCAAACTTAAGACTGTGGGCGCCCTTCTGCCACAGCAGCGTTTCGCGGCCTTCGAAGGTGGTGTTCCACTGGTGCATCGGCGTGGCCAGCCAGGCGTCGCCGAACGGCGAATAACCTTGCACGTTGAAATACGGCGCGCCCGATGCCTTGGGTCCGCCGAAGTTCGTCCCGGTGATTCCCAGCGCGTCCACGATGTCGTTCACGCCGTTGTTTTGCGACCAGTGGTACATGGCGAGGCGCGAAACACCCACCGAAGCCGTATTGACCACGGCCGGCGACAGGATGCGCGTCCAGATGAGGGAGCCGTTCTGGGAGGCGTTGTCGAAATCGAAGCCGTAACCAGGCAGGTTCTGCGGCGAAAACCCCTGCTCGTTGCTCGACGAGAAACGAACGTTGAGCGCGCCGCTGTTGCCGAACGAACGATCGACGCGGATGGTGCCCTGATTGTTTCGCTCGGTCCCGTCGCGGACGTCCAGCAGGTTATTGGAGTCCAGGCCGGCCCCGAACACCGCCGGCGTTCCGTTCATCGTCATGCCGTAGCCCATGTTGCCCGCCGTGTTGGGGCGCGGTGTGTAATTGGCCAGCATCAGGGCCGCCGCCGGATAGATCCTCGATGTCGGAATGACATCGTTCGGGAAGGCGGTGCGTAGCGTCTGGGGATTGCTGGTAGTCACCGGCAGGGCCGGGTTATAATTCGGATTCGCGTACGAGGTGGAGGGGTCGAAGACAGTGACTCCGCTGGCGCTGAAGTTGCCCACCGATTCGGCCTGGGTCGGTACCGTGTCCATCGCCGTCTGCGCCTGGGTCTGGCGGAAACCCTCATAGTTGGCGAAGAAGAACGTCTGTCTCCAGGGGAGCGGGCCGCCGATCGAGCCGCCGTAGTTATTCTGCACCAGATGGCTGGTGCCGGGCATCTCGTTCCAGCTGCGCGCGTCGAGCGCATTGTTCCGCAGGAATTCATACCCCGTGCCGTGGAACTGGCTGCCGCCCTGGCGGGTGATGATATTCACCTGGCCGCCGCCTGCGCCTCCGAGTTCCGCCGAGTAACTGCCGGTTTGCACCTGAAACTCCAGCACGGCGTCCGGCGACAGGCTCAGGTTCATGGTATTGAATGTGGGGTCGGTATTGGTGACGCCATCGAGCAGGTAATAGTTCGAGTTAGGCCGGTTGCCGCCGATGGTGATCGCGGACCGCTGGCCGGGGCGCCAGTAGAGCGGGCTCATGTCGCCCGCCTGGGCGCCGTGCCCCACGTGCGCGTCCGGCACGGTAAGTGCCAGGTCGATCAACATGCGGCCATTCAGAGGCAGATCCTGAATCGACCGGGGTTCCACGACTTCGCCAATGCTGGCGTCCTGCGTCTTCAGAATGTCGGCGGACCCGACCACCGAGACACTCTCGTGCTTTTCGCCGATTTCGAGCGACAGATCGAGCCCCATGTGCTGGCCGACTTCGAGGACGATATCGCGTTTCTGCTCCGCGAACCCGGTGGCGCTCACTTCGAGTGCGTATTCGCCGGGCGCCAGATTCGGCAATTCGAACAGACCGTCGTAGTTGGTTGAAGTCTCTCGGACGGTCGAAGTCTCTCTGGCCGTGACCCTGACCCGCGCGTCGGAAATCGGCCTTTGCGCGGGGTCCTGAAGTCTGCCACTTACGGTCGCAAAATTGCTCTGCGCGTACATTGACGCGAACGCCGCGAGAATCAGTACCGAAAGCTTGGTCGTCATACACCTCCCGTACAAGGTAGGAACACTCGATAAATGTCGCGCCGATATGGCGCTTCCATGCGACACCGCCGGCACGAGTCGCCATTGATCGTCGTCCACCAGACTGGGACGCCGCTATCGGGCTAAGTACACAGCTTCATGACTTTGCCCTCGTATTTCAGCAACCGCTTCCTTGGCGGTCGCGGCTCGGTTTCGCACGCTACCGAGCCGCCACCGCTAGCGAGCGGTTGCAGCGGAAACCAAGTTAGGAGTTTCACACCTTTAAGTCTCGTATACAATACTGCAAAGGCACTAGAAGCTCGTTCTTACCGGCGCTGTTCGAAGAAGCCGCGCAGCAGAGCCGTGCACTCGGCGCCCAGCACGCCTTCGACTACTTCGACCTGATGATTGAGCGCCTCCGAATCGGCCAGGCGGAACTTGCTGCGGACCCCGCCGAAGCGCAGGTCCCGCGCCCCGAATACCAGCCGCGCCACGCGCGCGGCCACCAGTGCTCCGGCGCACATCACGCAAGGCTCCAGCGTGACATAGAGCGTCGCGCCGGGGAGGCGATAGTTGCCGGCGCGGGCCGCGGCCTGGCGCAGGGCGGCGATTTCCGCGTGCGCCGTGGGGTCCGAAGCCGCAATCGGCCGGTTCCAGCCGCGGCCGGCGATTTCGCCCTTCACCACCACCACCGCGCCTACCGGCACCTCTCCTTCGTCGCCGGCCTGGCCCGCCAGGCGCAGCGCTTCCCGCATGAATTCTTCGTCCGGGTCCATTCGACTATAATACGGAGAAACCACATGGCGGAACTTGAGATTCATCACGAAGGTCACGAGACCGACCCACTGGGGCAGAGAGTGGGTGTTCTGGCCGCGCTGCTGGCGGTCGCCCTGGCGATTGTCACCATTGCCTCGCACCGGACCCACACTGCCGCCATCATGCACAAATCGACGGCCAACGACGAGTGGGCCCACTACCAGGCCACGCGAGTCAAGTTTCACAACGTCGAACTCGGACAGAGCCTGGCCGGCCTGTTGGTCCAAAGCAATCCCGCGGCCCAGAAGATGCTCGACGATTCCGCCGGCCAGCTCAAGAAATACGGAGGCCAGGGCGCCGAAATTCAGGCGCGCGCCGAACAGGCGGATGCCGCCGCCGAAGCCGACGAGCACCGCGCCCTGCGCTACGACGTCGGGGAGGGCCTGCTCGAAATCGCCCTGGTGCTCTCTTCGCTCTATTTCATTTCCAAGAAAAAGATGTTCCCGATTTTCGGCATCATAGCCGGTTTCACCGGCGCCGTAATCGCCATTACGGGCCTGTTCGGCTGACCGGGCCAGTTCGTGGCCTCGCGGTAGGTGCTTAACCGATCTGGGGATTTCGCAGCTTAGGCGCGGCAACCCCGCCCTGGCGGTCGCGGCTCGGTTACGGACACCGCGTGTTTGAAATCACTTACCGAGCCGCGACCGCCAGGGCGCGGTTGCCGGGAACTAACTTTTCCAAATCGGTTAAGGGATCGTAACGAAATAAGGTGTGCAGAACTTCAGCGCGGCCTAGGGTGTAGCGTGTAGTTCCAATCTCCGTGAAACTTGTCGCGGTGGAGATCAATCTCGGCCACTTCGCGATCCGACA
>Ga0182016_10004303_pt1 | contig 15849 bp, 8 predicted proteins | sample 712S2MmetaG_FD_120491 | JGI IMG/M metagenome (GOLD analysis project Ga0182016, IMG submission 120491) | Permafrost microbial communities from Stordalen Mire, Sweden - 712S2M metaG | ecosystem: Environmental > Terrestrial > Soil > Wetlands > Permafrost | place: Sweden: Stordalen | collected...
GCGCCGTGGTGGCCGCAGCGAGAACGTCTTCGTCTTCAAGGATGAAGTGATGGCCAACCGCGTCGCCCGCGCGCTGCTGCACGCCGTGGACCTGTGCGGCGGCGGCAAGAAGGACGAGCCTTTCTAAACCAGCACTTCGTTTGTTCGGGATTTAGATTCGAGATAGAGCAGGAAAGCCAGCCCGAAGGCTGGCTTTCTTCTTGCGCATATGATGCGCGGCGATTAGTGTCCGCCCTTGGGGTTTTCAATGAAGCGCGGCGAATGTGCTTCGTCTGCAAACTGCCATGCCGAGAGATAGGCCAGCCGCAGGATCTGCGCCATCTTGCGATAGTTGATCTTGTCCGCCGTGTCGGTCGTGTGATGGTAATCCGGGTGGAAGCCCGTGAACCACCAGAAGGCCGGCACGTTGTGCAGCACGAAGGGGAATTGATCGCTGCGGAAAAACACATTCAGCGCCGACTCGTGATCGAAGCGGTCATCGAGCACCAACCCCACGTGGCGATTCTGCTCCTCCACCGTGCGGCGATATTCGGGGCTGTAGTAGCTGCCAATCAAATTCAGACGGTTCGTCGTGTCCGCAGGAATTTCAATCAGCCCGTCGGTCTGCGGACTCGGAGCTTCGTTGCGTCCAATCATGTCGAAGTTGATCATCGCGCGCGTGGTGGCCAGCGGACGCACGGGATGCGCCGCCAGGTAGTAGGCGCCCAGCAGCCCACGCTCCTCGGCCGCAAACACCACAAACAGCACACTGCGCCGTGGGTGCTGCGGATTCGCGGCAAAAGCCCGCGCCAACTCGACGATGCCCACGGTGCCGCTGCCGTTGTCGTCGGCTCCGTGCCAGATGCCTTCTTCCGTTTGGCCGTCGTGGTCGTGATGCGCGCTGAGGATGACGGTCTCGCCCTTCAACTCGGCTGAGCTGCCTTCAAGAATGGCTCCTACGTTCCAGCTCGTACCCGGCCGGGCATAAAGATTGCGGAAGTGTAGTGCGATCTGCGTATCGGGCAGCGGGCGCGACTGCGGCTTCAAATCGCGGTCAATGATGGTCTGCGCCTCCGCGGGCGTCGTCCCGCTGGTCAGCATCAGCGTGCGCGCCACCTCGTCGTTGACGATGGCCAGCGGAATCTTCAGCTCGTCTTCGGCCAAAGCCTGCAAAGGAGGCGTCACTTTGCGTACCGCGGAGCCGCCAATGCGCGCCTGCCTTTCCTGGTTGGAGAGATGTTTGCGATTCGGCTCGGCCACCACCAGGACGGCCAAGGCACCGTGCGCCTGCGCGTTCAGGGCTTTGACCCGTGTGGTGGCGTAGCGAGTGTTGCCCGTCCCGTTGAAGATCGAGTTCGCGTCGGTCTCCTGCGGTTCGTGGTCGAAGACCAGCACAATCTTGCCGTGCGCATCCACCCCGGCGTAGTCGTCGTAGCCCAGCTCGGGAGCGGTGATGCCGAAGCCGGCAAAGACCACGTCGGCCGTAATGTCCACGTCCTGCTTATAAGCCCCGTAGGCTTCCGGGAATTGCATGACGCGCTCGGTGCCGGCGCGGCGCAGCGTGATGGTGCTCTGCGTGCGGTCGGAGCGGTATTCGATCAGTGGAACCGCCTGCAGGTAACTGTCGCCAAAGGCAGGCTTCAGCCCGGTTTTCGCGTACTCAGCGGCAATCCACTGCACCGCAACCTCGTCGCCCGTGGTCAGCGAGAGCCGCCCCTGCAAGGCATCCGAAGAAAGAAATCCAAGGTCGGCGCGTAAGTCCGCTTCCTTGATGGCCGCATACCCGGTGGCTACCTTCGCCGGCACGGGAGCCTGTGCGGCGGCCGAGGCCGCCAAAGTCAAAAGGGCAGCCATGGCCACCCGCATCGCACGAATCCTGATTGTCATTGCACCTCCGCCCGGACTTATTGCAGCGCACCGCAACGGTTGCGACAAACAGCGATGTAAAAAGTAATATCGCGATGCCTTCTACGCCGAGCCCGTTGCACCATGGTAGCCTAACGCGCATTCGCCGGGCATGGAGGCGTGCTTCTTTCTGGGGGCGCCGCACGCTGATCAATTCACTGCGAAGCCGCGCAAAGCAAAGCCGCCGGCTGAGTGCCCGGCGGCGATGTTGCCTCTCGAAGTCACCCGGCTATTTGGCCTTGGGCATCTTCTCACGGATGGCCTTCATGCGTTCGCGCTGTGTTGCCGACTGTTGGCGCCCGTCCGGAGTCAGATCAATCAGCCGCTCCAGGTTGGCGGCAAAGCGCGGCGAGTAAGCTTTCTGGATATCCTTGAGGATCGGTTCGATCTTGGAGAAGACACCAATGTACTCGCCGTTGCAATCGCGGAAGAGGCCGGCGTCAATCGTCTCATGCAGCACCAGTGCGGCATACATATCCCAGTAGCTGATCACCATGCGCAGGTGTCCGCTGTGCGGGCCATACATTGCGGCCTGGAAGTCGTCCAGCGTCGCGGGGTGAAATTCCATGAAGAACCAGTCGCGAGCCTTGCGCATAGTCTCCTCGCGGCGGAGGTCATACAGTTTCAGAATCAGTCCTGCCTGTGCTTCCTTTGACATACAACAGCTCCTTTGCTTTCGCTCGATGCTTCTTGATGACGCGGGGCAGGCGCCATGGCCACGCCCCGCTGTTTTCCCCATTCGCGCTCAGTTCCCCTGTTTGCAACTCAGGATGACGCCGTTCTTCAGGTACTGATCGCAGAGCCCCATCATACTCGCCGGGCAGTTAAAGTTCCCGCCGCTGGTTTCCCGGCAGCCGCCGCGCTTCAAAATCTCGTCCACCTGCGTCGGCACAAGTGCGCCGCAACTCAAGATGGCGCCGTTGGTGAGAATCGCGTTGCAGAGTCCCAGCATACCTTTGACTGGACACAGGTAGTGACCTTCCGGCCCGTCGCGTTGGCAGCCGCCGCCGGTCAGCGTGCGGTCGGCCGTGTCCAGTTCCTTCATCACCAGGCCGGGATCGCAGCTCTGTATGCCCAACAGGCTACTGGCTTTCACTCCGGCCAGGCATTCGTTATAGGTTTGCAGCTTGGTGCAGTGCAGGATGCTGCCCTGCTGCACGCAGCCTTCGCTCGTCAGCTTCTGCATCAGCGCGCCGCTGGCCTTGGCCTCGCGCTCCGGCTCAAAGTCCAGTATGCAGGTGGTGCCGGAGTGGCAACTGAAGTCAATGCCGTTGGGCGGCAGGTCCAGCGCCAGTTGCGGGAACCACACCGGCCAATCCCACTCCTGCGACCACACGGCCAGATCCACATATACCGCCGCATCAATACCCGGCGTCAGGGTGAAGCCGAGGTTGTACACCGGATTGCCAAAGCTGAAGTGGCTGTCGTTGCTTTTTGTTGGATCCACGCCCACGTTCGCCGCCTGCCCCGTCGCGGTGAACTTTGTCTTGCGCTTCAGCACCTCGTCGTTCAGGGTGAACTCCAGTTTGTTGGAGTGCAGGTTGATGTCCACCGCAGGAGAGATTCTTCCGCCGAGCACGCCAAAGTCCAGCAGTCCGCCCAGCAGGTCAATGCTCGTAAAGGTGAAGGGAGTGTCAATGCCATGTGTTCCCGGCGCGGGCGGCAGAAAGTGTCCACCGGTGTAGGGTGCCGGCAGCATGTCGGTAAAGTCCACGCCCACGGAGAAGCCGATGCCGCTGCTGCCGATGACCGGCAGGTTGAAGTTGACTCCAGCATCGGCGCCCACCTGGGCCACCAGTTCCTTGCCGTCAAACAACTGGTCCTGACCGAGCCCCGAGGCCTCAAAGTCCGTCACAGACCCATTGATTGGCATGAAGTTGGCCGTCAGGTTCGCCGTGGCTGAGTTATTCGGCTGCGTCACGTTGTGGTACTTCAGTTGGGTCCGGATGGGGAAGCGCAATCCGAAGCCGTAGTTGAAGCCCGCATAGAGCGAGACGCTGTATGTAGATGAGCATCCCACGATGCACCAGTTGATCGTCGTCGAGATGCCCATGCTCCACTCATAGTCGTGGCCCAGGGTAAAGCCTGTTAAGTAGATGTAGGTTCCCAGGTCGAGGTCGGTCACCTGCGCGCTGCCCGTGCCCGCGGCGTGAAAGTTTGTCGGCGGCACAATCCGCAGCAAACGCGGGTAGCTGGCGGCCGCCGAGCGGGCCGCCGCGGGATCATCCATCAACTGCTGGGCGGCGGCCATCTCACCGCCGGCGGGCGAAATGCGCAGGGTCTTCGTTGCGTGCAGATACTGCACGCCCTGCGTGTTCGGGACAAAAGCTGTCTCCTCAAAGCGCTGGGTTGCCGTGTTGATGACCTCTTCCTTCAACTGGTCGTCGCTCAGCGAACTCATGCGCGTGGCCTCCGCCTGCCCCACCTGCTGCGCAATCGCCGCGCGTTGAGTGGGATTCGCCAAGGCCTGCTTCAACTGTGCCAACCTGGCCGTGGTGTCGGCATCCTGCAAAGCACTGTTGCGCTGATAGGCGGCGATGGCGACCTGCCGTCTGCCGGGGTCGGCCACATAGCGCAACTTGCCCGGCGTACTGAACTCCGCCACGCGCTGTGCGGGTGTGCCGCGCGTGAAGCAGCCCACGCCGGCCTGCGCCAACTGCGCGCGGGCGGTGGCGTCAGCGCACTTGCCGGGCAGGATGCGATAGCTGAGCACATGGTGAATCACCAGACCCCGGTCAATCTGGCTGACCTCGCTCGTCTCCTCCTGCACCTGCACATGCTGTGGCAGGCTGTGCAGCCGTGTCGCCACGTTGAACAGTGCCTTGGGGTTGTTCAGCATGGGCGTAAAGTCCAGTTGCGCTTCGCCCAGAGTCATGCGCGGATTGGCCCTCACGCTGGCTAGCGGCACCTGCCGCGTCACATGCAGACGCATCATGGTATCCGCATGCGTGCCGCCGGTCAGAATGACCGAGTTCGGCAGTGAGCGCTGGCCCGTCGAGCGTGATTGCACCTCACCCGCTTCCGACGCCGCCGCAGAGGGCAGCGCCCATGCTGCACCCAGGAAAACGAGCACGACAATGCGGGAACTTCTCAAAAGCTGAAATGACATTAGCTTGCCTCCGGTACTGCCCCACAGAGAAACGAGGAACCCGGGAACTTTAAGGCCACGGAACAATGAAAGGACATCACCACAAAAGAAGGAATTCCCAAAGGCAGGGCCCCAATCCTGACCCCGTAAGATAGGCGATACGATACACCAAAGCCGGTGGCAGTCAAATGTCAATTCCGGCCATGGAGCCTACCCGTCCGAATGGCCAAACGCAGCCAGCAGGAACTTCCTTCAAGCGCGTGCAGGAACAGAAGAGTGTCAGGAATCTCATGGAAGGTGGCGCAGGGACGAGCCGCAAAAGAGCCAGCCCGCGGAGAAAGTTGTAAGATCACCGTGCGTCCATCGCGGGAGGGCCACCATGAGCGCGCAGACCAGTGCCAAAAGGACTCGGAGAGCATGACCATGTCCAGCGAATCGAGTGGGAGCAAGGCCGGAGCGGAGCTGGTGGTCGTCAGCGACGGTGCGGAGAGACATTTTCCACTCTCAAAGCCCCTGGTCGTCATAGGCCGCCGCCCGGACCAGGACATCGTCATCAGCGAGACTCATGTCTCGCGCACTCATGCCCGGATTGAGCGCCGCGGCGAAGATCATTTTCTGATTGATCTGGGCAGCAGCCATGGAACCTTCCTGAATGGGCGCCCCGTGCAGCGCAGCCTTCTGGCGCACGGAGACCGCATCGCGCTGGGTTCGACCGGTGGCACCCACCTGATCTTCCGCAACCCCAACCAGCCGGCGCGCGCCGCGGAAAGTACGAGTGAGACGATCTCAACGTTGCTGACCGGGCGTTCGGCTGCCGAGAAGCCGGGCGATATCCAATTGCTCAATCTCTATATCGAGGGCGCGCGGGCCATCAATGCCGCCTCTGTGATGAACGAGATACTCCGAAACCTGGTGGAGATTTCTCTGCGGCTGACGCGGGCCGAACGCGGCTTCGTCTTCCTCTGGAAAGAGGACGGGAGTCTGCAACTGGAGGCCGGGCGCAGTGAATCCGGAGCGATCCTCACCGAGGCCAGCGGCATCTCGCAATCCATCCTGAAGGAGGTGTTGGCCACCTCTTCGGAGTTCATCAAAAGTGAGGGCGACCCCGGGCTGGACGCCCGCGAGAGCGTGATTGCCCAGCACCTGCGCAGCGTGGTCTGCATCCCCCTGCGCAAGTCGCACTTCCGTGAAAGCAGCGGGCAAGGCGTGATGGGCGTGCTCTACCTGGACAGCCGCGCGGAGGATGGCAAACTGACGGGCGTGAGCCATGAACTGATCCGGGCCATTGCGCGTGAGGCGGCGGCCCTGGTGGAAAACGCCTTTCTGGCCAAGGCCGAACAGGAGGCGCATGCCTATCAGCGGGAGCTGGCAATCGCCTCGTCCATTCAGCAGAGGATGATGGAGGTGAAAATTCCTTCCGTCAACTTTGCCAGGGTGGAGGCGCGCAACATCAGTTGCAAGGAGGTCGGCGGCGACTTCTACGACGTGATGCGCATGAAGGACTGCGTGGCCGTGGTGGTGGCCGACGTCAGCGGCAAAGGAATCTCGGCGGCTCTTCTGGCCTCGGTCTTGCAGGGGGCTGCCTATCCGCAACTGCTCCAGGGGTTGCCGCTTGAACAGGTGGCGGAGGCGCTGAATAGTTACATCTATAACAAGATTGCCGGCCAGAAATACGCCACGCTGTTGATGATGCGGCTCTACGAGAACGGTGAGCTGGAGTACATCAACTGCGGGCATCTGCAGCCGCTTCTGCGCTCGGGCGATTCGATGCGCGCCCTGGAGAACGGAAATCTTCCCGTGGGGCTGCTGGCCGGAGCTGGTTTTACCGGCGGACGTGAGCAACTCCAGGCGGGTGACCAACTGCTGCTGATGACCGACGGCATCGCGGAGGCCGAGGACAGGGACGGCATTGGCTTTGCTGACCTTGCGATGGAGCAGGCACTGGCCGAGGATTTTACCTTGCCCAGGCTGTTTGCGGCGCTCGACAGGCATCGCGGCGAGGTTCCGCTGGCCGATGATTGCACGGCGCTGCTGCTGGCGTACTCCCGGCAACCGTCCTAGGGCAGCCAGGCGGGGGGATGGTTTGCTGGTTTATTAATGAATCCCGGCCTTTGTGGGTACATCTAAGCCAACACTTGTCATGCCAGCGGGATTCGTGCGCCGATCCTGCGACCGCGTTTCACCAATATCCATTTGGAGGGCTGCATGTCCGACGAACAGGCCAAACTGAAGAAGCTGGAAGATGCCGGAATCCTGGAGAAGCGTCAGTTCGCTCCCGAGGAGCTGGCATTGGTTGCAAAGATCAGCGACGAGGAAGTTGAAGTGCTGGTGAAGCTGCGCAAGCGGTTGGGCGCTCCGGCGGCCGACAAGCATCACATCCGACCCAACATATTTGTGTAGCCGGCAAGGTTCCGCACGGCAGTAGAATTGTCCGATCCTGAAGGTCGGAGTGTGCCCCGATGGTTGACCAGCCGAAGTCCCCGATGGATATGCAGGCCGCTTTGGAGGATGTAACGCGGGGGGATGTCACACGCAGTGCGCCACCAACGGCTTCTACCGCCGGCGCCGCCTTGTGGCTGAAGGTCACCCTTGCCCAGGGATTGCTCAACACGGCGGCCGCAAGATTCTGGAGCGATCCGGAGATGCCGCGCTTCTTCCCATCGTTTCTGGTTGAGCTCTACTCGATTGTGCGTTGCAGTGTGCCGCTGATGGAGCGGGCGCTCGAGCGCGCCGAGCAATTGGCCGCGCATGACGAGCTGGCCAGGGTGACTGCAGGATATCTCCGGCTGCACATTGAAGAGGAGCGCCACCACGACGAGTGGCTATTGGACGACCTGGTGGCCGCCGGCATGGATCGCGAATTGCTGCGGAAGAATCCTCCCAGCGCGAACGCCGCGCGGCTGGTGGGCGCGCAATATTGCTGGATCGAGCACGCGCATCCAGCGGCCGTGTTCGGATACCTCGGCATCATCGAAGGCAATCCGCCGCTGCCCCAGCATATCGAGGAGATTCGAAGGCAGACCGGTTACCCCTCGGATGTTTTCCGCTCGATGCATCTGCACGCCGTGCATGATGTGGATCACCTGGCGTCTCTGAAGGCGACCATCGTGGCGCTGCCATTGACTGATGTCAATGAGCGTTTAGTCGCCACCAGCGCCTTCGCCACCCTGCACGCCCTGGTGCGCATGCTGGAAGATATCGCCACGGCGGGCGAGTACGATTCGCGCCTGGCCGCCGCTGTGTGACAGGAGAGCCTCTTTGACCGTGAGCACAATCGCGCACTACAGGGTCCTGAATGAGGTGGGGCGCGGTGGCATGGGAGTGGTGTGCAAGGCCGAAGACATTCGCCTGAAGCGCATGGTGGCTCTCAAGTTTCTTCCCGCACATCTGACCGAGGACAAGGCTCGGCGCGAACGTCTTCTGCTGGAAGCCCGCGCCGCCAGCCGCCTGGACCACGCCAACATCTGTACTATCCACGAGATCGAGGAGACCGGTGACGGCCAGATCGTGCTGGTGATGGCCTACTACGAAGGTGAAACCCTGAGCCAGCGCATTGAACGCGGTCGCATGGAGTTGGGGCAGGCCGTCGAGGTGGCCAGCGGAATCCTGCGCGGTCTGCAACACGCTCACCAGCGCGGCGTCATCCATCGCGACATCAAGCCCTCGAACGTCATCCTGACCGGTGAAGGCGACGTGAAGATCGTGGACTTCGGTCTGGCCAAGCAATCCGGCAACAACGACTGCCTCACCGAGACCGGAGCGATGCTGGGCACCGTGGCCTATCTTCCGCCGGAGGTGTTGCAGGGGCAGGAGACGGATCATCGAGGCGATCTGTGGTCGAGCGGCGTCGTTTTTTACGAGATGCTGGCCGGCGCGCCACCCTTTAGCGGCGCCAACTCCTATGTGCTGATGCATGCCATCCTGAACGACGCTATCACGCCGATCCATGAGCATCGTCCAGAGCTGCCGGCTGCGCTGCACACGGTGATGCTGCGCGCGCTGGCCCGCGCTCGCGATGCGCGCTATCAGAGCGCGTCGGAGTTTTTAGCGGATCTGGAGCGGCTGGCGCAGGGGAGGTTAACCGCAGCGGTGACCGTGGTGGAGGATGTGCCCGCGGCAAATGAAAAGTCCGTGCTGGTGCTGCCCTTCGCCGTGCTGGGCAGCGATGCGCGCGGCGAGGTGTTCAGCGACGGATTGACCGACGAGATCATCACCGATCTCTCCACCATCTCGCAACTCAGGGTCATCTGCCGCACCTCCGCCAGCCGCTTGAAGAGCGCCGAGCATGACCTGAAGAAGATTGCCGCCGAATTGAAGGTGCAATACGTGATGGAAGGCACAGTGCGGACGAGCGGTGAAAATCTGCGCGTCACGGCCAAGCTCATCAACCCGGCAACGGATTCGCTGATTTGGGCGGAGAAATACTCTGGCACCCTGGAGGACATCTTCGCCATTGAGGAGAGCCTTTCGCGCAGAATCGTCGAGGCCCTGAAGGTGACTCTGAGCTCGACGGAGTCGGTGCGTCTGAGTGCCAAGCCCATCCCGGACGTGCGCGCCTACGAGTTCTACCTGCGCGCCAAGCAGGAAATTCTTTCGTACTCGGCCGAAGGCCTGGAGCGCGCGCTCGACTACCTGCGGAAGGGCGAGCAGATTATTGGCGAGAACGTGGTGCTACTCTCCGCCATGGGGCAGGTGTACTGGCAGTTCGTCAACGCCGGAATCTCCACCGACCCGAAGTACCTGGCCGAGGCCGAACATTGCGCGCGGCGGATTCTCGAGAGGGAGCCGGAGAGTGGTCATGGGCATCGCCTGCAGGGGCTGGTAGAGGCCGCAAAGGGCAACACGCAGCAGGCGGTGCAGTTGCTGAAGAAGTCGCTCGCCAGCAATCCCAACGATCCCGACACTTTGAGCTGGCTGTGCGCAATCTGCAGCCTGAGCGGCAAAGGCTACGCTGTGGAGGCAATGGCGCAGAGATTGATTGAGGTGGACCCGTTGACGCCGATGTGGCAAATGGTGCCCGGCATCGTGGCCACGCTCAGCGGCGAATTCGGCCGCGCGTTGGCGCCCTTTGAACGCGCAATTGACGCCGACCCGCAGAATCCCATGCTGCAGCTGGCTTACGCGCAGGTGTTGGCCTTGAACGGACGCACCGAAGAGGCCGTGGCGCGGCTGGAGGCTCTACCCACCCTGGCCGGCGGCAACTTCTTCTCTCAGCTTGGAACCTTTTACGGCCACGCCCTGCGCGGCGACCGCGAAAAGGCGCTGGCCGCGCTGAACGACGAACTGACGGCAGCCGCCGGGGCAGACATGAACTACGCATGGCTGATGGCGCAGGGCTTCGCCCTGATCGGCGAAAACGCGATGGCTCTCGGTTGGCTGCAGACGGCGGTGAACTGCGGCTTCATCAACTATCCGCTGCTGCACCATCTCGACCCGCTGCTCGAAGGCGTGCGCCAAGAGCAAGGCTTTGCCAAACTGATCAGCACCACGCGCCAGCGCTGGGAAGCCTTTGAGGTGTAAGTCATGGGGCGCAAGTGATGGGGGTGTAGATGATGGCAACGCGCAGGCAAAAGCCCAAGGCGAAGGCCCGAATACAACTAGAGAGGCGCACTGCGCTCAAGGGCCACCAGCATCCTCCATTGCCAGGCGAGAAGCAGATTGGTAAGACCGATCCGCACAGTGAGTTGACGCTGACCTTGGTTCTGCGCCGCCGCCGTCAGCTACCCGACCTGCATCATCTCGGCAGTAAGCCCATTCATCAGCGGGAGCATCTGACGCGAGAAGATTTGTCGCGCAGGCACGGAGCCGTCACTGCAGACCTCGCGGTGGTCAAGCGCTTCGTGCGCAAACATTACTTAGAGCTCGGCGAAGTGGATCTGGCCCGCCGTACGGTGGAGCTTTTCGGCAAGGCCCATGCCATCGAAAAGGCCTTCTCCGTGTCACTGGTGGAGATGAAACACCCCCGCGGAAACTATCGCCGCGCCCAGGGTGGTGTCAGTCTGCCATCAGAGCTCGCCGGTGTGGTGGAAAGCGTGTTGGGACTTTCCACCCGGCACTGTGCGCGGCGCAGCCAGGTGCATCACTTCAACACATTGCAGCCCTATTGGACGGTGCCGCAGATGGCGCGCGCCTATGGCTTTCCGCGCTCGCTCCATGCCCAGGGGCAGAGCATTGCGCTGGTGGAACTTGGTGGCGGCTTTCACAAGGACGACCTACGCAAGTTCTTTGCCCGCCTGCACAGGCCGATGCCGCGGATTCGTGTGGTGAGTGTCGGAGGCGCGAAGAATCATCCGGCACCGGCCAGCGATATCAAAATGCTGCTCGACGTGATCGAAGGCAAGCGCAAGCTCAGCGACTGCCCTGAGGATGCGATGGCCGCCGCCCAGGCGACGCTTGAGGTCACGATGGATATTGAGTTGGTGGCCGTCCTGGCACTGGGCGCGGAGATCGTCGTCTACATGGCTCCGCCCACCGAGCAGGGAATTTATCACGCGGTCAGTCGCGCCGTGCGCGGAGCGAAACAACTTCCCTGCGCGCTCTCCATCAGTTGGGGAGAGCCGGAGACCGGCGTGAGCAAATCCTACCTGGCGGCGGTGGATGATGCACTGCGCGACGCGGCGATGCTGGGTGTTACCGTCTGCGTTTCCTCCGGCGACGAAGGTGCGATGAACGGTGCGACCGATGGCAAGCCGGTGGTGAACTTTCCCGCCAGCAGCCCGCACGTGCTCAGCTGCGGTGGCAGCTCGGTGCATGTTGCGAGCGGACGCGAACTGCGCGAGGCGGCCTGGAACTGCACTCTGCACGGCATGCATGGCGCCACCGGCGGAGGCGTGAGCCGCCACTTTGCCGCGCCGGCATGGCAAAGAGAACATAACGTCCCAGTGGGTCCCACGGGCCGTCGCGGTCGCGGAGTGCCTGACGTGGCCGGTCCAGCGGACCCGCACCAGGGCTGCGAGATTCTTGCCGGCGGCCGGCGTTGCTCCTCGGCCGGAACCAGCGCGGTGGCTCCTCTGTGGGCGGCCTTGATTGCCTGCCTCGGCAATCACCTCGACACGCGTTGCGGATTCCTGACGCCGCTGCTCTATCGCCACTCCGCCCAGGGGACAGACGCCCTGCGCGAAATTACCCGGGGCAACAATGGATTTTACGAGGCCGCCGCCGGTTGGAACGCCTGCACCGGATTGGGCTCTCCTGTTGTGCAACGACTCCTGACCGCATTGCGCGAGCAGGGAGCGCCGTAGGTTGCCCAATCCTGAGAGTTCAGGGCGCGGCTAGTTGGAGGTTGCTTTTGTCTTGGGGGCGTCGAGAGCGTCGCGCAGCCGGCGCGCAAGAACGCTGAGACTGAATGGCTTCTGTAGGAAGTGATCGCTGCGTTCGCGCTGGTCCTGTTCCAGTATGGTGTCCCCGGTATATCCAGACATGTGAATCACCTTAAGATCGGGCCGCAATTTGAGCAGTGCCTGAGAGAGTTCGGCGCCATTCATCTTCGGCATCACCATATCCGTGATCAGCAAATCAATGTGCGGCTGTTGATCGGCGATCGCCAGGGCGTTCGGGCCGGAGTTGGCGAGTAGAACGGTGTATCCAAGACTGCGCAGGTATGCACCCATGGCATTCCGCAGCGCATCCTCGTCCTCTACCACCAGCAGGGTCTCGGTGCCGCGCGGGCGGGATTCGGTGCTGGGAGAAACGACCGTCTGGGCGAGGTGTGTCAGCGCGGGCAGCACAACCGTGAATTCCGCACCGTGTTCGGGTTCACTCTTCACCCAAACGTATCCGCCGCTTTGTTTGACGATGCCATAGACCGTGGAAAGACCCAGTCCCGTACCTTTGCCCACTCCCTTCGTGGTGTAGAAGGGTTCGAAGACCTGTTCATGCAGTTCTTTCGGAATGCCCATACCGGTGTCGGCAACGGAAAACTGGACATAATCTCCCGGCGGGATGAAGTAATGTCCACCCATGTTTCCGCTTCCCACGCTGAGGTTGCCGGTGCGGATCGTCAGGGTTCCTCCCTTTGGCATGGCATCGCGAGCATTTACGCAGAGGTTCATCAGGATCTGTACGATCTGGTCCGGGTCAGCTTCAATGGCCCACAGTGGTGTGGCTGGATGGACCCGCACCTCAATGTCCTCGCCGATCAACCGCTCCAGCATCTTCGACGCCTCCTGGACGACGGAGTTCAAGTCGAGCAGAACCGGAGAAGTCAGTTGTTTCCGGCTGAAGGCCAGCATCCGTCCCGTCAGGCCGGCCGCACGCTCCGCGGCTTTGATGATCTCCCTGGTGTTGGCTTGCAGCGGATCATTGGGCGGGAGGCCATCCTCCAGCATTTCCGTATAGCTTTGGATGACCATCAGGAGATTATTGAAGTCGTGCGCGACGCCGCCCGCCAGCCTGCCCACGGCCTCCATTTTTTGCGCTTGGCGGAGTTGTTGCTCGAGTGTCCAGCGCTCGGTGATGTCTTCGGCAATCATCTCCAGGCTTTCCACCGCGCCCTGCTCATTCCGCACCACGCGGCCGCTCAGCCGCACCGTGAAAGGATCTCCGCCTTTGCGCTTCCACAGGACTTGAATGTTCTTGATCTGGTCCTGGTGCCGGTACTCCTCCATAAGCTCAGCCAACTCGTCGGGGTTGGCGTAAACATCCTGTGAGAGCCGCAGGGCCAGTACTTCTTCCGTGGAAGCGTAGCCGAGCATGGATACCAGCGCGGGGTTGACCTCCAGGAAACGGTCCTCCACGCCGGAGCGGTAGATTCCGTAGACGGCATTCTCCACTTGCCTGCGGTAGCGGACCTCCGACTGCCGCAAGGCCTCGGCGCTGCTTTTGCGTTCAATGGCCGTGGCGATATTCTGCGAAACAAAGGTCAGAATGCTCTGGTGCTTCTCGTTGAATCGCACGTTCTCCGTATAGCTTTGAACCACCAGCGCCCCAAAGGTCGTGGAGCCTGACTTGAGAGGAACACCCAGCCAGTCCACGGAAGAAGCTCCGATCTTTTCCACCTGGCCGCCCTCTACCATTTCATCGAAGACCTCAGGAGAGGCCAGCAACGGCTCGCCGGTGTGCAGCACATATTCTGTCAATCCCTTGCCCAGCTTCTTGCGCGTGGGTGTCACATCCTCTTCGTCCACAAAGTAAGGAAAGCTCAAGGTATCGGTAGCCTTGTCATACAAGGCGATATAGAAGTTGTTGGCGGGCATCAGTCCGCCGACAATGCTGTGCAGCGAGGCAAAGAACTGGGGTAGATCGACCGCGGCCGCGGCTTGCTCAGAGATGCGGTAGAGCGCCGACTGAAGTTGCTCCGCTCGCCTTCTCTCCGTGATGTCTTCGGCCGAGGCCAGGATGGCAGCTTTGCCTCCGAACTCAATCGTGGTTGCCAGAACTCCCAGCCAGCGCTCCTCGCCGCTTTTTGTCACGATCGGGAACTCGTACTTGCGGGGAGCCGATTCGCCGCGCAGGCGTACTTGCGCCCTCTCCTGCATCAGTACGCGATAATCCTCCCGCAGCAGCATCCATGGATCGCCGCTCAACAGCTCTTCGCGGCTGTAGCCGCTGACCGTTTCCGTAGCGGGATTCGCGTAGTTCAGGTGGTATCCATCCGACACCAGAATCAGCGTCGGAGAAGTCTCCGCCACGGCGCGGAACTTCTTTTCGCTCTCCTGCAGCGCGGCATCGCTGCGCTTCGCCAGTATCGCCGCGGCAATCTGCTGCGAGACGATCAGCAGAATCTCTTTCTCCGCCTCGCCATACTGGACAATCGGCTCATAACTCTGCAGCACCAGCGCGCCAATCGTCTCGTCGCCCTTCTTCAGGGGCACGCCCATCCAGTCCAGTGAGGCGCTGCCCCGGCGTTTCAACTCACCCTGCCGCACCAGTTCATCCAGCTTGTCCGGAGTTGCAATCAGCGGCTCTCCGGTATGGATCACGTACTCGGTCAAACCCCTCCCAAACTTTCGCGGCGGAGAAGGCGGGTCCTTCTCATCCACGTAGTAGGGGAAATGAATCATGTCGGTGGCAGAATCGTATAGCGCGATGTACAGGTTCTTGGCGTAGATCAGCTCGCCCACAATGCCATGAATAGATGCGTAAACCTTCTGGAGATCTTCCGGTGAACGGGCCAGTTCGACAATCCGATACAAGGCCGACTGCAACCGCTCGGCCCGCCGTTTCTCCGTGATGTCCCGGATGATCGTCTGGGTTCCCACCACTACCCCGTCATTCGCAATTGCGGTGACGATGGTTTGCAGCCACAGGCGGCTCCCGTCCTTCCGCATTCCTTCATAGGAGAATTCCAGCGGAGCGTCCATGCCATGGAGCCGCCGGTTGAAATGCTCCTTCAACCCATCGCGCCACTCGGGAGCGGTATAGTTCTCCAGTTGAAAGCCGGCAAGGTCTTCACGGCCCACTCCAAACAGTTCGAGGAAACGGTCGTTGGCGTAAACCAAATGGCCCGTCTGGTCATTCACCAGGAGGGCGTCAATGATGTGGTCCACCACGCGGCGATAGCGCTGTTCTGATTCCTGCAAGGCCTCCAGAGCGCGCCGCGTCTGCCAGACCTGGGCGGAGAGGGCGCGGTTGGCTTCACTCAACTCCGCGGTTCGCGCCTCTACCTTGCGTTCCAGTCCATCGTGCGCCCTTCGCAATTCCACTTCAATCTGCCGCCGGCCGGTAAGGTCGCGGATGCAGCCAACGATGAACTTCTCGCCCCGTGCTCCCACGAACAAGGACTTTCGCGTGTTGATGGCATGGGTGACTCCCGAGGAGTCTGTAAACTCCTCGTCGCTGACATTTTCCTCGCCTGTCTCGAAGACCTGCCGGTCCTTGTCCCAGAAGACCTCAGCCTCCTTCGCCGAAAAATAATCAGGATCGGACTTGCCAATCAA
>Ga0182016_10004307_pt1 | contig 15834 bp, 12 predicted proteins | sample 712S2MmetaG_FD_120491 | JGI IMG/M metagenome (GOLD analysis project Ga0182016, IMG submission 120491) | Permafrost microbial communities from Stordalen Mire, Sweden - 712S2M metaG | ecosystem: Environmental > Terrestrial > Soil > Wetlands > Permafrost | place: Sweden: Stordalen | collected...
AGTCCTGGCCCGACAGGTCCGAGGTGAAGGGCTTGCCGAGCTTGTTGCGATGGGAGACGCCGTTCTCGGCCTTGACGGCGGTGCCCACCGCGATGAACTCGGCGGCGTCCTTGCCCCACTCGTAGTAGTTGACGTCGAGCCGCACCCTGACCACCCCGTCCGCCCCCAGCTCGGCGGCCTCCTCCTCCATCCGGGTCATGGCCAGCTCGCGGGCCTCGTACATGGCCCCGGTCAGCTTCTCCAGCTCCTGACTCTGGCCCCACTTCCGGGTCTGGATGCCGGTGTGGTAGATCGAGGACCCCATCACGAAGCCCACCGGATGGAAGCCCACCTCCTTGATCAACAGGAACTCGTTGACCGAGAGGTCCGAGGTGAACAGTCCCGCCTCCAGCTCCTCGAGCCGGTGGCCGGCCTCTTTGGGCAGATCCTGCGGGACGTCACTCATGTGCTTCCTCCGATGACCATGCTCTCGAGTGCCTGGCGGACCGCCTGGCTGTGGGCGGCTTCAGCCTTGAGCACCGCCAGCAGCCGGGCCAGCCACTCGTCCACGCCGACCTTCTCGCTCCGGATGCGTATGCCCCCCGACGAGTGGCCGATGGTGCACCGCAGCGTGGTCCCGTCGACCTCGGCGTCGAACTGGTCGTCGCCGAGGGTGATCCGGATCGACCGGACCTCGTCGGACCGGCGGAACCGGCCGCCGGCCCTCTTCACCTCCAGCCGCGATCCGAGGGCCTCGGACAGCTGGTCGGCCAGCACCGACACCAGGATGCGGACGTCGCCCCCGTCGGCCCGGAGTGACGCCGCCGCCAGCTCCAGGTCCATCGAATCGTCCATACCGCTCACCTGGGCACCCTACCGCCCCCGCCCTGGGGCCGTTCAGCGGGTGGTGGCGGTGTCGCGCTCCTCGGCGCCCGCCCGGACCAGGGGGAGGAGCCGCTCGCCGAAGTCGACGGCGTCGGCCAGCGGATCGAAACCCTTCAGCAGCAACGTGGTGATCCCGAGGTCGTAGTAGCGGAGCATGGCCTCGGCCACCTGGTCCGGCGTCCCGACCAGAGCCGTGGAGTTGCCGGCGGCGCCGGTCAGGTTGGCCACCTTCATCCAGAGGCGCTCGTCGTAGACGTCCTTGTCCGAGGACATCTCGATCAACCGCTTGCGTCCCACCGACGTGGTGCCCCCGGTGTCCCGGTCCACCGAATAGGTGGCGTTCTGCGCGCCCCCGAGTCCCCGGTAGCTGTCGCGGTGGTCGGCCATCCGTTGCTTGGCCTGTTCGATCCGGTCGGCGGTGGTGGCGGCGATCCACTCGGCCTTCTCCCACGCCTCCTGCTCGGTGTCACCGAGGATCGGGCGGAGGGAGATGCTGTAGCGGAGGGTCCGGCCGTACCGGGCGGCCACGGCATCGATGGTCTCCATGCGGGCGGCCACGGCGGCCCGGGGCTCGCCCCAGAAGGCGTACACGTCGGCCTGGGCCGCCCCCACCTCGACGGCCGGGGGTGACGCCCCGGCGAAGTACAGCGGGATCCCGCCCGGGGTGACCGGCTTGACCGAGCTGAAGGCCCCCTCGTAGTGGAAGAACTCGCCGTCGAGGTCGAACGGCTCGTCCTCGGACAGGAGCCGGCGCACCATGGACATGACCTCGCGGGTGCGGGCGTAGCGGGCGTCGTGGGCCACGAAGTCGCCCTCCCGGTGCTGGTCGGCCTCGTCTCCCCCGGTGATGAAGTGGATGGCGATCCTCCCACCCCCGGTCAGGTGGTCCAGGGTGGCGGCCATGCGGGCCAGGACCAACGGCTGCACGGCCCCGGGGCGGTGGGCCACCAGCACCTTCAGGTGGGAGGTGCTGTGGAGCACGGTGGCGGCCACCGCCCACCCTTCGGGGGCGGCGGCGCCGTATCCCACCAGGACCCGGTCGAAGCCGCCACGGTCGTGGGCCCGGGAGATCTCCACCAGATAGCCGGGGTCGATGACCGGGCCGTCCATCCAGTCGACCACCGGTCCGTCCACCAACGGCCCTTTGATCTCCGAGGCGTCCCTCGTGCCCACCATCCCGATGATCTCGACTGGCATCCCCGGTGCTCCTCCTCGATGGTCCGGCCCGACCGGGACCTCGCGTACCTGCCCCTGCACCAGTTGGCCGCCAGCTCCGGCATGAGCTCCGGCATGAGCTCCGGCACCAAGTCAGCCCCTGGTCGTTCGGGGGCGAAGACCCGTCCAGACGCTAACATCTGGATGGTGGGACGGGGCACAGAGGCGTCGAGTTCCAATGTCACCCGACCGCTGGTCGCCGTGGGATACGGCCCCCGATGCGTTCCGGTGATGCAGCTGGCCGAGGCGGCCGGAGGGCTGTGCGATCTCGTGTGGATGATCGACGCCTCGCTGCCGGAGATGGCCCAGATGGCCGATCTGTTGAACCGGTTCGGACCGGTGGTGGACATCGGCGGCCTGGACGGGGACGGAATGGCCAAGGCCCTGGCGCCCTATCAGCCCGACGGCCTGGCCACCTACCTCGATGCCGGCATGGTGGCTTTCGCCGGGTTGGCCGCGGAGTTGGGACTGGCATTCCACTCGGCGCCCACGGCGGCCGCCCTGACCGACAAGGCGACCCAGCGCCGGGTCCTGGCCGGGGCCGGGCTGCCCATGCCCCCCTGTGAGGTCCTCGCCCCCGGGGCATCCGGGTCGCGGGTGGCCGCTGCTGCCGGGGTGGTGGGCTGGCCGGCCATCCTCAAGCCGCGGTCGGCCCAGGGCAGCCGCTACACGTTCCTGGCCCGCGACGCCGCCGAGTTGGACGGACTGCTGGAGGCCCTCGGTGCCGGTCGACCGGAGATGGTCCTGGAGGGGTACCTGGCCGACGACCCGGCCCGGGAGGGGGACATCTATGCCGCCTATGTCTCGGTCGAGAGTGTGGTGTCCCGGGGGGTGATCAGCCACCTGGCCCTCACCGGGCGGTTCCCGCTGGCCGAAAACTTCCGGGAGACCGGATTCTTCATTCCGGCGGCCCTGGGCGCCGACGAGCAGGGGGCCGTGGTGGGCCTGGCCACCGCCGCCATCGAGGCCCTCGGTGTGCGCACCGGGTGCCTCCACACCGAGGTCAAGCTGACCTCGGACGGCCCCCGGATCATCGAGGTCAACGGCCGGGTGGGAGGCGGGGTGCCGGAGATGATCGAGCGGGCCGCCGGGGTGCGCCTGCTCGAGCTGACCCTGCGGTTGGCCCTCGGGGAGGCCGTCGTCCTCGACGGGCCGCTGGCCACCGACCGGATCGGGTACCGGTTCTTCCTGCAGCCGCCGGCGGTGTCCGCCACAGTGGCCGCCATCGAGGGCGTGGACCGGGTCAGCGACCACCCCGGCGTGGACACCATCAGCGTGCACCAGGGCCCGGGGGCCGATCTCGACTGGCGGGACGGCTCGCGGAACCACATCATGGCCGTGGTCGGATCCAGCGCCGACCATCAGGAACTCCAGGCGGTCTACCGGCTTCTCCACCAAGAGGTGACCGTCACCTACGCCGACGTGAGGCACTAGTGCCCGTCCGGCTGGCCCGGGCACCGGACACCGGCCACGACGGCCCCCCCGCCCGCTGGACCTGCGGCCTGGTCAACAACATGCCCGACGGGGCCTTCGAGGCCACCGAACGCCAGTTCCTCGACCTGGTGGACGCCGGGTCGCAGGGCCGGACGGTCGAGGTGACCCTCTGCACCATGGACGGGATCCCCCGGGGGGAGAGGGCGGCGGCCCGCATCGCCGGGCGCTACCACCCCGTCGGCACCCTGCGGCAGAACCCGCCGGACCTGCTCATCGTGACCGGCGCCAATCCGCTGGAGCCGGTGATCGAGGACGAACCGTACTGGGACGAACTGTCGGGCCTGCTCACGTGGGGCGTGGACCACGTCCCGACCATGTTGCTGTCGTGCCTGTCGGCCCACGCCGGCCTGGCCGTGTTCGACGGCATCGTCCGGACCACCCTCGACACCAAGTGCACCGGGGTCTTCCCGCAGCGCCCCCACCCGACCCACCCCCTGGCCTCCGGACTGGGCACCGAGGTGGTCCTGCCCCACTCGCGGCTCAACACCGTGCCCACCGAAGGGGTCCGGGCCGCCGGCTACTCGGTGGTGCTGGACTCCGAGGCCGTGGGCTGGAGCGTCGTCACCCGCACCCACGGGGGCTGCGAGGTGGTGCTGGTCCAGGGCCACCCGGAGTACGATCCCTCGAGCCTGTTGCGCGAGTACCAACGCGACGCCAGGAGGTACGTGCTCGGCGAGCGGGACGCCCCTCCGTGTCTGCCCGTCGACTGCGTGGCCCCCGGTGACCGGGCCCGGCTGGGCGAACTCCACCGGCGCATCGTCGGGGGGGAACGGGAGCCGGCCCTGGTCGATTCGTTCCCGTTCGGGGAGATGGGCGGGCGGGCCGGATGGCCCTGGCGGGAGGCGGCGGTGCAGCTCTACACCAACTGGATGGCGGGTGTGACGGACAGGACGGAGAGGAACGGCTAGGCCCATGCACGACGAGACCATCGCCATCCACGGCGGCTACACCGCCGACGGCACCCGGGCGGTCGCCGTCCCCATCTACCAGACGGTGGCCCACGATTTCACCGACGCCGAGCACGCCGGCGCGGTGCTGGACCTCGAGGTGCCCGGGTTCCACTACAACCGGATCAACAATCCCACCAACGACGTTCTCGAGAAGCGCCTGGCGGCCCTGGAGGACGGCACGGCGGCCCTGGTGCTGGCGTCGGGCATGGCCGCCGTCAGCTCGGCCATCCTCACCGTGGCCCGGGCCGGCACCAACTTCGTGGTGGCCCCCCAGCTGTACGGAGCCACCTTCACCTACTTCGCCCACGTGCTGCCCACGCTCGGCATCGAGGCCCGGTTCGCCGCCGACGACCGGGCCGAGTCCATCGCCCCCCTCATCGACGACCGGACCTTCGCCGTGTTCGCAGAGACCATCGGCAACCCGGCCGGCAACGTGGTGGATCTGGAGGCCGTGGCCGACGTGGCCCACCGGGCCGGGGTGCCGCTCATCGTGGACAACACGGTGGCCACACCACTGATGCTCAAGCCGCTCCAGCACGGCGCCGACGTGGTGGTGCACTCGCTGACCAAGTTCGTCGGGGGCCACGGGACCACCACCGGGGGTGCCATCGTCGACGGTGGGCGGTTCCCCTGGGGTGACCACCCCGACCGGTTCCCCATGTTCACCGAACCCGAGCCCGCCTTCCACGACGTGGTGTTCGCCCGGGACTTCCCCGAGCGTCCCTTCACCGTCCGGGCCCGTTCCATCCAGCTCCGCAACACCGGGGCCACCCTCTCGCCATTCAGCGCCTTCCAGCTCCTCCAGGGGCTGGAGACCCTGGCCGTCCGGCTGGACCGGCACGAGGCCAACGCCCGGGCGGTGGCCGCCTACCTGGCCGCCGATCCCCGGGTGGGGTGGGTCAGCTTCGCCGGGTTCCCCGACCACCCCCACCACGACCTCGTGCAGCGGTACCTGAAGGGCCGGGTGCCCTCCATCATCACCTTCGGTGCCGCCGGCGGCTACGAGGCCGGATTGGCCTTCTTCGACTCCCTGCAGCTGTTCAAGCGGCTGCTCAACCTGGGGGACGCCAAGTCGCTGGCCATCCACCCGGCCTCGACCACCCACCGTCAGCTGTCCCCGGCCGAGCTCAGCGCGGCCGGGATCCGCCCGGAGACCATCCGCCTGTCCATCGGGCTCGAGCACATCGACGATCTGATCGCCGACATCGACCAGGCCCTGGACGCGGCCACCCCCTGACGCGGGCCACCGTGGCCCTAGTCGACGATGTTCTCCACGCACTCCTGGGCGTCGAGCACGGCCCGGAGCCGGCTGCGGGGCGAGGGCAGGTAGTGGGTGAAGTAGCGGACCCCCTCGGTCAACACCCCGAGCAGGGAGAGGTTGGGCTGGAGCCGGCCTTCGGCGTCGTAGGGGTGGAAGTCCTCGCTGATGGCCACACTGCCCACCGCGGTGTCCCCGTAGCGCAGCTGCGTCAGGCGTCCCTTGGCGTAGAGCCGGCTGAGGAGGGGTGAACTCGACCGGGCCAGTGACGGGAGGTCCAGGTGGCCTCGGACCACCCCGTCCACCACCACCCGGCGGGGCCGGTCGAGGTGGGTGGAGGACAGCTCCACCCGACCGTCGGGCCGGGCGGTGACGGTGGGGTCCGGGCCCAGTTCGATGTGGACCACACCGGCATCGATCAGGGCCAGCAGCTGCTGGGACCGCAGTGGGGGAGGGCCCGCCTCGAGCCGGTTGATGCGCCCCCGGACGTTGGACTGGAAGTCGATGTAGGACTCGAGGGACAGCCCGCCGAACTCGATGACCGAGCGCAGCTGGTCGCGCAGGATCCGGAGCACCTCCTGGGCCGCCTTCACCGGACTGCCTCCCTCGGTCAGGGCCTCGTCCAGGTCGGACTCGATCATCTCGTACACCTGGGACTGGTAGTCCGCCCCGGACGTGTAGTGGTTGTCGGCCCCGGCGAAGATCTGGTCGGACGGGTCGAAGGGCCCGTAGAGCAGCTCCAGGCCGGCCACCGCCTCGGCGTAGCGGCCGTCCTCCCAGGCCGCCCGGAGCCGGTCCCGCACCTCGGCCGACTCGTCGATCCCCCCTTTGAGGTAGGCCGCGTGGGTGTGGTAGCGGTCCTGCATCTCGGCGAACAGGAGAGGCAGAAGCTCACTGCGGAAGTCCACCTTCCGGCGAACCCGTGAGCCGCCGGGGTGGGTCAGGGCGGCGAACGCCTCGGGGGTGCACACCACCGGCTGGTACTCCCCGTACGGGTCCACCCCGTGGGCGGACTTGGCGCAGTAGGGGATGCCCGAGCGCGAGTAGAGGTGGATGACCGGCTCGCGTCCACTGGGGACGTAGCGCTTCCGGGCCCCGACCGCCTCGAAGGACCCGCCCCGACCCACGGTCAGGGCGGTCAGGATGTCGAAGGCCACCAGGCCCATGCCGGCTACGGCCACCGTGGACCCCGGGGGGAGGGGCTCGTCGAAGTACTCCACCGGGTAGGGGCGGAGGTAGTGCACGGCGGCGGCGTCGCCGGGCGGCTCGTCGTTGAACGTGTGGCCCGAGGTCAGCACCACATGGTCGACCGTCAGGGTCCGCCCGTTGTCGAGCAGGACCGCCTCGCGTCCGCCCATCTCGGGGGTGATGTCCACGGCGGCCGAGTAGTGCCGGACGATCTCGAGGTTCTGCGGGGCGTCGGCCAGGAGGGTGTCGTAGAACCACACCAGGTACTCGCCCATCAGACGGCGGGGGAGGTAGTCGGTGGGCCGGATGGGATCGCCCTCGGTCCCGATCCGGCACTCGTGGCCGACCCACCGGAATCCCCGGACCACCGCCCACTCGTAGAGACCCACGGCGTAGGGGGGGTGCTCGTCACTGTTGGGGGACGCGTACAAGGAGAGCTGGCCGCAGGCGTTGTTGAGCACCAGGTAGTCGGGTTGCCCCGACGAGTACACCCCACCTCCCAGCTGGCCCGGGTCCACCAGGTGGACCCGGATGCGGGCACTGGACTGGCGGGCCCGGACCACGGTCCGTTCCAGCACGCACAGCCCCCACGATCCCAACCCCACGATGGCCAGCTCGATCACGGGCACCGTCCTGTCGTGTTCACGACTGTCGGGCTCACGACGGTCGTGCTGACGTCGGACCCCATTTCGGGCATTGCCACTCCACCCACGGTAGGTCCCTGCCGATAGGGAGGACAAGCACCCGGGCCCGGTGGCAACCGGTGACGGGTAGGCTGGGTCACCGCCCCGGTCTGCCCCTGCGAACTGCACACTGGTCCTGGCTGCACACTGGTATGTCGGCAGCCGACGGGAGGAAATGAAGGTAATGGTCCACGACTCGGGAACCCTGGAGCTGGGCTCGCTCACCGTGCACCGGCTGGGATTCGGCACCATGCAGCTCACCGGCCCCGGCGTATGGGGTCCACCCGCGGACCACGACGGGGCGGTGGCGGTGATCCGCCGTGCCGTGGAGCTGGGCGTGGACCTCATCGACACGGCGGACTCCTACGGCCCCGACGTGGCCGAGGAGCTCGTCTGTGAGGCCCTTCACCCTTACCAGGGCACGGTCAGGATCGCCACCAAGGCCGGGTTCATCCGCACCGGCCCGGGCCAGTGGGTGGAGTGCGGCCGCCCCGAGTACCTGCGCCAGCAGTGCGAGGGCAGCCTGCGGCGCCTCGGCGTGGAGCGGATCGACCTGTTCCAGCTGCACCGGGTGGATCCCGGGGTGCCGGCCGACGACCAGTTCGGGGTGTTGGCGGACCTTCGGAACGAGGGCAAGGTGGCCGAGGTGGGCCTGTCCGAGGTCAGCGTGGACCAGGTGGAGGCGGCGGTCCGCATCGTGCCGGTGGTCAGCGTGCAGAACCAGTACAACATCGCCCAGCGGGGCGCCGACGCCGTGGTCGACCACTGCGAGAGCAACGGCATCGGCTTCATCCCCTGGTTCCCGCTGGCCAGCGGCAAGCTGTCCCGTCCCGGGGGTCCTCTGGACACCGTGGCCCATCAGCTCGGGGCGACGGTGTCCCAGGTCTGCCTGGCCTGGCTCCTGCGCCGGTCGCCGGTGATGCTCCCCATCCCCGGCACGTCGTCGCCGGAGCACTTGGACGACAACTGCGCGGCCGCCGGCCTCACCCTCACCGACGACCAGTACCGGGAGCTGACCGACGCAAGGAAGTCCCTGCGCCGCTGGGCCCTGGCCGACTGACCGGACGCGGAGAGACCGTGGCTGCGGACCTGGTGATACGCAACGGCACCGTCGTGGACGGGAGCGGTGGGCCGGTCCGGCGGGCCGACGTGGCTGTGGAAGGAGGGCTGATCACCGAGGTCGGTGACGACATCGGCCGGGGCCGGCGCGAGCTCGATGCCGAGGGCCTGCTGGTCACCCCGGGATTCGTCGACCTCCACACCCACTACGACGGCCAGGCCACCTGGGACCCGTTGTTGGCACCGTCGTCGCACCACGGGGTCACCACGGTGGCCATGGGCAACTGCGGGGTCGGCTTCGCGCCGGTGGCGCCGGACCGTCACGACTGGCTCATCGGGATGATGGAGGGTGTGGAGGACATCCCCGGCACCGCCCTGCACGAGGGTCTGCGATGGGACTGGGAGTCGTTCCCCGACTACCTCGACGCCCTCGACCGTCAGCCCCGGACCCTCGACGTCGGGGCCCACCTTCCCCATGCCGCCCTCCGGGCCTTCGTGATGGGGGAGAGGGGGGCGGACCCGGGTGCCCATCCCGACCAGGCCGAACTGGACCGGATGGCCCTCCTGCTGGCGGAGGGGCTCCAGGCCGGGGCCCTCGGGGTCACCACCTCCCGGACCGAGCGGCACCGCACCAGCGGAGGGGAGAACCTGGGGACCCTGCGGGCCCGGGAGCCCGAGCTGATCATGCTGGCCTCCGTGCTGGCGGAACAGGACCGTGGGGTCTTCCAGTTCCTGTCGGACAGTTACCGCACCACCGACGACGGGTTCGCCCGCTCGGAGTTCGAGCTGGTCACGGCGTTCGCCCGGGCCAGCCGCCGCCCGGTCAGCTACACGGTCCAACAGGACATCGAGGCGCCCGACCGGTGGCGGGACCTCATGGCCCTGGCCGGGACCCTGCAGGCCGGGGGACTCGATGTGAAGGCCCAGGTGGCCCCGCGGCCCATCGGGGTGCTGCTGGGACTGGAGGCGTCGGCCAACGTCTTCACCCCCACCCGGGCCTACCGGAAGATCGCCGGCCTGCCCCTCGACGAGCGGATCGCCGCGCTGCGCCACCCGGACCTCCGGCAGCGGATCATCGACGGGCACGCCCAGCTGACCTCGGGACCCGATGCCTTCGCCGGCTACGCCTTCTTCGGCCGCTTCGACGACATGTACGTCCTCGACGACCCGGTCGACTACGACCTGGACGCCGGCCGGTCGCTGGCCGCCGTGGCCCGGCGCAACGGCGTGGATCCCCGCCAGTACGCCTACGACGTGCAGCTGCAGCGGGACGGCCGCCAGCTCATCTACACCCCGCTGTTCAACTTCGCCCACGGGAACCTCGACGATGTGCGGGAGATGATCACCTCGCCGGTGGCCATGTTCGGCCTGTCCGACGCCGGTGCCCACTGCGGCCAGATCTGTGACGGGAGCATGACCACCACCTTCTTGTCCCTGTGGGTCCGCGACCGGCGCCACCGGGACGGACTGCCGCTGGAGTGGGTGGTGCACCAGATCACCCGGCGCACCGCCGCCCACGTGGGCTGGCTGGACCGGGGCCTGGTGGCCCCGGGATATCTGGCCGACCTCAACGTCATCGACCTGGAGGCGCTGGGGTGCGCCCCTCCGGAGATCGCCGCCGACCTGCCGGCCGGAGGGCGCCGCCTGCTCCAGGCGGCCACCGGCTACCGCTGGACGGTCAAGCGGGGCGCGGTGACCTTCGAGGACGGTGTCCACACCGGTGCCCTGCCCGGTGTTCTGGTCCGGGGCGCCCGGTCGGGCCCGGAGGGGTCCACCGGTGTCCCCGCCTGACGTCGTCTCGGTCATCCTGGGGCACGCCGGCGACGGGGGCGGGCGTCCGGCCGTCCGGGACACCGACGAGGACCTGAGCTACGGCGACCTGGCCGACCAGGTCCACCGGGCCGCGGCCGGCCTGGCCCACCTGGGGGTGGCCCCGGGGGACCGGGTGGCCCTCCACCTCCCCAACTCGGTCGATTTTGTGGTGGCGGCCCTGGCCTGCCTGTGGACCGGCGCCGTCTTCGTCCCCCTGGCCACCACCGATCCGCCGGCCCGGCTCCGGCTGGTCCTGGACGACTGCGCCCCGGCCGTGGTGGTCACGTCGGACCGGGCCGGGGGCGGAGCGGGGGCCGATCCCGGCCCGGATGGGCGCTCGTGGGTGACCGTGTCCGACCTGCGCCGGTCGATGCCGGGTCGGGTGAGCCCACCCCGGCCTCCCGGGGGACCGGCGTACGCCATCTACACCTCGGGGACCACCGGTTCCCCCAAGGGTGTGCTGATCGGCACCCCGGCCTTCACCGCCGCCGTGGCCGCCACCGTCGACGCCCTCGGACTCGACGCCTCGACCCGGACCCTGTGCGTCTCCCCGTTCCACTTCGACGGGTCGTTCGCCACCCTCTTCCCCACCCTGTACGCCGGAGGGGCGGTGGTCATCCGCCCCCGGGAGGCCCTGCTCTTCCCCCGCACCTTCTTCCGGGCCGTGGATCAGGAGGCCATCACCTACACCGGCTTCTCCCCCAGCTACCTGAAGCTGCTGCTCTCCAGCCCGGAGAAGGAACGCCTGGCCCCGTCCACGCTGGTGGTGGCCCTGGGGGGCGAGGCCGCCTCGGTGGCCGACATCCGGGCCCTGTGGGCGGTGGCGCCCGGGGTGCGGGTGTTCAACCGCTACGGTCCCACCGAGACCACCATCGCCGTCACCCACGTGGCGGTGACCCCCGGGTCGCTGGCCGGCGGCCCGGTTCCCCTGGGCCGGCCCCATCCCGGGGTGACCTTCCACCTGGTGGACGCGGACGGCCGGTTGATCGACGCCGCCGATCAGGTCGGGGAGCTCTACATCGGCGGGTCCCAGCTGATGGAGGGGTACTGGGGCGCCCCGGAGCTCACCGCCCGGGTGCTCCGGGACGACGTCGTGCCGGGCGTGATGCTCTACCGCACCGGCGACCTGGTCTACCGCACCGGTGCCGGGGAGTACGTCTATGTGGACCGTGCCGACCGGGTCATCAAACGGCACGGCGTCCGGATCTCCCTCATCGAGCTGGGCGAGGCCCTGGGTGGCCTGGACGGGGTCTCCGCCGCGGCCTGCGTTCCCTACGCCGACGGTGACCGGACCGGCATCGTGGCCTACGTCGTCACCGACCACCCGGTGGAGCCGCTGGAGCTGCGCCGTGCCGCCGGCCGGATCCTGCCCGAGACCATGCTCCCCGACCGGATCGAACCGGTCGGGGACCTGCCGCTGACCCGGTCCGGCAAGCTCGATGAGGGTCTCCTCCTCGGACGGTCCGGTCTGCATCCGGTCCGGACGGCCGGTCCCCAAACCGTGGCGGCACCGCCGGGCTGAACGCGGATGGACCCCCGCTGGGTCAGGCGTTGGCCATGACCCAGCGCGGCCGGGACCACAACTGCCAGTGCTCGACCTCCGCGTAACCCAGGCCCCGGTAGAGCGTCTGGCCGGCCAGTGAGGACTGGAGCAGCGACCCGGAGACCCCGGCTTCGGCGTGGTGGGCCAACACCGCCCGGAGGAGGCGCTGTCCGTAGCCCCGCCCCTGGCTCCGGCGCCAGGTGGCCATGGACCACACCACCATCAGCCCGTCCTCCACCACCACCGTGACGCACGACTCGAGCCGGTCGTCGTCGTAGAGCCCCCAGACCCCCATGTCACCACTCTCCGAGGCCCGGTCGGGTACGGCGGCCCGGGCGGAGGCATCGTCCAGCCCGTAGGTGTCGGCCAACAGGGCGCGGGCGCCGGCCAGTTCGGCCGGCGGGAGTTCGCGGACGACGGATCCGTCGGGGGGCACCACCGGGCCGGCCCGGGTCATCAGGGGCAGGGCCCCCACGTCCACCCAACCCACCTCGACCAGCTTCTGGGCCGTGGCCAGGCCCGGACCGGCCAGCATGACGATGGCCGGACGGGCCAGATCGAGCAGGGGCTGCAGACACCGCTGGGTCACGACGTCGGGGTCGGCCGACTGGGAGAAGGCCACGTTGTAGTTGACGTTGCGCTCACCGCTGCACGCCAGCCACCAGGTCTCTCCGACCTCGTGCAGAGCCGGGGACGCCCACAGCCGGGCCGCCGATCCGAGGGTCTGTCGCAGGGCGGCGGGGCTCGGACCCATGGCGTCGGATCCTAGCCAGGGCCCGGTCCCTCCCCGTGGAGCCCCGGACCCGCGGCCCGGACACCCGCCATCGGGTGGACGCCGCCACCGGGTGCGGGCAACATGTGGGCCGTGCGCGGTCGGACCCCGGAGTAGTGCGGCGATGGTGAACGTCGCGGCGGCCGGTCCTCTGGCCACGACAGGGTCCCTGCTCGGGACCCTGACCCTGCGGGTGACCTTCCGCAGCGCCCTCTCGGTCATCGTCGCCCTGGCCTTCGTGGTGATCCTGGGGTTGATCAGCGGACGCCTGGTCGGGATCAAGGTCGGTCGGGGGCGGTCCTTCCTCACCGCCCTGGTCGGAACGCTGATCGGACTGGCCGGTGCCGACGCCGTGGTCCACGGACGCCCCTCCCAGCTCGACGTGGCCTACGCCCTCGCCGCGTTGTTCGGGGTCCTGGCCACCATGCTGTTGATGATCATCCCCGAGGCCGTCGGGCGCAGCCGGACGGCCGGGAGAGCCCACCGCCCGGCGCGGTTCTGGCTCCACCCCCTGCGGGGGATCCGGCGCGCCCTGGCCCCGCTGTCCCGCTCGGTGGAGGTGCTCCGGGCCGCCCGCCGGCGGGGACTGGCCCGACCCCAGTACCTGTCGGCCGGCGGGGTGACCACGGCCCAATTCGGCCGGAGCCTCCGCCTCACCCTCGAGGACGTGGGTGGGATGTTCGTGAAGTTCGGACAGATCGCGTCCACCCGCAGCGACCTGCTGGCCCCTCCGGTGATCGACGAACTCTCGCTCCTGCGGTCGGCGGTGCGGCCCATCACCGGCGAGCAGGTGCGACCGCTCATCGAGGAGGAGCTGGGCCGACCGGTGGAAGAGGTGTTCGCCTCGTTCGAGTTCGAGCCGGTGGCCTCGGCCTCCATCGGCCAGGCCCACCGGGCCGTCCTCCGCTCCGGTGAGTCGGTGGTGGTCAAGATCCAGCGGCCCGACCTCGACGACCTGCTCCGCCGCGACGCCACCGTGCTGCGGCTGGTGGCCGGTATCGCCGAGCGGCGGATCCCCGGGGTCGGCCGGATGGGCATCCGGGAGCTGGCCGAGGAGCTCATCACCGGTATGACCCAGGAGCTCGACTACCTGCGGGAGGCCGCCATGGCCGACCGGCTGCGCACCGCCATCCGCCACGACGATCCGGCCGACGACGTCATCCGGATCCCGGTGGTCTTCACCGAGTGGAGCACCGACCGGCTGCTGGTGATGGAGCAGGCCGCCGGTCGGCCCATCGACGAGCCGGGGGCCGTGGCGGACAGTGGTGCGCCCCCCCACCTCCTGGCCTCCGCCCTCCTGGCCAGCTTCCTCCAGCAGGTGCTGGTGAGCGGGGCCTTCCACGCCGACCCCCATCCGGGAAACCTGATGGTGGACCGGTGGGGCCGCCTCTGGCTGTTGGACTTCGGGGCGGTGGGGCTCATCGATCCCGTGACCCGACAGGCCCTCCAGGACATGGCCATCGGCATGTCGGCCAACGACCCCACGGTGGTGGCCCGGGCGGTGCGGCATCTGGCCGGGGCCGACGCCACCACCGATCTGGCCTCCCTCGAGTCGGACATCGGCATGCTGATGGTGGAGACCTCGGGTGGTTTCGACCCGACCCTGATCCATCAGGTGCTGGCGGTGATGACCCGCCACGGGCTCCGGGTCCCGCGGGCCATGACCTCGTTGTCACGGGCCCTGCTCACCCTGGACGGCACCCTGCGGCTCATCGACCCCACCTTCGAGCTGGCCACGGAGGCCACAGCGGCGGCGGAGGCCCTGTGGCCCGCCGAACAGGAGATGGCCGGCGACCTGCTCAACCAGGAGCTGCGCCGGTCCCTCCCCATCCTGCGCACCCTGCCCGAACAGATCGACGAGGTGGCCACCCAGCTGCGGTCCGGGCGGCTCAGCGTCCGGGTGGAGCGGTTTGCGGGAGGTGACAGCCGGGTGGTCAGCGGGTGGATCGACCGGGTCCTCATCGCCCTGTTCGGCTGTATGGGCCTGATGGCCTCGGGGCTGATCCTGGTGGCGGCGGAGCTGGCCCCGTCCCATGACGTCCGGCTGTCCCTGCAGGCCATCGGGTTCATCGGCCTGGTCTTCGGATCGATCCTGTTCATGCGTTCGGTGGCCCAGGTGCTCCGGCGCGAGCGCACCGCCTCCGACTGACCGGCCGGGCCGCCGGTCCGAGCCCCGGTGCACGCCGGGGCCTTCGGTATACTGCGGCGCGATGCGTCCCATCCACCGCACAGAGCACCGTGCCGACTGACAGCCTGTTCCTCAACGCCCCCATCCACCGCACCCTGGCGCCCGGTGACACCGTCTACGCCGAAGGGGACGTGGGGACCCACATGTACGGGATCGTCTCCGGTGAGGTGACGCTGTACAAGGCGTCGGTGCCGGTCGCCACCCTCGGCCCCAACGACGTGTTCGGCGAGCGGGCCCTCATCGACCACCTGCCGCGCAACCTCACAGCGGTGGCGGGCCAGACCACTGTCCTGGCGGAGATCGACCGGGGCCTGTTCCTGTTTCTGGTCCACGAGTCCTCGACCTTCGCCCTCGGGATCATGGGGGCACTGGCGGGCCGGCTGCGGGACTACGACGAACTGGTCGGGGGCGGTGCCGCCGGGCCCGCCGCCCGACTCACCCCGGGGTCGGCCGAGACGCCGCGTTGACCTGGGCGTCGAGCTCCTTCAGGTCGAAATAGTCACGCCACCGGGTCACCAGGCCCCGGTCGTCGATCTCGACGATGGTGCTGCCGTGGATCTCGATGGGGATGGTGCCCCCGAGCGTCCCCCGACCGATCCATTCGAAGGCCCCGCCGGTGTCGTCCCCGTGGACAGTGAGGATCTCCTGCCGCCAGTCGGGAAACGATGCTTTGGTCATCTCCTCGATGGCGGCCAGGTCCGGGGTGGGGGAGTTGACCGGATCGCTGAACAGGGCCCCGGGGGCGAAGAAGGAGGGGAAGTCCCCTTCCGGTCCCAACGCCTTCTCCAACCGCTCCGCCCATGATGCC
>Ga0182016_10004311_pt1 | contig 15825 bp, 18 predicted proteins | sample 712S2MmetaG_FD_120491 | JGI IMG/M metagenome (GOLD analysis project Ga0182016, IMG submission 120491) | Permafrost microbial communities from Stordalen Mire, Sweden - 712S2M metaG | ecosystem: Environmental > Terrestrial > Soil > Wetlands > Permafrost | place: Sweden: Stordalen | collected...
CGACCGCAAGTGGGAGGGCGCGAAAATCATGCGTTTTTGCAGATTTTCCATTTCCATAGGGCATACTCAAATCCTAACATAATCTTGATGGTTTGCAAAACGCTTCGGCACTATCGGCTCCTCCCGGCCTAAAGGCCGGGGTATCCGCCGGCTAGTTATTCGATGAGGCTTCGTTATCTGTTTCGTTTTGGTTTCTAGGGTTTTTAGAGGTTTGTCTTTCTTTAGTGGTTTGTTGCCGTACCGATTCGCCGATCAGTTCTTTTTTGAGCCAATGACGGACAGCAGTTGTTGTGGACTGTTTTTCTGGTGTCATTTTATTTAGTGGTTGATCGATTTCCATCGCCCGTAGATTTTTAGCTACTAGTGCTTTTGAGATTGCGATATCAACTCCTGGATATGTATGTCTTTTTTTGTCACCTAATTTGATTCCAGGGTATTGGTGTTGATCCATTTGTTTAGTGCGTCGACAATTTTGTTGTCGCATTTTTGTGACGCTCTCCTAAGAAGGGCGAATACCGCGGCTTTGTCGTTATCTTGTGGCATCCATTCATCAAGATCAATATGGTCTGGATATGTTCCGCGAAGGAGAGAAATGATGACAAGGTCCGCAATTGCTCGCGCATGGGAAGCGGCATAGACTGGTCCTTCAGGGTGATTAATACGCATGCTATCAAGCACAGGAGAAGCGTCGTAAATACCAACGCCGCCAAGAAGTTCGCTTGGGTCAAATGGTTGGCCGAGTTCGATGATAAAGGATCCTGGGGTTTTCAGACGCGGTACGAAAAAAATGCTACTTTGATGCCAGTCCCCAGTACCACTTTCGGATGGAATATTTAATGCAACGATGCCGCTGATATATCGAGTTGGAGATGTTTGAGGAATCGCGAGTATCGAAGCGGATGCGGCTTTCATAAAAAACTCCTCCTTTATATGTATTCTATCATGATTTTGTGTTGATATTCAAGTTGATTGGTCTGTGGTGGATGGTTTGATTGATTCCCGATGGGGTCCAAAATATTGGCCCACGACGGGAATCATTTCAGAAAAGTTCTTGCGAATAAAGAACGGCTCTGGCATGACTTCCGCCATGGGGACGTCCGAATATCGTAAACTCTTTTGTAAGAGCGGTGACCAGAAAGAGCCCGCGACCATTTTCTGCACTCGGATCGTGGGGTAGCGTTTTTATGTAGTCGAATGCGGTGCCATTGTCGATCACGTGGAGGACGCTGTCTGGCCCGGCGTTGTCGAGGGCCACTTCGATTCGTGGTGATCCTCCTGCGTGCTGGACCACATTCCCGAGGAGTTCCCGAAGAATAATTTCGGCATTCTGACAAGCGCCTAGGGAGAATCCGCGAGATGTCAGACAGTCGAGGAAGCAGGTTCGGACGAGACTTGTTGCATCGTTGTCTTGGACGTCGAATTTCCAGCGATCGATATAGAGGTCTGCTTCTGCATAATCGGTACATACGACCAATATAGCGACATCGTCTGATGCGCCATGTGGAAGAATTTCGTGATAGAGTGCTTTTGCAGGGTCCTTAGGTAATGATGTCACAATGCTTGACGCTGCGTTGCGTAGTAATGCGTGTCCTTGAATCGCATCGTGCTCAGACTCCGTAACGCCGTCCGTATAGAGGACGAGCGTGTCTCCCTGTTTTAAGGTTGCGTAGCACTCGGTTCCGGCGCCACTTTCGCGTAACCCGAGGAGCATCGTTGTGTTATCATGTAACTCTTGAATCTGACCATCGGCAGAGACTAAGAGCGGTAACGGATGACCGGCTGACGCAAAAGTAAGGGTGCGTTCGACGAGATCGATGAGGCCGACCCATGCCGATACGTACGTATTCGGGTATTCGAGACGAAGTGCGCGATCGGCGGCGTCGAGGATGAGTGTCGGATTTGCTCGTAGCTGCGAAATCCCGCGAATGATCTGACGCATCACTCCGACAATTACGGCCGCTTCGAGTCCAAAGCCGGATACGTCGCCAATAGAGATAAGGATACGACCGTCCAAGAGGCGTACGGCGTCGTACCAGTCTCCTCCGACTTTCGCTTCTCGTAATCCAGGTTCATAAACAGCGTCAAAGCTGCAGCCTGCGACGAGTGGAAACGATGTAGGAAGAACAGCCTGCTGGAAAAGGCCGAGCCATTTCCGTTCGCGTTGTGCTTCTTCCGCGGCGACACGTTTTTGCATTTCAGCTTGTTCATGCCGCAATTTTTCGGCGGCTTTACGCTCGCTAATGTCGGTGATGCCGGCAAGCGTAAAAGTGCCAACGCCACTTTCAATGGGATTTAGGCCGATTTCGATAGGAACATTGCTGCCGTCTTTACGGCGACCAAAGAGATCGCGTCCGGCACCCATGTTGCGGGTTGTGGGTTCGTCCTCAAAATCTTGACGTGACTGTTGATGAGAACCGCGAAGTTCTTCAGGAATCAGCATTTCGATGGAATTTCCGAGCAATTCTTCACGGGAATAGCCAAAGAGCTTTTCAGTCTGGGTGTTGACGAGGGCAATGCGGCCGCGATTATCAACAAGAATCATTGCGCTGGGTGACGCCTCGACGACGAGATTAAAAATGGTTTCAGCGTTTCCAGGGGTTTTTACGAGGGCAACAGGTGATGGCTGTTTCTCGTGGGCGTAACTCATTTGTGGTTTCCCCAAGCCATTATCGCAGTGCGCCGGCTTAACGATTGTCGGTGGTATATGTTTTGGTGAGACGAAAGGGCGTTGTTCGAAAAAAGATAACCCGGACCAGCTTTAATCTGGTCCGGGAAAGTGGCGTGTTTGCTTTATTCTCGTAAAGTTTTGAAACTCTTGCTAGCGGCTATTGGCGAATGATGCCCGCAAAATAGCCGAGCGAGGTGAAGGCGCAGTAAACGCAGGCAAATCCTGTGGCAAGCGTACCTACATAGTAGGAACGATGACGGGTTTCGTACGCAAAGATACCTAGCATAATTGTTGCGCTTGCGAGGAGGATGACCATGCCGTAGTGGGCTATGATATTGAAGAGTGTCATGGCAATTTGAAATCCGGACTGAGGACTTTGAGGATTGGGATGTATGGCAGATTATCGTCGATCTCGATGAATTCGTCGATATTTTCTCGTAATGCGATAGCTAGGAGTTCTTTTTCTGCGGATTGTCGACGGTTGTCGTGTATCAAAATACGCAGCAGGAAGGATGATTAAGAGTGCGATTCCTATGGTAACGAAAAAGTGTACCGCCATTGTGATGTTTTCTTCCGCCGTATGAGTCTAAAAAGACTTACTTGCGTTTTGAGTCGAGTGCGTCGTGAATTGTACTGCTCGCGGTGTTGACCGTATTCAATAATGCCTGATCAGGCTTATTGGCATTCATCGACTGGTTGAACGCATGCTCGATTTTTGTGACTGTCGCGATTGGCTGGAGATTTTTTGCGGCGTAACACTGATAGCGTCGAACGGACTTTACGATGTATAGTTCGATGCCGTTGTTTTGATGAGTGTGCCAATCGGCAGACGCAGCTTTGACGACGTAGTTTTTGATGTCGGTCACATGGCGAGCGTGAGAGTCGGGATAGGCGTCAGCGGTAAGTCCACTTACTGTTTGGACGGTATGAATGTAAATGGGTTGGTGTGTGCGGGCATATTCTGATGCGATCTGGGCGTTCGCCTGAGCGATCGCCGATGCGGAAAACATCTTGGCATCATCTTGTACGAAATGTTGGGCCACTACCGGCGTAGGTTTGGGTGTCGGTGGATGGTGCTGAAATGCCGTGGAGCGCAGAACGACAAATCCCACGATGAGGGCGATGGGTATGGCGAATTTTTTGAGTTTCTTGAGTCTCATGGGTTTTGGGCCTCGAAGGCGTCTGCGGCCGCTTTTTGACGTGCTCCCCGGCATAAAATGCCAAGGATTCTCGATCCGCCCGTGCGGCATCGACGTGCTTCCTGCTTCACCGATCGCCCAACGACGATCTCCACCAGGCTATCCGGGCTCATCCAGCCCTTCCAAGGATATTTATTGCCGCATTCGTATCCGCATTTGCGGCATGACCGCATTTGACGCACACAAACAACGCCTGTGTCATCCGATTCTCGGCGGACACATGGCCACACTGCGCGCACGTGCGCGACGTATTTTGTGGATCGACGAGTTTTAATAACCCGCCAGCCCACTTTAATTTGTATCCGGTCTGTCGTCGTAGCTCACCCCAGCCCTGATCGAGTATTCGTCGATTCAAGCCTGATTTTTGAGCTACATGATTTCCAGGATTTTCGACGGTGCCTTTTGCGGATGCCGTCATGTTCTTGATTCGGAGGTCTTCCATTACTACGACTGCGTGGTTTTTGCTGATCGCGTAGGAAGCCTTGTGTATCTGGTCTTTCCGCACATTGGCGATTCGAGTATGCAATTTAGTGATCCGCGCCTTGGCCTTACGCCAATTTGCGGAAAACTTCACTTTTTTAGCCAGCCGGCGTTGCAGTCGTGCGAGTCGCCGCTGATATCTTTTGAGCGCATTCGCGCCCTCGAAAAACGTTCCGTCAGACAAAGCCAAGAATCGAGCTACACCGACATCGCCGCCAACACTAGACTCAGGGTGTGCATGGACTGGCTCGGAAAGTTCGCGTTCGGTCTGAAACGATACGTACCATAGTCCGCCTTCGAGGCGTACCGTGACGTTCTTAATTTTGCCAAGAATCTTGCGCTTTTTCATCGTTCGCGCGCTGGCCCGAAACGGCACCCAACCGATCTTTGGCAGATATACCGAACGGCCATCAACGCGAAACCCTTGTGGAAACCGAATCCCTTGAGCGTTTTTCTTTTTCTTAAAATTCGGCATCTCGGCAGAAAGTTTTGGATCGAAGGCGCGTTCGTACGCAGTTGCGAGATCGTTTAATGTTTGTTGCATCGGCTGCGAGTGAACTTCGCGCAAAAACGGATGCTTTTCTTTAAGCGTGATCAGGCGATTACAAAATTCAGCGCGATTAAGTTTCAATGGATCGCCGACCAAATAGCGAAAGTCGTTTTCAAACAGAATTGCGTTCCAAATAAATCGCGAGCAACCGATAAATTGGCGCAACAACGTATCCTCGGATTTATCCGGGCACAGCCGATAGCGATACGCTTGCCGTCTTAACACATACCAAGTATATCACGCGTTTGCTTACTACGCAAACCGTTTTTAAAACAAAGCGACGAACGTCCTGTCGCGACACTTTGGCGGCTTATATGCCCGCCCTAAAGAGACCGGGCTTTACGCCGCCTTTGGTGAACGTCGTAGGCTGTTTGGTTAAGGAGGAGGTTCTCGTGGCAAATTCCTCGGTTGCGAAAGCCGGGTTTCTTGCAGAAGTAACAGTTGCGTGCATGTTCAAACATTACGGCTCGGGCGGTAATATAGTGTTCGTCACTGATGGCCGCGTCGTGTCGTTCCTGATCGTGGGCTGAGGATGTACTCATATCGGCAAAGTTTTTGTTGAAAACACAGCATCATAGGCGTCGGCGGCAGCTTTATGGAGTTCTAGGTTCTTTTGGCAGATGCCACGGTTGTGGGTGCCCGGCTGCTTGCAGAACTCGCATGTCATGGCATGACGATCAATCATATTGAGGGCTTCGATCAACTGCTTGTGTTCTTCTGTTGAGAATGTGCTCATATTTTTTCGCTTGGGTGTGCGGCTTCAAAGGCTCGGGCTGCGGCACGGTATGCGTCGTGGGCCGCTTTGAGAAGCAAGATGTTTTCTCTGCAGATTCCGCGATTGTGGGTGTCCGGCGTCTTGCAGAAAGAGCAGGTCAGTGCATGGTGATCGACTGCATTACTAGCCGCGATGAAGTTTTGGTCGTGGCCGGTGAATTCGTCTTTTTGTTCTCGAAGTGAAGGTGTGCTCATCAAGGAGATTTTCAAGAATTACTGTTAGGGTGTTTTGCGGCGTTATACGCGTCAGCGGCTGCCTCGTTGAGTCGGAGATTTTCTTTACAAATGCCACGGTTGTGGTATCCGGGTTTTCTGCAGAAGTCACAGGTTTGGGCATGTTGAAAAACTGCGTCGCGGGCAGTTACGAATTGTTCGTCTTCTTCTGGAAGCAATGGTGTGCTCATATTTACGAATTTTCGTTTGGGTGGGTGGCTTCAAACGCTCTGGCGGCCACGCCGTACGCGTCGTGGGCTGCTTTGTGAAGCAAGAGATTCTCTGGGCAGATACCACGGTTGTGGGTGCCATGTATCTTACAGAACGAGCAAGCGATCGCATGGTGATCCACTGCGTCCATGGCCGCAACAACCTTTGTGTCGCGGCCGGCGAAGTTGTCTTTTTGTTCCCGAAATGAGGATGTGCTCACAATGTTAATTTAGGACTTGGTGCTTGGATTGGCCGCTTCAAATGCATCGGCAGCTGCGTTGTAGGCGTCATGAAGCGCTTTCTGCAAGAGCAAATTCTCTTTACAAATCCCACGATTGTGTGTGCCTGGGGTTTTGCAGAACGCACAGGTAAGTGCATGATTATGGATCGCTTCGCTTGCCGCGATAACGTGTTCGTTTCGTGAAGCGACATCGTGTGTTTTTTGGTCTGGGAGTGAGGGTGTGCTCATAGTAGCTTCTTTTTCGGTTGTATGGAGTGTGTTTCTTCTAAAACTCATGGCGTCGGTGCGGGGTGGCGTTATCAAACGCCCCGCTCCGACGAAGTTTCTGGGGTTGTCCTGGATTTTCGTTGGGGTGACTGTTGCTGCTGTGGTAGGTGCTTAACCGTGGCATGTGTTTCACCGAGAAAATTTTCTGGTTCGATGTGTTTAGTATAGGCTGCTGCTTCGAGTCTGGTGCCTTGTGTGTATGGTATCGCCTGTTTGTCGAAATGAAGATTGCTCACGGTGATTCCACGATCGTGTATAGTTCGACCAACGAATTTTGCGGTTTCGGCAATAGGAGATAGTGTTTTGTTGTCACTAATGAGTGTTATATTATCGACACCGCTTATAACGTCTAATACCACATCTGCCAACATTTTCTGGCTCTGTTGGCTTGGCGTTGGAGGCCGATCATGTGATGGTAGCCGAGAGTAGTATGTAAACGCCCCGATTGGATGACGCAAGCTAGCGGCCATATCGATCATTATTTGGTTATGGATGTCTGCTTTGGGTATCGGTTGGTTGTGGGTGTCCGTTTTTGGCAGAAGACTAAAGTAAGTGTTGACGGCGACGGTTGTGTTTTCACGAAATTGGTTGATGACTCCCTTCATAAATCCAAACAGATTAACGTCGAGGTGAGGGCGGTCAAAACCACCGTTTTGTACAGGAGCTTGTGCCGTCCGATTCAGTGAATCAACGTCGAAGTAATAACCGGATCGATGAGTAGGAGTCCCTCTTGCACGGGTGAGGGAATGCTGGTGATCAGGTCCGCTATGGCGCGAGATATCCAATGCTCGCGCTTTGTCTACACGTACGGCCCGTGCAGCTAGAATGTCTTCGTATTCAAACGGGATATTGCCAAGACGATATTCGCCGGATGCAGTTCGGACTGGAGCAAACCCTTCGTATTGTTTTGCTTCGAGTTGCACTTTTGTTGTTTGTTCATCCATCCGTGGAACTATGGTTGTTTCGTGGCTACTTTTGACCGCAAGATGAATAACTTCGATCGGACGATGCAGCGTCTTGGCAAGCGTGCGGAGCAAGTTTGCCGTGGGGGTGAAGTTTATGTCATTGCTTACGACCATAACGCGTGATATGGTTCGGTTGCTTATAAAGTCCGCTGCAATGTCTGCAGCCATTTTCGTTTCGATGCCGGTTTCTTGTAGTTCGCCGGTAGGGAGGATTTCGGCATCGTTTGCAAATGTCGTGATTCCCTGTTCGTTCAGTCGGTCAAGGTGCGCGATCTCTTGGGCGCGCATATAGGCACCTAAATCCGTTGGACCCCAAGCTACTGGCGTAACGCTCGTATAGTAATTTGTGGTGCCTCTCGGTCCATCGAGGCTTTTGCTGGCGATGTCATCGAAGAGGAGTGCTAGATTTGCGTCGACACTGGGTCGACCGAGTCCGTTGGTAACGGAATCGTAAAAGCTGTTGCCGTCGATGTATATATGAACGGGATCTTTTGAATTTGCCATGATTGGTCTCACCCCTTACGTATAGGGAGAGATTCCTCGGTCAATGGGGAGAAACCCTGCTTATTCTTGATACAAGTAGGGATACTTGTATTTTAGGATTGGTGTCGTAGGTATTTATGCTGCTTTGTGCTTTTTGTATTTTGATTCGCTTCTGGATGTTTGCGATTTTGAGTCGAGATCCGGTTTTCCATTCAGGTCATTGTAGATTGCTTTACACGGGTTTTTTGTAGCATTCCAGCGAGAGCACCCGTGGAATGGGGTTCCATCACTTTTGCGCTCTCGTCGCATGAGTTTGCCGGTTTTACATGTCGGACAGGCTCCGCTATTGACGGCAGCTACTCTATTCGAGAGTACCGGCTGTCCGTTAATCTCATCGAATTTGGCGTCGCATGACTGTGAGGGTTTGCCCTTTACATATTTCGAACATGCCCAGAAGGTTTTTTGGGCTTTTGAGAACTTGTCAATATATGTACATTTGTTGATGATGCTTCCACATTTTGGACACGGGAGTAAGGCTGCTACGCGCGGGGCGCGTGGAGTGAAGTCGGGCTTGTTTTTCGCATCGTTGAAAATTGCTTTGCACGAATTTGCTGCATCGTCTTTTTTGTAATTTGAGCAACACCAAAAGGCGGATTTGGTTTTTTTGCTTATGCGTCGGCTCAAAAAGCCGTTGCCACAGGTCGGGCATGGTACCTGAGCAACGCCGCCGCCAGGAATAACGGCGGAACCGAATGCCGCGAGTTCGGACTGAAGTTGGCCGTCGGCGTTGGTCATGACGTCCAAATACGTTTCAGTGCCGTTTGCAACTTTATCGAGGTGGGTTTCCATATCCGCGGTATACTGCACCTCGCAAAATGCGAACCGCGTCTTGAGCATTTGAATCAGATAAATGCCGGTTTCGGTTGGATGGAATTTTCTATCCTTGATTTCGACGTAGCCGCGCGCCTGAATTGTTTCAACGATCGATGAATACGTTGATGGTCGACCGACGCCTCGCGTTTCTAGGGCCTTTACCAACGAAGCCTCAGTATAGCGATCGGGCGGCTCGGTCTTTTTTGCAATGAGCTTCCCATCGGTTGCCGTAAGTTTTTTGCCAACAGAAAGTTGCGGCACGTCATTGGTCGAATCGTCCATAGCGGTTTCGGACGTTGCGTTCTCGTTCATGAGTGCCCGAAATCCCGCGACCTTCAATTTTTTACCTTTTGCGACAAATGAGAGAGTCTTGTTGTCGATTTTGTCGATGGCTTGGAGTTCGAGCGTGCGGATGTCATAGATGGCGTCCGGCATCTGGGAGGCGATCGCGCGTGTCCAAATCAGATGGTAGAGGGCCTGCTCATCAGCAGTAGCCCGCTTTGAGGCGTCTGGGTGCTTTCGAGCATCAGCAAGAGAAAGGTCGAGCGCATCGGAGGTTGGTCGGATCCCTTCGTGACCGACTTGCGCCGATGCACTTTCTTTCCAGGTCCGTTTTTGGGCAACGATTGTGAGACCGTGTTTCTTGCCATAATCTTGGATTTTCAAAAAACCTTCATCGCTCATATTTAGACTATCTGAACGATGGTAGGTGATTAAGGATTTTTCGAATAAAGTTTGCGCAAGGGCTGAGGTTTTTTTCGCGCCGAACCGCAATTTATTCGCGGCGGCCTGGATCAATGTGGCGGTAGTGTATGGACTGGGAGGACTCGAACGCCCGATGGTGTCGGCAAATCCGGTGACAATGACATTGCGGATGGCTGCCACAAGCTTGGCGAATGCCTCGTCGAGCCAGAGTTTTTCGTTTGGAGGGAGCAGTGGCTTGATATTCCATTCGGCTGTCCAGGTGTTTCCGGTTGCGCCGTTATCAAACGAAAGAACCACGCCGTAATGGTGTTTGATAACGTGGCCAGTGATTTCTTCTTCGCGATCGACGATAAGTCGAACACCAATGGTCTGGACGCGGCCGGCGGTCATGGGCTGGCCGGTGCGGTTTCTGAGGGCTGAGGACACTTCATAGCCAACGAGGCGGTCCAAGGCGCGGCGCGCTTCCTGGGCCTTGACGCGGTTGCGGTCGATCCGGCCGGGGGCTGCAATTGCCTTCAGAATGGCTGATTTTGTCAGCTCGTGGAATTCGATGCGTTTTGGATTTTTTAGGCCCAGTACTTTTTCGACATGCCATGCGATGGCTTCGCCTTCGCGGTCAGGGTCAGTTGCCACATAGATATCATCAGCGGAGGCCGCTGCGGCTTTTAGATCTTTGACGATTTTCTGTTTGCCCTCGGAAATTTCGTAAGTAAGGGCGTAGTCTGGCCGCGAAACAGATAATGATTTTTTTGGCAGGTCACGAAAATGACCGACCGTTGCTTGCACATTCCAACCAGGACCAAGCATCGGCCGAATCGTTTTTGCCTTGTTGGGCGATTCAACGATTATCAGTTTTGCCATTTTGCGTAAGACCTTTATGTCTGGTGCGGGCCGCTTCGCGTTCAGGTGCTAAGAATTGATTCGCTCTGCGATTCAAGCATAACACGGACGGCTTTTTTCACACGTACCATGATGACGGCGCCGCACTTACAGGGTGGTGGCCCGCAAACGGGGCAGGTGAATCCCTCGAAAATGCTGTCTTCTTCGTAGAAATCAGGGATCTCGCAGATTTCTTCAAAGCCAGCAGCCCGAGCGATTCCGCCAATATGGAGACCGTTTTTGTCTTTCCAGCCAGATAATACGGAAAGACGGATGTTCTTGGCGTCGAATTGAGAGAGTAGTGCCTGGAGAAGTTGGGTCCCGACGCCGCAACCTTTCGCGTCGTTGTCGACTGCGATGGTGTTCACCAGCCCGATTCGTCGATTGGTTTTCAATAAAGAAGACGGAATCGAACGGCTTATTTCTAAATGGTTAGCAGTGAGTTTTTTTGCCGAAAGGACCTGTCCACAGCAAAGTCCTACGACGCGATCTTCGCGAATGGCACAAAACGAGATAATGTTGGCGGAGAGTAAGTCACACTCGTAGGTGAATCCTTCGCCAAGCTGTTGTTCGGCGATGAGGATTGCTTCAGGAACTACGGATTTGTTAATTTTCTTGATTGTTACCGATAAGGAGGATTTGTGGGTCATCGAAATACCTTCTCTTCTTAAAGGAGAGAATACCAGAAGTTTGACTGTTTCTCAAAACCTTGTGTAAGAGGTATACTGGTGATTCTTCAATTCGTCTCTCCTTTTATAAGGGGACAGGTAGGTTTAACGTGAGCTGGCTATTGATTCTCATCGTTTTGGCGGTTATTTTCTTTGTCGTCCGCGGCATCTTCCGCGCGATGGCTGGTCCGCGTATGATGCCTCCTGGTTATGGCGGCGGTGGTCCGATGGGTGGTCCCGGCTACGGTGGCGGCTATGGTCCAGGCTATGGTGGCGGATATGGCGGCGGTGGCGGTAGCTTCTGGAGCGGCCTCATGGGCGGCCTTGGCGGTGCGTTTATTGGCAACGAGCTGTTCGGCGGCAATCGACATAACGAATTCGGCGGGAATGAAGCCGGCTTCGTCGATCAGGGCCAGTCGCAAGTCGACAATAGTGGATTCCAGAGCGATCCCGGGCAAGCGGACATGGGCAATGCGAGCTTCGGTGGCTGGGGCAGCGGAGATTCGGGCTCTGGCGGCGGCGATTGGGGTGGCGGTGATTCCGGCGGCGACTGGGGTGGCGGCGGCGACAATAGCAGCGGCGGCTGGTAACCGCTCCCTATCGGGAAATTCGCGTGCTTTCCAAAATAATACAGGAGGACATTGGGGAGATGTTGGGTATTCTTTACTCATTCTCTCCTCTTTAAAAGGAGGGGATTTGGGCAGGGTCGTTTAGCACCCGCCCCATTTCGTTTCGAAAAGAGCCTCGCACGTGAAGAAGTTTATCCTTCCGGTTCTTGTCGCTACTGTTGCCCTCAGTGGTACGGCCTGTAGCAATAGTGGTGGTTCCGCTACGACCCTTCCCGTTGCTTCGCCATCTATTTCTCCCGCATCTTCTGCTACCTCGACCGCGAAATTCACAATAATAATTCCGACAAAAGTTGTATCGTCGAGTACATCGCGGAAACCGCAATTTGTTTCGAGTGGTATTCAGTCAGTTCATATGGCGCTCAATGGTAGCACCACGGTGTTCGCTAACGTCAATCTGACAACCGGGATGAATTCTGTTAGTCTTCCGAACGTTCCGATCGGTTCACAGACCTTTACCGCTACGACGTATAGCGCTCAGAATGAAACGGGGAGTGTTCTTTCTGTCGGTCAGGCATCGGGATCGATTGCCGCGAATGCGACGACAAATATACCGCTAACGCTCAATGGGATCGTTGCATCGATTGTTCTGAGTAACCCAACGGCAATTACTTCGGGAACAGCGTTGTCGAATGGTTCGGTTTCGGTTAATGGCCTAGATGCATCAGGCACCACGATTATTGGTACTTTTGTGAATGCAATCACCTTGGCAGCGAGTAATGGGGTAACGTTCGGCTCGGCGCTGTCGGCGCCCGGTACTGCGACTTTTTCGTATGATGGGACAGCTATCGCCGCGGCGACGGTTCCCGTTGCCGCGACGGCACCAACCACATCGACGACCGCTACGGGATCAGGGGCAATTCCGGTGAATCATGCGGCGACGCCAGCGCCATCACCGTCACCAGCCGACATACTTGCTGCTGATCATATTGTTATGACAGATGGAAGTCAGCCGTATGTTTGGACACAGTTTAATGGTGTGATAACCAGCTTCAATGCGGCAGTAGGTGAACCGAGTGGTCATGCTGGTGATCCAGGTATTCCACGAGGCGTGGCAGTTGATGCATCACACAATATCTATGTCGCGAATGCTGGCTGGTATGGCGGCTATATCACCATCTTCTCAAGCTCAGGAACGCTGTTGTCAACGATTCCTGGACTGAATTCACCTCAAGGAATGGCTTTAGACAACGCGGGCAATATCTATGTTGCGGATCAAGATCCAACGCACGGAGACAGTATTCGAGTATATAGTGCGTCTGGTAGCTTAATGAGCCAGTTTAACTCATTAGCGTTAGGGCTTAACTACCCAATGGGCTTGACCGTCGATAATGCGGGAAATATTTATGTTGCAAATGCGGGTGCAGGCAACATCAAGATACTCAACCCTGGAGGCGGTCTTTCGACTATTGCGGGTGGCACGATCTCAACAGGCTTGCAAACGCCAAACGGTGTCGCCGTTGATGGTGCGGGGAATATTTATGTCGCGAATTACGGAAAAAATAATGTGGCGATTTTCACTCCTACCGGAGCTGTAGCCACTTCTATCGCAGGCGGGAAAATTAAATCCGTCAATCTTCCTCCGTTTTCAACCCCGACACTAAGCCAACCCAATGCGATCACATTTGATCCGGCAGGGAATATCTTCGTATCGAATAGAGGGACGTGGCAAATAACCACATACACGAGCGCTGGAATATTGCTTGGAACTCCATTTCTTGCAGATAATCCAACAGGTCAGCCAGTGGGTATTGCTGTTTACTAAAGTTGCCGTAAAGCCCGGTCCTTCAGGCCGGGGGATATAAGGCAAAAAAGCGGAAGGGTTTTAGAACGCCTTAGTTGGCAATGCAAAAAGGCCCGAGATATCATCTCGGGCCTTTTTGCAGAGTTGCTTTGCTTTTTTGGTTTTTAGGTATCTTCGCTGAGTATTAGCCATCCACCGACTACTGCCATAATAATATTAGGTAGCCATGCAGCGACGTATGGGTTAAGGGCGTCGTTGGCACCGAAGGCGGCCGACATCGCTCCGAGGACGTAGTAGACAAAAAGTACGACAATGGAGAGTGCAATTCCAAGTGCTCGGCCCTTTTTGCCGAATTTGACGGCTAATGGAAGCGCGATCAACACGGCAATAAACGCGGAAAACGGATAGGCCAGTTTTTGGGCTAAAGTGATCTCTCGCTTTGCGAGGTCGGCTCCTCCTTGTCCCGTGGCTTTCCGCGCAGTAATGTCTTCTTTTAGACGTTTGGAGTCCATCGTATACGGATCGCTATAGGCAGAGCTAAGAAACTTATCTGCGGTTTCGGCTAAGGGGAGACCGATTTCGAGTGTTTTTTGGTGTGTTTCAAAGTCGAAATCTCCGTTTGCTTTGTAACGCGAGATCGAAGCGTCATAGAGTTCTAACGTTCCACCATGGATTTCCGCTTTTGTCGCAGCGGTGAGTGTTTGAAATGGCGATGATCGTGATGGCTGAAAAATCATCACGTTGTGCATTGTTTTGCTGTCGGAATCTACGCTGCTAATGAAAAATGTGTTTCCCGTCGAAGGGTCTTGTCGGAAAACGTTCGGCTCTAGTGGAAGCGTCTGCATTTTGTAGACGATTTGATAAAACGTTCTGGTCGAAAGATCAGTGGACGCGGGTACAACGCTTTCGTTGATCCAATACGAAAGTCCGAATGCGGCGATGCCGGCGATGAGGGGGAGCCGCACAATTCGCAAAAATGGGATACCCGATGTTCTTAATGCTGTAATTTCGTTGTCGGCCATGAGGCGTCCGAATGCCATAAGCGTCGCAAAGAGGCAGGCAAAGGGAAACGCTTGAGGAGTGGCTTGTGGGACACGAAAAACGAGGAAGCGCAGAACGAGGAAGATCGGTGCGCCTTTATTGATAACGTAATCGGCCGCGAGAAAAAAGATATTGACAAACCAGAAGAGTAGATAGGCGCCAAGGGAGAACGCGAACGGCGCCCACAGTTCCTTTGCAATATATATGTCAAGGATCGGAATCTTCCAGCTTTTTTTGATTCTGGCTGTTATTGGTTTTGGTACAACAAGAATTGCCATTTTGCGACTCCTTTCTTTTTGTTTGGTTAATAGTATGCGGTTTCGATGGTATCACAACTGCCGAGACAACCGAGCACTCGCCTGGGTTTAGCTGCGGATTTGGCTCAAGCGGTGAATGGATTTCCCGATGATTTTTATTGCGATTGGGGAAATTTGTTTTGTGCCTGTTGATGCAAATAGTTTTCAGCTTCGTACAAAAGTGTTCTTAAGATGTCGCCTTCTTTTGTCTCGCCTAGTGCAATTGCTCCCGCTCGGATCGCATCGCGTTCTTTTGTCGTGAATCTGCGGTTTTCTTTAGTAGCTATTGGTGTATTTTTCTGTTTGATCTGGTCGTGATGGATGTCTGTTAGAGGAATTCGTATCTGTTCGGCAAGTGCTCGTACTGGAGATGCGGATAAGTGTTTGGTGTATTCTGTTTCAGACATGGCGAGAATTGCGTGTTCGGGATCTTCGCATGTGTTCGGCAAATGCGGATCTATATCTGATGGACAGCTTTGGGGCAAAGAATAGTCACGTTGGGTCATGAGATGTCGTCGACGATGAGATTTGCTTGACGCGTGTCGTATGCGGCTTTTGCTGCGGCGTTTTCGGCCTCAAAGGGATCTTCGGTATCGTCGAGTTTTTTGACCGCACGAGCGTGTTGCTCGGCAAAGTGGTCGGCGTACTCCGCTTCATCAAAAATTCGAAGCCGGCGGAGACCCCGATCGTCAGGTCGGGGAGGAGCCGACTCGCCGAAGCGTTTTGCAAATCGTCAAGCATATGATAAGATTTTCCTATGGCCTATGGGAACGGCAATTCTAGCGACACGCACGAATCTCGTGCAATTCCACTTGCCGTCGGCAACCTCACCTCATTCAAAAGAGGAGAACTCGCAACCTTGCGGTCGGCGTGTATTCAACTTCGCACCGACATGGTCAAGGCGGTCTTTGTCGCCGAACCGCTACGTGGATGCGATCGCGTA
>Ga0182016_10004312_pt1 | contig 15824 bp, 15 predicted proteins | sample 712S2MmetaG_FD_120491 | JGI IMG/M metagenome (GOLD analysis project Ga0182016, IMG submission 120491) | Permafrost microbial communities from Stordalen Mire, Sweden - 712S2M metaG | ecosystem: Environmental > Terrestrial > Soil > Wetlands > Permafrost | place: Sweden: Stordalen | collected...
ATCCACGCTTCCTCCCCACACTCGGTCGCCCTCATGCAGTTGCGTTTCACTTCGCTCGTTGTGACCAACTCGCGACGGGACTTACACCCGTAAGAGTGCGCCCATGCTGGGCGCACAACGCACAACAGCCAACCCGAGGGCTGGCTGTTGTGTTTGAAACTGACGTGCTTCGCTTGCGCTGGATTAGCTCTCGTTCTCGCGCTCGCTCTTCCAGTTGATGAGGTCGCCAAGAGTGGTGGTGGAGCTGGAGACCGGAGCCTTGTGGCTGCCGCCGCGGGACTCGGATTTACCGCGACCTTCGGCTTTGCTGTGAGCTTCGGCTTTGTACTCCTGAACCTCGGCGCGGCTCGCTTCCTGGCCGCTGACGGCACGGAGGCTGAGACCCACCTTCTTCTCTTCGACGTTGATCTTGATGATCTTGAACTCGTGCTCCATGCCGGTTTCGAGGCTGGAGTGGCCGGCTTCACCCTCACCAGCTTCAGAGACGTGGCAGAGTCCTTCAACGCCCTCGGCGATTTCAACGAACGCACCAAACTGAGCGGTGCGCAGAACCTTGCCGTGGACGATGTCGCCGACGCGGTGCGAGGCAAAGAAGCTCTCCCAAACATCGGGCTGGAGCTGCTTGATGCCGAGCGAGAGGCGGCGATTCTGCGGCTCAACGCCGAGAACAACTGCCTTCACTTTTTCGCCCTTCTTCACGACTTCAGACGGATGCTTGACGCGCTTGGTCCAGCTCAGGTTTGAAACGTGAACCAGGCCGTCAATACCGTCTTCGATCTCAATGAATGCGCCGAAGTCGGTGAGGTTGCGAACGCGGCCCTCAACGATGGTGCCGGCGGGATAACGTTCAGTGAGGTTCTCCCAGGGATTCTCGAGAAGCTGCTTCATGCCGAGCGAAATGCGGCGGTCAGCGGGGTTAACGCTGAGCACCACTGTCTCAACCTCGTCGCCGGGCTTAACCAGCTTGGAGGGGTGCTTGAGGCGCTTGGACCAGGTCATCTCAGAGAGATGGACGAGGCCTTCGATGCCCTGCTCGAGCTCAACGAACGCACCATAGTCAGTAACCGAAAGCACGCGACCCTTGACGCGCGCGCCAACTGGATACCTCTCAGATGCGTCGAGCCACGGATCGGGCGTGAGCTGCTTGAAGCCAAGCGAAACGCGCTGCTTTTCTTTGTCGAACTTGAGAACCTTTACCTGGATCTCATCGCCGACGTTCACCAGATCGCGGGGGTGGGTGAGGCGGCCCCAGCTCATATCGGTGATGTGAAGGAGACCATCAATGCCGCCCAGGTCGACGAACGCACCGTAGTCAGTAAGGTTCTTGACCGTGCCGGTGAGGATTGCGTCCTCGCCGAGCTGTTCGAGTGTGGTGGAGCGCTTGGAGTTCTGCTCTTCTTCGAGAATCTCCTTGCGGCTGACCACGACGTTTCCGCGCTTCTTGTTCAGCTTAATAACGCGGACTTCGATCTTTTGGCCGAGATAGCCGTCGAGGTTACGGACGGGGCGAATCTCAAGCTGCGAGCCGGGCAGGAATGCCTTGAGGCCAATGTCAACAGTAAGCCCACCCTTGACGCGGCTGACCACTGTGCCGATCACGGGAGTCTTGTCGTTGGCGGCCTTTTCGATATCGTCCCAAACGCGCAGGCGCTGTGCCTTCTCGTAGCTGGCCAGGTAGCCGCCCTCAGGCTCTTCGCGCTCGATTACGACTTCAATCACGTCCCCAGCGTTGAACTTGACGGCGCCGGTGTGATCGAGGACCTGTTCGAGGGGAATGAGCCCCTCAGACTTGAGACCCACGTCGACGACGAGGTGCTTGTCAGTTGCCTTGACGACCGTCGCTGAAACGATCTTGTCACCGTAGGCTTCGACGGCTGCGGCCTCAGCGGCCTGCTCGCGTTCGAAGGCAGCCAGCGCAGCGGAGAAGTCATCCATGGACTCGAGTCCATGGGCCTCGTGCTCGGGCTCTTCGGCTACGGGGGTGGTATCGGCGTCCAGGGCAGCATGCTCAGCGGATGCGGCAAGCTCAATTTCGGCGTGGTTGGACGTGGATTCGGGCGACGGCTGTGCTTGCTCCGTCGCAGTCTCAAGCGTGGGAAGTTCCAATTCTGTATTCAGGGTTATGCTCTCGGTTTCGGGATTGAGGACGTTTGCCATTGGCTGCTCCGGAGTTGCTTGCTCCCGCGGCATCTAACAGGCCGCTGGGATCGGCTGACACGCTCTCTCCCGAAGCGGGGTGAGAAGCGCAAAGCCATTCAACCGCGTCTTCCATCGTGCGCTGTTTGCGTGCGATGAGTGCGTCCACGAGAGACAGTTTTCCCAGCCTTTTGGGCTGGGTGAATCGAGACTGATCTCGTTGGGATACACCCGGCAGGCAAACTCATGCTGGAGGGCGGTCGCAGCCCACACGCAAAAATACGCAGAAGGCTACGCTCACGAGTGTAGCAACCCCAGCTTTCCTGCGTCAATCCAACGGGTTGGCTACACCAGGCCGCATCGGCGCCGCAACCGGATATTCACAAGTGCACGTAGGGTGGAAACATCCGAAACGAATGGAGTTCCGGGCAGAAATCAGATTGGGCCGCGATGCCGGCGCAGACGGACGGCTGCGGCCAGGAATGCCGCTGTGAATGCCAGGCCAATCCACAGTCCCGGGTTGATGAGGAAGTGGAGCGGGGCGAAAAGCATCATCGGATCCGTTGCCCTGCCATGTTCCATGATCTCCATACCTTCGGAGCCGCCGGTAAAGCGGTTGCCAATCATCGAAGCAAAATACGACGTGTTGAAGGCAACTTTCTCCACAATCCCGATCGTCAGCGGCGGCACTGCAGCCCAGAGAATCGGTAAGCGCCGCGCCCAGACTGAGACCAGCAGGAGCCAGGCATAAATTGGCGATTGCCAGAGCCCATGAATGCAAAGAAAGTGGAAGAGCAACATGGGCCAACGGTGAAAGATCCCCACCCGAGACCAGAGCATCGCCACATTTTGACCGCTGCCCAGTAGAGCTGCGCTACTGATCATCAGCATCATCCACTGCGTAAGAACAGTGATTGCGAACGCCAGCAGGGGGAGAACCACAATCGGAACCGCGGCTTTAGACAGAACCGTAATGAGATCCGAGACCGGCAGCGACTTCCAGAACAAAATGCTGCGATCGCGGCGTTCGCCGTGGAAGGCGTCGATGGAATAGAAAACCCCAACCACGATGAGGGTGCCCATGATCAGGTTTTCCGCGAATTCGTAGGGCTGCCCGGACAACTCCCGCTGTTGCGTCAGGTCGAGCAAGGGCGCGGCATGTATCTCCATCAGCAAGTGAAGGATGCTGATGGAGAAACCAAACAGCAAAACACAAGCTACCGCGATGGGGGCAACATAAATGGCCCGGTTTTCCCACAATTCGCGCCGCACCGACCAATAGAGCAGGCGCGCCGCAGGAATGGCCGCAGCTGCGATCTCCCGCGACTGGAAGGTAGTTTCGGGCATTGCGTTCGATTGACTGCTCACCTTGAAACTCCTTGCGCCTGCTTGACTTCACTCGCGATCACGGCAACGAACAAGTCAGCGATGGAGGGCGTGCGCACATCTCCCAGCGCAGCCACCCGTTGCCGATCAACCCGGTCGAACATCAGGATGCTGCCACCGATCACCTGGCGCTGGTCGATCGGCTTGAGGGCCCGCGCTGCGTCCAACTTGTCCGGATGGACCATCACCTCAAGGAAGCGGGACTCGATTTCTTCCATGCTGGAGCTGAGCACGACACGGCCCCGATCGATGAACATCAGGTCGGTGACGACGTGTTGAATTTCTTCTACCTGGTGCGTCGTCACGAGGATGGTGCGGCTGCGATCGTAGTAGTCATTCAGCAGGGAATCGTAGAACTGCTTGCGGAAAAGGATGTCGAGCCCCAGCGTCGGCTCGTCGAGCACCAGCAGCCTGGCATCGATCGCCATTACCAGGGCGAGGTGCAGTTGAGCCACCATGCCCTTGGATAAGTCGCGGACTCTGCGAGTTGACCCGATAGTCGTCTTGGCAAGGAAACCCTCCGCCTTTGCGCGATCGAACCGGGGATGCACTCCGGCGACATATTCGAGTACCTGCCTAACCTTGATCCAGCGCGGTAGTACGGCAACATCGGCAATGAACGAGACGTCGCGCATGAGCTGATCGCGCTGAGTCCAGGGGTCGCGACCGAGAACCCGTAGTTCGCCCTGATAGGGCAGCAGGCCGAGAATGGCGTTGAGCGCGGTGGTTTTTCCCGCGCCGTTGGGACCAATAAGTCCAAGAATACGACCTTCTTCGACACGCATTTCGATGCCGTCCAACGCGATCGTATTCCCGAACTCCTTGCGGAGACCGTGCGCTTCTATGCATGCCATAGCTTTACGGCTCCTCGTTCTGAGAGTTTGGCTTGGCGCTCGTTGAGTCCGGCGGATTGAGCAGATCTTCCGCTGTTAAGCCCAGCCGCTGAATGGTTGCGCAAACCCTGGGCCACTCCTCCTGCAGGAATCTTCGCCGCTCGCCTCGCAGCAACAAGGCGCGTGCGCCGTTGTTGATAAACATGCCCAGCCCCCGTCTGGTCTCCACCAATTCCTCGTCGACCAGTTGTTGATAAGCCTTCAGGACCGTCAGGGGATTGACCCGATATTGGGCCGCAACGGTGCGCACTGAGGGCAATGGATCGCCTTCCTTGAGCACGCCGTCGAGCATCATGGCGACAACCCGGTCGCGAAGCTGGCGATAGATCGGCTGATTGTCGTTCCACTCGAAATCCATCCTCTGTTCCAGATACCCTCTGCTCTCCGTCACATCTGCCGGTCAAAACGAACTATCGAAGCGGCTCCGACGTGACAGGATTGTTCCGGTCGATGGTGGTAGAACGGGTTCACGACCAGAGCCCGCATATTACTGCACCCGTTTGAGATCGACATGGCCGTGCACCAGTGTGCCATCCGCCACCATGAACGTCCAGTCTTCAATCCGATGGTTCGCGTCGGTGAAGGTGAACACGGCATGGCTTACTCCTGCATCCCCAAACAACACGGCGGGAAACTTGCTTCGGCCTGGATCAACCGATTCCTCACCGAACTTCTCCTTCCCCGGTCACGCCGCAGAGAGAGGAGTCAACGCCGTCTCCGGTGACTTCAGCCTGCGGAACAGGAGCCAGAAGCAGAGCAGCAAGTCAAAGGTCATTGGCGGCAACTCGTACCAGTTCGGCGAATGCATCATTCCAAATCTCGGATACAAGAGATAGGCAAAGCCACAGAACCCCTCATAAACAGCGCTTAAAACGCCCCACAACGCCAGAGCCCGCGGAATGTACCGCGATTGAAACAGCGCCCAGGCAAACAGCGCCGATCCCAGCCCGTTGAACGCCAAGCCAACGTAATAGGCATCGCGGCCCGCATCCAGTTGCGCTCCGGCCAGCGCCGCCAGCCCATCCGGCCCAAACCCACGCAGCGCGCCCGCTCCCGCCAAAAACCGCAGCGCGGCCAGCATGTCAATGATGAAGACAAACCAGAAGGCCGCGTAGATCAACCTGCTGAAGGCCGCGCAGAGCGCCATTCCGCGGTTCACCGGCCGGAGCAGCACGTACAGCGCCGTCAGCAGCACAATCATTCCCACCCCATGCACAAAGGCGCCGGCCAGATAGATACGGATCGCCTCTTCGTGGTCCACAAAGTGACGCGCCGTCTCCTCGCCGTTCTCCCAAACCAGATAGGGCGCATAAAAGCGGGAAAACACCGCCATGAGGACGGCCAAGCTCAGGAGATAAGTCACCGCGAAGATCTTCGCGGCTGACTGTTGCGCTCGTTCTATCATCGTTTCCCTTTCGCCCTTGCCTTTCTCATTCCTCGATACGATTGCCCCAGCGCGGAAACTCCAAGGGGTCTGCTCACGAAACGAAAGAATCGTGTCAGAGAACGCCAAAATCGAACCTGGATTGCGTTGGGAGAAATAGCCACCATTTCAGGGCCGACGGGATCGATCAGAGGCACCAACCCTCCACCCCGCACGATTTGCGATTGAGATCCTACTCCATGCGCTTGAAATCCAAGTGGCCGTGCACAAGCGTTCCATCCGCAAGCATGAACGTCCAGTCTTCAATGTGATGGTTCGCGTCGATGAAGGTGAACACGGCATGGCTCACATGCCCGACCTGGTTGCTGCCGGCAGCATCCACCAGATCGAATTCCACCGTCTTCCCATCCGCTGACGGCCGAGCTACCATATGCGGCCTGTTGCCGAAATCGCAGTAGTGGAGCAGCGTGAGCCGGTCGCCATCAAGATAGAAAACGGTGACCTCTGGGCCCGGTGTGCTCAACTCGTGAATCAACGCGTTTCCATGTGATGCGACCCGGATGGAAAGGGGCAGTGGCTGGTCTGTGGTCCAGGCAGCATTGTCCGTCGTTATTGGGCCTTTCCAGTTCCCGGCTAGAGTCTTCATCAGGTCGAAAGACTTCTGCGCGTCGGAACTGGCATCGGATTTGCCAGTAGACTGCCCCTGTGCCAGAGCACACACGCTGAGCATCAAAATGGACAAAACAAGACGCAACACTCTCATGATTTCTTCTCCTCGATTGTGCCCTCCCCAGACGATCTGCTAGGCGGAGGAGCTTGAGTTTCTATAGTGTTGTAGTTAACCATAACAGCAATTCACATGCAAGCAATTTCTGAAAAAAAACTTGCGCACGCCTGCGCGGCGCGATGGCGCGGGTTTGATGCAGAATGGGATCGGATTCAGGCGCGGTGTTGGGGCTCGGGGATCGAACACTGGGTGATCCATGTTCTCCCGAATTCGCTTGCCCCTCTATAATCCCTTTGCATGGATCATCTTTGGACTCCGTGGCGCTACAGCTATGTGACCGGGGCGGACGACAGCAGACGCGGAGGCGTGGCCAGGAAGCTTGAACCGTGGCCGGGAGACCTGGGATGCGTCTTCTGCAACCTGGTTGCATCGGTAGACTACGCGATTGCAAACGGCATGAGCGTGGAAGAGGCCGAGGGCGCGGCAGGCCTCATTTTTCGCGGCAAAACATGCTTCGTCTGCCTGAATGCGTACCCGTATACGAGCGGACACCTGATGGCGCTGCCCTACGCGCATGTTGATCGGCTGGCAGCGCTGCCTGTGGAGACGGCGCACGAGCTGATGGACCTGGCGCAGCGGACCGAACGCGTGTTTGAGGAAACATATAATCCGCACGGGTACAACTTCGGGTTGAACGTGGGCAAAGCCGGTGGAGCAGGCGTGGCCGGGCATCTGCATTTGCATGCCATGCCGCGCTGGCTGGGCGACACAAACTTCATGACGACTATTGGCGAGACACGGGTGCTGCCGGAAGATTTGGAGACGACGTGGAAGCGGTTGAGGGCCGGGTTTGAAAGGAAGCAAGTCAGCGAGTCAGCGAGTTAGCAACTCAGCGGATTCCTTGCTGGTTTGAGTTCGGATGAGCGGCGATGCAATTTACACGAACGGATTCACCACCCGCAGGCTGCCGAACCGTTGCCCATTTTGCAAATCTTCTGAATAGAGAACTCCGCATCCGGCCTCGCGGGCAGCGCAAATGATCAGTGCGTCGTACCACGAGATTTTATGGGCCAGGTGCAAGCGGAGAGCCTCGGAGTAGAGACCCATCGAGGAATGAACTTTCAGCATTGGCTGGAAGACACGTTCCAGATAGTCCTCGCGGTCCACATGGCTCATGCGAATTTCGAAACGTTTCAGAGCGAGGTTAAAGAATTCCTGAACCACCTGGTAGCTGACGACGCCTTTATGAGTCGCGAGAGTGTTACGCACCAATTCCCTCGCTGTTTTGGATTTTTCAGGATCGTCGCTGGTCACGGAGTAGACGAAGATGTTCGTATCCAGGAAGAAGTTATCCGGCGAGCTAGCGCTCATTCATCTCATCCCGCGTAAAATGCCGACCAGCTTTCATGGGTGTCAGTCGGCTCATTAGCTCGTCAAACTGCTGTAAGCCGTTTGCGCTGGCCGTGAACTGAGCGAGCCACTCTCGAAAAGCCTCATTGAGCGTCGTGTGCCGTTGCATGGCAACCAGGCGGGCTCGCTCAATCAGTTCGTCTTCGGCGCTGAGGGTGATGTTCTTCATAGGATTCTAGTGTACACGAAAATAGTGTAAACGTCAATCGTGGAGAAGGGTTGTTCCCGGGTCGCCGATACGGCGGCCTATTCGGTCAACGAAGCCAACTGGGGCTAAAATGCTCTGCAGTAAGTCTCCTGTGCAATCCCCGGAGGGACCGTGCCCGTTTGGATCGAAGTCATTTTGGTGCTTCAATTTGCCGCGACCTGCGTTTTACTGATTCTTATCCTCTTCTTCCGTGATTCTGGGAACCGTGGGGATCTAAATACAGACTCAAAAATCGACCAATTGGCAACTAAACACGATCAATTTGCGGCCACGTCTGCACAATCCACATCCAGCCTCCGAACGGAGCTACTGGCCGCACAATCAACTGAATTCTCGAATCTTCGGCAAGAAGTCGTGAACTCGATCACACAGATTGGGGCTCAGACTCGCACAACGCTTGAAGAACTCCGAACGTCCACAAATGCGCGGCTCGACAAGCTTACAGGTGATCTCACAACGCAGCAGACGTCCTTGAAAGACGCGGTTGATGGAACTCTTTTGCGGCTAAGCCGAGACATTCGGGACAGCGTGAATGAGCTAAAGAAGGATGTCAACGAACGAATCAAGGAGATGGCCGAACAGACAACTGCATTGAAGCAAAGTGCAGAGGTACAACAGAATTCACTTCGCCAAACAGTAGAACAGCGACTGGACAAGCTCAGCGAGCTTAATGCGAAGAAGCTCGACGAGATGCGGGAGACCGTTGACGAGAAGCTCCATAAGACCCTTGAGAGCCGCTTGGCGCAAAGCTTCGGCCTGGTCACGGACCAGCTTGGAAAGGTCCAAACAGGATTAGGTGAAATGAAGGAACTGGCCGTCAATGTCGGCGATTTAAAACGTGTCCTCAACAACGTGAGTACTAGAGGAACATTAGGCAACACTTTCCTCGGGACCCAGCTTGAGCAGGTTCTTGCTCCGAGTCAATTCGCAAGCGAAGTTCGGATTCGACCAAATACTGATGAACGGGTAGATTATGTGATCCGATTGCCATACGGCGACGAAGAGACTGTGCTTCTTCCAATTGACTCGAAATTCCCAAAGGAAGACTGGGAACGTCTCGAAGAGGCCGCCAGAATTGGAGATGCGGCCGGAGTTGAGGCTGCCCGGAAGGGGTTGGAGAGGCAGATTAAGGAAGAGGCCAAGAAGATCGCGGACAAGTACATCTACCCACCGACCACTACAAACTTTGCATTCATGTATCTGCCGATTGAGGGTCTATTCTCAGAAGCCCTCCGTATTCCGGGACTTGTGGATGAATTGCAGCTTAAATACCGGGTAAGCTTGGCGGGGCCCACAAATTTTATGGCAATTCTGAATAGTTTGCAGATGGGATTCAGGACATTGGCAATTCAGAAGAAGAGTTCGGAGGTTTGGCAGCTCCTATCAGCCACAAAGGTGGAGTTCCAGAATTTCGGCACGCTCATGGCCGCGGTCGAGAAACAGGTCGGAACCGTCCAAAACACAATAAAGAAAGTCAACTCCAAGACGAGAACGATCAACAGGCGGCTTAAGGATGTTGAAGTACTCGAGATGAGCCCTCCGTCCAGCCCGATTTTGGACATTTCCGAGCCGGATAGCGATTTTGAGCGCGAGGATCTCCTGCTGGAGGCCGACCCGGCAAACGGGGCTGCAGAAGACGAGGGTACTGGGAGCTCGGACAACGGAAATACATGAGTTCGTTGTGGCTCGTTCGGGCCGGACCCTCTGATAGACTTGGAGTTTCGGGGCTACGCGCGTTTTTTCCTGCGCAGTGGTTGTGCACTGGTGCCGTGGGCAGGTATCTTATGCTGGCGGAACGAGGGCTGGCGGATGGGGAATTGCACCGCACCCCGTGAAGAAATCTCGAATTTTGAGATCGAGTTTTTGAGAGTAAAAGTGATCAAGTGAGATCAAAGAGGAGAAGCACGCATGGCAGTGGAAGAGAAGGTAAAGCAGATCATCGTTGAGCAGTTGCAGGTGGACGAAGCGGAAGTGACGCCTGGCGCGAGCTTTCAGGAAGATCTGGGCGCGGATTCGCTCGACGTGGTCGAACTCGTGATGCAGTTTGAAGAGGCGTTTGACCTTGAAATTCCCGACGAAGAAGCGGAGAAGATCAAGACCGTCAAGGACGCGATCGACTACATCGAGAAGAACGCGAAAGGCAGCAAATAACCCTTGACCCAGGCATCGCCCCGCAGAGTCGTCGTCACCGGCCTTGGCTTGGTGTGCGGTGTGGGCCACACCGCACCTGAGGTGTGGCAGCAACTTCTGGCGGGCGCCAGTGGCATGGCGCCCATTCAGGGGTTCGATACCACTGGCTTCCCGGTCACATTTGGGGCCGAGGTGAAGAACTTCGATCCGCTAAACTTTGTGGACAAAAAAGAGTCCCGTAAGATGGGGCGGTTCATTCATTTTGCGTTTGCAGCCACACACGAGGCAATAACGCAATCGGGGCTTGAGATCACACCGGAGATTTCCGAGCGAGTAGGGGTTTTCATCGGCTCCGGCATTGGCGGGTTTGAGATCATCGAGCGCGAACACTCCAACCTGCTGCAAGGCGGGCCGCGCAAGATCTCACCGTTCTTTATTCCCTCTGTGATCGTCAATATGGCGGCCGGCAATATCAGCATTCGATATGGCGCCAAAGGGCCAATCTCGGCCACCGCGACGGCTTGCGCAACCAGCGCCAACTCGATTGGAGACTCTGTGCGCATGATCCTGCATGGGGATGCGGACGTTATGATTGCCGGCGGTGCGGAGGCCTCAGTCACGGCCCTATCAGTGGGCGGATTTGCCGCGATGCGAGCGTTGAGTACGCGCAACGACGAGCCTACCAAAGCAAGCCGACCGTTCGACAAGGATCGCGACGGATTTGTGATTGGCGAGGGCGCGGGCATTCTGATTCTGGAAGAACTCGAGTTTGCCAAGGCACGCGGCGCGAAGATTCTGGCCGAGATTATTGGCTATGGCATGAGTGCCGACGCCCACCACATGACCGGTATCGCGCCGGAAGGCGCAGGCGCGCAACGCAGCATGAGAGCGGCGCTGAAAGATGCAGGCATTGCGCCGGAAGCGGTGGGCTACATCAACGCGCACGCCACTTCAACGCCGGCGGGCGACGGCAATGAGTCCAGGGCGATTGAGTTGGTATTTGGCGAGCACGCAACTAGCCACAGGCTGAAGATCTCAGGAACGAAGTCGATGACCGGGCATCTGCTGGGCGGCGCGGGCGGGCTTGAGGCCGGCATCAGCGTGTTGGCGCTACAGCACCAGATATTGCCGCCGACCATCAACCTGGACAATCCCGACCCCGAGTGCACACTGGACTACGTGCCGAACAAAGCGGTGCCGCTCAGCTTCGATGTAGCGCTGTCGAACTCGTTCGGGTTTGGCGGGATTAATGCGACGCTGGTCATGCGTAGATGGACGGAATGAGAGCAGCTTTTAGTTATTAGCTCTTAGCCTTTAGCTCTTTGTTGGCGGGCTGAGTTCGGCGGCTTTCGTTTTGGGTTGCGATGATGGGATCAAGAAAAACGGCGCGAATCCCAAAGTCTGTGCAGCAAACTTTACCCGACAGATCCCTGCGTTTCAACGATCAACAGTCCACAATGAATGGCCGCAACTTGCAGGTGAGACAACAAACATCCCACCTGTGCTAAGATTTAAAAGTGGCTGAAGTTGGCCTCGAAAAGAAAGTCGAAACCAAAGCCGGTAAAGGTCAAGGATGAGAGTGCGGTTATTCGCTGCCTCGCCGGGGATGGCATGATTCATGAAGAAGTTTGGAAAGACGCAGATGGAAGGGTCGTCCGATATAACCTCGCCTTCATCAACTTCCATCTCTTCTCTCGAGACAACGGGCGGGTGCTGGGTTACGACACGGCACACGGTGGCGCGCACCGTCACTTCGCGGGAAGAATTGAAGGGATTGAGCCGACTCCTTATGACGATATCCTGGAGCGATTCATCGCAGAGGTCAGCACGCTGAAAAGCCGGAGAGATCTATGAAAACCATGATTCACACGGACGGCTTTGAAGGGTGGGCAAAGCGAGCCCGAGCGACTGCCAAGGCAATGGATGCAGGGCTTCCGTTTCCTCCGTCGCGCGGAATCACGTTTGAAAGCCCGGCTGAGATGGTTCGCCTGCTGTCGCCAGCTCGGCTGGATCTCCTCGAAGCGGTCAAGAAGCAGACCTTCTCTATACGGGAATTGGCCGCAGTTCTGGGCCGGGATGTGAGTGCCGTGCGCCGCGACGTGAGCGCGCTGCAGAAATTTGGCATTGTCCAGTCCAAGCATGTGGTGAATCCCGGACATGGCCGGGTGCGCATGGTGTCTGCCCCGGCAAAGATTTCGATATCGGCGGAGCTATAGGCCGCGCGATTGCACGCCAAACGCACTAATTGAAAACAGCGCGAATCCATAGGATTCGCGCTGTTTTGCGTTTGAGATAGAGTGCCGGTTTAGCCTGTGATGGCCGCGTAGCCCACACTGACAATGATAATGATGATCCACCATCCGAAGACCGCCATGTAGCCGGAGGTGCGCTTGACGCCGGCTACGATGGAGATGCCAATGCCTGTGAGGATGAGCGACCAGATGGTGATGATGTCGATTGAGGTAGCGAGCGTATAGAGCGCCTTGTTGGTTTCCGATTGGGTGAGGAAGGCCCCGATGTTGGTAGGGGCGAAGTTGTTCAGGTTGAAGGTCTCTGGAGTTGAGTTGATAAAGATGACGATCGCCCCCAGCAGAGATTTAATGATCGCCGGGAGACTGGCATAGAACCAGACGGCAAACACAGCTCCGTAGGTGGCCTTGCCGCCGAAGACGAAGTTGATGGTGCCCCACAGAATGAGCGAGCCCAATGCGACCACAATGAGGACAATGATGGGGCTCGCGGCAAATCCGCCCTCCATCGCATAGGTGGTAAACTTCATAGCAGTTTCGCGCTGATCGGCGGGCAGGTTGGCCATGCGATCCGTGGCTTTCTGATCCACGCGAATGGCGTTGTCTGCCACCTGGCTCCAGCCGACCTTCATTGTGATCGCGGCAAAGAGGATGTAGGAAACTACCGTGATCAGGATGAAGGGCATCCACCAGCTTTTGTTGCCGCGCTTAATATCTTCAAAAGTCTTGGACGGTGCCGTAAAAGTGTCAATTACGCGCTCCATTTGAGAAAGACCGGGGGCCAGTGGGGTGGGCTCGGCAACAGGTTGAACTTCAATATCGCTCATGATTTCGCCTCTCGAATTCACTTTCCGACTAGACAGACTTCTGGTGCATGATCACTGGGCCTCCGCGGTTAAGCGGTCGCGTTTATTGATGGATCAGACCAAATTCAGCAGCGCTCCGGCCGAACAAAAGAAGGAATTGATCTTGGCGGAGATTGTACCTCTGAACGCAGGCAATCGCGCAATGAATTTCGGGTTTCGAGGGTCGGCGGGCGGCGCGTCTGAGGAAAACTGATCGTCAGGCTGGAACAGCTTGGGTGTGGCGGGCAACGGAGTGTCTCGAGCGGCGGACTCTGACATGGGCTCGCCGAGTTGGCGTGCCCGATGAGGGAACGCTGTCTGGAGCATTTGCCGAAGCGTCTACCGAGGTGTCGGCCAAGCTGCTTTGCATCGCCCTTGATCTGGTAACCGGGAACGTGACCGCATCGGCTGGTTCGGCCACTTCAGCGACTGGCGCGATGGCTGGCGTTCCTCCGGCGTAGCTCTTGTAGACCGTGATGTGGAAGCAGCGTTGCCGGAACTCTTCTTCTACGTCGAGCTTGCCGGCATTCTCAAGAGCGAGGAGCGACGTGCGCATCCACGAGATCTCGTCGCGGGTCATATTGGACTTGGGAATGTCGACCGCTGCACCGGTAAGGTGTGGACTGGCCACGTCGCCCTCGGCGGCTGTGGCGTTGCCGTTGGTGAGCTGGAGCTTCTTCTGATAAACGACAGTGCGGACAGCTGAGCTGACCTCGAGCGGACGCTGAAAGCGGGCAGCGTGCTCGCGGGCGAGGTCGGTGAGGAACTGCGCGGTCCACGGACGGCAGTAGCGATGCGTCTCAGGCAGGTTCTGGTTGATGGCGAGGTTGGCCGATGTAGGCACGGGGACGAGAAAGTTGTGGGCGATGCGATCTTGCAGATCGTCTTCGTCCTGAATGCGTTCGAGGCCATCTTCGCCTTCAGATTTTTCGTTTTGGCGTTCGAGCGAGGCGAAGGATCCACGCAGCGGCGCGGGCAGGCCAAGGTCCCTGCGGTGCAGCGAGACCTCTTCAAGAGCTGGAGCAGGGGAAATGGCCAGCTCCCTTTCCTGGTTCCGGCGGCTCATGCGAAGGCGGCTGTGGCTGCTGAGGGCGGTGGCGCGGGTTTGGGAATTTCGACGAGCTGAGCGCCCGCCTGTTAGCCTGCCGTCTTCAATTCGAGCACTTGTTGCCCGGCTGGGCGGTGTGGCGGGCGCAAGACGGTGCGTGGATTCATGGGCGGCTGAAGGATGGGCGCTTGAACGCGCTGACGCAGCGCGCGTTCTTCCGGCCATTGACGAATTGGCCGGGTGCTTTAACCCCGCAATCGATTTGGCGGCGGACGCAGATGCCTTGTGGTTGGTTTTATGGGATTTGGCCGCAGCAGCCGGGGCGAGGACGCCGCCGGATAAAAGGACGCCGAGTAGGAGAACCATGAGGGCGGTCCGGCGCATGAGGGGGGTGCGGAGAATCCAGAGCATCTTTAGTGTAAGACGTTTCAATTCGTGTTCCGAGTGCCTGCATTGGTGCACAAAGGTCTGATAACAATTCCTGCGGCTGGAAAGCTAACCCATGGTAACATTCCGCCACCGAGGTAACTTCCCTTTTATGAGATCAAAAAAGTGGGTGATCGCCACGGTGATCGCGTTGATCGTCTTGCAACTCGTCCAGATTGTGGTGGTCATCCACCGTGAGTCGTTGACCTGGGACGAAGAAGACCACATGTACGCCGGCTACCGGATGTGGAAGAATGGCGACTTTGGCCTGAATCCCGAGCATCCGCCACTGGTCAAGCTGCTGGCGGCGCTGCCGGTGCTGGGAGAGAAGCTGTGGGTTCCACCGCTCAAGGGAATCGCCTTCAAGGGAGAAGCCTACCTGGGCGGACGCGATTGGCTGGAACACGACGACGGCGGAAGCCAGCGCCTGGTGTTTCGCATGCGCCTGGCAACCGTACTGCTGGCCGTAGCGCTCTCGCTGGTGGTGTTTTTTTCGACGCGCGAGTGGTTCGGCACCACGGCCGCGCTGGTTGCGCTGACGCTGGTTGTCTTCGATCCCAACATCCTCGCGCACAGCGGCCTGGTAACGACCGATCTTGGCGCCACGCTGTTCTTTCTGGCGGCTGTCTGGGCCTTCTATCGCTATGTGAAACAGCCTTCCGTGATCCGATTAGCGATTGCTGGGATTGTGCTGGGGCTGCTGCTGGCCACCAAACACTCGGGAGTCATGCTGGGGCCCATGCTGGCGGTGCTTGTGTGCTGGGAGATTGCCGTTGCGGCGAAGGGGACGCGCATTCGCACAGCGATTCGGTTAGGTGGAGCGCTCGCTGCCATGGTGCTGCTGGCAGTTGGAGTCTTGTGGGCTTTTTATGGTTTCCGTTACGCGGCCCGGCCGGCAGGGCTGCAGTTGATCCCTTCCCTCGATACGTACGCACATGAGCTGAAGCCCTTCGACTTTGGCGTGATCTGGTGGATGGCCCAC
>Ga0182016_10004315_pt1 | contig 15815 bp, 13 predicted proteins | sample 712S2MmetaG_FD_120491 | JGI IMG/M metagenome (GOLD analysis project Ga0182016, IMG submission 120491) | Permafrost microbial communities from Stordalen Mire, Sweden - 712S2M metaG | ecosystem: Environmental > Terrestrial > Soil > Wetlands > Permafrost | place: Sweden: Stordalen | collected...
AACTGGGTGCCCCAGGTCCCTCGCACTTGGGGACCTGGGATCTCATTCCCTCAACGCGTCCGGGAGCCTGCGTTACTCATCTTTTGTTTTGTTGAACTTACTGTTTTGTTTCTTTCTAGGCTTTCGGACGCAGTTCTGTTTTCGACTCCGATCGCTTCTCAGCTTCAGCATGTTCGCTGGCGGCGGGACTTACAAACAACGCGGCAATCTTTGTCCCGATCGGCGAGCCGATGCCGCTGCAAGCGTCCGGTCCCACTGCTGCCGAATACATACCGTTGCTGCCAACGGTAATGTCGTTGAAAGCCTTCTGATTTTCCCAGAGCTTTGACGTCACAAACCCCAGCTTCTTGCCAAAAGCGGCAAACAGCCCAGCGTAAAGTGGAGCAACCGCGCTTGTGCCTCCCAGCACTGTAGCCGAACCGTGAATGTAGACCACGTAGCCGGTTTCAGGATCGCCGTCGGCGCTCACATCGGGCACCATGCGCCCGGTTCCGAATTGCGTGCTTGCCGGCGCGGGCGGCGCGCCAATCTGCCAGCTTTGCGCCGGGAAGATTGTCGAATAGCCGCCGCCGGTTCCCGAGCCGTCAGTCTGGCCGGGGTTATCGTTCCACACTGTCTCGCTGGTGGCTGTTTTACTGGTGCCTCCGCAGCCCACTACATGAGGACAAGAAGACGGGCAATCCACGTTGGCCGGCGTGGGTCCGCCATCGCTTGAATCGTTGTCGCCGGCCGCGCCAAATACCAACATGCCGCCCGCCGTGGCCGTCTCCGCCGACTGCTCAAGCGCATCGGCTTCGCTCGTGCCCCACTGCGCCTCGTCCGCTCCCCATGAAATGCTGCACACGTCGCACCCGTCCGAGGCGGCCTTGGCAATTGCGGTTCCAATGTCCTGCGACCAATAAACGCGAATCGTGGCAGTCTTGCCCGTGGCCACATAGTAGCTGGCGCCAGCCACTTCAATATCAAGCCCGACTTCGAAATCGGCCTCGCCAGCGCTGCCCGGCTGGTTGGGCGTGTTCTTGGTGCCGTCCACCGAAACATCGGTGATGGAGGGTACCGGCTGGCCGATCGACTGAAAGTACGCCGTTATGTCTGACTGCACCCATCCGCCGCCCAGCTCCACAATGCCGATCAGGCCGCCGCTTTCAATGCCTGTGGGCCAGTTGTAGGCCGCGCACAGGTTCGGCACCGTCCACGAGATGTTCTGGCTGGGAGCCGCGGTTGATCCACCGTCCGCGGCCTTCGCGCTGCGGGGCTTCCAATGCTTGAAGTAGGGATGGCATTTGACTCTGGTGGAATCAGTCATCGGTCGTACCTCTCGTATCCCGAGAGGATTGCACAGGCGGAAGACGTTATGCAACGTGGCGGAGAGTCGGAGAGGCAGGGAGCTAGGGGGCGAGTGAACGAGGGAACAAGGGAACGACGGAACGAGGGTGTTCCGATCTCCGCCCAGTAATCTCTGTTCTCTAATCTCTTTTCTCTGATCTCTCCTTGCTGCCGTACCATTGTTGAGTACCGGTCACAACCGGACGGAGCGCAACCTTGGCCTACGACGATCTGCGCGACTGGATCAAAGCCCTCGAAAAACACGGCGAGTTGAAGCGCATCGATGAAGAGGTTTCGCCGGAGCTCGAGATCACCGAGATCACTGACCGGGTGTCGAAGACAAGGATCAGAGATCAGGGATCAGGGGTCAAAGACGCCGGCCCCGAATTCAAAGTGAAGTACGCCCCGGGCGGGCCGGCGCTGCTGTTTGAAAACGTTGCGGGACACCCGGGCCACAAGGTGCTCATCAACCAGTTTGGCTCTGAGCGGCGCATGGCCCTGGCTCTTGGTGTCGACCGCCTTGATCAGATCGCCGAGCGCATTCACACGCTGATGAATGTGAAGCCGCCGTCGGGCGGCCTCTTCGACAAGCTCAAGATGCTGCCGCAATTGGCCGAGCTGGCAAATGTCTTCCCGAAAACCGTGAGCGCCAAAGACGCGCCGTGCAAGGAAGTAATTCGGCGCGAGAATTTTGATCTCAACTATTTTCCAATTCTCAAATGCTGGCCGCATGACGGCGGCCGCTTTATCACGCTGCCATGCGTGCACACCAAAGATCCTCGCAATGGCAAGCGCAACATCGGCATGTATCGCATGCAGGTGTACGACGGACAAACCACCGGCATGCACTGGCAGCGGCAAAAGGTTGCCGCAGAACATTATCGAAACGCACTGCGTGAAGCGGCGGCAAGAAACTCATCCGATAGTCCGCTCACCGCAAAGGTAGCCATGATGGCGGAATCGGCCGGCGGCGCCGTCAGCGTTCCTGATGGCCCCATCGGCGGATTGCCCCAGATCTCGCTGGGAAATCTGAAGGGCTCGCGTCTTGAAGTGGCCGTGGCCATCGGCACCGATCCCGCGACCACATTTTCCGCCATCGTACCCGCGCCGCCTGAGGTTGAGGAGTTTATGATCGCCGGCTTTTTGCGCGGCAAACCGGTTGAGATCGTCAAGTGCGAGACCGTCGATCTCGAGGTGCCCGCACACGCCGAAATCATCCTCGAGGGTTACGTTGAACTCGGCGAATTGCGCGCCGAAGGCCCCTTCGGCGACCACACCGGCTTCTACACGTTGCAGGATGAGTACCCGGTCTTCCATCTCACTTGCATCACGCATCGCAAAGACCCCATCTACGCTGCGACCATTGTGGGCAAGCCGCCCATGGAAGACGCATGGATGGGCAAGGCCGTCGAGCGCATTTTCCTACCTGCAATGAAGATGACCATCCCCGAGCTGGTCGACATCAACCTGCCGGTCGAGGGCGTCTTCCACAACCTGATGATCGTGTCGATCAGGAAGAGTTATCCGGGCCATGCGCGCAAGGTGATGAATGCCATCTGGTCGCTGGGCCAGGCCATGTTTACCAAGTGCATTATCGTGGTGGACGAGGATTGCGACGTGCAGAACATGGGCGAAGTGGTTCTGCGCGCAACCAACAATATCGATCCCGAGCGCGATATCCAGTTCACGCTGGGGCCGGTTGACTCGCTCGACCACGCCTCGCGCCTGCCCAATTACGGCTCGAAGATGGGCGTGGATGCAACGCGCAAGTGGAAGGCCGAGGGATTTGAGCGGCCCTGGCCGGCGATGATCGAGATGGATAGCGCCACCAAGGCCAAGGTGGACGCTATGTGGGCGAAGCTGGGATTGTGAGCCTTATCGCCAGGTAAGGCAAAAAGATATAAAATGTAAGGAGGAGGTTCCCATGGGGTTAAAGACTTCTGCCGCTGTCGCAACGGTCGTTGAAGCCAAAGTGACCTCGAAAGGGCAGGTAACGCTGCCGAAAGCGCTGCGCAGCCACCTGGGCCTCAAAAAAGGCAGTCGCATTCGGTTTACGCTTAATTCCAAGCACGGGTTCAAGGGTGAACATGTAATGCTCAGCCTTGAAGATCTCTTTAAGAGAGCGGATTCGGGACCGAAGTCAAAGGGGACTATGTCATTAGAGGACATGAACCGTGCCAAGGCTCGGAGAATCTGGTGATGGTGGCCGCGGATACGAATGTGTGGGCTCGTGCGTTGCTTGACGATGACGCTTTACATTCCCCACGGGCGCGCAATGCACTCATTGGCGCGCGGTCGAAGGGAGGAGTCTTCGTGCCCCTGATCGTAATGGCGGAGTTAGCCTGGGTGCTCCGGTCGAAATGGGAAAGAGGCCGGGTGCTTGCCTCTCTTGAAGACTTTCTGCATGCAGAAGGAGTGACTGTGGAGAGCCCATCAATCGTCGAAGAGGCGATTGAAGCGAGCCGCTCTGGAAAGGGCGGGTTTGCTGATCAGCTTATCGCTAAGGTAGGCTATGCGAACGGCGCGTTTCAAGTAATAACGCTTGATCAGAAGTTTGCCCGGTCTGCCAATGTGAGACTGCTCAGGTGATGTAGCCCCTCCCCCCGTCGCATTCTGCTATACCTGAGTCATGCGTTCCATGTGCATCCGAATCGGGGTTAGCTGCGTGGCCGCGTTAATGGCATTCGCAATGCCACTCTGCGCTCAACAACAGCCTTCCCAGTCTTCTCACGCCGCCACTCCTCTTCCGGCAACAGATGAACCCGCCAAGAAAGCCATCAAAGATCACGCCGAGTACGACGCTTACGCGTCGGCGGTCAAAATCAAGGATCCCACTGAGCGCGCGACCGCGCTTGAGGCCTTCGCGCAAAAGTATCCGCGCAGCGTGGCCGTAGGTCAGGCGCTGACTGAGGCGCTGGCCGCGTGGCAGGAGGCAGGGAACCGCGATCAGGTTGTGGACGTGGCAAAGCGCCTGATCGTCGTTGAGCCGGCCAACATTCGCGCCATGGCGATTGTGATCGCGCTCGATCGCGCCAAGGCCGCGCAATTGGACCGCGCCGATGCGGGATTGCTCGGCGAGATATGCCAGTTCTCAGCCATCGGCCTCAACCAGCTGCCGCTGTGGCAAATGCCAGCCGGCATGAGCGACGCGCAATTTACCGCACTGAAAAACGGCATGACGGCAATCTTCAACGGCGGCGCTGGAACGTGCGCGCTGAGCCAGAACGACCTGCCCAAAGCTCGCGAGACCCTGGGCCGGGCGGCCGCCATCGACAGCACCGACCTGCAGAGTCTGTGGCAGCTTTCGATAGTCGACCTCGAGTCGACGCCGGTGGATGCGAACGGCTTCTGGTACTGCGCCCGCGCCATCGCAATCGCGCAGAGAGGCCAGAACCAGCCTGCCGCCCAGACCGCCATCGACTATTGCGATAAAAAGTACACGGCCTACCACGGCTCGCCCGAGGGATGGAGCCCGATCATGGTTGCTGCGCAAAGTCAGGATGCGCCGCCGGCAGGCTTCGAGAAGCTCATCACTCCATCCGGGAATCCCAACTCGATGACTACGCCCACCGAGCCGGTGCAGAATCTACTGCCGCAGCCTGCCGCGCCCGCTCCTAACCAGCCGGTCTCGCCCGCAACACAGCAGCCGTAAACGCCAGAGCCGTCGCACTCCTGCCACAAAGGCGGCGCGGCTGCACCACATAACCTACACTGAATTCTGCCTCCATGCCTGCGTTTTGCGAAGTCGCGTTGCCGGTGCCGCTCGATCGCACATTTACGTATGCGATCCACCATGGTCAGGCTCCGCAACGCGGGGCGCGCGTAATTGTGCCTTTCCGCAATGAGAAGCTGATCGGCGTAGTGATCGCGCTCGACGAGAAGCCTGAAGGGGATTTCGAGACACGCTATCTTGAGGCGGTGCTCGACGATGAGCCGATCGTAAGCGATCAGCTGCTGGAATTGGCAGAATGGATTGCGGGGTATTATCTCGCTCCGCTGGGCGAGGTGCTGCGTGGAATGCTTCCCCTGGTGGCCGAGGTGCGCCGCACCGTGTATTACCGCATTACCGATGCGGGACGCGACGCGCTGGCGACGATGATGGAGGGGGATGACGCGCGCGAGGGGAACCGAAAAGCAAATACAGGTCCTTCGACTCCGGTCGCTTCGGCGACCTTCACTCAGGATGAAATCTCAAAAAGAAAGTCCGGCCGCCCAAAGAAAGCACGCGCCGAAGAGCACGAGATTCATTTTCGCGTTTTGAAGCGCCTGGCCGAGGGCGAGCCGGTGAAGGTCTCCACGCTGCGCACTGCTACCGCGGTTTCGCTGCCTGCACTCGCGGGCCTGGTTCGCAAAAAATGGATCGCTCGGGAGACTGCCGCGGCCGAGCGCGATGCGCGCCGCATGGAGCGCTTTGCCGTTTTAGTTCCCGAAGCCAGATTGCCGAAGCTCACAGATAATCAGCAGGGAATTCTCGCCGAGCTGGCGGCATGTGGCGGCGAGATATCGCTCGCCGACCTCAGGAAAAAAGAATTGCCGTCGTCGACTCTGCAAACGCTGGTGCGGCGTGAACTGGTGCGCATCGAAGAGCGTCCGGCAATCTTTCATCTGGGCGGGCTGACGCCTGCATCCGACGCTGTGATCAAGCTGAATGGCCCGCAGCAGCACGCGCTCGACACTGTGAATACGGCGCTCGGGGCATTTCATGCCTTTTTGCTTTTTGGAGTAACGGGTTCAGGAAAAACCGCCGTCTACCTTGCCGCCATGCAGCAGGCGCTCGATCGCGGTTTTTCGTCGATCCTGCTGGTGCCTGAGATCGGGCTGACCCCGCAGATGGCTGGGCTGATGGACCGCGCCTTCGGTCAAAAGGTGGCGCTGCTGCACTCTGCTCTCACACCCGAGGAGCGCAGCGAGCAGTGGCGGCGCATCCGGCGCGGCGATGCGCCGATTGTGGTGGGAACGCGTTCCGCGATCTTTGCGCCCGCGCCCAACCTGGGCCTCATCCTGGTGGATGAAGAGCACGACCAGAGCTACAAGCAGGAGGAGACTCCGCGCTACAACGCGCGCGATGTTGCACTGGTGCGCGCCAAAAGCGCGGGCGCGGTTGCGGTTCTGGGCTCGGCAACTCCATCGCTCGAGAGCTGGCACAATGCGGCGCAGGGCAAGTACACGCGCATCGATTTGCGCGAACGCGTGATGAATCGCCCGCTGCCAGCGATCGAGCTCATCGACATGCGTACCGAATTTCAGCAGACGGGCAAGGAGCAATTGTTTTCGCGCGCGCTCGTTGCGGAGATCAAGGCTTCTCTTGAGCGCGGCGAGCAGGCGCTTGTGCTGCTCAATCGCCGCGGCTACTCGTTCGCCGTCATCTGCCGGGCATGCGGCGAAAAGCTCGACTGCCAGAACTGCGCGATCGCGCTCACGCATCACAAGCCGGCCGACGAAGATGGCGTGGCCCGCGCAGGCCAGCGCCTTGAGTGCCACTATTGCGGTTTCAAGCGCACGGTGCCGGCGCGCTGCCCCAAGTGCGAGAGCGAGCACATGTACTTTCTCGGCGCAGGTTCGCAGCAGGGTGAGGAGCGGCTGCAGGAGATCTTTCCGGGCGCGCGGATTGGCAGAATGGACCGCGACACGGTGCGCGGCCGGTACGATCTGGAACGGCTGCTGGCGCGCCTGCACTCAGGCGAAATCAACCTGCTGGTGGGTACGCAGATGATTGCCAAAGGTCACGACATTCACGGCATCACGCTGGTGGGCGTGGTGGGCTGCGATCATGCGCTCTCAATGCCGGACTTCCGTGCGGCGGAACGCGTCTTCCAGCTCATCTCGCAGGTGAGCGGCCGCGCCGGCCGCGGCGAGCTGCCGGGCCGCGTTGTGGTGCAGACGTATTATCCCGATCACTACGCGATTCTTGCCGCCGCCGCGAACGACTACGCCAGCTTTGCCGAGCGCGAGCTCAAGTACCGGCGCTGGATGCACTATCCGCCCTTCGGCGCGCTGGCAAATGTGCTGGTGCGCTCGCCCAAGCTCGAACAGGCGGCCGGGTGGTCTGCCGAACTGGGCAAGTATCTCCAAAGTCAAAACAGCGGAGCGGTGAGAGTACTCGGCCCGTGTACCGCGCCCATCGCGCGCATCAAGGGCGTCTACCGTTTTCATCTCATCCTCAAAGCTGCCTCGCGCAAAGCGCTCAACGCGACATTACGCGGCTTGATGGCCCATGCTGAAAAGGCCGAAATCCCGCGCCGCAATGTGGTGGTCGATGTTGATCCGCAAAGGCTGATGTGAGCGAGTCGGCTACAGCGGTTCCAGGATCGCTATACTCGGAGCCGACGCACATAAGTCGTCGCGACCCCAAGAAGGGACAACCCTGCAAAAATGCTGGATAGGGTGCATCTATCCTGGAATCGCTCTAGTCAGCAAGTCAGTGTTTGGGAACTCAACCACGCAAGGCCAGAGGGTGCCCCAGGTCCGGATTCTCGGACCTGGGATAGCACGAGCCCTCATTCTCTTCTCAATTTGTGATCAGACCCCGCCGCCAAGGCGAGAAAGCCCGGCTTTCGCTGCTGATGCGAAAGAACCGGGCTCCGCGCTGGTGCCGGGGCTGCTGCGCGCATTGCCGAACCGGCAGCGCTTCAGGACTCCAGGCTATGGAGCTCTTTGCCGGGCTTGAAGCGAACGGCCTTGCCGGGGGCGATGCTGACCTCAGTGCCGGTGCGGGGATTGCGGCCAATGCCGGTCTTGCGGGCCCGGACGCTAAACACGCCAAAGCCGCGCAACTCAATGCGCTCTCCGGCAGCTAATGCCTGCTTAAGGCCCTCGAAGACCGTATCCACCGCTGCTTCAGCCTTGGTGCGCGGCAAGCCAGTGCGCTCAATCACTTGATGAACGATGTCCTGCTTGATCAATGGAGTTTCCTCGCTCTTGCGTTTTCAAAAAGCCGTAAAAACTGCCGGTTGCCATTACCTTCAGACGCTCATCGCCGCCCAAAGTTCCACCAGGAAGGGTCTTGCGCCTGGCTGCATTCTGGCTTCCGTGACCTCAGGTCAGGCCATTTCTCGAATCTGTCCGGCCAGAACTGGTATTGACTCTACCACGACCTACATTGGTCATATTACAGATTTTGCACGCAATTGTGGAAGTTACGAACAAGCCATCGGCCGCAATTGGCCGGCAGAGGCGGCGCTCTGCCAATTCCGGCCCTTTAATCCACAGGCTCGCGGGCGAAACGGCCGTTGTGATTTACCCCCCGCTTTCGTAAGATGAATCAGCAAGTTGGAACATCCGCAGGGGTACTCGATCGGGCAGATTCGGGCCCGCGCATGGGAGAAGCATGTCGATCAAAAGCGATCGTTGGATCAGGGAGCAGGCAGTCAACCACCGCATGATCGAGCCCTTCAGCGAAAAGCAGGTGGCTCAGGGGGTTATCTCCTACGGCGTCTCGTCCTACGGCTACGATCTGCGGGTGTCTGACGAGTTTAAAATCTTCACCAATGTGAACAGCGCCATCATCGACCCCAAGGCCTTCGACGAGCGGTCTTTCGTCAGCGTCCAGGCCCCGTCGGTGATTATTCCTCCCAATTCGTTTGCACTGGCGCGTTCAGTCGAGTACTTTCGTATCCCCAGAGACGTTTTAACCATCTGCGTTGGTAAGTCAACCTATGCGCGTTGCGGCATTATTGTGAACGTGACGCCGTTTGAGCCGGAGTGGGAGGGGTTTGTGACTCTTGAGATCTCGAACACCACACCGCTTCCGGCCAGAGTGTACGCCAACGAAGGGCTGTGCCAAATTCTGTTTTTCCAATCCGACGAGACCTGCGAAGTGAGCTATGCCGATCGCAAGGGCAAGTATCAAAAGCAGCAGGGAATTGTTCTCCCCAAACTCTGAGGGCTCGCGCCAACACTCATTGGCTGTGTGATAAGCGCGCGGAAGACAGGATACGTGTGACGGTGGCGGTTTTGCCATCCGCCCCGCATCGGTGCGGCTCCTTTAGAACACTTGTGCGGGGGCGCGAAGATGTCGAAGAATCCCAAATCGGACCTGATCCGGATCGGTGTGGTCGCGGTTGAGCCCATCCGGCTGACGGGGCTCAAGGGCATCTTCGATCTGCCCGCCGAGCAGGGCCAGCCGCAGTTTTTGCCGGTTGTGGGCACGCTGCCCCAGCTGCTCGCCGATCATACCCTGGGCTACCTCGTCTTCGATCTCCAGGCTTCACTGGGCGGACTTGAGGTGCTGGAATCGGTTCGCCGGCTGCGCCCCATGCTGCGGCTCATTGTGATCGGCCCCGAAGGCGACGAAGAGCTGGTGCTCAACTCGATTATCGCCGGGGCACGCGCCTATCTTGACCTTACCGCCGACCCCGAAGTGGTGCGCCGGGCCATGAACGTGGTAACTTCCGGCTCCATCTGGGCCCCGCGCCGGCTGCTCTCGCAGCTCATTGACCGGCTGCTGAATGTTCCCGATACCAGCCTGACCAACGCCGACCTGCAGCTGACCGCCCGCGAACAGCAGGTGCTGGAACTGATCCTGCTGGCACGCTCAAACCGCGAAATCGCCACAGCGTTGGGAATCGAGGAGCGCACGGTCAAGGCCTACGTGGGTCGCCTCTTGCGCAAGACGGGCGCCGACAACCGTATCAAGCTATCCATGTCGGCGCTCAACCGTTCGCTTTTGACGCGCGAAGCCCCCGCGGCCCCGCCTGGGCCCGGCCAGGGACGCAAACCTGCTATCTGAGCAGTAAATTCCATGGTTACTAAACGTCATTGGCCTTAAGTACTCTTGTGTCTTTTAGCGGATTTCCACACTCTTGTTAACAGAAACAACGCAGATCTGGGGAAAGGAGTTCCCAGGCGCCATGATTCCATGAGGCCTGTGAACTCCTTCTTTTTTTTCGGCAGCCCCGGCACAAGTCATTCTCCACAAAACATTTGGCGGATTCCCGGTTTAAAGGGAATAGTGGCCGCGGGCCAGCCCCGGACGCAGGCCCGATTGTGCGCTGATTTGAGCGGGCAGGCATCCGAATTGACAAGACCACGGTGGAACGAAAGCCGGTGCGTTGTGTTGGAATGGAACAAGGCAGGCTAGACCTGCCAGTTTGACTGACCGGCTTTAGTGGCCGGCCCAATTGGCCGGAATCATTAGCGGGCATTATTAGTTAGTCCGACGAATTTGATGGGCTGCAAGGGCGCACCCATTCCCCAATCCCGCCAGAATACACGGAGACTTTTCGCTGGCGGCAAAAGGCGGCTGGCGCGTGCAAGCTGGGATTAGCCAGCCTCGGAATTCCGAATCGAGACTCGCAAACCCGAAATTGACACACAATCACCCTTCCGGCCGCTTACCCCGCCGGAGCGGAAAGGACATCGATATGAAAATGAGAATTTTGGCTGTTTGCCTTTGTGCCGTGCTCAGCACCCCGGTTTTTGCGGCTTCGTCGCGTGACGATCTACAAGCCCGCATCGACTCGGCAAAGGTGGTTCTTGACCAGATCATGGCGGCGCAGGACCGCACGGTTCCATTGAATATTCTGCACGCCGCCACCTGCGTCGCTGTGGTGCCGGGCATGGTAAAGGGCGCATTCGTCTTTGGCGCGCAGTACGGGCAGGGCATAGTGACCTGCCGCACCGGCCATGGCTGGAGCGCGCCGGTCTTCATCCGCATGGCCGGCGGCTCGTTCGGCTTCCAGATCGGCGGCCAGTCCACCGACCTCATCCTGGTGGCCGTCAATGACCGCGGATTTCAAGACCTGTTGAAGAACAAGTTCAAAATTGGCGGCGACGCCTCGGCTGCGGCCGGACCGGTGGGCCGCGCCGGGCAGGCCTCCACTGACTGGAAGATGAACGCCGAGTTGCTCAGCTACTCGCGCAACAAGGGCCTGTTTGCCGGCATCGATCTCGACGGCACCAGCGTGAGCCAGAACCGCGATGATACCGAGGTATACTTCGGCGTGCCGCAGGACTTCCAGAACGTTCTTCGCGGCAATGTGCCCGTGCCTCCAGGAGCTGTCGACTTTGTCCGCGACGTGGCCCATTACTTCATCGAGGCCAAGAACCGGTAAAACAGTTGTCAGTGGTCAGTTGTCAGCGCGGCTGTGCTGGCTCCCGCACCGACACGAAAAGTGGGTGGGATACCACGAACCCCAACAGACCTATCTCGACCCCGCACGAAAATGGGTGCCCCAGGTCCCGCCTTTGGGACCTGGAATACCACGAACCCCAACCGGCCTATCTCAACCAGGCAGAAAAAGCAGAGATGTGAACAAAATTGGACAGACGGCTTTTCGGACAGGACCTAATCTAAGCGGATTACTGTAGGTCAGTCTGGAAGAGGTACCCCATGGTCCATCAATACACACCTGACTTTCCCCACAGATTTAATGCGGATGGCTCCTTCGATTCGATTTGCACTTTGTGCCTTGAAACGGTCGCGACAGCGAAAATCGAAGCGGAGCTTTCAAGGCATGAACGTGTTCACGTCTGCAACGCGATCAGGATGTATCAAGCAGCGGAAGACCAGCTCGCTGCTCGCCGGCTTCTATCCAAAACATCCGCCGCCGCGTAGCCCCAATACTATTCACTCAACCCATCAGTTCGTAGTCTGTGCCCCATGTATTTCGCGTACTTTGCGAAATGGGTGGGACTGGCCAACACTTTCCAGCGTGCCAGAACCTTAAGTGAACAGCGTTTTTCCGCAACTCGTTGACTGACTCGCGCTGAAAACGCGCCGCAGATTGATTGCGTCAAGTTCCGTCAACGCCCCGCATCCACAAGCGTAAACTGAGTATTGCCTTCACCGATGCGGGAGAACATTGAATACTGGCTGGTTGTGTCCGTAGCGCGCGCGCTGGGGGCCTTGCCGCGCCCCGTTGCCCGATTGTGGGCCCGGGGCCTGGCCTTCGCCGTCTACTGGCTCTTTGGCCGTCTGCGCCGCGTCGGCGAGACCAATCTAAAGCTGGCCCTGCCCGGGCTCCCCCCTCAAACCAGGATAAAAATTTTGCGCGGGGTCTACATCCACCTGGGCTGGCAGCTGGTGGAGTTCTGCCGCATGGCTCGCTACACGCCCGCCAACACCCGCAGCTGGCTGCGCACCGAGGGGCTGGAGCATTACCAGGCGGCGCAGGCACGCGGCAAAGGCGTGCTGGTGATGACCGCGCACCTGGGCGCGTGGGAGCTCTCAAGCTTTTACCACTCGCTGATGGGCAACCCCATGGGCATGGTCATCCGGCGACTCGACAACCGCAAGCTCGACGCCTATGTGAACCGCATCCGCTGCCTGCACGGCAATTACGTGCTGTCGAAAGACGACTTCGGCCGCGGACTCCTGACCGCCATGCACGAAGGGGGAACGGTCGGAATCCTGATGGACACCAACATGACCCCGCCGCAGGGCGCATTCGTGAAATTCTTCGGCATCGAGGCCTGCACCGCGACCGGCCTGGCCCACGTGGCTCGCAAGACCGGCGCAGCGGTTCTGCCCGGCTTCATGCTTTGGCAGGAGCAGGAAAAACGCTACGTGCTGCACTTCGGGCCGGAGATCGAAATTCCCCAGACCGAGTCGGCCAGCGACGACATCCTGAAGGGCACCCAGCTTTGCAACGACGCCATTGAGAGCTGGATTCGCCGCTACCCCGACCAGTGGCTCTGGATTCATCGCCGCTGGAAGACGCGCCCGCCAGGCCAGCCGGGGCTCTATTAGGAGCCTCGGGTGGCCGCCAACTCGTTGCCGCAGCTGGTGCATCGCACGCCCGCCAAAGAAATTTAGCGCAAGTCGTGTAGTTTATTCCTTATACTCATCCCGCAGACCTGGCGGCGAATTTCTGCGTTGTCTATCGATGGAGCAGTGCCCCTGATCTCAGCAAAACCTGAGAATGGGCCTGAATCCGTGTAAGGAGTAATGCAATGATACTCGGCGAATTGATACAAAAGCTGGGCGGGCGCCTTGCAAAGGGAAGCGAAGAAACCGAGATTCTGTCGGTGGCGTCGGTTGATAAGGCATCGACATTCGATCTCATTTTTGCCACCGACGAAGTCACCGTTCAGTCAGCGATCAAGAGCTCCGCTACGGCAGTGGTTCTGAATCTGGGCGCCCTGCCGCCTGAAGCAGAGGGATCGCGCATTGAGATTATTGAGTCCGACGAGCCGCGGCTCTGGTTTTCGCGCGCAGCCAGGCTGCTGGTAACGCCACACCTGGCGTTGGGCGTTCATCCCAGCGCGGTCATCGGCAACCAGGTCAAGTTTGGTTCGAACGTTACCATCTCTCCGCACGCTGTTATCGGCGATAACGCAAGCATCGGCGCAGGCACCCGGGTTGGGTCGGGCGCGGTGGTAGGCGTTGGCGTCACCATTGGCGCAGGCTGCCGCATCTATCCCAAAGTCGTCCTTTATCCCGGCACAACGGTTGGCGATCGCGTCGTTATTCACGCGGGCGCGGTGCTGGGTGCAGACGGATTCGGCTATGTGCGCGATCCGCTCACCGGCGAATACACGCAGTTTCCGCAGCAGGGAGAACTGGTGATCGAGGATGACGTGGAGATCGGCGCCAACACCACCATCGACCGCGGAGCGCTCGAGGAGACGCGCATCCGGCGCGGAACGAAGATCGACAACCTGGTGCACATCGGCCACAACTGCGACATCGGCGAAGACGTCATTATCGTGGCGCTGGCCGGCATCTCCGGCTCGTCCACGGTGGGCAAGGGCGCGGTGCTGGCCGGGCAGGTGGGCATTGGCGACCACGTTCACATAGGTCCGGGAGTGGTGCTCGGCGGCCAGGCAGGCGTCTTCAACGGCAAAACCATCAAGGGTGAAAGCGCGGGCGAGGTGCTGTACGGAACCCCCGCCCGGCCGCTCCGCCAGGTACTGCGCGAGCAGGCAGCGCTGGCCAGGCTGGCCAAAACCGAGCCCGAATCAGGCGGCGAGGAAACCGGGTTTTAGACCCAATGCTGAGTTGATGTATCCCAGGCAAAGTCTTGTATCAGGGCCCGACTGGTAGGTCAGGGCTTCAGCCCTGACTGCCGCAAAAATGCCCATGAATAGCTTTGGGCTTCAGCCTCTGCCCGGACACACCTACCCTGAAAATGTTCTAATGCCGCAATGGTAGCTCGCTGATTCGAGTCTTGGTTCCTCGGGCTCGGAGGGAGCCGGGGGTTTTAACCCCCGGAAAGAACGCAAGTTTAAGCGGCCTTCAGGCCCGGGCATTTGCCCTTTTTTTCGCGGTTAACCGTCTACAATCACTGAGAGACTGCGGACGATCCGATGGCCATCATCGTTGTTGGCGGAAGCGCGAAAGACGTAGGCAAGACCATGCTGGTCTGCGGGCTGATCGCTGCGCTTGATTCGTTGCGCTGGACCGCGGTCAAGATCACCAGCGACGCACACAAAGGCCTGCCGCCAATTTACGAAGAAAAACATGCTGGCCCGGAAAGCGATACCGCCCGATATCTCGCAGCCGGCGCCGACCGGGCCTTTCTTCTTACCATTCCGCAGAATCGCGATCTGACTGAAGCCCTCGATGAGTTCTGGCCACTCATCGGCCGCGGAGCAAATCTTATCTTTGAGTCAAATCTCGTGGCAGGTGTTGTGAACGCGGAAGCGTGTCTGCTGGTGCAGGGCGACCCGCGAGCAGGTGCGGGAAAGCCATCGTATTATCGCGCAGCGCAATTCGCCGACGCCTTGGTTGCGCAAGGCGACGACGATCGGATGGTTGCCGATGCCATGAAATGGGAAGGAAAGCCGCGAGGTCCGATCTTCAACCTCAAGCAACTCGATAGGATTTCAGCGGAGATGAAAGGCTGGCTCGAAAAGCGGCCGGGGCTGAGGTCGTAAAAAATGGGAGCACGGGTCTTGATTCCCAGACCTGAGATTGTCCGATTTCATTCATTCATTGTGGCTTTGTCGGGTAATAGGTATTCCCCAGGTTTTCCGAATTCCCAGATGGTGATCAGCTAAGATCGCGGTGAATATGTATCATGTCCCCATTTACCTGCAACGGAGCAAAGCGGGTGCCACACCTATCAGAATGACAATTGGCATCAGTACACATATCTGCTTCTTCCATGCAATTCTCGGAAGGATCGGCGGGTGGCGCACCCATGTTTTTCATCTTCGTTCTCCCATGGTCGGGGGTGCCCCATCCTTCGCTTTCTTCTAGCGAAGGGTGGGAGAGCAGGAACATCAGGCGTCCTTTTTGTCGTAGCGGAGGTGCCCTGGTAGTTGATTCCCACGGCTGAAGGCCGTCCATAGCGATTCAATCTCGAACGCGCCAGCTTCACCCGTCGCGTAATGCCGGAAGCTTGACCATGGCCAGTCTTCGGGCGTTGCAACCAAGCCCCGTTTTACCGGGTTCCGGTGCATATAGCGTAGCTTCTCGACCCGCTTCTCTTCGCTCCACACATTGAAATCGTGGTACCGACGCTGCCAAAACTGGGTCTCTCCGCGTGCTTTCAGTTTGCGCGATGTTTGCTGCTTTAGCACTTGAAGCGCAACGGAAAGCGACG
>Ga0182016_10004316_pt1 | contig 15813 bp, 11 predicted proteins | sample 712S2MmetaG_FD_120491 | JGI IMG/M metagenome (GOLD analysis project Ga0182016, IMG submission 120491) | Permafrost microbial communities from Stordalen Mire, Sweden - 712S2M metaG | ecosystem: Environmental > Terrestrial > Soil > Wetlands > Permafrost | place: Sweden: Stordalen | collected...
AATTGTATTGCGGGAACGCCGTGATGCGCAGTTTGGCCGCTGCATAGGGAATGAGCTCAATCGTCTCCTCTCGATTGGAGCTTTGGACAGGGCTTTGCGGCACAGGGTCGGCTGCTCCATCGGGAGCGCGCCACGAATCGAGCTTGCGCGCTTTTGTGCGGAGCCGGACGGGCGCGTTGTGCCTGCCGAAGGGACGGTCGCCAACCGGCGACTCAATGGTTTCAAAACCCTTAGCCGGATCGGCGTCGTCGATGCGCAATGCGTAGTTCCAGCCGGTCGCCGGAAAGACTTGCCAGTCGGCAGTCATGCCGCGATCGCGCAGCTTGACCCAATTTTCACCAATGCCATAGGAGAAGACGAGCGGGCCTCGCTCGATGGCTACAGAGTCTTGAAAACCTCTCGTAACGCGCGGTTGCATGGGGAATTCAATCACCACGCGGTCGCCTGCGCGCCACTCGCGCTCGATGTGCGCAAACGTGCCGCCCTCGGGCGCCGGCTCCTGATTGCCATTTACGTGGATCGTGGTTCCCGCGGCCCAGGCGGGAATTCGCAGAAGCAGGGGAAAGCGGATCGGCGCAGCGGGATTGATGGTGAGCCGCACGGTTCCGCGGAATGGATACTCTGTTTCTTCCGCGATATGCACTCGCGTACCACCCACAATGGTGTGCATCTCGCACGGCGCGTACACAGCGGCCGCAATTCCCGCGGACGACTCGTTGCCGGTCAACATGAAAACGCTGGCGGCAAATTTAGGCCAGCCCTGGTTGAAATTTGCTGTGCAGCAGCCAAAGTTGGGTTCAAGGCCAAACAGGTTCGACTCTGGCCCGTCGGTTGTCCACGGCTTTTGATGCAGGCTGCATTCAACCTGATTGGGCTCCTGATTGTATTGGTGAGCCCACATGTCGTCAGTCAATGTGCCTGGCAATGCATTGAAGGCCAGCTTCTCAAGCCTGTCTCCCAGCGCGGGATCGCCCAGGATGGCGAGCGACCGCTCCAGCGAGAACATGGTCTCAACCACAGTGCAGCACTCCGAGCCCTGCGACGGATTTCTGCCGGCCAAATGCTCATCGCACGAAAACATCCCGTTCGGCAGGCCGTGATATTTGTCCAGTTCCGCAAGCATTTCAAGAACTGCTGCGCGGTCCTGTTGCGAACCCGACACCAGCGACCACACCGGCCCCGTTTTAATGGCCTGCCCGTTATTCACGCCGTGCGCCGATAGAGAATAATCATCGAGCCCTGCACCCTTGTGCTGATTCAACACTGCCTGCGTGACCGGCTGTGTGAATTCAAAGTGCGCATACTGCGCCTCCCAATCGTGCCCCTGTTCGTGAAGCAGGCGAGCCAGTTCAAGCAAATGGCCGGAGCCGGTGCGATTGTAGAGCCACACTACGCTGAGCAGATTGTCTTGCCAGCGGAACTTTGCCCAGTCGCGCAAAGGCCGCTGCGGAAGTTGGGCGAGTTGATAGTGGAAATATTTATCCATCAGCGGGATTACCCTCGGGTCGCCAGTGGCCTCTTGATACTGCGTAAGCGCCTTCAGCATCACAATGCGCGGCCACCAATCGTTGTTTGAAGCAGGCCCGATCATTCCGTTCTCTGACTGGTGCGTGAGGGTCCATTCAATATTGCGTTGAGCCTTGGCCTTCAACTTTGCATCGTCGAGCAGGTATGCGAGCGGCACCAGCCCATCTAGAAAATAGGGGCCGCGCTCCCATGACTCTCCCGTGCCTCCCAGCCAGCCGCTATTGGGCCCAACGTCTGGCCAGGTCTCGTCCAAATGCCCGCTGAGCCCGTTTGCCTGGATTTCGAGTTGACCGCGCAGCCAGCCGGTTGGACGAATCGATCCAAGAGGGAGCGAAACAAAAGCGCCGGCCATCATCGGCGCTCGATCTCGTTGCGGCGGCTGCTTTGTGCATGGCGCTTGTTCATTCATGTGGCCCGCATCGGCCGCATGCAGAATCTCTCGCCCGGCAACGGTCGCCAGTCCCGCCATGCTGCTCAGCTTGAGAAAGTTGCGGCGCGAAGTATGAAGGCGAGGCCGAATCGACATTGGAAGCTCCCATATGAATGAAGCCAACCACTGGTTTCATTTTATGGGGTCCTGGCGGCAGTCTGGACCGCAGCCGTTACCTGTCAGTCGCGCCCTGCTGCAAGACAAGGCTCCTACGTCGCGCTCTGGAGTTCGCCCGCTTGCGCCGAACCCTATACCTTGGGAATGCCGTGCTGGTGACAGTCGGTGCACTTCACCGAGTGGATGTTGTGCGTGCTTTTAGCGTTGGCGAAGGTGGTGTCCATTTTTTCCACGTCGATGCCGCAGTGCGACATCTGGGGGTGGCAGGTTTTGCATGAGGCGCGCGCGTTTTGGTTGTGCCCGTTGTGGCAACTGAAGCAACTCAAGCCCTCGTGCACGCCCATCGGGGTGCGATCGTCGCCTGAGCCGGCCTGCATTCCCCATGCGTTGACTGCGGCTGCCGATCCAGCTTCGGGCATGCGCGGCGCATGGCACTGGTAGCAGACAGTCTGGCGCTGATCCTGGCTGACGTGGAGCGGATGCGCGCCGTCGTAAAGCTGAGGAATGGCGAGGTTGGCCGCAGCGAAGTGCATGCTCTCACGGCGGTCGTAAAAAGCGAGCGAAACGGGAACGGCCTGGCCGGCGACGGAGACGCGTTCAGGCGGTTTCGACTCCGGTTCACCTTCGCGGTGAATCGAATGGCAGGTTCCGCAAGGGATGGCAGGCTGATTGGCAAGACGCGCGTCCACAATATGCCATGGTCCGGCTGTGTTCTGCGGCTGAACGAGATCGCGAATCGAGCCGGGGAAGTACATGCCGTGGCAGCGGAGACAGTCTTCCATCAAGCGGCGCTGGGAGTTATGCGTTGCGTTGGTAAAAATCTGCGCGTAGGTCACGCTGTGCGGACCGGAACTCCAGGAGGCGTACTCCTGCCGGTGACAGCGCTGGCAGCTTGTATCCATGGCCAGCACGTCGACCTGGCGCAACCGGATTTGCTCAGGCCAGCGATGGGTGAGATGTACCCAGGTGTGGCGCAGTTTGGTGCTGAGGCCGGCCTCGTGACACTCCATGCAGTTCATCGCGCGGTGCGGCGAACCGTGAACGTAGCCGACATAGGAGCTCATCTCGTGGCAGCTTGCGCAGCCCTGGCCGCGCTCTGAGGAGTAATACGCTGAAGCGCCAAAAACGCCGGCGAATCCGAGCACCACGAGCAGGCCCGCGGCAATTGCAGCCAGCTTGAGCACGCGCTTCATGATTTGAGTCCCGTACCTTTCCAGTTGCGAACCAGCGACGCTGAGGCCATGTACGCAATGGCCATGATGGTGAGCACCGGGTTGAATCCACCGTTGTTCACGTGCACGCTTCCGTCGATGACGAAGACATTGTCGACGTCGTGGATGCGGCAGTCGCGGTCGACCACCGAGCTTTGCGGATCGTTGCCCATGCGGCAGGTGCCGGCCTGGTGCTGGCCAGCCGAAACGCCCGTAGCTTTGTTTGCGAGTTTGGTTACGCTGATAGCGCCGGCCTCTTTGAGCCAGGCCACGGCGCGCTGGGCCTGCACCTCGCCTATGTCAAAGGTGTGCGGATGAACATTGCCCGAGATGCGGGCGACGGGCAATCCCCATTTGTCGCGAACTGTTGGATCGAGCGTGACGCGGGCATCTGCAGTGGGAATCTGCTGCGTAGGCCCGAAGACCTGAATATTGCGCTTGTAGGCAGCGCGCATGGCCTGTTTATGGCCAAGTCCCCAGCGAGGCGAGCCGGCGGGCAGCCGATCGATCATATGAATCGGCAGCCGGGTAAATTCGTTGGCCAGCATGCCGCCCCCGCACAGGCCGGGAGTGCCGTGGTTGTAGTCAGTAATGGCGATGCTGGCGCCGGGGCCGACGTCGTCGTAAATGTCGTAATCGAAGAACCCCACCGCGCCGGTGTAGTGGTGCCCCTGCAGGTTGCGGCCGACCAGGTCGTACCGGTTGCCGATGCCGTTCGGGTAGAGCCGGCTCTTCGAGTTCAGCAACAGCCGCGCCGACTCAATGGCGCAGGCTGACACGATGACCAGGTCGCAGGGTTGCTGCTGCAAGTGACCGTCGGCGTCAAAGTAGGCCACGCCGCGGGCCCGGCCGCGATCGTCGGTAAGGATCTCTTTGGCCATGCACTCGGTGCGCAGTTCGCAGTTGCCGCTGGCCAGCGCCGTGGGAATGACCGTGTTTTGCGAGCCGTTCTTGGCGTCAACTTCACAGGCAAAGCCCACACACCAGCGACAGCGCATGCAGGGTCCTCGACCGTTGTAGGGAACGCTGTTGCGGGTCATGGGCAAGTGGAATGGATGCAGGCCGAGGCGTTTGGCAGCGGGCTCAAGGATGTAGAACTCGCGATTGGGCGCGAGCGGCGGCATGGGCAGCGGGCGGCGGCGTGGGCCCTTGAAGGGAGTGCCGGAATAATCGCCCGAGACACCGATCTCGTATTCGGCTTTTTCGTAAAATGGCTCGAGATCGTCGTAAGTGATGGGCCAGTCTTCGAGCGAACTGCCTGCGGGTGCGCCGTAGGTGGAGCGCATACGGAAATCCTGCGGCAGATAGCGCCAGGCCTGGCCTCCGTAGCTGAGCGTTCCTCCGCCCACGCAGGCAGCGTTGTTCTGGTAGCCGCCCTCGCTGGCCAGCACGATGCGCGCTGCGCCTGAGGCATCGACCGTGACGCGCGGAGTGCCTTCATCCCGGGGCCCAAAGGCATTGCCGAGCATGGTAGTGCGCTGGTTGCGCAGATCGTCTTTGCGGCAATCGGCGGTCGTATACCAGGGGCCGCGTTCGAGCAGCACCACGCTCAAGCCCGCGACTGCGAGCTCTTTGGCCGCGATCCCGCCGCCCGCGCCCGCGCCGATGACTACTGCGTTTACATGCTTCATGAGGGCGAGCCTTTCCGCAGGTCGTATTGCGCGCGACCGCGCAGAGGCGGCTCATCCAGGCCGAGCATGCGCCAGCTGACGGCGTCGCGGTTGCCGCCATGCCGGGGCGAGCCGTAATAGCCTTCGAGAGTGTGCTCGCGGACCAGCTCAAAGAATTGATGGTTTTCGGATTCAAGCGCGGTCACCACCGCCAATTCCTGCTGCGGCGAAGCGCTTTCAAGCGCGGTCCCGAAGCGCTCATGGCTGATGCGGCTGGCTTGTTCGAGGCCGGCAAGATAGACCTTCTGGTGACGGCGGTAGTGGCGCGTCAGCTGCCGGTCGATATAAGTGAGCACGCCGGCTCCGGAGGCGGATGGAAAACCGTCTGCCGGAATGATCTGGTCGCAGATTGCTTTCAGCGTGGCGGCGTTGCTGTCGGTGAGAAACTCCCAGCCGCTGTTGTGCGCCGAAAAACATCCGGAGAGAAGTGCCGAGCCTGCCGCGGCAGTCGCGATCATGAAATCGCGGCGCGCGAGAGTTCCCTTATTTTGCTTCATACGCGATTCCCGCACTCCTCTGGATAGAAATGTCAGAACAGCGCAGGGTAGCATCGGAGAACATTGGCTAGATGTGATTGGGCGCACGAGGCCGCCGGCCAGCGCCCCGGTAATCGATAAGTAACATCTGGTTCGAGAGTGGCGTGTAGAAAGGGGCCGTTAAACGGGCTTAAGTGGGCTTAAACGGGCGAACAGAGCCCCAAAAGCGGACTATGCGCCGGTATATGCGCGCGTTTCCTGAGCGCCAAATTTAGGGAGTTGTTTATTTTCAGTCTCTGGCTTCACAGTTTCACTGGGACTGGGGGAAGGGGGATGGGGGGTATTTAGTTTTAAGTAAACCTTGATGCGCCGAGACTGACGGCCCGCGAGAGATGGAAGAACATTCATAGGACCATTGTGCGCCGGGGACTGGAAATTAAATGCAAGGTGGTGCGCATACCGGCCAAATATATTGAATAAATCGATCCACTTACGCGAAATTTGCGTCTTTCCTTCGAGAATCCTTGAGAGTAGTATGCGGGAGGCCGAAAACATCTGCCGCGCTTTGTGCCCAATTGCATGGGCGCTGCGGCAATGCGGTAAACGAGAGCAAGGGAGAATCAGGATGAAGCTGGCAGGACTCACGATATTACTTGTTACAAGCCTTTGTTGCGCGCAGGATAGCGGCGACTTCCGTCCTGCGGCCACCAATGTTCTCGATGCACAGTATCCGCGCGTCGATAGTGCCGGGCGGGCTGAATTCCGGTTCAAAGCTCCCGATGCAACGGCCGTCAAGCTCAATTTCTGGAGCGGGCCTAAGCTCGATATGGCCAAACAGGCGGACGGATTCTGGACCGTGACGACGACGCCGCTGGTTCCGGGACTTCACTACTACACAGTTATCGTCGACGGCGCCGAAGTGAGCGACCCCAGCAGCCACTCCTATTACGGCGGCAGCAAAGATGCAAGCGCCATTGAAATTCCCGAGGCAGGCTCAACCTATTATTCGCCCCTGGACGTGCCGCACGGACAGGTTCGCGAGGTCTGGTACCACTCCGATGTGACCGGAACCTGGCGCCACGCGCTCGTCTACACGCCGCCGGGCTACGATGAGCAGACCAAAGTGCGCTACCCGGTGCTCTACCTGCAACACGGCGGTGGTGAAGACGAGACTGGCTGGATCAAGCAGGGCCATGCCAACTTCATCCTCGATAACCTGATTGCGGCTGGGAGCGCGAAGCCAATGATTATTGTGATGGCCAATGGCTACGCTCGCCGCGCAGGCGCAGTGCCCCCTGCACCCGGCGCCCGGTTCGGATCGCCGGAGATGATGAAGGCCATGCAGGACATGATGACGGTTTTTGAAGACGATATGACAAAGGCGCTGATTCCGTTTATCGATTCAAATTTCAGAACGATCCCGGATCGGGAACATCGCGCCATGGCCGGCCTTTCCATGGGCGGCATGCAGACGTTCATCGTAACTTTCGACCGGCTCGATCTTTTCAGTTACATTGGCGGCTTCAGCGGAGCGGCGATGGCATTTGGCGGCCAGCCCTTCGATGTCAAGACGTCGCTGCACGGAGAACTGGCCGATCCGGCGGCATTCGCAAAGAAAGTGAATTTGTTGTGGCTTGGCGTAGGAACCGATGAGCCGGCCATGATGCATACCGGCATTATGAATCTGCATAATTCGCTCACGGAGGCGCACGTGCAGCACATCTTCTATGAGTCACCGGGCACGTCGCACGAGTGGCAAACCTGGCGCCGCGATTTGAAGGACTTTGCGCCGAGGCTGTTTCAGTAGGTGATTTCGTCCACGTCGAATGGGGGATTGGATGATAACCAGGCAATTGTTTCTGGCTGCGGCACTCGGGGCAACCGCTGCTGCAATGACGGCCGTGGCTCAGGTTGAGACCATAGTGCCTGCGGTTGAGCCCAGCGCCAAACCGGTTACGGTGGAACATATCAAGGTTCACGGCAAGTGGCTGGAGGGCAACCTGGAGGGCGAGGCGGTTGACCGCGACGTTATCGTCTTCCTGCCGCCCGGCTACGCCAAACACAAGCATCGCCGCTACCCGGTGGTCTACGCGCTGCACGGATACTCGATCGGGGCCGAGCAGTGGACCCACGAGATCCACGTGCCGCAGACCATCGAGGGCGCATTTGCCCTGGGCTCGAAAGAGATGATCGTGGTGCTGCCCGACTCAAAGACAATCTACAACGGCTCGATGTATTCGAGCTCGGCGACCTCGGGCGACTTTGAGAATTTTATCGCGCACGACCTGGTGGAATATATCGACACGCACTACCGGACGATCCCCGAGCGGACCAGCCGCGGGCTCGTTGGCCACTCGATGGGAGGGTACGGCGCGAGCCGCATCGGCATGAAGCACTCCGATGTCTTCGGCGCGCTGTACATCATGAGCCCGTGTTGCATGTCGCCGATGGGCGCTGGCGGTCCCGGGCTGAGCGATCAAATGAAAGAGCGGGCCATTGCCAATGAGAAGAAGGTTGCAGCGGCCAAGTCTCCAGCCGACCTGGCTGCGCAGTCGCCCGGCTTCGGCTCTGCCCAGTATGCAACGGCCGCGGCGTGGGCCCCCGACCCCAGGAACCCACCCCTCTATTTCGATCTACCGACAAAGGACGGCGTACCGCAGCCGGAGATCGTGGCGAAATTCACCGCCAATTCGCCGCTCGCATTCGTCGATCAATACGTCGGCAATCTGAAGCAGTACAGGGCCATCTCAATGGACGTGGGCGACCAGGACGGCCTGCGCTTCGACGCCACAAAACTGCACAACATCCTTGATAGTTACGGAATCGCGAACGGCTTCGAGCTCTACAAGGGCACCCACACCAGCGCGGTCGCCGACCGTTTTCAGAATCACGTATTGCCTTTCTTCAGCCGGAACCTGTGCTTTACTGCGGATTGCAAGTAGACAGACTGGACGTATCCGGATTCAGCATCTACGGTTTTCCAGGGGCGTTGGCGTTGTTCGCCAGATCAGCCAGCGCGCAGGTTCAACTTGCGAACCAGCGCCAGCACGGGAAGGCCGCAGAGGATCAGTGCCGTCCCGAACAGCGAGCCTTTCAGATTGCCGGCGAAGCTTGCCACCAGCACGCCTGCGGCACAGAGCGCAAAGACGGCTGGAAGCACTGGATATCCCCAGACTTTGTAGGGGCGCGGTTGGCCTGGGAGCTTGTGCCGGTAATAAAAGACTGTGGTTGCCGTGAGCAGGTAGAAAAGCCACTCGGCAAAGATGGCCAGCTCAAAGAATTGCTGAAAGGTGCTCAAAAACAGCAGTAGCACCGTGGAGAGCAGCCCCTGCACCAGCAGCGATGTCGATGGAGTTTTGAAGCGGGGATGGATGTGCGCGAACTGGCGAAAGAAGAGCCCGTCGCGTGCGGCGGCAAACGGTATGCGCGCTCCCGACATGGTGGTGCCGTTCAGCGCGACGAAGATGCTGACCGCCATGGCGATGGCCACGAACTCTGCGCCACGAGCGCCTGCAATCATTTTGAGCGCGGCAACCGCGGGGTATTCCGAGGCGGCAATCTGGCTGGCGGGCAGCATGTATTGGATGGCCGCATTGGTGGCCATGTAAAGCACGCCCACGGCCAGCACGCCGCCGATGAGCGCGATGGGTAGGCTGCGCTCAGGACGGCGCACTTCTCCGGCAACCATGGTGAGGTCGTTCCATCCGTCGTAGGCCCAGAGCGTGGCGATGAGCGCCAGCATGAATCCGTTGAACCCGCCCGTAGCCTGCGGCAGCGTTGTGGAGAAGTTGCTCCACGTGCCCGAAGCCGAAGAGAAGCACAGCACAACCACAAGAAGAATGAGTACACCCTTGAGCAGCGTGAACACGAGCTGAAAGTTGCCCGCCTTGCGCATGCCGGCGAAGTTAAGGCCGGTGATAAACCAGGTGACGGCTATGGCGACGAGCTGCGACCACTTCAAGGTGAACGGGCCGCCGATGGCCGGCTGCGTGAGCCAGTCAAGCGATGGCAGGAACTCGAGCGTCCTGACCAGGCCGACGGACATGGCCGCAATGGACGCGGGCTTGGCGACGGCGAACCAGGTCCACATATAGAGGAAGGCGGTGGTGTTTCCGTAGGCGCCGCGCAAATAAACGTACTCGCCGCCGGCGAAGGGAAACATGGTGCCCAGCTCGGCGTAAGTCATGACGCCGAAGAGCGAGAGCAGGCCGCCCACGATCCATGCGAGATACACCAGCGATGAGGAGCCGGCGTCGCGCATCATCTCACTGGGCACAAGAAAAATACCGCTGCCGATGATGGTGCCCACCACGATGGCCGTGGCCTGGCTTGCGCCCAGCACGCGAGGTAGCGTTGCAGGGGAGGAGTCGTGCGCGGGTGCGGGCGGCTCGAGTGACATTATGACAACATTACTATGACGCGCGTAAGAGACAAGCCGGGCCGGGATTGACCCTTCGCAGACCGCAATTAGTAGCACTTAGCTATTTTGGCCAAGGTCGTGCGGCAATCCTCCGCTTGTGAGCTAAGCTGATTCCGGGACTGAAAGGGAATTGGATGCGCGAGAATCTCTCGGACCGACCAGATGATGACGCCGACGAGGCTCGTCTGGTAGCAACAGGCCAAACGACTCTGGAAGAAGAGCCGGTCAATTGGAAGGCTTTCTGGAAACTTCCCAGCGGTAACGTCTCACATGATGTCGCGCTTCAGGCAGCAATTGACAGCAAAGGCGACCGGTAGCAAAGTCCATTCCTGCGCGTTGGCAGTCAGCGAAGTCGCGACCTTATGATGCACGTTCAAGGCCTTCCGGGTGGCGGCGCTTGAGGCATCTGACGCGTCCTATGTGACCGGCAAGTTACATTTGTGCTTTCCCACCCTTTCCACGGCTTCATCGTGGAAAGGGTGGGAACCACGGCGCACCGGCCTCACGCAGTCTATATAATCGTCCGTTGCTTCCAGCGGAGGCAACGGAGGAAGCGAATGGACACCAACGTTATTGTCTTGATCCTGCTCGGACTTGCCGGCATCCTTGCCATCACTCTCATTTTGGGTAGCTTTTTTACCGTAAACACTGCTGAAGTGGCCATCATCACGCGCTTTGGCAAGTTCCTGCGCGTGGCCCAGGCCGGCCTCAACTGGAAGACGCCATATTTCGATTCGGTGTCGGGCGTCGTGAGCCTGAGGGTGAACCAGATCACGCTCACAATGGAGACCAAGACCAAGGACAACGTCTTTGTCACCATCCCCATTTCAGTGCAGAACCGCGTCAAGCCTGAGAGCGTTTACGATGCGTTCTACAAATTGTCCGATCCCATGTCGCAGATCAAGAGCTATGTGGAGCAGGTAATCCTGGGCCATGTGCCGGGCATGACCCTCGACGAAGTCTTCGCCAGCCAGTCGTCCATCGCCGCCACCGTCAAAAAAGAGCTGGACGTCGATATGGCCGCGTTTGGCTATGAAATCGTGAATGTGCTGGTGACCGATATCGTTCCCGATTCCAAGGTGAAATCGGCGATGAACGACATCAACGCGGCTCAGCGCGAGCAGGTAGCAGCCGCGGCCCGTGGCGAGGCAGAAAAGATCCTGGTGGTCAAGAAAGCCGAAGCTGAGGCGGAGAGCAAGGCGCTGCAAGGCCAGGGAATCGCCAACCAGCGTAAAGCGATTATCGAGGGGCTGCAGGTTTCAGTGGAGCAGTTCCAGAAGGCCGTGGAAGGGGCGTCGTCGAAAGAAGTGATGCAACTGGTGCTGGTGACCCAGTACTTCGACACGCTGAAGTCGATTGGCGAAAACGACAAGACCAACACGCTGTTTCTGGCTCACAGCCCGGCGGCTGTCAAAGATGTCTCGCAGCAGATCATGGAATCCATGCTGGTTGCGGAGAGATCGAATTGACGAGGAACCAGTTGGGCCAATCCACTAACGGTGAATTACCCGGGGCGGCAAATGCAAATGGAGCGTAGAAGGCTTCTTGAAATCGCAGGAATGGTGGGTCTCTCGACAGCGTGTGCGCCTTTGCGGTCACTTGCGCCCGCAAACAAATCCATGCCGTACCCGGAATTTCCAGATGCGGATGCGAAATGGAAACGGACATGGGACTCCGCGCTTTCTACACTCGACAAGAATATAAGGCTGTTGTCGACATACCACCGCCCTGTGCTCATCGAAGGCGCAGAGTATCCCGGAATTTGGCTTGAGTGTTCACCAATGGAGTCCCTGGTGTACGCGAAGCTCGCAGAGTTTGTGCCTCAACGTGACGGCCAGCCGAGCCCGGCTGAAATTGCGCTTGCGAACCACATGGCATTTTTCGCGCTCCAGCGCGAGGACGGACAGCTTCCCGCCTATATATGGAAAAGGGAAGTTGGATACAGCCAGATCCAGATGGAGGTTCCCATTGCGGCAACCGCATGCGAACTTGTGCAGCTAACCAAAAATGAGCAATTGCTCAAAACCGCGTATGCCTCGTACGACCGGTGGGATGCATGGCTCAGGCGATATCGCAATACGCGCAAAACCGGCCTGGTAGAGGGTTTCTGCACCTACGACACTGGAATGGACAACAGTCCTCGCTGGGCCGGCATTCCGAATAGTTGTCCGGATGACGACGCGCGGAAATGTCCGCCACTGGCTTCTCTGCCCCGGTTGTGCCCTGACCTTTCGGCCACAGTGTACGGCGGCCGCATCGCGATGGCCGCCATGGCCAACGAACTCGGCTTGAAAGATGAGGCGAGCCGGTGGCTGGAGGATGCAGAGACGATCCGAAAGCTCATTCTTGATAAGCTCTACTGCCCTGAAGACGCCTCCTTCTACGATCTGGACGCACAGGGCAAATTTGTGCGGATACGCTGTGATTTGATTACGCGTGTATTGGGCGAGCATGTGCTGAAATCGGATATCGCATCCGATCGACGCATCTTTGACGATATATGGACGCGGCAGCTGCACAACCCGAAGGCGTTCTGGACGCCGTTCCCCTGGTCTTCGGTTGCTATCGACGATCCGTTGTTCGTGAGGCCGATTCAACCAGATAGCTGGGGTGGTCCGTCCCAGGCACTGACTGCGCTTAGAGCAACACGGTGGGCGGACTATTACGGGAAACAGCAGGAATTCGACCATGTGATCCGGCAGTGGGTGACGGCAATTTACGGGTCTGGAAAACTTACCGGCGAGTTCTGGGAGCAGATCGATCCGATGACTGGCGAGTACACGCGCACCAGTACAAGCGACTTTGAGATTAAGAAGGGGTACACTCCGACCGCACTTGCGTATCTGGAATTCATCAGGCGATTGCAGTCACCGGTGCGATGACTTCCCGTGCGAATCCAACAAGTCGTGCTGAATGGAATCATCCATCTGGGCGATAACTTACGCCGCTTCCACTGCATCCCGCCGTACCAGCCTGTCATAAACCCACAGCAGCCCGGCCGTCGCCACGCCCACCCCAGCTACCGACCACCATATGAGTGCCGGCTGATGCAGAACTTCGCCGAAGTGATGAATCAGCATCCCGCCAAACCACCCGCCCACCAGCGACCCAATACCGATGGGCATAAAGGCAAAACCCATATAAGTTCCCTGCTGCCCCGGCGGCGCGAGGCGCGAAATGTACTCGTAGTAGCGCGGCTGCTGAGTAATCTCGCCAATCGCCACTACGATCAGCGTAGCCACCGCCATGCCCACGCTGGGATGCAAAACCAGCAGGATCCACGCCAGGCCCGAGATCAGGGTTCCCAGCATGATGCCGCGAAACGCCGGCATTTTCTTGGTGAGAATGCTGACCGCGATCTGCAGCGCGATAACCGTCAGTGGGTCCCACATTAGCAGCATCTCAGTGTTGCTCTTTGCGTTCACGTAATCATGGACATAGATGGGAAGAATGAGGAATTCCTGCCAGAAGGCGATGTAATATCCGGAGAAAATCACCAGGAAAAGCATGAAGCGCCAGTTCGAAACGACGGCAAGAAAGTTGCTGGCAACCTGACCGAGGCTTTCGGCTTGCGCCTCGCCATGGCGGCGGGGCTCCTTGAACAGGAGCAACACGGCGAAGAACATGGCAAAGACACCCAATGCAGCCATGTCGAAGACTTTCTCCACGCTGAGATGCTCGTGCACCCACCCGGCGAGAAAAGGTCCCAAAGCCGCGCCAATGTTCACGACGGTGTAGTAGATCGAGTAACCAATAGATCGCACGTTTGGCTTGGAAGCGCGGGCCGTGGTGCCGACAACGGAGGGCTTTACGAGCGCAATACCAAGGGCCGGAAGCATCAGGATCAGCGTTACCAGCACCACCAGGGGCATGGCTGCGCGAACCGGAGCGAGCCACGGCGAACCGATCGAGCCCAGAAGGAAGTATGAGATCGTCAGAATCAGGTAGGCCAGCGATAGCGCACGGCGAAAGCCCATCCGGTCCGCGAGCGCTCCGCCGAACGCCGCCAGAAACCACACCAACCCGCCAAACAACCCCGCCAGACTGCTGGCCCGCTCGACGCCGAAGTTCAAGCTCTCATGCAGATAGCGGGGCAGCGAGGCAAACGCCGCGTAGTACGACAGCCGCTCAAACAGCTCGCTGACGTTGGCAACCCAGAACGGCCGCTCAAACCCGGTGCGAATTTCGTGAAAACGTTCGGAGAAGGTCAATGGGTCTCCTGAGTTTTTGTGGGGCGGATTTGCGAGCGCGGGGAGCAAGGGCTCCCTGGTGGCACAAGACTGCGATTTCTGAAGAGTTTACAGGAGACAACGCAGAGAACGGTATGGGGGGCTCATTGACCCCCCAAACGCGACTTTGTTAAACTCATTATGCGGGGTGGAGCAGCCCGGTAGCTCGTTGGGCTCATAACCCAAAGGTCGCTGGTTCAAATCCAGCCCCCGCAACCAATCAAAATCAATCAGTTACAGGCGCTCTGAGTCTTCGAGTGAGGGTCCACTAAGGGTCCAATAAGAATTTCGCCCCACTGATGTTGCAAAAAAGGCTGCCTTGCGCAGCCTTTTTCAGTTCTGGACCCAGCGTTCAGGCCACGTTTTCCTTCTGTACATCCGATCGAAGCGCCATGCGAACGACTTTGCTGTTCGCGTCGCGCTTGGTGCGCATCAACAGCGATCCGCCATAGATCCCTGTTGTGCTGGGATGAGCGTGGCGCATTAGCTTCTGCTGCACACCGATTGCTGCGCCAACCGAATCAAGCCAGGCCCGGTAGGTGTGGCGGAAGGTTGTCCGGATCGAGAATGCTTCCATCCGGCGACGAAAACACCTGCTCTTTGGCGATCGCATCGACAGACTTCGAACCTTTGGCCAGCAAGCGCTCATTGCGCAAGGCGATGAGCACCTGACGCAGTTCCCGCGACATATCCACCCGGCGGCACTTCTTGCTCTTTGTTGTGGTGTGCTCCCGGCGCACATAGTTGTGCTGCACAAGGATGAACCGGTTCCGGTCCTGTTCATCCTTGCCAAACTCAATGTCGCCCCACTGAAAGGCCACCAGTTCCCCGCGGCGCAGGCCTGCACGGACAGCAAGCAAGAAGAGCGGGTAATAGGTCGGGAAAAGCCGTTTGGCGGCATCCAGAAACTTCTTAACCTCGGTCTTAGTGAGGGCTATGCCCTTTACCTCAGAGGTCTTGGCGGCTCGCGTGAAGCGCCCAAGATTCGCTGCCGGATTCAATTCGACGTCGCCCTCTTCAATCGCATAGTTGAACATGCTTCGCAGGATGCTTATGGCATTCCTTACGGTCTTGCGGGTCAATTGCTTCTCGATCAGGTCCGCAATCAGACCCTTGACGTCGCTGCGCTTGATGCCATCCATTCGATGCGATGAAAAGCGGGGACGGAGGTGCAGCCTCAGTACACTCTCGTACCCGTCAATCGTCGATGGCTTGCAGGCTAGTCGTGCATGGTCTCTTAGCCATATGTCGGCATAGACACCAAAGAGGGGCGATTCTGGAGTGTCCTTTTCGAACATTCCGAGATCTCCCATTGCAAGTTTGGCTTACCGCACGGCCGAGATCCGAGGCTCGGTGAGTCCCGCTAGAGCGAGTAGAGCCCGGTCGTCGAAAACGTCGGGCACTGCCGGACCGTCTTATTGTGGTTTGTCCATCCCCAACATGCGTGGACCATTGAAATGAAAGGACGAAAGCCGGGGGGAAGGGGGCCGCCATTTGCGCGGTGTGCGGGCTGCACATTCGAACCGGTCGAGGGGCCGATGGAAGGCCGGGAAGGGTTATGGCAGGAAAAACTAATAATAACTCGACATAATAGACTAATTATTGAACGTCTTAATAGACTAATTAATACACGACACATTAAACTAATAACCGCAAGACAGCAAAAACTAACGAGGATAGACCCCCATGGCTTCACCTTCGCAAAAACTGGCCCAGTCCCTGGAGATCCTCCA
>Ga0182016_10004317_pt1 | contig 15812 bp, 17 predicted proteins | sample 712S2MmetaG_FD_120491 | JGI IMG/M metagenome (GOLD analysis project Ga0182016, IMG submission 120491) | Permafrost microbial communities from Stordalen Mire, Sweden - 712S2M metaG | ecosystem: Environmental > Terrestrial > Soil > Wetlands > Permafrost | place: Sweden: Stordalen | collected...
CAGCGCTCGCGCCTGCCTGCCGGGGTTTCAATTGTATCGAAGGCCACACTGCCCACTACCGTGATTGCCATGAATTTCCTTTCACATCCCCATTACATTCATGATACAAACTCGTCCCGCTAGATGAATTCTTTAGTGGGCAGACAATATACATCCTCCGGCAAGCGAAATCCCATCCGTGCGCGTCTGTCAGTGTGTCGGGAGCGGTGTGCCGGGAGTGGTGCTCGGCTTTCTTGCGGCCCGCAAGACAGACTGCGCAGGCAAGCGGTAGGCTAGAGATGGGTTCCAGTGAGACGGCAGTGCTGAAGGAACGGCAATCGCTGAAGGATCGGCAATCAAGGAGCGGCTATGAAGATCGGACGTTGGGCGGGACTATTGGCGGTGGCGGCGTTTCTCTCCGGTTGCGGAGATTTCTGGGAGGCGCCGGGCGGCAACACCAGCTTCTCGCTCTTGAACAGCGGCTCCATCACTGTGCCCCAAAACTCGAGCGGCAGCGTGACCGTCACTGTGACGCCCGCCAACAGCTTCACCGGCTCAGTTACGCTGACCTGCGCCGTGACCACCCCGGCGGCGGGCGCAACCAGTTCGACCGACCCGACGTGCAGCTTCTCTACTTCATCGGTGTCGATCACCGGCACCACGCCGGGAACCTCGACGATGACCGTGGACACTTCCAGCAGCACGCCCACCGGAGCTTACGACATTACCGTGACCGGCGTCTCCGGCTCTTCGGCCGAGACGACCGTGGTTTGCGTCGAGGTGGGCACGGGAACGTGCAGCAGCACATCCAGCAGCAGCGGAAATTTTTATATCCTATCTGAAACATCGCTTGCCGGTTATTCGATTCAAAATGGCACGCTGACCGCAATCAGCGGCAGCTCCTTTACGTTGTCTGGCGCCTCCGCCATGGCCATCTCCGGCAACTATCTCTGGGTAGCTGCGGATGGGTATATCACGCCCTACCAGATCTCCAATACCGGCGCACTGACTCAAGAAAGTCAGATTTCTGCGTTTACCGATATCTCCGGCGTCGGCGCTCTTCAAGTCGATCCATCGGGTACATGGTTGCTGGATGCCTCGTATTCGGGATTACTCTATGCATTCCCCATCACAAGCTCTGGCACCTACGACACGTCACGCAATATACAAGCGAATATGTCGTTGGCCAGCCAATCGGTTCAACCTGGTGGCATTACCATTTCACCGAGCGGTTCAACGAACCCGATCGTTGCCGTTGCGCTTAAGACTAATGGCACACAGGTATTTCCATTCAATTCCGGCGATGCCGCTCCAATCGGAACTGCATACACTTGGGGCGCTTCCCATAACCCAACGATCACTCCCTACGGCGGTTCGAAAGCCGCGGCAATCGCAGTGGCGATCGATCCAACAAACCGTTTTCTGTATATCGGCGAAACGAATGCCTTCAGTCCCTCGACCAACTCAGGAGCCTTGCGCGTCTATTCCACCGGTTCAACCATGAATGAAATCTCATACACTGGCACAGCTTCTAGCTCAACGCCCTACGCGCCGCTCGGGACAGGACCGAATTCTATTCTGCCCATGGCATCGGGAAATTATCTGTATGTTGCCAGTAATCAATCATCCGGCGCTGGCGCAATCGCTGGCTATTCGGTCTCTGGTTCCGGGTTGACGGCGCTTTCCGGCACGGATACAACAGGTACGGAACCGCAAGGTCTGGCCGAGGACAGCACCGGAAGCTACGTAATGGCGGTCAGTACGAGCGGAACACTGTTTGATGGCTACTCCTTCACCTCCTCTTCCGGAGCTTTGGGCTCCTCGCCAGTTACGAGTACAACCATTCCAAGCGCTCCGATCGCCATCGTCGCGGTGCCGTAGCAGTGGACAGTAAACAGTGGTCAGTAAATTTCCGGAACCAAGGGCTGACCACTGTCTACTGTCTACTGTCCATTGTTCTGCTATCCTCATAGTGATCGCCACAGGCTGTGTTTACGCTCGCACCCATCTCTGACGCTTCTTTCGCGCGGCGCTCGAAGGCACTCCTTCCGGCAGTGCTGCTGGTATGCCTTGTTGCTTTTTCCTCCGGCTGCAGCCGCTTCCGCCACGAGCATCACGACAAGGTCTACCTCAGCGCGCGCCAGATGTACCTGCACGACCGCGTCGCCGCCGTCTCCAATCGGGTGGCCGAGGTGGTCAACGGCCAGCCGCTCGAGGTGATCGAGCGCAACCGCCGCTTCCTCCACGTGAAGACCGAGAAGAACGAGATCGGCTGGATCGAGGAGCGGGCCGTGATCGACGAAAAAGCCTTTCAGGCCTTCGAGCAGCTCGGCATTCAGCACCGGGACGATCCGGTCATCGCCAGCGGCGTTGTGCGCGACGACATCTACCTGCACCTGACGCCGGGGCGCGACGCGGAGCGCTTCTATCTGCTGGCGGCCAACGCCAAGGTGCAACTGCTGGAGCGCGCCTCGGTGGCCAAGGTTGTTGCCGGCGCGGCGCTGGCTCCCAAGCCGAAGCCGCCCATCGCGCCCGCCGCCAGGCCCGCCGCGCCCGCTCCCAACCTGCCAGAGCCCGCGCCGCCGGCTCTGGAGGATTGGTGGCTGGTGCGCGATAGCCAGGGCCGCGCGGGATGGCTGCTGGCCGGCCGACTCGACGTGGATGTGCCGGACGAGATCGCCACCTACGCCGAGGGCCAGCGCTACGTCGGCGCCTACGTCTTCAACAAGATCTTCGACGCCGAGGCCGCGTCGCCCGACCACATGGTTCCGCAGTATGTGACCGTGCTGGCGCCGCCCCAGTCCGGCCTGCCCTTTGACTTCGACCAGGTGCGCGTCTTCACCTGGAGCACGCGCCATCACCGCTATGAGACGGCCTTCCGCCTGCATCCCATCCAGGGCTACTTGCCGGTGCGCGTCACCGCCGCCGCCGGCGGCAAGCCGCCCGTCTTCAGCTTCGAGATCCCCAGCGGCAGCAACCTGACCGCCGATGCCGCAACCGGCATCACTCGGCCACTTGCGCCGCGGACGATCACCTTCGAGATGGACGACACGCGCGCCAAGCGCATTGGAGCCGACCTGGGGCCGATCCCCATCAGCCATCTGCCCGAATCCCAGCCCAAATCCGCAAAGACGGCGAAGAAGAGAGGACGGTAACCCCGCACTCCAGCGGCGGCTACCTTGGCTCGCGCCCCCATTCCGGGTATAATAAAGATTCGGCAAGCCACAACCGGCGGCGCGAAAGATTCATCTCTGGAGTATTCTCATGGCACAGGTATGCGACATCTGCGGGAAAGGTCCGCAGTTCGGCAATAACATCTCTCACGCTCACAACATCACACGCCGCCGCTGGAGCGTTAACCTCCAGGCGGTCAAGGCGTTGGTGAACGGCCAGGCCAAGCGCATCCGCGTCTGCACCGGCTGCATCAAGGACGGAAAGATCGCCAAGGCATAAGCCCGGCGAGCCCTTGCAGGCTTGACTGAGGTGCATTGAGCGAAAAATTTCGGGATCGACGAAAAACCCCGTCCACTCCGGACGGGGTTTTGTTGTGCCTTTTCGTGCGACAGAAAACTGTAGCGCCGACCTCCCGGTCGGCTGTAGTGTGGGCGTCCCCGCCCGCGCTTGTTCAGTAGGGATTATCAAACCATGCGCTCTGAATACTAGTCGCTCTTGCCCGAGCCGGACTCCACCTCGGACGGCAGGTCCAGCGCCACCAGCGAGAAGCGCGTCTGCCCATTGCTGTTCTCCTCAAAGCCCACAATGTGCTGGTGGCGCTTCGATCCGGCCTTCAGCTCCAGGCTGCCCTTATCAATGCCGCTGTTCTGGTTGCCGATATGCACCTTGCTGTTCTTGTCGTCGTCGTTGCAGGTGAGCCCCTCGTGTGTGGCCGTGGGCGTGCCCACCGGTTGATTCCACTGGCAGGTGATCACATCGCCGTAGCGGCCCAGGGCCTTCTTGTAAAACTCCGTCACCTTCTGCTGCGAGTCGGAAGACTCGTAGGAGACCGTGCGCACGTGCAGCTCCCACTCGCCAAAGCCCAGATGCACATCCGCCGACTGGTTGTCGTCGTTGCCCTTGCCCAGCTTCGCGCCCGGATAAACGGGCAGGCCCAGATCGGAGGCCGTCGTCTGGTTGGTATTCACATGGACGCCGCCGAAGGGCGTATCCACGCGCACGTGCTTGTCCTTGCCGTTGGCGTCCTTGTCCACATGGACCATGCAGCCCGTCACGCCCATCGCCAGCGCCAAAGCCGCCAGCGCCGCCCACCGCATCGAGATTCTCGCCATCGTCTTGCCCTCTTTCCCCGTTATACGCCTCAATCCCGGCCTTTGTTCCATGAATCCTGCGGCCGGCGCCAGGGGAACAGCCATTCTTCTCTCCTTGCAGGACGTCCGCTCCTCGCACGAACGATTATCCTAGACTGGAGTGGTTTATCACTGGAAAGGCGCTGATGTGTCCCAACTGCGCGTACTGATTGCCGGCGGCGGCACCGGAGGCCACATCATCCCGGCTCTGGCCGTGGCGCGCTCGCTCGTCGCCCGCCACTCAGCCGAGGTTCTCTTCGTCGGCACGGCGCGCGGGATGGAATCGCGTCTGGTTCCCGAGGCCGGCTTCCATCTGAAACTCGTAGAGGTCGGCCAGCTCAAGAACGTCTCGCTCGTCACACGCCTGCGCACGCTGATGGATCTGCCGCGCGCCGTCTTCGCCTGCCGCAAATTGATTCGCGACTTCAAACCCAATGTCGTCTTCGGCGTGGGCGGCTACGCCTCCGGCCCGGCGATGGCCGCGGCGCTGCAACTCAAAATCCCCGCGATGGCCTTCGAGCCCAACGCCATGCCCGGCCTCGCCAATCGTCTGGTGGGCAAGCGCGTCCAGGCCGCGGCGGTGAATTTTGCAGCGGCGGCCAAGTGGTTCGCCAACGCCGAGGTCACAGGCATCCCCGTCCGCCCGGAGTTCTTCGCGCTCGCCCCGCCCGCCGCCGGAGCCGCGCCGCATCTATTGATCTTTGGCGGCTCGCAGGGCGCGCGCATTTTCAATGACAATCTGCCAAAGATACTGAATGGACTGCTGCACGCAGTGCCCGGATTGACGGTGCTGCACCAGAGCGGCGCGCGGCACTTTGAAGCGACAGAGGCTGCCTTTGCCGCGAGCGGAGCCGATCCCAGTCGCTGGCAGGTGCGGGCATTTCTCGACGATATGCCCGCACAGTTTGCCCGCTCGACGCTGGTGATGGCGCGCAGCGGCGCATCGACCGTGGCCGAGCTGGCCGCCGCCCAAAAGCCCGCCCTGTTGGTTCCCTTTGCCGCCGCCGCCGACGACCATCAGCGGCGCAACGCCGAGGAGATGGTGAAGTCCGGTGCGGCGCTCATGCTCGATGAATCCGAACTGGACTCACCCGGCCGGCTGCTCGGCGCGCTCACCGGCCTGCTTGCCAATCCGGCACATCTGGCCGCGATGGCCACAGCCGCCCGAACGCAGGCTCAACCCGAGGCCGCCCAGCGCATCGCGGATCGGCTGGCCGCTCTGGCGCAATCCTGACCCCGGCCATCTGGAGTGGTCGGCACAACGATAGGCAAAAATCATCCTTGTTTGAGTGCCGCAACCGACCGCCGCTGCGTGTACAAATGGATTCCGCGCCTGCGCGTTTACACCAGATTTGTATAGGACAAGTATGATGCATTCATGTCCTACCCTCGCGGGCTGATTTTGTCCGTCTTCGTAATGTTGCTGGCGGCAGCGGTCTGGCCGGCAACGGCGCAGACGCCCACCCCCTTGACCGCCGAGCAGATTGTCGCCGCGTTAGCGAGTCACAATCAGACCCGGACGGCGACGCTCAAGAGTGCGCAGGCAACGCGCATCTATCGGGTCGAGTACCGGGGCTTTTCGGCGGTGGTTTCGGCGCGCATGGAGGTCGACTACTACTACGACGCGGCGACGGGCAAGAGCTTTCGCATTGTGAGCGCGAGCGGGCCGAAGTTTCTCGTCGAGAAGGTGCTGAAGCGGGCGGTCACAAGCGAAAAGGAGGCCTCCCAGGACAAGGCGGCGACGGCTCTGACAGCGGCCAATTATCGCTTTCGCCTGGCGGGGAGCGAGCTGCTGGAGGGGCGCGCGGCCTACATTATGGATGTGGAGCCGATTGTGCCCAGCAAGTATCTCATCCGCGGCCGAATCTGGGTGGACGCCGCGGAGTTCGCGCTGGTGAAGGTGGAGGCGGAGCCGGCCAAAAGCCCCTCGATCTGGATTGCGCGTACACAGATCAAGCAATACTGCGCGCGGACCAACGGCTTCTGGCTGCCCGCGCGCAACCGCAGCGAGACCAGCGTGCGACTGGGCGGCACGGCGATCTTCACGATCGACTACGGAAGCTACAGAACGGATCCCGGTGAGGCGCAATGAGGATCGTGGACCAACTGCGCTTTGCCCTAAGATTTGGTTCTAGATGCGTTCGCGCTCGCTGCCTGCAATGCTCCCAGCATCTCGCGCCGCAGCAGGGCGTTGATGCGCGACTGGTAGCCCCTGCCCTGCGCGCGCAGCCACAGCAGCACATCCGAGTCGATACGCACGGTTGTGGAAGTCTTGGTGGGCCGGTAGTAGGGATTGCGTACCGCATTCTTCCAGAAGGCGTCGTCCAGCGGGGGAATCTCCGAGTAGTCGATCGCGCTCTCCGGGGCGGCCTTGAGCAAGGCGATCTCCGCCTTCTGTGCCTCTGTCAGTGCGGGCGGATGGGCCAAGTCGATCTCATATTGAACCAATTTCTTCTTCATAACGCCTCCTTTCCTGACGGTTGGCGCGCCGCGCCAAGATGATGCGGATGAGTTCAACGCCGTCCAGCTCCCGCACCGTATGAGCTGCCATCAGCATCAGCAATCCGTCTACGACTCCAATAGCTTGCCAACGGCATTCTCCGTCCACCATGCGGTCCTGCTCAAAGAGAGCATAGGGATCCGTGAAGACGCGCGTGGCTGTCGCAAAGCTCACGCCGTGCTTGCGCAGATTGGCGGATGCTTTGGCGGGATCCCACTCAAAGCATATCTTCATACAATTATGTTACTACAAATCTGTCTTTTCAGCACGAATGCAGGAAAACGACTCCGCCAAAAGCGACGTTGCCGAATTCACCTGCAAAAGCTATCCGGCGCGGCCCTTGGCGCAGCCCGAAACTGAGGCGCGCGCCTGTCCTCCGCCAAGCGGCGGCTGTGTTACCGTTTGAGTACGGAGTCCAAAGTCTTTCCGATCAGCGGAGCCGCGCCCCTGGCGCAGAGCGCCCGCCGTCGGAGGCAGCGGACGCAGGCCACGCATGACCAAGCAGCCGGATGAGAACTCGAACCCTCCACTGCCGGGCGCGGCATCCTTGCCGGGCGCGGAGCAGGGCCGGTTGTTTGCTCACCCGGAGGCGAGGGCTCAGCGCCACGCGCCGCAACGGATTCCGCGTTGGCTGGTGACGGCCGAGCTGCTGCTGCGCGTGCTGGTGCGCGTCTTTGTCGGGCTGGTGATCTGCTATGCTCCCTGGTCGGGCCGTCTGCTGGCCGACTATCCCACGCTGCTTTACTATCTGCCGCGGCTGAATGAGATCTGGGATATGAACCCCTTGTTTCTTCACTTTCCCGCGCTCGGACATTACGCGGCGATGGGCGCGGTGCGGGGCATGGTCTCCGGGCTGGGCGTCTTGAATCTTTGGATCGCCCTGCACGATTTGCTGGACCATAGGATTGGATAAGATGAACGAAAAGAAAAAGAAAACCGAGCAACACTCACCGGCGCCGGTCGCTGCGGGCAAAGCGGAGCCTGCGCCAATGAAGACCGCGCCGCTGGCTTACGAGAACGAGAAGTTCTTGAACAGCGCCGACGGGCGCGTGATCCGCATTGTCAGCGAGTATCTGGAGCCGTTGGCGCGCTTGCGGCGCGAGCAGATTCAGGACACGGTGGTCTTCTTCGGCTCGGCGCGCTTTCGCGGGCACGAGGAGGCCGATCCCGAGTTGGAACTGCTGGAGAACACCGGCTCGCGCAAACCTGCGCCCAGCCACGAGCAGCCGGCCAACGCGGCGGAGATCGCCGAGGGCAAGGCGACCGAGCTGCAACTGAAGCGCGCCGAATCGGCGGTGAAGATGGCCCGCTACTACGAGGATGCGCGGCAGCTCTCAAGTATGCTGACCAAGTGGGCGATGCAGCTAGGCTCGCGGCGTCATCGCTTTGTGGTCACATCGGGCGGCGGTCCGGGCATCATGGAGGCGGCCAATCGCGGCGCTCATGAGGCCGGCGGCAAGACGATCGGCATGAATATCCTATTGCCCTTTGAGCAGCATCCCAACCCGTACATCACGCCCGCGCTCAACTTCGAGTTCCATTACTTCTTCATGCGCAAGTTATGGTTTGCCTATCTCTCCAAGGCGCTGGTAGTCTTTCCCGGAGGCTTCGGCACGCTGGACGAGATGTTCGAGATACTCACGCTGGCGCAGACCCAGAAGCTGGCCAAGAAGATCACCGTAGTCATCTATGGCTCGGAGTATTGGAAGAAGGTCTTCAATCTGGATGTGCTGGTGGATACCGGCGCCATCTCACCCAAGGACCTCGAGCTCTTTCAGTTTGCCGACACGCCGGAAGAGGCCTTCGAGCTGCTGCGCGCGGGCCTGATGGAGAACTATCTGAAGGCCGAGGCCATCTCCGGCAAGCCCGGCCAGTTGACCGGCCACTTCCAGGAGCTGATGGAAGGCTGGACGGTGGAGGATTTTCTCGGACCGGAGATGGCCAAGACGCGCAACTGAGCTTTGACCGCTGGTTGAAGTTAGTTCGCGAGCGCGTAGCCCAGCAGTCGTTCCATCGCGCCGAGCTTCTCGCAGTCCGCCTGGTTCGACGTAAAGTGCGATCGATCCTGCGCGTTGTAGCAGCGATAGAGCGGAAGCGTATCGATCTGTGGTTGCGCGTAGACCCAGCCCGCCGTCCGCAAACGCTGATAGTGACCGGATTCGCAAGCGGCTCTCGTTTCGATCATATGATCGGGATGACCGGGCCATTGGCTGACGCAATCCTCCAACTCGACGGTTGCTTTGCCGCCTGCATTCGCAATCGTCATCAGGTATCCCGAGGTAGCTTCAAGTTTGTAGCTGCTGCCGTTTGCTGGCGGCGCCGGCGCAGTGGTTGACCAGCGGTCATGCAGCGACGAGTTATACCAGCGCGCCAGCATTACCCCGACTTGCGGAGTTATCGGCTTGCTGGAAATCGACACGCTCACATCACGAAAGATCAGATAGCGCTTATCGAAGCCTTCATTGGGCTGAATATACATATAGGTAAGCAACCAGAAGTTTGACAATTGATCGCTCCCGGTAGCGGCATCGATCATGGCCTGATAGGAAACCAGCTCGGTTGGATCGGGGCGTCCCCAACTGCCGTTATCGAGTACCAGTATCGGCTCTTGAAGAGCGAAGAAGTTCATGCGGTCGCTGGAAAAGCGAACTCCCATTCCACCATGCGTTCAACCCGGCAACAAAGTCTCACCGGTCGTAGTCCATCGGGAGACGGCATAGCCCGATTGATTGGCGTCGCGTCGCCGCCGATTCCCGGCTGCTCCCACCTGCCCTGAAAGTACTTCATCCAATTGCCGGGCCGAGGGTCGGATACCGGCGCGCGCGCCACGATGTATGCTCGGTCCTTTGGACGTGTGCAATAGGCATAGTAATATCCGTCCTGGCCGTTGACAGCGGTGCAGCCGCCTTCTCCAGTCATTCTATGCACAGCGGGCGGATCGGTGCCTCTGATGATGAGTCCAAGGTTGGTCCAGGTCAAGCCGTAATCGTTGGAGACAGAAAGTGACTCCGACATATGCGTCTGGCCGATCTGATAGTTGCAATCACTCTCGTTGTGCACCCAGCCTAAAACTGTCTTGCCCGCAAGCTCGGCGTGTTGCAGCCATTGCCCGCAGGAGTCGTATGTGCCGGCCGTGCCCCGGCCAAGCACCTTGTGCAATGGGCCGCGCATATCTTCCGGAGAATGCCCTTCAATGGCGAATGTTTCTCCAGCCGCGGTGAACCCTCGAAATAGACGGTTGGGAAGTTGAATCTCTGTGAACTTGTCGTCGGCTATCGTGCCGGCAAGGCCTTGTTCGATCATAGGCACTCCCACACGAATGCTGATGCACTCATGGCAGATCGGAGCGGTTGCCGCCGCAGACTCGGCCTGAGCCATTGCCATGCGCTCATTCAAACATAAGGTCAGCAATCCAAAGACGCATAAATACAAACTCTTCTTTGTCACGATCATTCCTTTCAGTTTCGGCATATCATTGGAGTCAGGCGTCTTCTATAACACGATCGATTCTCCTCTAGCGCAGCGGTAGCACGCGCAGCGACTTCACATACATGTGATGGCCCTCAGGATGCTCTGGAACCTTGCCCGCATAATCCATCAACGCCGTTGAAAAGCGGATATCGGTCTTTCCGTGAATGGAGTTACTGGTGCGAATCGCAGCCACAGGCTCGCCGTCCACCTCGAAAACAATATCGGTCGGCGTCCACAGAACGCCAATCTCGTGAAATTGGCTGAAGAAATAATGGCTGAAACGGCTGTCGAATCCAACGGCAGGCGGATAACTTCCATTGATCTTGTTATTGTTGTGCAGCGTCATGCGGTTGATGTTGGGATAATGCAACTCGGCAATATCAATTTCGAAATGATCTTCGGTGACCAGCCAGAAGGCATTGTTCAGTCCGTCGATATCGGCGGTCTTGATTGTAGCCTCATAGAAGCCATAGCCATAATGCTGCTTGCTGATGATCGATCCGGTGGACCATTTGGCCTTGCAGCCGGTGGCGATGCGCGTGCGCAGTTCGAGACCGCCAGGGGTGGCCACAACATTCTCCGGTCGGCGGCAGGACTGCAAGTAATCGTCGGATTGAAGCAGCCAATCCGTGCTCAGCTCCTGCGGATCGTCAAAGTTACTGGCAAAGTCCGCTCCGCTCTCTGCGGAACGATAGCTCGCAATCGCCTTGCGATCGGCATCAGTCACCGGACGCCGCACGCCCCACGGCTGATCGGGGTTGCCCCAGGTGAGCTTCTGCAGTTTTGCCTCCTGGGAAAACAACGGAATGGCCGGAGCCGCAACAAGCAAAACACCAAGGATCAATAACAATCCGTAAGACATTTGGTTGGAATTCACTCGCAACATGATTGATATTCTCCCAAAATTCGGCACAAATAGCCTGGTTGCAATTGTATGATTCTGCATTTGAAAATGAGGGTTGAACATAATCATTCTATATTCCGAAAGGGCGGCGAATCGAACGGCCGCCCCTTGGGAAATCATCCCGCGAAGTTACTATTGAAGCAGGATGAAGCTGGCAGCCTGCGGCGAAGTGTTCACAATGCAGACGACTCTCGTGGAGCTGTTGATAACGCAACTGTCTTCGCTGCTGCCGCTGCCGATCAGCAAACCGCCGTAGCCGGTAGCCGACGAGTCCCACTGATAGTTGAGCGGTTGCGGCTGATCAAAGGCGGCATAGTTATCGCCGCCGCTCGAAAGGCCGCCGGTGATAGTGCCATTGCTTGCCAGGTTGAACTCGCCTTCGCTTGTCACACCGGGCGCCGCGACAGATCCCTCGCCGTAGAGGTAATTGCCCGCAACCGCCGCATCGGTAAAGGTGGTTTGCGTTTGCGCGTTGAAGTATCCTGTCTCCAGATAACCTGCAGTGGAGTCGTAGACAAGCAGGTTGGCGTTGTTGTTTCCGTTGAAGTAGAGATAGCCCAACCCGCCGCCGACCGGGGTAAAGGTGGCGCGGCCGAGGTTGTTTTGATCGAAGGTGACGGTAACTTTCTGGCTATTTTCCGCGCCGCTGGTATACGAGCCGCCGGCATTGGTGTAACTCTGGTTGATGGTGAAGTTACCACTGCCGTCGGCGCTTCCCTGATCGACCCATGCGTCATAACTCGAAATGCTGCCGCCAGAGTATGCGCGCCCGCTTCCGTAGGAGACGATCGCTCCATTCAGGCTGGCATCGGTAAAGGAACTCCCGTTCTGCGAATTATCTTCGCCGGTGACCAGACCGCCATTGGCAAGAGTTGTCAGCCGGTAGATCAGGGTTGCGTTGACAATGTATCCGACGCCTTCGGTTGTCGTCGAGCTATTGGATGGATTCAATGTCACCGTGTAGCGCCCGGTGGTGCTGTCGGGCGTCGAGTAACTGCCCGTGAAGGTATAACTGTCGTCGGTGGTTGTGGGCAGGATGATGCCGTCGGAAACGCCAGCCGTAATCTGTCCATTCGATGCGGTGAAGCGGCCCACGTGCGCCTGCGGAGCGCCGGTCGAGGTTTCGCCATCCATGTTGTAGATGAAGTTTCCGTTGAGGGTCGAGTCGACAAAGGCGCTGGTGGTGGCCGGATAGCAGATGCCCGAGCCATGCCGCCCCGAGGGCGATGCGCCGACGTCGTCAATCTCGACCAGACGGGCGCGCGTGGCCGAGGGTCCGGCAAGATCGTTCAGCGCGATGGCAAAGCTGTTGCTGCTGGCTGTGTGATTGCTCCAGGCGACATTGGTCGTCAGCACGCCGTTGTTGTCGGAATAGATGGAATAAGCTCCGGTGATTGTGCCCGACAGTGCAGCCGTGAAATCGCGGCTATTCTCATCGATCGCACCGCCGGTGATATTGCCGTCGCCGTCGGTCTGGAAGCTGGTGAGAGCTGCCCAGCGCGCGCCGTCCTTGTCGAAGGCCCCGCCGATGCTGCAAACCCAGGTGCCGCTGACGTAGCTCGTGTGCGCGTTGCTGGTGGCAGGTGCGCTCACCACCGTCAACGGCGCGCTCGAACTGAGCGGGGTGGAGGCTCCGGAGTCGGCCACATCGACGGTAAAATCGAATGCTCCCGACCAGGAGGGGATTGCCGGCCCCGTTAACAAGCCCGTCGAAGAGAGCGTCCATCCGCTGCGCAGCAAGGAACTGGAGGCCACACTCCATTTGTAAGGAGCGATGCCGCCCGTCGCGGTCAACTGCACGGAGAACGCCGTTCCAGCGGAGCCCGTCAACTGCGCGTTGGTGGTGGTGACGGCCAACTGAGCCGGAATGGTGAGCGTGATGGAGTTCGATACGGCGTTATCCGCGACGGAAGTTGCCGTCACCTTGACCGTCTGCGCGGTGCTGGTGGCGGCGGGCGCCGTATAAGTGGCCGCGCTGGTGCTGGTGTTGGAGAGCGTGCCGCCGCCGCTGACGGCCCATGTCACTCCGGCGTTGTTGGTGTCGTTGGTGACGGTGGCCGTCAGTGTCACGGCATCCACCGCATCCACTGTAGTGGCCGAAGCGTTGATGGAAACGCTGGGCGGCGTAGACGAACCGCCGTTGCAGCCGGAGATGGTCAGCGCCGCCGCAATGCAAATGCCGGGGAGGAAAGAGGTCTTTGAGAACATGGAAGCTCCAGAGTATTGATTTGCCTTCAATGGGATGTGGCGCGGGAAGCGGATTTTGTGACAGCAAGCGGAAAAAATCTGACTTACTGCCAGCCGCCCGAGGCCAGGAATCCGGCCCAGTACCAGGGATGGGTGCTCTGCCCGGCGGCGCGGCGGGCGAGCAGCAACTTGCGGTCCGCATTCCACACCGCGTCGGCGGTCGAGGCGTGGAGGCTCAATCGCTGGAGATAGAGTTCATGCATGAATTGGCGGGAGAAAGTATCGTCGACGGGCCACAGCGACATGACCACGCTGCGCGCGCCGGCCACGCGGAAGGCGCGCTCCAGGCCCAGCACGCCTTCGCCATCCTGCAATTCGCCGTTGCCCGTGTTGCAGGCCGACAGCACTGCCCAGTCCACGCCATTCAGATCCATTGAGGCAATCTGTTGCGCGGTAAGAATCGAGGATTGCGGCGCCGATCCATCGCGCGCAAAGACCAGCCCGGAGCGCAGCAGCGGATTGCCGCTTCCGCAGCGGCTGCCAAGAAGAAAGGCGTGTGTGGCGATATGCAGAATGCGGCTGTGCGGAGCGTCCGCAAAAAACTGCGCGCGCGTTGCCTTCGCGCCCGTCTCCAGCGTCGATGACTCATGGCCGTTCCAGCGCTTCCATGCGGCGCGAATGTCGGCGGCCTCGAGCGCCGTTCCCGGCAGCGGCGGAAAATCCTCCTCGCTCATTCCGTCGCAGGGCAGGTCGGCCTCGCGCAGGCTGGCCACCAGCGTTTCATTCCCCGCGCCTGCAAAGGCAGGATTGCCGAAGATCACCAGACCGGAGTTCGAATGCACGCTCTCGGCCGGCAGCAGATCGCGCTCGCTGGAGAGCAGATGGATGACCGGCGACTGCTCCACCAGATAGCCATCGCCCTCGGGCAGAGCGCCGAAGGGAATCAGGTTCAGCATCCCATCCGGAACCACCAGCGCCAGTTTGGCGCTGCCCACTTCAGTGCGCACGGGATCCCAGACCCGCTTACGCAACTCCTCGCCGGCATCGCGCCATGCGCGTTCATTGCGCTTGGCGTCGTATCCGCCCGCGTGCGCCTCGGCATCGGCGCTGGCGCGGGCCCGCGTCACCAGTTGATCGATCGGCCAGGCCTTGCCCAGATCGAAGACGCGAATCGTATCGGAGTCCGGCTTGAGCACGAAGGCCATGTACGCTGGAGCCGCGCGGTTGGCCGGCTCCACTTGATCGACGGCAAAACGCCGGTAGGCCACATAGGAGATAAGGACGGAATCCTTGGGCAGGCTGCCCCGCAGTTCCTCCAGGCGCACCGCGCTCACCCGCTCGTCGTTGCGCAACTCGGCGCTGCGCACGGCCAGATCGCTCTCTGTCGCTTCCATCTGCTGCGTGGCCTGGCGAATCGCCTCGCCGTTCTCCTGATTCAATTCTTCAATCGACAGCAGAGCGCTGCGCTCCCGATCCATCTCCTTCAGCAGCCGCGCAATCTCCGGATCGTTGGTCGCATTCAGATTCTTTTGGCGACGCGCCATCTCGTCGGCCACCAGCGCGCGCGAGCGCACCGTCTCCTGATAGACCCTCTCTGTATTCGCCGCCTGCAACTCCGCATGGCTGGTTAAAACGGAGAGCGCAATATCCAGTCCGCGCGCGCGCTGCTCATAGAAGCGCAGCGCCTGGCGCTCAGCCAGCACGCGCGCCTGCAGCACAAAGCTTGCGCGCGTCATCTCGGCCGATCGCAGTCCCTCGTCGATTGCGCGCCGCGCATCTCCGCCCGCGGCCAGCGAACGCGCGAACTGCGCATGAGCGATGATATGCGAATAGAAATCGGCGCTCTTGCCGTAGATTGCGCTCTCGTAGTTCTTCCAGGCCTGAGCGAAATCTCCGCTGCGGCTATTGGCCGTGGCCAGATTCATGCGAATCAGGCCGAACTGGTGAAACTCCGGCTCATAATCCTGGCCGGTAATCTCCAGCGCGTGCGTGAAGTGCGTAATGGCCTTGGAGAATTCTTGCGTGTTCGTGTAGTACTCTCCCGCCTTCTGCTCCACCAGTCCCAATACCGGATCGGTCTCCTTGAACCGCGCGGCAATCGCCAAAGCTTCAGTGATGTCTTTCTCAGCCGCGGCCTTGTCTTTCATGCGCAGCTCCAGACAGGCACGGGAGGCGAGCTTCTGCGCCAGATCCCCTTCGCTCTTCGCGCCTGCCCGGCGATCGATCCAGATGGCCTCATCTTCAGTGCGCTCGGCGCACTCCAGATCTCCCAGCTTGTCGCAGGAATAAAACAGCACAAAGGACGATTGTTGGAAGAGCAAGGAACCGGGCAGCTCTTCTTTGGCGATCGGCATAGGGGGAGCGGTCGCCCGCTCTCCCCTGCCACACCACCGGACAAGCGGGTCCGCATCCGGCGGTTCGAGAAGTTGAGGTCAACAGAGACGCGGGATTCCTAACTGATCGGCCC
>Ga0182016_10004320_pt1 | contig 15808 bp, 18 predicted proteins | sample 712S2MmetaG_FD_120491 | JGI IMG/M metagenome (GOLD analysis project Ga0182016, IMG submission 120491) | Permafrost microbial communities from Stordalen Mire, Sweden - 712S2M metaG | ecosystem: Environmental > Terrestrial > Soil > Wetlands > Permafrost | place: Sweden: Stordalen | collected...
GCCGCCATCGGTGGAATGGAGCAGCGCGCCGTCGAATCCGCTGGTCCATGCCAGGTTGCCGATGGTGAAGACCGAGAGGAGGTGTTCCTTGGTGCCGGTGGTGCGCGCCAGCCACGTCTTGCCGCCATCCTCGGTAGCCAGCAGGGTCCCTGTGTCGCCCACTACGAAGCCGTGGTTGGCGTCGAAGAAAGAGATGCCGTGCAGCGTCACTGACGCGCCGGTATCGTGGGCGGTCCAGGTGGCGCCGCCATCTGTTGTGCCGTAGACCAATCCCTGTTCGCACAAGAGATAGGCGCTGGAAGCGGCGGGCGAAGTGGCATCGCGCAGGTAGCAGTGTTGGGTGTCGGATGCCGAGGCCAGGAACGGAAGCATGAGAGCTGCACAAAACCCGGCGCTGGCGTTGATTTTCCTGCGTTTCATTTCAAACCCCCATCGGGCAGACACGGCTATCGCGCAACCCGAGTCAATGGAAACTACGTTATCGCGGTTACAAAGGTTACTCCCGAAGGCGCGCAATTCGGCGCCAGGGGCAAAAATAGCTCTTTGGAGTCAGCCCCCGGGGCGCAATCAATCGGTGATCAGGCTCATTTGCCGCGGATCGACCGAGGACGGTTTGGGCTCCGAAGGACGCTTCAGATCGTCATGGTTCGGGTCGAATTTGCGGATCAACTGGTTGAGCTTGAGAGAGGACTCCCAGATATCGCAAAGCAGGGTGCATCGCGCGCAGGCGCCGTGGACGCCGCCGCGTCCATCCACGGCGGGATTGTAACGCTTATGTTTGGCGCAGCGGCCCTCGAACTTCCTGGATCGGGTTTTCAAGCGAGCTCCCACTGGTACGGGGTAATGCCGGCTAATCCAATCCCTTATTGTATCCCGCGATTCGTGCCGGCGGCGCGGTACAATCCGATTGAATGCCACCGGTTAGCCGCGTCAAGTGGGCCCGATTCCGCGTTACCGCGGTTGCCCTGGTGTCGGTAATCATCCTCTGCACGCTGCTCTATGAGTTGTTCGGAGGTGTTCTGCTGGGGCCCAAGACGGTGATCTATTTATTTATCCCCGACGCCAGCGGCCTCAGCGACGAATCTCCGGTCCGTGTGGATGGCATTGATGTGGGCCGGGTGTCCACGGTGGAACTCTCCCGCTCCAAGGATCCCGCCCGGGCGGTGAAGGTGATGCTGCTGCTGTATCGCGACCGCCTGGACCGCATTCCCGGGGACTCCGTGGCGCAGATCAGCTCCGATTCGCTCATCGGCGACAAGTTCGTGGACATCACCGGCGGAACCAGCCCGAAAGCCATTGCCGCCGGTGGAGAAATGATTTACAAGGACCAGCCGGAACTGCTCAGGAGCCTGGATTTGACTCAATTCACCAGGGAGTTGCGCCTGGTGGATGAGACCCTGACGGACATCGAACAGGGCCGCAGCCAGTTCGGCAAGTTCTATCAGGGGCAGACATTCTACGACGATCTGCTGAAGCGCATGGTGGACCTGCAGAAGGCCATTAACGCGGCGGTCAGTACCACCAGCGTGGTGGGCGGCCTGCTGAGTTCCGACCGGCTGCACCGCCAGGCGAGCGACCTTCTGGCGCAGATCGATCAGGAGGTCGCCAAGGTGCAATCGGGCCAGGGCGCCGCCGGTAAACTGCTGCGCGACAGCGGCCAGTACGACCAACTCTTAAGCAAGACGCAGGAATTCCGCCGCTCCATCGAGGCCGTAAGCAAGAACGATCTTTTGCAGTCGGACAGCGCTTACGTGGAAGCCAATCGCACTTTGGCGGTGTTGATTCAGAGCGTGGACGAACTCAATCGCAATCCGCAAATGACAACGACCGTGGTGTACGATAACCTCAACGGCTCGCTCAAGGAACTGCAGGATGGTTTGCGCGACTTCCGATTGAATCCGAAGAAGTACTTGCGGCTGAAGATTTTCTGATTTGGCAGGAATCTTCTTCCCTGTCTGTCGTAAACTTTTTCTATGGCCTCGCGCGGACAACACCGCCTTTTGGAACCTGGCGCCCGCGCGCCCGAATTCCGCATGGAACTTCTGGCGGGCGGGACCGCATCGCTCGCCGAAATCCTCAGCGGCGGCCCAGTGCTGCTGGCGTTTTTCAAAATTTCCTGCCCCATCTGCCAGCTCACGTTTCCGTTTCTGGAACGGATCCACGCCGCGGGTACCCTGCGCATTTTCGGCATCTCGCAGAACGACGCCGGCGATACAAGCGAGTTCAACCAGGAGTTCGGCGTGACGTTTCCCACCCTTCTGGACAGCGAGGAGAGCGGCTTCCCGGCGAGCGGCGATTATGGCATATCGAGCGTTCCCACCTTGTTCCTGGTCGAGCCCGGCGGCGTCATTTCACGCGCGATCGAAGGCTGGCGGAAGAAGGATATGGAGGGTTTGGCCGCGCCCGCCGGCGGCAGCCTGTTCCGTCCGGGCGAATATGTGCCGGAATGGAAGGCTGGTTGAGGATCGCGCAACTAGGCGCCCGGCGGGCAGCCACGCTAGAATAAGACTAACCTCATGGCCAATACCATCGAAGAAATCCTGGGTGCCGCGGGCGCCATCGCCAAAGGGATGAGTGTCACCTTCAAGGAGATGATGTCCCCCACGGTGACGGAGTATTATCCCGACGAGCCGGCCAAGTTCGAAGAGCGCTTTCGCGGAGTCCACGTGCTGCAGCGGGATTCCAACGGCATGGAAAAGTGCGTGGCCTGCTTCCTGTGCGCCGCCGCCTGTCCGGCCAACTGCATCTATATCGAGTCTGCCGAGAATACCGAAAAGGTCCGCATCTCCGGCGGCGAGCGCTACGCCAGCGTGTATAACATCGATTACAACCGCTGCATCTTTTGCGGGTATTGCGTGGAAGCCTGTCCTACCGACGCCATCACCCATGGCCATGGCTTCGAAGCCGCGAGTTACAATACTTCCACGCTGGTGAAACGGAAGGAAGATATGCTCGCCCCGGTGCCCGTGGGCGCCATGCCTCCCGTGGTGGCGGCCGAACAACCCTCGGCGCACTAGGAATCCACTTCGCCCCCACTGCCATCCAAACAGGAAACGGCATGCTGCGCGCCATCAGGGAACAGATCGATACCATTTTCCGGGAAGACCCAGCCGCCAGAAGTGTAGTCGAGGTACTGCTCTGTTACCCCGGCTTCCATGCCATTCTGGTCCACCGCCTGGCCCACAAGCTCTATGGCTGGGGAGTGCCGCTGCTGCCGCGGCTCCTCTCGCAATTCAGCCGCTTCTTCACGGGCATCGAGATCCATCCCGGCGCCACCATCGGCCGCCGTTTCTTCATCGATCATGGCATGGGGGTGGTGATCGGCGAGACCACCGAGATCGGCGACGACGTGCTGCTGTACCAGGGCGTCACGCTGGGCGGGACGGGCGGCGAAAAGGGCAAGCGCCATCCTACGTTGGGGAATCGCGTGGTGGTGGGGACCGGCGCCAAAGTCCTGCGCAATATTCGCATCGGCGACAACGTCAAGATCGGCGCCGGGTCGGTGGTGATTTACGCCGTGCCGGACAATTCCACGGTGGTGGGCGTTCCCGGCCGGGTGGTGCGGGTGCGCTCCGAAGGCGGCCATCTGGAACACGGCCGCTTGCCCGATCCGGAAGGCCAGGCCATCGACGACCTTGCACGCCGGATGGCGGAATTGGAAGGCCTGCTGAAACAGCTAATTGCCGAGCACGAAATCGAGCATCATCGCAACGCGTAAGTCCGGCAAACGGGCCTACTGCCTGGGAGGGATAGTTGAAAGGTACGCCCGGAATTCGCGCCAGAGTTGTTCCCACTCCTGGCGGTTGATCTCCGCGGCCTGGATGAGTTTGCCGATTCGGTCATTATGTGCGGCCACGGATGCCGCGGTGTTTGCGGTAAGGCGTTCAATGCGCTCGATGCGTTCTTCGGTGGTCATTGGCTGCCTTTCCTGAGTCCGATTATCTCACTCTAGAGATACAAGACGGGAAGCACACGCCCGCCCATTGCCGGACCGAATAATGCCCCGCAGTCCCACGAGCGGACACCCACCCGCCAACGCAAGTCAATAATTTCAATCACTTGGGCGCCTCCTGGAACGGAACTCGGCTTGCTGCTCGAAAGCGTATGTTCACTCTCCTGCGGGATCTGCGTTACGCCCTGCGGACACTTCGCAAGAAGCCCGGCTTTACCATCGTCGCGCTGCTGGTTCTGGCGCTCGGCATCGGAGCGAACACCGCGATCTTCAGCGTGGTCAACTCCGTGCTGCTGCGCCCGCTGCCCTATCCCGGGTCCGGCCGCCTGGCGCTGATCTGGGAGACGGATCTGAAGGATGGAATCCTGCGCGAAGGGCCGTCCGCCCCGAATTTCCTCGACTGGCAGGAACAAAGCCAATCCTTCGAGGAAATGGCGCTCCTGGAGGTGGGCACCGGCACGGTGACCGGCGGGGGCGAACCCGAGCAGGTGGTGGGCATGCGCGTGACCACCAATTTCCTGTCGATGCTGGGCGCCCGCACCGTTCTGGGACGCACTTTTACGCCAGCCGAAGGCGCTGGGCAAGCGCGATTTCCGGTGGCCGTGCTCAGCAACGGGTATTGGAAACGCCGCTTCGCATCCGATCCGCACGTCATCGGGAAAACCTTCATCATGAACAGCGAGCCGTACACCGCCATCGGCGTGCTCGCGCCGGATTTCTTTCATCTGCTGCCCACCGACATGTATGTTCCCTGGCCAATCGCCGAATTGCGCGGTAAGAGCCGCGCGGACCATGATTTCGGCGTCATCGCCCGCCTCAAACCGAATGTCACCATGGCGCAGGCGCAAGCCGAGTTGAGCGGCATCGCCCGCCGCATCGACGCGCAGACGCCCCGGCTGGCAGGTTGGGATGTGACCGTGGTGGGAATGCAGCGGGCTCTCTTCGAATACATCCGGCCGGCCCTGCTGCTGCTCCTGGGGGCCGTGGGATTGCTTCTGCTGCTGGCCTGCGTGAACGTGGCGAGCCTCCTGCTGGCGCGCGTTACCGGACGGCGCAAGGAGATGGCGATTCGCGCCGCGCTGGGCGCCCGCCGCGGCCGCCTGATCGGGCAGATTTTGAGCGAGAGCCTGCTGTTGAGCCTGCTGGGAGGCGCGCTCGGCGTCTTCTTCGCGGGCTGGGGTGTGGACCTGCTGAGCACGGTGCTGCCGGCCACGCTTCCCATGGCGCAGGCCGGCGCCGAGATTGTGCGGCCGGCAATTAGCGTGGATTCCCGCGCCCTGCTCTTCGCGCTGGCGATTTCCACCGCATCGGCACTGGTCTTCGGACTGATTCCGGCGCTGTTTGTGGGCCGTGCCGACGTCAACGACGCACTCAAGGTGGGTGGGCGGACGTCCGCTCCCTCGGCGGGCCGGATGGGAGTTTGGAATTTCCTGGTGGCCGGGGAGATTGCCCTCGCCGGCATGCTGCTGGTGGGCGCGGGGCTGGCCATGAAGAGCTTCGTGATTCTGGAGCACGTCAACCCCGGTATCCGGCCCGACCATGTGTTGACGTTTCGCATGCGCCTGCCCACCGATAATCTCTATAAGAGCGGCCGCGAACAGGCCGAGTTCTACCGCCGTGTACTCGACAAGGTGGAAACCCTGCCCGGCATTCAATCCGCCGGTCTGACCGATGTACTGCCGCTGGGGCAGCAGAATGACCGCGAGTACTTCACCATCGAGAATCGTCCTTTGCCGCCGGAGCAGTCGCTGGTGGCGGACTTCCGGCGCGTCAGCCCGCGCTATTTCGACACCATGGGAATCGCGTTGCGGCGGGGACGGCTGCTCTCGGATCACGATGTGGACGGTGAGCCGAGGGTGATCCTGATCGACGAAACTCTGGCGCACCAGTATTGGCCCCATGAGGATCCCCTCGGCCAGCGCATGCGCTTGTGGGGCGAATGGCGGCAAGTGGTGGGAATCGTCGGCCAGGTGCATCACTATGGCCTGGATAAAGAGCCCGAGCCCACCATCTACGCGCCTTATGAGCAGATGCCCGACCAGGCCATGGTGCTGGCGGTGCGCACGGCCAGCGGCACCCAGGCGGTGGTAAAAGCCGTGAAGCAGGCGGTATGGTCGGTGGATCGCGGCCAGCCGGTTTTTCAGATTCGCAGCATGAACGAGTATCTCTCCCTGGCCGATACGGCGCCGCGCATTTCGACGATCCTGCTGGTGGTTTTCGCGGGCATCTCCATGCTGTTGGCCGCGCTGGGGATCCACGGGGTGGTCTCCTACGGAGTGGCCCAGCGGACCCGCGAGTTCGGACTTCGCATGGCGCTAGGCTCGACGCCCGGGCAGCTCAAGCGGATGGTGATCGTACACGGCATCAAGACCGCGCTGATTGGCCTGGCGGCAGGGATGGCCGGCGCCGCGTTACTGGCATCGACCTTGCGGGCCGTGCTCTACGGCGTGGCGCCACTCGATCCCGCGGTAATGGCTGGGGTCGCGGGATTGCTGCTGGCGGTGGCGGTGGTGGCCAACTACGTTCCGGCGCGGCGCGCCACGCGTATCGACCCCATGGAAGCGCTGCATCAGGAGTAGCGCGCGCTATTTCGGGGACAGGCTACATAACCTCGAAATACAAACCGGCGAGTGGAACGGAGTTTCGAGGTTATGTAGCCTGTCCCCGAAATTGACATGCGACTCTTCTTACGATTAAAATCGCCATTAGTCGCGAATTAACAATAATAAGAGCGATATCTGAACTAAATCTGATCGAAGGCTGGCAAACCGCGGAAGCGCTGGAATCGGGCATGCCGGGCCCGGACCAGTGGCGCGAAAAGCTCGCCCTGGAACGCGATGAGCTCATCCCCATGGGCCGGGTCTCCAAGCTCGACTTTCTGAAGATCATGCGCCGCCTGGAAGACCGGCCCGACGGCAAATATATCGACGTTACGGCGGTGACTCCCACGCCGCTCGGCGAGGGCAAGAGCACCACCGCGCTGGGTCTCATTCAAGGACTGGGCAAGCGCGGGGTGAATGCCGGCGGCTGTTTGCGCCAACCCTCGGGCGGCCCCACCATGAATATCAAAGGAAGCGCGGCCGGCGGCCGGCGGCGGGCGGTCCCTCCTGCTGCCCATGACGGAGTTCTCCATGGGGCTCACGGGCGATATGAACTCCGTCATCAACGCCCACAACCTGGCTATGGTCGCGCTCACCGCCCGCATGCAGCACGAGCGCAATTACGACGACCGCCAACTGAAAGACCTCAGCGACATGCGCCGGCTCGACATCGACCCGACCCGCGTGCAGATGGGCTGGGTGATGGATTTCTGCGCGCGGGCGCTCCGCAATATCGTGATCGGCATGGGCGACCGCACCGACGGCTACATGATGCAGTCGAAGTTCAACATCGCGCCCAGTTCCGAACTGATGTCGATTCTGGCCATCGCCCGCGATCTGGCCGACCTTCGCAAACGCCTGGGCGAAATCACCCTGGCTTTCGACAAGCACGGCAATCCGGTGACGGCCGCGGACCTGGAAGTGGCCGGCGCCATGTGCGCCTGGATGCGCGACGCCTTCAACCCCACGCTGTGCAGTACCGCCGAGTATCAGCCCTGCATGGTGCATGCCGGGCCTTTTGCGAATATCAGTATCGGGCAATCGTCGATTGTGGGGACCGGTTGGGCCTGAAACTGTTCGATTATCACGTGACCGAAAGCGGCTTCGCGGCCGACATGGGCTTCGAGAAGTTCTGGAATGTGAAGTGCCGGTACAGTGGGCTTCAGCCGCATGTGGGGGTGTTGACTACCACGGTCCGCGCGCTCAAAATGCATGGCGGCGGACCGCCGGTGACGCCGGGGCGCCCGCTGCCGCTCGATTACTCGCGCGAACGGCTGGACCTGCTGGAGCGCGGCCTCGCCAACCTGCTACACCATATCGCCATCATCCGGAAATCCGGACTGAATCCGGTGGTCTGCATCAATCGCTTCGAATCGGACTCCAGGCAGGAACTGGCGTTGGTCCGCGACGCCGCCGAAGCGACCGGGGCCCGCTGCGCCACTTCCGATCATTTTGCGCGGGGCGGGGAAGGCGCGCTGGAACTGGCCGACGCGGTGATCGACGCCTGTCACGACGAGGTGAAATTCGAGTATCTCTACCCGCTTTCCATGAAGCTGCGCGATCGCGTGGACCTGATCGCCCGCCAGATCTACGGCGCCGACGGAGTGGCATGGGCCCCCGAGGCCGAGGCCAAAGCGCGCGCGTTCGAAGCCGATCCGCAGTACGACGACTACGCCACCATGATGGTGAAGACGCACCTGAGTCTGAGCCACGATCCGAAACTGAAGGGCGTTCCCACCGGCTGGACGCTGCCCATTCGCGACGTGCTGGTGTATTCGGGCGCGCGGTTCCTTTGCCCCTGTGCGGGATCCATCAGCCTGATGCCGGGAACTTCGTCCAACCCCGGTTTCCGGCGCATCGACGTGGATACTGATAGCGGCAGAGTGACCGGACTGTTCTAATCGACGATCTGGCGGATCTCCGCTACGGTGCGGTCCAATTCCTCGTCATCGGTGTAGAAGTGCGGCGCCACGCGGATGCCCGCGGCGGGGCGGAAATCCACCAGGATCTCGCGGCGCGCCAGTTCGCGAGTGACTTCCAGACCGTTGGGGACGTCGAGCGTCACCACGCCGCCGCGCTTCTCCGGATCGCGGCAAGTGTTGACCGGCAGGCCGTGCTCGCCGGCCAGGGCAATCAGGCGCGCCGTCTGTCGTTGAGACTTCGCGCGGATGGCGGGGACGCCGATCTCATTGACGATCTCGTAGCCGGAGCGGGCCGAGTAGAGCGCCGGCACACTGGGCGTGCCGTTGAGGAAGCGGAAGGCGCTGTCAACGTAGCGGATGGGTCCGCCTTCGAAGGCGAAGGGCTGTTCGTGCGCCATCCAGCCGGTGGCCGCCGGACGCAGTACCGGCCAAAGATCGCGGCGCACATAGAGGTAGCCCGCCCCGGGGCCGCCGCAGAGCCACTTCACCGATCCGCCGGTGGCGAAATCCAGATTCAGTGCGCGCACATTCACCGGCACGGTTCCGGCGGATTGGTACAGGTCGGCTATCACCATCGCGCCCACCTGGTGCGCCCGTTCGACGATCGCCGCCAGGTCCTGCACGTAGGAGCTGCGAAACGCCACGTGGGAAACCGAGACAAGCTGGGTCTGGTCGTCGATGGCGTCCAGCACCAGCTCTACCGGCAGGGTGAAACCGTCGGGCGACGCTACCGGAACCACGCGCGCACCCTGGCGGGCGAGGCCGTGATAGATGTAATCGTTGGAGGGGAAGTTGAGGCCGTCGGTGACCAACTTGTTGCGGCGGCCGGACCAGTCGAAGCAGGACGTAACCACCGACTGGCAGATGGAGACATTCTGCTGCATGACCACTTCTCCCTCGCCGGCGCCGATGATGGAGCCCACCAGGTTGCCGACGGTGATGGGCATGTCCCACCAACCCTCTTCCCAGGCGCGGATGCCGCGGGTGGCCCACGTGTCGGTGAACTGCTGCATGCGGCCGGCGGCGCGCGCCGGCATGGCGCCCAGGGAATGGCTGATCATGTAGACGGTGTGGGAGAGAATGGGGAACTCGGAGCGCCAGCGCAGGAGCGGGTCCATGTGTCCATGGTACAAGGTGTCAAAGACTTGACGGTGGTTCACGGCGTCAATACGGCGACGGTCAGGCTTAGTTCTATCCGATTGAAAGAGTACGGGAGCGGGATGGCCAGGGAAGTGCTTTCTGCGAGTTGTGACCAGGATCCTCATCGTCGTATCGATTGCCCTGCTCCCGGCGATCTGCCCGGCGCAGATCTCCATGGGGCGCCCGGGGCTCGATGGCGGTCAGGTGAAAGAACGGAAGGCGGCCGCCCCCGCCAAGGCGGAGGGCGGATTTACGCCGGCGGAGCAAAAGCGACTGGTCGACGTGCTGAATCGCATGACTCCGAAAGCGCGCAAACAACTGGATAAAGCGGTGAAGCGCATGACGCCGGAGCAGCGCAGGCAATTAGTCGCGGCTCTGAAATTTAAGTTGGCGAAAGAAATGGCTCCGCAAGTCGCAAGGCGTGCGAGGTAGGTTTCTCTGCAACCTCAGGTCAATGGAATGCCGGCCTCTCCGGCAAACCTGCTGCGGAAATCCCTCCAGTCGTCCCCTTCGCGCGCGAGAACCTGGGCGACATCGAACCATGAATTGGTTGTCGGCGATTCCTGCTTCAGCTTCTCCATGCCCAGCCCGGACTTCGAAATCAGTGTCCAAAAGTCCCGGAAGCCCTGCTTCTTGGCCTTTTGGTGGGACTTTTCAGCTTCACCGGCGCGGTTGTGGGCATTGCTGACATCGGCGCCGCCTTTGATCTCGATCGCCACTTTGTTGCGTAGCTTTCCGTCAAATTCCTCCTGGATGCGAATGTCCGGATCGCTGCTCAGCGCCAGTACCACCTTGCGCTTCGATGCGTTCACGATGGTGATCTTCCTGGCGTCCTGGCTAGAGATAAACGGCTTGACGATTTCCGCCACCGAAACAAAAACGTCGAGAGTGGCCTTCTTACCGATGGCGTTGTTATTGCTGCCGTAGAGTTGCGCGCCGAGGGTTAGCAAGGGTAGCTCAGACACGTCGCGTGCCGTGATGGTGGGCGAAATCTGGCGCACCATTTCAGCCAAATGGCCTGCCATGGAGGCGCAGAATTCTGCAAGGTCTGGCCGCTTCCGGGGATTGAGAAGACCACGGCATTCCATGCTCTTGAAAGGTCCCATGTCGGTACCCTTGCGGTAGAAACGCTTCTGAGAGACGCCGAGGAGCAGGCGGTAGTAGCCGATTAGCGTGGGCTGCCGCTCCAGAATAGCGGGGACCGGAAATACGTGTTCGTCGCGAATACCGGCGGCGGCAAGGATCTTTTGTACATCTTTCGGTACGAATAGGGAGATCTGCTCTTTGATCAGTCCAGGATCGATGTTACCCAGGGCATGACTCAAAGCGTCCATCAATGTGGTTTTGCGAGCCGCAACCAGCATTTGATGGAAGATTACCTGACGCGAAGGGTTCAGCGGCGAAGAATTCACCGGATCAAATCCCCATTCAGGCGGCTCTCCGCAATCTGCAGATAGGAGGGATTCAGTTCGATGCCTACGAAGCGGCGGTCCAGTTTGAGCGCCACCAGGCCCGTCGTGCCGGCGCCGACGAAGGGATCGAGGATGAGATCGTGAGGGCTCGACGCCAGCTTCATGCAGGGTTCCACGAGTGCCGACGGAAAAGTGGCAAAGTGGGCTTCGGCATAGGGGCGGGTCGGGATGTCCCACACTGTGCGGAGATTGCGCCCGTTCGGACCGCGCACCGCTGCCGGGTCGTAGCGATAATGCTCGCTCTTGCTGAAGAGGAAAATGTACTCGTGGCTGCGGGTAGGGCGGTCCTTCACGCTCTCCGGCTGACAGTTAGGCTTGTTCCAAATGATATCGGCCCGCAGGTACCAGCCCTCCTTCTGAAGAGCGAAGGCCAGGAGCCAGGGCACGCCAACCAGGTCCTTGGGTTTCAGCCCGTCGGGAGTCGGTGGCCTGAGGTTCATGGCCCGGACCGGGTTCTTCTTGTCGGTCGCCCGCCAGGTACGGCCCCCGGAAGTGTATGAGTCTCCGATGTTGAGCCAAAGCGTACCGTCATCCTTCAAAACCCGCCGCACTTGGGCAAATACTTTGGCCAGGTGGTCTATGTAGTCGGAAACCGAAGACTCCAGACCGATCTGGCCGGGGATGTTGTAATCCCTCAGAGACCAATAAGGTGGAGAAGTAATGCAACTTTGGAAGCTACATTCCGGCAGGCTCGAGAGGACCGCGTCGGTATCTCCGCAAATCAGGGCGGACGTGCTATCGCCTGGCCGGAACAGTTGGTCGATCCGCTCCCGGTCGGCGGCATCGAAGCGATGCACCCGGCCGTCACCCGTGAACAGGTTGGGCGTGGTGGTTATCTGCCGGATTGTGGCCGCCTTCGGCGGACGGCTGCTGCTGGTTGCCGGATTCTGCTCACGCACGCGATATGCCTCTCCCCCAGTAGTCTCATCGGAGGGATCCATCGATAGTTTAACGCGTTCGTGGAGGTGGCGAATGCTCCGCCGAAAACACGAACGCCACGACCCGGCGAGAATCGGAACGGCGGCGCGCCCAAAATCAGAATCTCCGGTTCCCGTATTTTCTGACATATAACACTCAGTGCTATACTGATTCCGGGAACGCATGGCCGCCGGAGTATTTGTGGAGGTGATCTACGATGAAGAAGCAATACCGTAGTTCCTTGATGGCCTCGATCCATGAGAACGCCGAGGGACTCCATGCCGTGGGCGCCATGGACAAGCGCACAATGCATGAATTCGATGAGTTGTGCCTGACGCCCGTCCAGCCGTTAAAACCCGGGGATATTCGCGCCCTGCGTCTGCGGGAGGGCGCCAGCCAGGCGGTTTTCGCCCGCTATCTCAACGTGACCACGGGGTTGATCAGCCAGTGGGAAAGGGGTGAAAAGCACCCGCAAGGAGCCTCGCTCAAGCTGCTTACTCTGGTCGCCAAGAATGGACTTCAGGCCGTCGCTTGATGCGGCCTACTCTTCCCGGAATTGCTTATCCTTCGAGAACACAAACGCCACAAACCCGGCGAGAATCAGAAACGGCGGCGCACCCAATATCAGAATCCCCAGATTCAGCACGTGCGACCGGGCCTCATTCTGCGCATGGGCCGTGCGATAACACATCACGCACTGCGCCCCGGCGGGCAGCGACAACGCCGTGAACAGAGCGGCGGCGGGCAGCAGTTTCCTCATGCCGGCGGCCTCATATTGGGAATGCGCACCGCGTCCCCGAGGAAGATCAGCATCAGCACGATGCAGAAAATCAGCATCGGGAAGAGCGTCAGGAACAGACTCAGCCTCTCGAACTTGAGGTGCATGAAGTAGGCGATAATCAGCGCGGCCTTGACGATCGAAAGCCCCAGCAGCGCCGTCAGCATTATCAAGGTCGGCACCTGCTCGTATGCCAGCAGGACCTCGATTCCGGTCATCGCCAGCAACGCGATCCAGACTTTCGCGAATGTCGAGACGGTCGCCCCGACGTGTGGAATTTCTTCGGCGTGATTGCTCATGGTCTTTAACCAACTCTCGCGGACATCAGGTAGACCAGCGGGAAGATGAACATCCACACCAGGTCGACGAAGTGCCAATAGAGGCCGCTGACTTCCACGTCCTCCGCTTCAAACTTGCCGCGCGCCACACCCTGCGCGATGATGGCCAGATAAATCAGCCCGATGATCACGTGGGTCATGTGCAGCCCGGTCAACGCAAAAAAAGTGCCGCCAAACAGCGGGACGCCCCACGGATTATTGAGCGGCGTCACGTGTTCCACGTTGATCAGCTTCAGCCATTCGGACATGTGCAGCACCACGAAGGCGCCGCCGCCAACCATGGTGGCCAGAACCCAGCGGACCGTGGCCTTGCGGTCGCCAAGATTCATGGAATGGACCGCCATCACCATGGTCAAACTGCTGGAGAGCAGGCAGAACGTCATGACGGTGGAGAATATAATCGCCGGCGAAAAATCGAACGGCTTGGGCCAATCCGGGTTGGTGACGCGGCTGTACGTGTAGGCGAACAGCATCGCCGCGAACGTCAGCGAATCCGAGATGAGGAACAGCCACATCCCGAATTTCTTGGAGTTCGTTGCGTACGGCGATTGGCCGCCTTCCCAAACCGATCCGGCCGATTCCACGGCGCTGGCATGCGACGACATCCCTTACCCCCAAACGTAGAATAGAACCATCAAGTACAGCCACAGGCCGTCCAAAAAATGCCAAAAGACGGCCGTCACGTCGATTCCCGTGCGTTTCGCCGGGCCCAGTCGCAGCCGCAGCGCCTGCACGTCGACGTACACCAGCGCGCTCACTCCGCCCAGAACGTGGGCCGCGTGCGCCGCCGTGAAAACGTAGAAAAACGAACTGGCGGGGTTGGTGGAAATGAAGATGCCCGCCTGCCTCAATTGATACCAGGCATATGCCTGGCCCACCAGGAAGAGGATGCCGAGCGCGGTGGCCGCCGTCCACCAAAGCGTGAACTGGCTGCGCGCGCCGGCCTTCAGGGCACGCCGCGAACGGTCCAGCAGGAAACTCGAGAGCAGCAGAATTCCGGTATTCCAGAACAGAACGGAGGGCTTGCCGATGCTCACCCAGTCGTTCATGTCGGAGAGGCCGCGCCGCACCACAAAGGCGCTGGTCAAAGCCGCGAAGACCATGGTGCAGGCGGCCAACCCTACGAAAAGCCCTGTAAAATAGGCCCGGCGATCGGCGCCGCGGCCTTCGGAATTGTCGCCGCCACCGCCCCATCCGGTGTCTATGGGGGGTGGTGGACCCTGGATAATGTCGTGAGTGAGCGAAGCGGACATGCTCATATAGATGCTCTAGTCGCCCGCTCCGACTGCGGGAGGTTCGGTCTGCATGATGAAATCCGTGGGTGCGCCGGGAACGCTGTACTCATAGGCGCCGCGGTACACCACCGGGTGCACCCCGCCGAAGTTATCGAACGGCGGCGGTGAGGGAACCGTCCATTCGAGGGTGGTGGCATTCCAGGGATTGGCCGGCGCCTTGGGACCTTTCCACATACTCCAGAACAGGTTGAACAGGAAGATCAGTTGCACCGTGGCGGTGAAGAAAGCGGCGTAGGTCATGAACTGGTGCAGTGGCATCGCCTTGACGAGGTACAGCACGTTGCTGAAATCGGAGTAGCGGCGCGGATTGCCCATCAGCCCCACATAGTGCATGGGAGTGAAGATGCAGTACACGCCGATGAATGTACAGTAGAAGTGGATCTTGCCCAGCGGCTCATTCATCATCTTGCCGAACATCTTGGGGAACCAGTAGAAGGTGCCCGCGAACATGCCGAAGATGGCCGCCACGCCCATGATCATGTGGAAGTGGCCCACTACGAAGTAAGTATCGTGGAAGTAAAGATCGAGCGCCGGCTGGCCCAGGAAGATGCCGCTCACGCCGCCGGTCACGAACAGCGACACGAAGCCCAAGGCGAATAGCATGGCGGTATCGAAGTGGATCTTCCCGCCCCATAGCGTGCCGATCCAGTTGAACGTCTTGATGGCCGAAGGCACTCCGATGCACATGGTCATGATGGAAAACGCCATGGCGGAGTACGGGTTCATGCCGCTCATGAACATGTGATGGCCCCAGACGAGGAAGCCCAGGAACCCGATGCTGAGGATGGCATAGACCATCGCCTTATAGCCGAAGACCGGCTTGCGCGAGAAGACCGAGAGAAGCTGCGAGGTCACGCCCATGCCGGGCAGAATCGCGATGTACACCTCGGGGTGGCCGAAGAACCAGAACAAGTGCTGCCACAGGAGTGGCGAACCGCCTTTGTGGTTGGCGATGATGTGATCGTTGATGAACATCCCGGTCGGCAGGAAGAAACTGGTTCCGGCGACGCGGTCGAGCAGCAGCAAGACGCCGGCGGCCAGCAGCACGGCGAAACCCAGCAGTCCGAGGATGGCAGTAACTAACCACGTCCAGCAAGTCAGCGGCATGCGCATCAGGGTCATGCCCTTGCAGCGCAGGTCTACGGTGGTAGCGATGAAGTTAATCGCACCCATCAACGAAGCGCCGCAGAAAATGGCGATGCTGAGAATCCACAGATTCTGTCCCATGCCTTCGCCCGGGCCGGTGAGCGGGCCCGCGCCGCTGAGCGGCGGATAGGCGGTCCAACCGGAAAGCGGTGCGCCGCCTTGCACGAAGAAGGCCGCGATCATGACTATCAGGGCGAGGAACGTGGTCCAGAACGACATCATATTCAGCACCGGGAAAGCCATGTCC
>Ga0182016_10004322_pt1 | contig 15807 bp, 15 predicted proteins | sample 712S2MmetaG_FD_120491 | JGI IMG/M metagenome (GOLD analysis project Ga0182016, IMG submission 120491) | Permafrost microbial communities from Stordalen Mire, Sweden - 712S2M metaG | ecosystem: Environmental > Terrestrial > Soil > Wetlands > Permafrost | place: Sweden: Stordalen | collected...
GAGATCGATCTCTACCCGGAGTACACCGGCACGGCGCTGCTGACGGTGCTGCACCTGCCGGCGCAGAGCGACGGCGCCGCGATCTATCAGACGGTCAAGCGCGAGTACCAGCGGCAGTTCGACCTGACGTGGCTCGCCCCGGCGCCGATGAACGACACGCAGGCGCTGGCGACAACGCAGGCGATCGCGCAGCGCTACGACATGCGGACGCTGAGCAAACTCAGCACCGTCGCGCCGCAACTCCGGCTCGGCGCGATCCCCGAGTTCACGACGCGCGAGGACGGCCTGCCCGGCCTGCAGCGCGCCTACGGCGGCTTTCACTTCAAGGAAGTGCGGCTGTTCGACATCGGCCTGAAGTACAAGGCGCTGCTGACCGGCAACGTCGACGTCGTCGTCGCGTTCGGCACCGACGGCCAGATCGCGGCCGACGATCTCGTGGTGCTGGAAGACGACCGGCACTTCTGGCCGGTTTATCAGGTCGCGCCGGTCGTGCGCGACGAGACGCTACGCGCGTATCCGAAGATCGCGCCGTCGCTCGACGCGCTCGCCCCGCTGCTGACCGACGCGACGATGCGGCATCTCAACGACCAGGTCGACGGCCGCAAGCTGGAGCCGGCCGACGTGGCGCGCGCGTTTCTCCGCTCGCACAACCTGGCGTGACCGGCGCGCCGGTCCGGCTCGAAGCGGTCACGGTCCGCTACCCGGCGGCCGACCGCGCAGCCATCGACGCCGTCGACCTCGACGTGCCGGCCGGCGCGCTCGTCGTGCTCGTCGGCCCGTCGGGTTGCGGCAAGAGCACGCTCGTGCGCACGGTCAACCGGCTCGTCACGCCGCAGAGCGGCACCGTCTTCGTCGACGGTACCGACGTGCGCGACCTCGAACCGACGGCGCTGCGGCGCGGCATCGGCTACGCCATCCAGGCGGTCGGCCTGTTCGCGCACATGACCGTCGCCGCCAACGTAGCCGTCGTTCCGGAATTGCTCGGCTGGAATCGCCCGCGCATCGACGCCCGCGTCGACGAACTGCTCGCGCTGGTGCGCCTCGACCCGGCGCGCTACCGCGACCGCCTGCCGCGCGAACTCTCGGGCGGCGAGGCGCAGCGCGTCGGCGTCGCGCGCGCGCTCGCGGCCGAGCCGCGCGTATTGCTGATGGACGAACCGTTCGGCGCCGTGGACGCCATCGTGCGCCTCGCGCTGCAGGACGAACTCAAGCGGATCCACGCCGCGCTCGGCACGACCATCCTGTTCGTAACCCACGACGTCGACGAGGCGCTGCGCTTGGCCGACCGCGTGGTCGTGATGGCCCACGGCCGCATCGAGCAGTACGGCGAGCCCCTGCGCGTGCTCGCCGAGCCGGCGACGCCCTACGTCGCGGAGTTGCTCGACGCGGGCGACGCCGTCCGCAGGCTCGCATTGATGCGCGCGGGCGACGCGGTCGCCGGCTCGCCCGCAACGGCGGTGGCCGGCGCCCAAGCGACGATCGCAGCGGACGGCTCGCTGCGCGACGCGCTGAACCTGCTGCTCGCGGGTGCCGACTGCGTGGCGGTCACCAGCGGCGGCGCGGTCGCCGGCACGCTGACGTTCGAGGACGTGCGACGCGCCGTGGCGCGCGGGGCAGAGGCGCGCGCGTGAACTACCTCGTGTCCCATCCGGGCGACGTCGCGCTGCTGCTCGGGCAGCACGCGCTGCTGACGCTGACCGCGCTGGCCGTGGCGTCGGCGATCGCGCTGCCGCTCGGCATCCTCGCGGCGCGCAACGCGCGCGCGAAGGCGCTGATACTCGGGCTGTTCGGCGCGATCTACACGCTGCCGAGCCTCGCCGTGTTCGCGCTGCTGATTCCCGTCTTCGGCCTCGGCTTCGCGACGGCGCTCGTCGCGCTCGTCGCCTACGGGCAGATGATCCTCGTGCGCAACGTGACCGCCGGGCTCGAGGGCGTGCCCGAGGCGGCCCGCGACGCCGCCCGCGGGTTAGGCATGACGGGGGCGCAATCGCTCTGGCGGGTCGAGCTGCCGATGGCGCTGCCGGTCATGCTCGGCGGCGTCCGCATCGCGACCGTATCGCTCATCTCGATCGCGACCCTGGCCGCGTGGATCGACGCGGGCGGCCTCGGCACGCTCGTCTTCGCGGGCATCCAGCGCGACGAGCCCGACAAGATCGTCGCCGGCGTCGTCGCGCTCGCGGTGCTCGCGATCGGCGCAGACGTCGCGCTGCGCGCGCTCGAACGCCGCGTCAGGGCTTGATCAGCAACCACACCCCGAAGCGCTCGGCCGAGTCCGTCCAGCGGCCGCGCACGGCGAGTCCGGCGCGGGTGCCGATGCGCTCGACGTCGTCCGGCGAAAACTTGTAGGACGACTCGGTGTGGATCGATTCGCCGCCGTCGAACCGCACTTCCATATCGAGCGCGGCGATGCGGACCGTCTGCGGCCACTTCGACGCGAGGAACGAGTCCACGCTGCCCTTGCGCTCGTCGTAGTGCGCGACGTGCTTGAAGGCGCGCAGGTCGAAAGTCCCGCCGAGCTCGCGGTTGATGCGCCCGAGCAAATTCTTGTTGAAGGCCGCCGTCACGCCGGTCGCGTCGTCGTACGCGCTCTCGAGCGTGCGCGCGTCCTTCTTCATGTCGGCGCCGAGCAGCACGCCGTCCCCCGGCTGCAGCGCGGCCGACAGCGCGCTCAGCAACTCTGCCGCGCGCGCGGGCTCGTAGTTGCCGATGTTCGAGCCCATGAACAGCGCCAACACGCGGCCGGTCGTCGCGAGCCCGCCGCCGGCGAGCACGTGGAAGTAGTCGTCGGCGTGCGCCGCAATGTGCAGACCGGCGAAGTCCGACGTGAGGCCGCGCGCCGCGGCGACGAGCGCGGTCTCGGAGATGTCGATCGGATGGTAGGTGAGCGCCGGCTGGCGGCGTAGCGCCTCGGCGATCAGCAGGCGGGTCTTGCCCGAACTGCCGCTGCCGAGCTCGACGAGCTCGACCGGGCCTCCAACGGCGTCGAGAATCGCGCCCGCGTCGCGTTCGAGAATTTCGGTCTCGGCGCGCGTGAGGTAGTATTCCGGTAGCAGGCAAATCGCTTCGAACAGCGCGGAGCCAAGCGCGTCGTACAAGTACATCGGCGACAGCCGCTTCGGCCGCGCCGACAAGCCGGCGCGAACGTCGTCCGCAAACGAGCCGGTTATGGCCGCCTCGCCGCCCTTGTGGAGGCGTAGCCGTCCGGTGGGGTCGCGCGGTTCGTGTCGCTCTCGAAGCGTCGTGTTCACGGTTTACCCTCCGCCGTGTTCCCGGGAGAAGTCCATCACGCCGGAGCGTACCCTATCCCCTGCCTACGAACCGCGCCGCCGGCGCCCTGGTGGCGGTTCGGGGCCGTCGCGGGCCGGATCCAGCGTGTCGCGGACGATCCGCCCCCAGCGGTCGTAGACGTCCTCGATGTAGTCGCGCGTCTCGGCGTAGGGGGGCACCCCGCCGTACTGCTCGACCGCGCCGGGGCCGGCGTTATAGGCCGCCAGCGCGACGGCGTACGGGTCGGGGTAGCGGCCGTCGTACTGGCGGACGTACGACGCCAGGAGGCGGGCCGACCCGGCCATCGCGTCCTGCCAGTCGAACGGGTCGACCCCGTACGAGTCAGCCGTGTCGAGCGTGAACTGCGCGATCCCGACGGCGCCGGCCGCCGACAGGGCGTCCGGCGAGAAGGCCGACTCCTGGAGGAGCGTCGCGGCGAAAAAGCCGTAGTCGAGCCCGGCGCGGCCGGCCGCCTCCCGGGCGTGGGCGGCCAGGAAGAGCGCGTCGGAGGGCGACAGGCGCGGGTTCGAGCGCACGATCGAGCGGGTGACGGCGTCCGGGGCCTCGGCCGGCCGCGGCGCGTCGGCGACCAGGCGCATGCCCGCCAAGGCCTCGGCGCGCGGGGGCAAGTGCCAGCTGAGCGCGGCGGCGCGCAGCAGCGGCACTCGGACGCCCGCCGCCAGCGCGTCGCCGTCGGGGTGGTCCAGATCCGCCCCGCCGCACGCCGAGAGGACCAGCGCCAGGACCAGCGCCGCCGCTCCCTGGGGCAGGGGACCGGGCAACGGCGGCCCAATTCGCAACAAAGTTGCCTTCCTCGGTCCGGGCTCTAGATACTTGCGCCCGGACGCGGGCGAAGTGAAACGAGCAAGGGAATTCGGGGTACATACGCGGGGTGTTGATGAAGGTCCGCAGTCGATGATGTTCATCCTGGCGATGCTGGTCGTCCTCGTCGTGGGCGACGCCGCTTCGACGTTCCTCTATCACGTGCCGCAGCATCTCTGGGGCAAACTGCACCTTCGAGTCCACCACGACCGCAGCCGCTCGTTCTGGGACCACGCCGTGTTGTCGGGCGATCCGCAAGTGCTGCTCGACGGGTTCCTCGGCGCCTTCCCCTACATGCTGGTCGCCGCCCTAGCCGGCTGGTACATCTCGCCGTGGGGCGCCGTCGCCGGCCTCGCGCTGGGACAACTCCACGTGTGGTGGCGCCACACCACCGACCTCGGCTGGCGGACGCCGGCGTGGGTCGTGCGCGCGACGCGCCCGTTCGGAATCATCCTGCCCGAGGACCACGACGGCCACCACCGCAACCCCGACATCGAGTTCGGCGACATCTTCCGCTTTTACGACGCCCCCGCGCGCGCGTGCATCGCGCGCGTTCGCGCCTCCAACCGGCGCCGCCGCATCGTGCTCCGCCGCCTCGAGCGGTTCCGCGCGTTGCGCAGCATGCGCCGTAGCCAGCAGCCTGCCCGATGACCAAACGCGTCCTTCTCCTCATCTCCGACACCGGCGGTGGCCATCGGAGCGCTGCCAACGCGATTACGGCCGCGCTCGACGAACTGCCCGGGCCGATCGTCTACGAACACCGCATCGACGACGTCGCCGCTCACTGCACGTTCCCGCTCTCGCAACTCGGCATGGCCTATAGCGCGGCGCTGCGCTTCGCCCCGCCCCTGTACGGCGCGCTGTACCACGCCACCAACGGCAAGAAGCGCTTCCGCAGCGTCATCCGGTTCTGCGAGCCGCTGTACCGCGAACGCCTGAAGGACCTGTTCGTCTCGTACCAGCCCGACATCATCGTGTCGGTGCATCCGCTGCTCAACCACGCGGCGTTGCGCGCCCGCGCCGACGCCGGCCTCACGGTCCCGCTGATCACGGTCGTCACCGACCTCGGCCGCGTGCATGAGGGCTGGCTCACGCCGGAAGTCGACGCGATCGTCGTCCCCGCGCAAGAAGTCTACGACCGAGCCCGCGAGAAGGGCATCCCCGCGGAGCGCATCCGGCTGCTGGGGCACCCCGTGCATCCGAAGTTCGAAGACGTGACGGCCACCAAGATGGAGTTGCGCACGAAGCTGGGGCTGCCGGCCGACAAGACGATCGCGCTGCTGATGGCGGGCGGCGAAGGCGGCGGCAAGCTGCTGCCGACGACGATGGCACTGGCCAAGTCGAAGCTGCCGCTGCACATGGTCGTCGTGACCGGCCGCAACGCGGCGCTGCGGACGAAGCTCGAAGAGCTCGCGCCGAGCCTGCCGACGCCGATGACGATTCTCGGCTACTCCAACGACGTGCCGTCGCTGATGCGCGCCGCCGACCTGCTCGTGACGAAGGCCGGCCCAGGCACGCTCGCCGAGGCCAGCATCGCCGAAGTGCCGGTCGTCGTCTACGACTTCGTCCCCGGCCAGGAGCGCGGCAACCTGGATTACGTGCGCACGAACGGCATCGGCGTCGTCGCGCTGACGACCTCGGACGTGGTCCGCTCGACCACCCGCATCGTCTCGAACCTCGAGCGCCTCACCGCGATGCGCGAGCGTCAAGTCAACGTTGCGCCGCGCGGTAGCTCGCGCCGCATCGCCGAACTGATCGCGAGCATGGCGACCACCGGCAAGCTCGACTCGCCGCCGCCCCCGAGAAAGCTCGCAGCCTCCCGCTAGGGGCGCCGTGCGCATCGGCGTCGACCTCGGCGGCACGAAGATCGAGGCGATCGCGTTAGCGGACGGCGGCGACGAACTCGCGCGCCGCCGCATCGCGACGCCCGCAGGCGACTACGAGGCGACGGTCGACGCGGTCGGCACCATCGTCGAGGCGATCGAAGCGGAAACGGGCGCGCGCGGCACCGTCGGCGTCGGGACGCCGGGCTCGGCGTCGCCCCGCACCGGGCTGATGCGCAACGCGAACAGCACCGTGCTCAACGGCCGCCCGCTGCCCGCAGACTTGCGCGCGCGGCTCGGCCGCGACGTGCGCATCGCCAACGACGCGAACTGCTTCGCGCTGTCGGAAGCGACCGACGGCGCCGCCGCGGGCTGCGCCGTGGCCTTTGGTGTAATCCTCGGCACCGGCGTCGGCGGCGGCATCGTCGTGCGCGGCGCGGTCGTCGACGGCCGCAACGGCGTCGCCGGCGAGTGGGGCCACAACCCGCTGCCGTGGGCGCACAGCGACGAACGCCCCGGCCCCGACTGCTACTGCGGCAAACGCGGCTGCATCGAGACGTGGCTCTGCGGCCCGGCGCTGGCGCGCGAGTACGCCGCGCGGACGGACCGCGCGACGACGGCGGAGCAGATCGCCGCCGCGGTCGAAACGGACGGCGACGCTCGCGCGGTGCTGGAGGCGTATTGCGGGCGGCTGGCGCGCGCGCTCGCCCACGTCGTCAACCTGCTCGACCCGGACGTCATCGTGCTCGGCGGCGGCCTATCCAACATCGCGTTCCTCTACGACGGGTTAGCGGAGCGCATCGGGCGCTACGCGTTCAGCGACGTCTTCGAGACGCGCGTCGTTCGCAACGCGCACGGCGACTCCGGCGGCGTACGCGGCGCCGCCTGGCTCTGGGAGTAGCGCGCCACTCCGCTAGCCGCGCATGGCGTTAAAGAAGGCGGCGTGGTCTCCGACGATCTGCGTGACTTGCGCCGGGTCGATCGCGAGGTCGGCGTTGCCGTGCTGGAACGTCCCACCGAGAACGATGCCGTCGGTGCGCGGGAACATGTAGCGGCCGACATGGAAGGCGATGTAGTCGACGGCAGGCTGCGGTGCGAGAACGGAGAGTTGCCCGCGAACCGGCTCGAGTTGCGGATCGCCGGTGAGGCCTTTTGCTCCAAGGCCAGTACAGTTCATGACGAGCGACTCCTCGAGCGTTGTTAAGTCCGCCGCCGATGCGAACGAGCGCACGACGATCCGGCCGCCGCGTTCGAGCACGTCGCGTACGAGCGCGCGCAGATAGCGGTTCGGTTCGATCAGCATCGTGAGGACGCGCGTGGCATAGCGCGTGGGAAACGGGTGCTCGCCCGGGCCGAACGTCTTCACTTCAGGGTAGAGCTCCGTAATGAAGCGCACGCCCGGGGAGGAGAGAAACCCGCTCTCGGGGTCGACGTGGCAGTCGTAGTTTTCGATCCAGCGCACGCCGTAGTCGTCGCCGAGCATCGTCTGATATCGCTGGTACGAGAGCCTCGCGGCTTGCACGAACTGCGCGCGGAACGCATCGTCGATCCGGTCCGGGTCGAAGAGCGACGTCGGCGACCACTGGGCGCCGGAGCGATTCGACGTCGTGTCCGGCGGGACTTCGCGGGCGTAGATCGTTACGTCGAAGCCGGCGTCTTGGAGCACGCGTGCCGTCGAAAGGCCGACGACGCCGCAGCCGATGATGGCGGCCCGACGCTTTTCCGTCTGGAGTGCCAGGTCGCGGGCGAGCAGCGCCGTGCCCCACGAGAGCGTCATACCCGCGCCGCCGTGACCATAGTCGTGCACGATCGTCTTGTCGTCGCGGCCCTCGGCTCGGAGTACGAAGCCGGAGGCACGGTAGGGGCGCAGTCCGACCGTCGTGCGCGTCACCCGATCGAGCGAAACCTGAACCGGCGTAAGCGCGCGCACCGATTCCGCCAGCGCGATCCGAGGCGCGCCGAGCACGCCGGCGCCGACGGCCGCGCCGGACATCGCAAGAAAACGCGCCCGCTTCAGAGGTTAGCCCTCACCGGCGTCCATCACCGCGCGTTTCAACGCATTCCGCCATGGGTCCTCACGGCGGCGATCTTCATGAGCGCACTTACGCCCCTAGGCGGCGCGTCGTCCAGTCGCCGGTCTCGTAGCGAAGCCAGGTCACGAGCGAGCGCGCGCTCCAGGCGACGATCCATGCGAGCGGCACCGCCCACAGCGCGAGGTGCCAGGTCGCGATGCCGAACCATAGCAGCGCGATCGAGAGGCCGCCGGAGATTAGGCCCATCCACATCGTGAAGCGCGTGTCGCCGGCGGCGCGGATTGGGGCGAGCGCGGCCATCGAGAAGCCTTTGAGCGGCAGCGTCGCCATGTGCGCGGCCAACGGCCCGGCCGCGATCGCGGCGAGCATGGCGCTCTGCGTGAACAGCTGCGAGATCGGCCGCGCCAGCACGGCGGTCACGGCGCCGACGACGACGCACGCGATCGTCGAATAGCGGATCGCGTCACGGGCGAACGCACGCGCGCCCGGGACGTCGCCCGCCCCGATGCGCTGGCCGACGACGATCTGCGCGGCCTGGCCGAGCGAGCCCGGCAGTGCCCACGACAGGTCGCTGACGATGCCGAGCGCGCGGAACGCCGCCACCGCCGTCACGCCGAGCGGCGCCAACAGCGCGACCGTCAGCGGCTCGGGCACGATCACCAGCACCAAGAAGACGAACTCCGGCCAACCCAGCGCGAGGTTGGCGCGCGCGATCTTCAGGTCGAAGTCGCGCCCGGCGAAGACGTGCAGTTCGGGCCGCCGTAGCAGTTGGGTGATGCAGTAGGCGGCGCCTACCACTTCGGAGATGAGCGACGAGATGCCGGCGCCGACGAGGCCGAGCGGGTGATGCGTGCCGAGGCCCAGGGCGAGCACGAGCAGCAGCGGGATGTGCACGAGGTTGATGACGACGAGCAGCCGCAACGCGATGGCCGTATCCCCCGCCGCGCTGAACGCGGTAATCGCGATCTCGCTGACGCCGATCGGAATCAACGACGCGCAGCGTACGACGAGGTACGACGCCGCGGCCGGCGCGATGGCCGCGCCGCTGAGCATCGCGTGCATCAACGGGCGCGAGATCGGTATCGAGAGCAGCGCCGCGGCGGCGGCGATGCCGAGCGGCACGAGCGACGAGCCTCGCATGATCCGCCCGAAGCGGACCATGTCGCCCGCGCCGACCGCCTGCGAGCCCATGATGCGCGCCCCCGAGTAAAACGCGAACACCGGGATCAAGACGGTGACGAACACGCTGACGGCGGCGGTGATGCCGGCGAGCGCGGCGGTGCCGAACGTGCCGATGACGATCGTGTCGACGATGCCGAGCAACTGATCGGCGCTGAGGGCGAGGCCCGTCGGGATCGCGAGTTTGCGCAGCGCCGCCCCGGCGTCGACGTGGTCGACAGGGGCGACGGTCCGCTTCAGTGGCTTCGCTCTTGGACGCGTTTGACGATGCGCGGGATGAGCGCGCGCGGCACGAGCCGCGGAAGGAACGCGCCGATCGCGTTGGCGGCGCCGGGAATCTCCAACGTCGCGCCGCGCTGCATGGCGGCGTAGCCGGCCTTGGCCACCGACATCGCGTCGGGCAGTTTGCGGCCGCGCACCAACGCCGACTCCTCCATCTTCGCGCGCGACTGGAAGCCCGTCTCGGTCGAACCCGGGCACAGGCACGTCACGGTCACGCCCTTGCCGCGCACTTCCTCGGCCAGCGCCTCGGAGAACGAGAGCACGTAGGCCTTGGTCGCGTAGTAGACGGCCATGAGCGGACCGGGCTGGAACGCCGCGGTCGACGCGACGTTGAGGATGCGGCCGCGCCCGTGGCGCAGCATCGGCGGGAGAAACAGCTTCGTGAGCGCGGTCAGCGCGCCGACGTTGACGTTGACTTCTTCGCGCTCCGTCGCCAGCGGGATCTCGCTGAAGTCGCCGTAGGTCGCGAAGCCCGCGTTGTTGATCAGCACTTCGACGAACGCGCCCGCTTCGGTCACGGCAGCGAAGACGCGCTCCGCGGCGGCCGGCTCACCGAGGTCCTGCGCGATCACCATCGTGCCCGCGCCGAACCGCGCTTCGAGATCGCGCCCGACGCGCTCGAGCGCCTCGGCGCCGCGCGAGACGAGCACGACGTTGTAGCCGTCGGCCGCGAGTAGCTCCGCGAACGCGCGGCCGATGCCGCCAGAGGCGCCGGTGACCAGCGCCGTTCTTTTCGTCGTATCCATGCTCGTCGCCGACCCGTCGCCCTAGGTATCGGTTGCGAACAGGCCGCCGCGCCGCGCCATGACCGACGCGCCGATTGCCCCCGCGTCGTTGCCGAGCTTCGCGGGCACGATGCGCGTCGTGCCCTTGGGCACCATCGTCGTCAGGGCGTCGACCTTCGGCATCAAGGCGTCGAGCATGAACGCGCCAGCGCTGCTCACGCCGCCGCCCAGCGCAATGACTTCGGGATTGACGAACGCGATGACGTTGGCAAGGCCGATCGCGAGATCGTCGATGAAGTTGTTCCAGGCCGCCGTCGCGTGCCGGTCGCCGGCCTCGGCCGCCTTGCGGATCATCTTCGAACCGATCTTGTCGCGCTTGAGGTCGAGCAGCTCGCTCTTCGGGAACGACGGCGCGACCGCATAGGCGTGGCGCAGCAGCCCCGTCCCCGACGCCTGCGCCTCGAAGCAGCCGATCTTGCCGCAGCCGCAGATGAAGCCGCCGGTGGCGCGGATCTGGTGGTGCCCGAACTCGCCGGCGCCGGCCGCGTTGCCGAGCAGCAGCACGTTGGCGGCGACGACGCCGCCGCCGATGCCAGTCCCGAGCGTGAGCATCGCGAAGTTGGCGATGCCATGGCCCGTGCCGAAGGTGTGTTCGCCGAGCGTCGCGCAGCGCGCATCGTTGCCGACCAGCACCCGCGTGCCGAGCCGCTTGGCGAGGCGTTCGCCGAGCGGCGCTTTGGACCAGCCGAAGTTGGGCGAGTAGAGGACGCTGCCCGTCGCGGGGTCGATGTTGCCGGGCGAGCCGATGCCGATGGCGCGGGGCTTGGCTTGGCCGTACTCGCGCAGCGCCTTCTCCACCGTATCGCCGACGGCGGCGACGACGGCCTCGAACGCGTGATCCTCGATGTCCGTCTCGGCCTCGTGAACGATGGTGCCGTCCTCGTCCACGATCGCGGCCATCACGTGCGAACCGCCGAGATCCACCCCTACGAACTTCATACGGGCGGCTTCGCTCCCCCGGTCTGCCGACCCGCCTCGGCGGCGGGCGCCGGATTCCAGCGCCGCGACGGCAAAAGGGGGCGGATGACCGAGACGATCGACCTCATCGCGCACGCCGCGCTGCGCGAACTGCGCGCGTTCACCCGCGAGACCGGCCAGCCCACGACCATCGAGCGGATGGATCTCGAGCCGTTACAGCAAGTCCACGAGATCGAGATCACCGAAGAGCACATCACGATCACCTACAATCAGCGCGTCGAGCACTACTACAACACCGACGCTGTCGTGCAGCGCGAGTGGTCGTATAAGTACAACGACGACCCCGAGTTCGTGAAGGCGGTCCGCGGCGTCATCGACGCCGCCCGCAAGCACCTGCGCGACATGCCGGAAAACGCGTCGTGCCCGCCGGGCTGCGCCGAATGCTGCTCGGGCTACGAGCCGTTCGTCAGCCGCGAGGACGTGCAGCGCATCGCCGACCACCTCGGCATGACCTACCGCCAGACGTTCGAGCAGTATGTCGTGGCGCGCGAGTCCGCCGACGGCTATGTCGTCGGCTACTTGCGCAAGGTCGGCGACGACTTGGCCGACCAGTGCATCTTCCTCAAGGGCCCGCGCTCCGGCGCCTACTACTGCGGCATCTACGAGGCGCGGCCGCACGACTGCCGCGCGTTCACGCCGGTCGGCTGCGACGACGTCGACGTCGACTTGCCGCGCACCGGCGAATACAAGGTCGGCCCGCCGTTCCGGCCGCGCCGCCCAGCCGCAGCGAAGAAGGCCGGCAGACGGCGGACGCGGCGGTGAAGCCGCGCGCGGCCGCGTACGACGCGATCGTCGTCGGCGCGGGCCACAACGGCCTCGTGAGCGCGGCCTATCTCGCGAAGGCCGGCCTGCGCACGCTCGTCCTCGAGCGCGCGGAAGTCGTCGGCGGCGCCGCGATCTCGGAGCAGCCGTGGCCCGGCTGGACCGTCTCGGCCGCGTCGTACGTGTGCAGCCTGCTGCACCCACAGATCATCGAGGACTTGGAACTGCGCCGCCACGGCTACGAGGCGTACCTGAAGAGCCCGGCCGCGTTCACCGTGCTGCCCGATGGGCGCTCGTTGTTGCTCGGCCGCGACGCCGCCGAAAACGCGCGAGAGATCGCCGCGCACGACCCGCGCGACGTCGCGGGCTACGCGGCCTTCGACGCCGAGCGCACCCGCCTCGGCAGCGCGCTGGCCGATGCGTTCATGGTGCCGGACGCGCGCGACGTGCGCCTCGACGACGCGACCCGCGCCGCGTTCGAAGGCTCGGCGGCAGACCTCGTCGAGCGCTACATCCACAGCGACATCCTGCAGGCCGAGTCGGTCAACGACGGCCTCATCGGCACCTACGCCGGGCCGCGCGATCCCGGCACCGGCTACGTGCTCGCGTTCCACAACGCCGGGCGCGCGCACGGCGTGCAGGGCGCGTGGGGCTTCGTGCGCGGCGGCATGGGCGCAATCAGCCGCGCGATCGCGGCGTCGGCGACGGCCGCCGGCGCGGAGATCGTCACCGGCGCGCCGGTCGAGCGCGTGCGGACGGCGGGCGGCCGCGCGACGGGCGTCGTGCTCGCCGACGGCAGCGAGATCGCCGCGCGCATCTTTCTCTCGAACGCCGATCCGGTCGTCACGTTCGGCCGCCTGGGCGACGGCATCGCCGAACTCGACGCACCGCGCGAGCGGTTGAAAGCCTGGCGCATCGAGGGCGTTTCGCTGAAGCTGAACCTCGCGCTCGGCGAGCTGCCGGACTATACGGCGCGCCCTGGCACCAACCCGCAGCCGCACCACCGCGCGACCATCCACATTGCGCCGTCGATCGACTACCTGCAACGCGCGCACGACGAGGCGCGGGCGGGCGGCGTCTCGAGCGAACCGCTGATCGAGTGCTTCATGCAGACGCCGACCGAACCGGAACTGGTGCCCCCCGGCAAGCACCTGCTGTCGATCTTCGCGCAGTACTTCCCGTATCACCGCGGCGACGGCCCGTGGACCGACGCCAACCGCGAGCAGGCCGCAGATTCGATCGTCGCCGCGCTCGCGCGCGTCGCGCCCAACTTGCCGAACGCGATCGAGGCGCGCCAGATCCTCGCGCCGCCCGACCTCGAGGCGAAGATCGGCCTCACGTACGGGCACATCTTTCACGGCGAACTGCTGACGGAGCAGATGCTCGCCAAGCGGTTCGGGGCGCGCACGCCGCTGCCGGGACTGTACCTGTGCGGTTCGGGCGCACACCCGGGCGGCTGCGTCAGCGGCATCCCCGGCCTGCACGCGGCCAACGCCGCGCTCGACGACGCCCGCGAACCGGCGGCGATCGCATGAGCGCAAGCGCCGAGCGCCCGATCTCGCGGCTCGGCGAGCCGCCGGAGGCGGAGCTGCCCGACGACATCCGAGCCATCTACGAGCAGAACCGCGCGAAGATCGGCTTCGTCCCCAACGTCTTCCGCGCGTACGCGCGCCGGCCCGAGCACTTCCGCGCGTTCATGGCGTACCACGACGTGCTCATGCGCGCGCCGGGCGGCCTGTCGCGCGTCGAGCGCGAGGCGATCGTCGTGGTCGTGTCGGTCGAGAACCGCTGCCTCTACTGCACCGTCGCGCACGGCGCCGCGCTTCGGGTGCTGAGCAAGGACCCGATCCTCGCAGACCAGATCGCCGCCGACTGGCGCACGGCCGACCTCACGCCTCGCCTGCGCGCCATCCTCGCGTTCGCGTCACGCGTAAACGAGCCGGGTTTCTACGCGACCGCCGAAGACCTCGAAGCGCTGCGCCGCGAAGGCCTCAGCGACGACGACGCCTGGGACGTCGCGGCCATCGCCGCGTTCTTCGGCTTCTCCAACCGCATGGCCGGCTTCATGGACATGCGGCCCAACGCCGAGTTCTATTCGATGGGCCGCTCTCTTTGAACGTCGGCTCTGCTTTGGAGGCCGACCTCCGCATTTCGGATTTGGCTCGCCATCGGATGCTGGCCGTCGTGGGTAACCTGACGTTTGGAGTCTTCGGGCTTGGCGCTCGTGTCGGCTGTAGACACCAACGCGCTGCTTTTGAAGACAGGCGGGACGGGCGTGGCTGCGAGTCCTCTTAGCGGCGGACGCGTTGAGCGTCTTGCCTTACACTGGTTTGAGTATCTCTAAAATCTGCTCAACCGGTAGACTTGTGTTTGGGGAACGATGTACTAGTGCGCCTGGGTACGTAACCCAACCAGGAGGCAAGCGCGACGAGGTCAGAATCAGGTGCGTTGTCACTCGTGCGGCCCATGCCAGATGCGATGGACCCGAACAGACGGTAATGACAGCTATGCGCGCCAACTGCATGAGTCTCGCTAGCACCGCAAGCGGTAGCCCGAGGGACGAACGAACGGGCGTGTCGCCGACGCAGATCGCGACCTTCTCACGATCTTCCGCTCCGCCAATGACCAGAATGTCGCAACCCGGATATACTGCATTGAGTGCTCGGAACAGACGGGGATATTCCTGCCACGGAAAGTCTCGAAGCAAAGGGTCTCGCGTAAACGGGGCAACGATGAAGTCTGGGACAGCTTCATGCTCGCCCGCTACTGTAGCGACCGCTTCTTCAAGTTGACGCAGCCGAGGGCGTGGGAGGTTATCCCATAACGGGGCTGGCAGGCCTGCTTGGCGGAAGACGTATTGCGTTGGGTGCCCTACGGTCGGCTGTCCATAGCCGTAGGCGCTCCAAGTGTCTAGCTGCGTGACATCTCTAGCGAGGATCGACCAGTCTCTAGGAATGGCCTCCACCGGGAGAGCGTTCTCCGGTAGCGCGATGATCTCGCCGACTTCTCGATTGCGCCACGCAACGTATACCTCGGCGGGGGCGTGAGCGCGCGCGAGAGCCTCGACGACAGGTGCACACATCAGCGCGTCGCCGATGGAAGGGTCGTTGACGACCACCAGACGCGTCCCTCGAGCCTCGCGCGCTATCGGAAGCGACGGACCCGGAATTATCCCGTCACGCCTTGCAGACAGAAACATGCTCTAGCCTACGCCGATGGGCTGGGCCTGACGGGTGCGCTCGGGTCTTCCCAAACGCATAACATTAAGAGCCAACTACCGGCAAGCCTCACCCTTGCGGCCGCAACGGTCTTCGCACGTCCGCACACACATAACTCGAGACCTTCGCGGCGGGAGTCGGGCGACCCCCGCCGAAGGGGCTCAGAAACACCATCTGGGTTGCTTGAAAGCCCTGTCGAAACGCCGAGGCGCCGGCTATGCCGCTCTCCGCCTGCTCGCCGATTCCGACGAGCCCGCCTACCGCCGCCGTCACCGGCATCTCGGCTGAGTTGGGCTGGCTGAACATCTTCTGGGATTTCCAGGGGCAGAACACGTCGGGACAGACCCTCTGGATGCAGGCCATGATCGACGCAGCGATGAGCGGCACGAACGCCGGCTTGCCGCTTTACCTCCCGCCCGCCACCGGCGGCAACTTCGGCTACCAGGTCACGGGCGGAATCGTCATCACCGGCGGAGTTCACCTCTTTGGCCCACCCTTACAGTCGAGTTTTGCGCTGGCAGGGACAACCGGGATTGCGTCGAGCACGCGTGCGATGCTGTGGACGTCCGACAACACGTTAGAGCTGCTATGCGTCGAAACAAACGGCGTCGTCATTGAAAACGTAGACCTCTGCGTCGTCCCCCAGAGCCCTAGCCTC
>Ga0182016_10004323_pt1 | contig 15806 bp, 15 predicted proteins | sample 712S2MmetaG_FD_120491 | JGI IMG/M metagenome (GOLD analysis project Ga0182016, IMG submission 120491) | Permafrost microbial communities from Stordalen Mire, Sweden - 712S2M metaG | ecosystem: Environmental > Terrestrial > Soil > Wetlands > Permafrost | place: Sweden: Stordalen | collected...
CCGGAGATGCTACGGTTTACGCGCCGTCGTCGACTTCACAACCACCGAAGGTCTGCGAATCGGGACGATGGCCCCAGAGGCCCCGGGAGCATTCTGCTGGAAACGCGCGAGCATCTCCGTCCGCACGTACTCCACAAAGCTCTGCATCTGCCGGTTCATCTCTTCCATGCGCTCGCGCATCTGCAAAACGATGGCGATGCCGGCGATGTTCACGCCCAGGTCACGCGCCAGGTTCAGGATGAACTCCAGCCGCTCAAGGTCTTCGTCAGTGTAGAGCCGCGTGTTGCCCTCAGTGCGCGACGGCTTAAGCAGCCCCTCGCGCTCGTAGAGGCGCAGGGTCTGGGGATGAATCTCGTACATCTCGGCCACCGCCGAGATCATGTACGCGCCTTTCGATTTTCGTTTTGCGACCATCAATCCACCAGTCTGAATCGTGCGTCAAAGAGCATGTGGACAACCGGCTCGGACGCCGGTTCTTTCTTCAGATTATCCAGCACGTCGTTGCGCAAACTAAGCTGCATTATGATGTAATGCTGGCCTGCCGGTTTTGTTAAATCACTACCGATCGTAAAGCATGTGTTGTTGCACGCTTCGATCCACATCTGCGTAAACTTGGGGTCGTCTACCATAGGCGCGGGCAACTGGTGGGTGATTCCCATGAGTGCGAGCAAGTCGATAGACCCTTCTTCATAAAATAAGGTATCGTAGTTTTCTTCAGTATCATCCCATAACAGTTTCCAGGAAGCGGCCATTGCATCCGCCGCTTTCATCTTTAACAGAACGCTACTGGCATTGGGCTTGCACCATAGACGATAGACCTCCGCAACGCTTTTAAGGTAATTCATCAATTTCACCGAGCTCACATTGTTGATCGAATGATAATCATTGTCGAGCGTAAAAAAATAGCAAGCGACTGGAACTTTTTCGGAAGTCGGGCGGGAAGATTGTTGTGGAGTTGAATACGCCAATGGCCCACTCAGTCCAAAAATGATCAGTATCATCGCAGCTAAATGAAATTGCTTCGACCTGATACTGAATGTTGCTGTCATCTGCGTGCCTTTCTAGCAATCACTCACTTGATTAACGATCACAGCTTCTCAAACAACTGCGCCCGCGGGTCCTGCGGATTCAACTTCGCCAGCTCCCGCATAATCTCGCGGCTGCGTTCGTCGTTCAGGTGCGGCACTACCACGTCCACGGTCACAATCTGGTCGCCGCGCTGGCCTGCGTGCTGCGAGCTCTCAACGCCACGCTCGCGCATACGCAGCTTTTGCCCGCTCTGCGTGCCGGGTGGAATCTTCAACTGCGCGCGGCCGTCGATCGTGGGCACGTCAACCTTGGCGCCCAGCGATGCCTCGGCCACAGTTACCGGAACCTTCACTTGAATATCGTCGCCAGCGCGGGCAAATACCGGGTGCTCGCTGGTGCGGACGATCAGGTACAAATCTCCCGGCGCCCCGCCGTTCAGTCCCGCATTGCCTTTACCCTGCAGCCGTATGCGCTGGCCATCGCGCGTGCCCGCCTTGATGCGGAAATCGACCGACTCAGCGCGGTCAACCACGCCCTCGCCATTGCAGGTCGGGCAATCGTTGGTGATTTTTCCCGTGCCGCCGCAGCGCGGGCACTGCAGGTTGAACTTCATGTTGCCGCCCATCTGCGTTACCTGGCCGGTGCCGTTGCACTCCGGGCAGGCGATGGCCCCGCCGGTCGAGGCCTGGCCGTGGCAGGTGGGGCAAATTTCCTGGCGATGAATCTGGATGCGAGCCTGGCCGCCGCGAATCGCGGTCCAGAAATCGACCGTGGCCTGGTACTCAAGATCGGTGCCGGGCTGTGGACCGCGCGGGTGGCGCTGCTGCTGACCGCCCGTAAAGATCCCCGAGAAGATGTCTTTGAAGCTGCCCCATGAAGCTGATCCGGCGCCGGCCTGCGGTCCGCCCGCATACTCTGAAAAGTCGAACCCGCCAAAGTCAACCGGCCCGCGCCCGCCGGCTTGCTGCTGGCGCGCGTAAGCCTCGGCCTGCGCCGGATCGATCTGATCGCTATAGAAGCCCACCTGGTCGTAAATCTTGCGCTTCTTCTCGTCGCTCAGTACGTCGTTGGCTTCTGAGATTTCCTTGAACTTTTCTTCGGCGCGCTTGTCGTTGGGATTTACATCGGGATGGTACTTGCGCGCAGCTTTCCTGAAGGCCTTGCGGATCTCCTCCTGCGTGGCCGTTTTCTTGACGCCTAGCGTCGCGTAATAGTCTTTGTTCGCTGTCGGCATGGATGTTCTTTATTTCAAATCGGTGTTGAACTTCGTCCGCTCTTCATTGCTCGGGCACTGCCAGCGCCTAAGCTCCGGGCAGAAGTTCGTGTTATCGCACAATGTTGAGCACCAGGCTATCTTCGCTCCCCGCCTCGAAAGCGTGGAGCCGCTCAACTGCATTCCTCAAAACAAACTCTGCCCGTGTGGTGGTGCAGTTTCCTACACGTAGCCATATCACTTTGGGCGGACTGCCCAGCAAAGTACTCCTCTCAGAGAAGTCTGAATCCTTGGAGACAATCACGAACCCATTCTCCTTCGCATACAGCCAAATCGTTTCGTCGGATGCGCCGCGCTGACCACATTCCCGTGGATGAATCGAGCTGGGGTAAACGTCCGCCAGCGCGGCAACCAACCGATGCGACAGGTTCTCGTCGAACAGGAACTTCACAGTTGCACTATCTCAACCCTGCGCTCTGCATCGGCGGCGTAGGCCAGGCAAGCGCGAATATCCGTTTCGGCTAAGTCCGGAAAGTCGGCAAGCAGTTCCTCATGCGTCATTCCCGCAGCCAGATAATCGAGCACATCGTAGACGGTGATGCGCGTTCCACGAATGCACGCCTTGCCGCTGCGCCTGCCCGGATCAATCGTGATGATCTTTGCATAGTCCATCGTGTTCTCCATATTATGCAATGCGCAATGCCTTCTCGACCGCCTTGGGCTCGCGGTCAATTACCACCAGATAAGCGCGCGTCGGGCCCTCGGGAACCCGCCTTCCTTGCTCCCAATGGCGTACCGTGTTGACGCTGAAACCAAATCGAGTTGCGAACTCAAGCTGCGTCAGGCCCAGGCGGCTGCGGATCGCCTTCACATCGATCTCAGGCGGGATGTGGACCACATTTGAGCCTTTCCTGGCAGCGCCGCCGGCAAAGCTTATGGCTGGTTCCAGCCCTCGAACCATGCTCGCTCCAGCTTTGCTCATCATGCTGTCCTCCGCCTGGGGCCCGTCACCACCAACAACCGTTATGCGGCTTATGTTTACCGAATTACATTGTAGTGCATTGCACTACCAGCGGCAACTATCCGGTGCTTCTTTCCGGGCTGCCGTCACAGCAAGTCAAGGTACCCCGTGCTATCTTGTCGCCATGCCAAAAATCGCATTCCCGCAACCATCTAACGGCCGTAGCGGTCTCATCTGTTTCGCCGCAATCGCCATCTTCTGCCTGCCGGCCTTCGGGCAGAATCCAGCTCCAACTACGACCCAGGCCAGAGAAGCTCCGTTTGACTCTGCCATGTTCAGCGATCTCTCAGCCTTCATGAGCCTGGCCGGGCGATCGAATGGACTCTCTCAGGTTTGTGGGCATGCATGGCATCTAAAGGTCACCTTCAAAGTATTCGACGATCAGGGCAACGCCAAAGACCAGGGCACTTATGAAGAGTTCTGGGCCGGCAAGACAATGTTCAAAAGAGCTTACTCCAGTACTGCCTTCACGCAAACAGACTACGGAACCCAAAAAGGAGTGATGAGAACGGGCATCCAGGACCCGCCCCCTCCGTTGATCCAGGATCTTTTCGACGCGTATATCGACCCGCTGCCGAGCGCGAGAGAAATCGGGTTAGCCGCGTTTACGGCTGAGCAGCGCGAAGCGAACGGTGACAAGTTGCTCTGCATTTCCATGAGGCTCAAGTCTGCTTCCCCCACAGTCCAGGGACAGATCATCGAAACATCCTGCTTTGACGCGGCGCCTAACCTCCGGACCACCTTCTATCGTCAGGACTCGACATTGATTACCGGAAGTAACCAGGTCCATTCCATGGGAGTCTCCCTTCCCGGCGATTTGAAAGTGGAAACCAACGGCAAGATCGCCCTTTCAGCTCATCTCGAGAGCATCGAACAGACCGACACTCCCGATGCCGCACTTTTTAGTCCTCCGCCTGACGCCACGGCAATTGGGAATCAGGAAAATCCAGAGGCAGGTTGCGAGCCCAAAAGAGGGCCGACTCCCATCAAAATCGTTCGGCCCGATTACCCAACCATGGCAGAAAACTTTAGAGAAAATGGGACCGTTTCACTGTCCTTAACGATCGGCAAGGATGGCCACGTCTCGAATGTGAAAGTGCTCGGTGGCAATACCCTCTTTCAGCAAGCCGCGGTTGACGCAGCGAAGCAATGGATCTACAAACCCATCCTCGTTAACGGCGAACCGGCGGAGGTGCATGCTACGGTCAGCATCGTGTTCAAATACGACAATCGCCAGGTGGAATTCCTCTTCTGATGACTGATACAGCCCGGGGTGGACAATCGCTGCCCACCCCGCTGACTTGCTGACTCGCCGTCCAGTCGTTACTTCTTTTTCTCTTCGACGTCAACGTACTCGGCGTCGATTACGCCTTCATCTTTCTTCTGCTGCTTGGCCTGCTCGGGCGCGTGCGGAGCAGCCGCATCACCCTGCGCCTCGGCATGCACCTTGTACATGATCTCGGCCAGCTTATGGCTCGCCGTAGTCAGGTTTTCGTGGGCCGTCTTCAGCTCTTTGGTATTGCCCGCGCCGTCGAGCGCCTTCTTGGCCTCGGCCAGCCGGGTCTCCACGTCGACCTTGTCGGCGGCAACAACCTTATCGCCGGCTTCCTTCAGCATCTTCTCGATGTTGTAGGTCAGCGCGTCGAGCGAGTTGCGCGCTTCAATTTCGTCGCGCTTCTCCTTGTCCTCATTGGCGTGCTGATCGGCGTCCTTGGCCATCCGTTCCACTTCTTCCTTTGAAAGACCCGAGCTCGAGGTAATCGTGATGCGCGTGTCCTTGCCGGTGGCATGGTCCTTGGCCGTCACGTTCAAAATCCCGTTGGCGTCGATGTCGAATGTGACCTCGATCTGCGGAACTCCGCGTGGCGCAGGCATAATGCCGGCCAGCTTGAACTTGCCCAGCGTCCGATTTTGCGCCGCCATGGGCCGTTCGCCCTGCAGCACGTGCACCTCAACCTCGGTTTGCGAGTCGGCCGCAGTCGAAAAAGTCTCGCTCTTCTTGGTCGGGATGGTGGTGTTGCGCGGAATCATCGGCGTTGCCACGCCCCCCAGTGTCTCAATCGACAGGGTCAGCGGGGTCACGTCGAGCAACAGCAGATCTTTCACGTCGCCCGAAAGAACGCCGGCTTGCACCGCAGCGCCTACGGCAACCACTTCATCGGGGTTCACGCCGCGATGCGGCTCCCTGCCGAACATCTGCTTCACCAGGTCCTGGATGCGGGGCATGCGCGTCTGGCCGCCAACCAGCACCACCTCGTTAATGTCCTTGGTGGTCATGCCAGCATCGGTCAATGCCTTGCGGCATGGCTCGAGCGATCTCTCAAGCAGATCTTCAACAAGCTGCTCCAGCTTGGCGCGGGTCAGCTTGCGCACCAGGTGCTTGGGGCCTGAGGCGTCTGCCGTAATAAAGGGCAGATTGATCTCGGTTTCGAGCGTGGTCGAGAGCTCAATTTTGGCCTTTTCTGCCGCGTCCTTCAAACGCTGCAGCGCCATCTCGTTGCCCTTCGAGGCCAGGTCAAGGCCCTCTTCGTGCTTGAATTCGCTAATCAGCCACTCCACGATGCGCTGATCGAGGTTGTCGCCGCCCAGGTGAGTATCGCCATTGGTCGACTTCACTTCGATGACGCCTTCGCCAACTTCGAGAATGGAAATATCGAAGGTGCCGCCGCCAAAGTCGTACACGGCGATGGTCTCGTCTTTCTTCTTGTCTAACCCGTAGGCCAGCGCGGCCGCGGTGGGCTCGTTCACTATGCGCTTTACGTCGAGTCCGGCAATGCGGCCCGCATCCTTGGTGGCCTGGCGCTGCGCATCGTTAAAGTAGGCCGGCACGGTGATCACGGCCTCGCTTACACTCTCGCCCAGGTACGACTCCGCGCTCTTCTTCAGCTTTTGCAGAATCATGGCCGAAATTTCCGGCGGGGTATATTCGTGCCCCTGCGCGATCACAGCCACATGGTCGCCCTGCTCCACAACCTTGTAAGGCACCATCTTCATCTCGGCGTTCACTTCGTTGTAGCGCCGGCCCATGAACCGCTTGATTGAGAAGATTGTGTTCTCAGGGTTGGTAATCGCCTGCCGCTTGGCCACCTGGCCAACCAGCCGCTCGCCGCTCTTTGAAAACGCAACAATCGAGGGCGTCGTGCGCGCACCCTCTTCATTTGCAATCACTTTGGGTTCGCCACCTTCAAGCACTGCTACGCAGGAGTTGGTTGTTCCCAAGTCAATTCCGATAATCTTTGCCATAAATCCGCCTTTGGAGAAGAGATTCTGCGAGGACCAGAATCTCAGATTGAGTCACTTACTGTCAACTTGTTTGATGTATTCGCCCTAAGGAAGATGCAGATTCGGGAAAGCAAACCAAATAATCGGTGCCCGTGCCCTTTCCTTTCGCGGCCTCACTGCGGAAAGGGCGGGAAGCCCTAGAACCCGCGTCCCGGAGGGCCGCGACGAATCCCCGAAAAAAATCCAGCCGCTTTTGCAGGCAATTATCCCGCTTGAGCGCATTATGGATACATGAGGCAAGGAAGCAGAGCGCATGTTGCACACCGTAGCCTGGCCATTGAAGCCGGGCTTAGCGCCGCAATTCGAGGGACCTTGGGATCTTAACTCTATGAAAATAAGCAGCTTAGCGTAGAGTTCTACTCCTTATCCCGCTGATAACAATAGACTTGGAGACTTTTGGCAGGGGGGTAGCTCGATGGGGGGGTACCTGCCCGCACCACGCATGGAAAGATTCACCGCCTGAGCGCGCAAGCCGCAACCAGCGCCTCATCCGGCTCGGGCCGGACGCGGAAGTCGGCGTGGGCCTCCGCCAGCACCACGCGTCCGGCTGGGCTGATCACATAGGTGGCCGGCAGCGTCATCCGCCAGCTTTCGTCGCCGTTGACGAAGGGGATATTGACCAGGATCGATCGGAAGTAGTCGCGATAGAACTCGGGAACGGTGTAGGCGAGGCCGAACTTCTCAGCCAGTGCGCAACCCGGATCGCTGAGAATCGTGAAGGGCAGCTTGTGCTGGCCGACCATAAAGTCGCTCTGCCGAACGGTCTGCGGGCTCACGGCCACCAGCAGCGCCCCGCCCTGCCGGAGCCGGTCGTGAAGCTCGCGCCAGGCCTCGAGCTCGGTGACGCAGTAAGGGCACCAGCGCCCGCGAAAGAACTTGATAACCAGAGGGCCAAGGGCCAAGAGGTCTGCCGATCGCACCGGCCGTCCCGAGGCGTCCTTAAGTATGAACTCAGGCGCCTGCGCGCTGACGGGCAGGATTTTTTCTTCGATCCCGGTATTGAAAAGCTCCCGGACAGCCCGCTCGCTGACAGCAAGCCGCTCCGCCTGAACGAGCCGCCGCGTATTGGCGGTGATCTCGTCGAGCTGGTCCTGTAGGGCGGTCATGGTTTCTTGCCTGCTAGATTTCTGAAGCTGAACTTCTCTGCACCGCTTTGTCTGATCCACAGCAGCGTACTGTGCTTCTCAAGGAACTCCAGTTCCAACACGCCAAGCCTGGAGGTCATTCGTGGAAAGGTGTGTCCGAACACGATAAGACAGACGATCTGCTCATAGTGGAGAAGATCGTTCCTCCATCTTTCCAAAGTATCCGACACCTGGATCATAGCGTGCTTCAAATCCGATCCCTTGAGTTCGAGGATCACGTCAATCTCGCGGTCGTAACCGATGATGTAATCCGCGCGACCGCCCTCGATCGTTTTGAAGTAGCACTTGTCGTACTTGATCTTTCGCAGTTCATTGCGACGAGGGTTCCGAAATGTAGCGCTTACCCCCTTCTCGTTAACAGGAAGGCTGATTCGATTTGTGAATTCGACGCACTCGTTTTCCTGAGCGGGTTCAGTTTCTCTACGAGGCTTTCTTCGTGCCATATTCAAGCCTCAACATCTCATCGAATTCATTGCCGATCGTTTCAGAAACGCTGTCGAGGTACTCACCATTGATCAGGCCTGTATCGGAGAGGATCGACTCAAGTTTCCCGTCATGGATGCTGTATGCTTTGAAGGTTTCCGGCTCAATCCAGAATCTTGCGTCAATCTTGATTTTCTTCTTCAGACGCTTATCCCGCCCGAGTTGACCGGCGAATATAAGGTTGTTGAAAGAAGATAGGACATAAGGGCTGTGGGTGGTGATAACCCAAGAAAAATCTAAGCGCCATTCTCGACTCAGCCATGCAAATAAGCGAATCAAATCATATTGTGTGCTTGGAAAGATATTAGCTTCGGGTTCCTCCACATAAACCAAGCCCAGGCTCTCGATGATTTGGTTTGGCATCCCTGAAAGGTTGTCGGGGCGTGGGAAAAGGATTCTTCCGCGCTGCTCGGTTATAACCCTCCAAAGCAGATTGAACATGGGAAGCAAAGTCTGCGTGCCCGACGACAGGAGCGGCAGTGGAATTGATTTGCCGTCTAGAATTCTTCTGAATCTCGCGGAGCCATTGCGACCCTCTACGCCTCCCCCAGCGATCCGAATAATCTCGCTACGGATTTCATGCAGAATTCGCACCCCCTCTTCACCCAGGACGTGGTTGATTGAGGGTGCCCCTCCCCATGAGACCTCCAGGGAGAATTCCTTCAGAATGGGATGTATGTCGGGATTATTTACCAGACTGAAACCCAGCGTCTGGTTTGTGAAAAACGCTCGACCGTCTGGAATATAGACAGGACGGTCAACGAATGTCCCCGTGAGTAACAAATAGAACTGCGCACTCACTTGGTCCGCAATATACCTTCGTGAGTCAGCTCCAGCTGCAGGAACCCGTTGAACTTGATTGACAAGACTGTCGAAAAGAGTCTCGAAATCTGGAGAAAACTCAAGACCAACACCGTCGAGTTGCTTAGTTGCAAAAACCCGAACCCGAAAGGCTTGAGACTCAAACGTCACCGTGGCGCCTTCGCTGTGCCACGTTTCGAGCGGGAACCACGCAAGAAAGTCTCGGCTCAAAGAAGACTTGAATTCATCAAACGTGCTTTGGTCTGCGGAACGCTGGCTCAAGATAGCAACCAAAGCGTTTTCGATCGCTTGCTTACTAAGAAAATACGCTAGCTTGCAAAGCAGGCTTTTCCCACTTGCTTGCGGCCCAATGAGCACGGTGATCTTTCCAAATTCGAGTTTGGCGTCTTCAATGACGGAGAAGTTCTTGACCGTGAGGGTGCGCACAGGGCGGGTCTTGTTGCTGTTATTGGTCATCGCGTCCTCCCCTTCCCCGAAGAACAACCGCAGATCCTTCGACTCCGCTGCGCTGCTCTCAAGCTGACAAACCTTAACACCTAAAGATACTACCGCCCAATCTCTTGCCTACCGCCCGAACTTCTGTCTCTGCCCCAACCCGCTCAGCCCGCCGCGCAGCATCTGTTTGGCCAACCCTCCGCGGCCCATCTGCTTGAACATCTTGGCCATCTGCGCGTACTGGCGCAGCAGCTGGTTCACGTCCTGCACGCTGGTTCCCGAGCCGGCCGCGATGCGCTTGCGCCGCGTGCCCGAGATGATTTCGTGGTTGCGCCGCTCAATGGGCGTCATGGAATTGATGATGGCTTCGAGCCGCGTAAACTGCTTCTCGTCGATGTTTTCCCGCGCCTGCTTCAGGCCGGCGAACGGGCCCACGCTCGGCATCATCTTTAAAATCGATTCCATTGAGCCCAGCTTCATAATCTGCCGCAGCTGCTCGCGGAAATCCTCAAGCGTGAAGCCGTCGCCCAGCAGCGCCTTCTTGGCCAGATCCTCGCTCTTTTTGCGGTCGAGCGTGGACTCGGCTTTCTCAATAAGCGACATCATGTCGCCCATGCCCAGGATGCGGCCGACAATTCGATCTGGATGAAACGGTTCGAAGGCATCAGGCTTTTCGCCCACGCCGATGAACTTGATTGGCTGGCCGGTGACATGGCGAATCGAGAGCGCCGCGCCGCCACGGGCATCGCCGTCCATCTTCGTCAAAACCACGCCCGTCAGCCCCAACCGCTTATGAAAATCCTGCGCCGAGTTCACGGCGTCCTGGCCCGTCATTGAGTCGGCGATGAACAGAATCTCCTGCGGGTTGAGGAGTTTCTTCAACCGCTCCATCTCGCCCATCAACTCTTCGTCAACGTGCAGCCTGCCGGCGGTGTCGACAATCAGCGTGTCGCAGCCCATGATGACGGCCTCGCGACGCGCCTCCTTGGCCAAACGCTCAACCAGCGCGGACCCGGGCGCCTCACCTTTCAGATCGCCTTCGTAGATCCGCGCCTCAATTGACTTGGCGACAACCTTGAGCTGCTCGCGCGCGGCCGGACGATACACGTCGACCGAAACCAGCATGGGCCGGTGGCCGCCCTTCTTGAGCCACGCGGCCAGCTTGCCGCTGGTGGTGGTTTTGCCCGAGCCCTGCAATCCGGCCATCAGGATCACGGTCGGCGGCTGCGAGGCGAATTTGAAACGCGCCGTGTCGCGGCCCAGAATCTCAATCAGCTCATCGCGCACAATCTTGATGACCTGCTCTGACGGCGAAAGCGCGGTAAGCACCTCGGCGCCCACGGCCTTGGCGCGGATGTGCTCAAGCAGGTCCTTGACCACGCCCAGGTTGACGTCGGCCTCAAGCAGCGCCACACGAATTTCGGCGAGCGCCTCGCCGATGTTCTCTTCGGTGAGCGTGCCCTGGCCGCGCAGGTTCTTGAATACGCGCTGTAATTTGTCGGTTAAGTTATCAAACATAAGTCAAATACAAGTGTATCGCGAGGCGCGGATGGCCAGGGTTTCCCAAGCGCCGGCGCCACGCGCAACCTTCGGCCGAAGTGAATAAACTGAAGCCGAGGAGTAGCATATGGCCGACGGACGCGAGGAGCGCGAGGAACAGGAAAAACGGCGCCAGTGGGAACAGACGCGGGACCGCGAGGATCGACTCGATCGCCTGGATCGGGACCGGCAGATCATCGAGCGCCGGGATGAGTTTGAGCCGGAGCGCGGCGGCTCATGAGGGTGTTTTCGGCGTCGGAGTGTCTGGAGATCGGCGCTACTGCGCCGGCGCGATCAGATATTGCTCAAGCTTGCCATCCGGATACGTGTAAGTCGTCAGCCGCAGCCGCCGGTCGGGATACGTAATCGTGAACGAGCGGAAGGTCATGCCGCCGCGCAACTCCTCGCCACCCTGGCGCAGACTCAGCGGCTCGCCCAGCGGCGCAAGGCTCATTTGATAATCCTTGATCGCCTCCGGCGTAAAGTAGTCGCTCAGGTTGGGCGCGAGCAAACTGCGATCGATCATGCCCTTCTGCAGTCCGCGATAAATATCGAGCGCCTGCTGCTCAGTGGGCTTGAGCGGAAGATCCGCGGCCAGCGGCAACACAAGATGCCCGATCATCGACGCTGCGCCCACCGCATCCTGGTTGGTGAGTACGGATACGGCCGCGCCATCGTCCACCAGCACCTCATTGTCCGATACGAATCCCGAAACTTCGCCGGTGTGTTCAATGTCGCGGTGCCCGTCCACGTCGTGCACGCCAACGCCAAGCCCGTAATCTGTTCCCTTGCCGTCTTTCAGCTTGACCTCGGTAAACATTTTTTTGTAACTCTCGGGCGAGAGTATCGACCGTGCGATCAGCGACGTATCCCACAGCGCCAGATCGTGCGCGGTCATGGCCAGTTCACCGGCCGCGAACATCCAGCCAAGGCCCTCCTTGGGCGCAACACGCAATGGGCCCAGCGCATGCCGGTAGTAGGGCGTCGCGTCCACTTCGGTCAGCTTGTGCTCGTCAGAATTCCACACCGACCTCATCTCCAGCGGATGAAATACATGCTCGCCCAGAAATTGCCACAGCGACTCGCCCGAAACCACTTCGACAATCCGCCCGGCGATTACAAAGTTCGTGTTCGAATACTGCCATTGCGTGCCCGGTTCAAAGTCCAGCGGCTTTTTGGCCCACGTGTCCATGATTTGCCGCGCGGTTTCAGGCTTCAGCATCGGAGTCATCACGTAGTCCTCGGGCCAGTAATCCTGATAGCCGGAGGTGTGCGAAAGAATCTGACGGATGGTCACATCGTCACCACGCGTGAGGCCGGAAACATACTTGCCCACCGGGTCGTCGATCGAGAGCTTGCCCTCTTCTTCGAGTAGCAGAATCGCCGTCGCCGTGAACTGTTTTGAGATGGACCCGATGGAGTAACGCATGTCCGGCGTGGCTTTCTTGGGCGGCTCAAGACTCGACAGCCCAAAGGCATGCGTGTAAACCACCTTGCCATGCTGCACAACCGCAACCGAGGCCGAGGGCACGCCGGTCTGCTGCAAAACCTGATCGGCGATGCGGTCGATTTTAGCGCGCAGGTCAGGCGAGATAGTATCGACGGCCTGCGCGTGAAGTGCGGCAGCCATGGCAGCGCCCAGGAGAGGCCAAGCGAAGAAGCGATAGGTGCGGCAAGTCATTGGAAGATTCCTTTTGAAAAGGATAATGGCCGCGGTTCAGTAAGCGCATGCGAGAGTGAGGACCGTGATGTCATCTTCCTGCCCGAACTGTTGTGCCGCGTGAGAGATATCTCGAGCAGACTTGGTTGAGATTGCCGCCGTGCGCTCAAAGCCGAAAAGTTCACCATTAGCGGCACGAGCTTCAACCACGCCATCGGAGAGCAATACCAGCTTTTGCCCGGCGGCGAGCGTGCCACTGACCTGCGCATAAACTTGATCGGCGACAATTCCAAGCGGCAGAGCCGGCGGCGTTGAAACTTGCCCGCCATCAATGTATGGGGCGATGTGGCCAGCGTTCGCGATCGAGTATTGACCACCCTTGTCGAGCCAAATGCAGCAAGCCGTAGTGAATCCGGATTCAATGTTGGTCACCAGCGCCTGGTTGAGGTTGGAGAGAATCTCGGCCGGCTCCCACGAAACTTCGCGGCGCAGCACGCCGATAATCATGGCCACGCGCATGGCGGCAGGCAGTCCCTTTCCACTCACATCGCCCACAATCGCGATGAGCCCGGCATCTGGAGTATTGGCCACAAAAAAGAAATCGCCGCCCACCTCGCTGGCAGGAAAGTAGTCACTCTCCACCTGAAAGCCCGGCGTTGGCTCTGACGCGCGAGAGAGCAGCAGTTGCTGGGTGGTGTGCGCGGCCTCAAGCTCGGCAGCCACCCGGGCGTGGTGCCGGGCGATGCCGATGGTGCGCAACACCAGAAACAGCAGAACCGTGACGAACGAAAAGAAATCGCCGACTGTGAGCAATGGGAAGGCGTAGCTGCCGAGGTGAAAAATCGGCAGGATATGGCGGGTTGCGGTGATGTGCGTGAAAAATGCGACGTAACTGAAGAAGCTCCAGTAGTCGGCGACCGTGATGAGCAGCAGCGCCGGCAACAGCACTCGGGCCTCGATGTTGCCGCGACGCCCTCCGCGCAACAGCAACACAGCCAGCACCACATCCACGGCAAGCATCGGCACATAGAACACGAAAAAGCCGAAGAAATACGAATAGAAGGGCGTAGCCGCGAACGGACTGGAAAAGGCGGCTAGAAAGTAAATCGTCTGCAACCCGAGGATCGAGCGGGTACGGCGCAGGCCCAGAACCAAGCGGACAAATTCAATGAGGACCGCGTTGCCGAGTCCATAGAAAACGGCAAGCACGAGCCCGCCGGAAAACGTAAAAGGAGAGAGATAGTGCAAGGCCTCTAGAACGTAGTAAGCACTCCATGCAAACATGTAAATGGCGGCGGCAAAATACTCGTGCTGTGAGCGGAGCGCGATAAAAAGAGCCAAAGCGATGAGGCCTATCAGCAGGCTGAGCCCTGCCATGACCAGATACGGGACGATGCGCTGGGAGTTGGCGAATTCCGCCTCGCGCACCGCCGACTCGCCGCTTAACAGATAGAGCGATGAGCCGGAATGAATCGGAGTGCTGGTCCCTCGCCCTATCGAGCCGGTGGCATTGAACCCGAAGCGGATGGCAAGCGTGAGATCGCCCTGGGGCGTGAGGAGTCCGTCTGGAATGGGATACGGGGCAAATCCGAACTGGTTATAGCGATAGATGGGCGGGAACGGTCCGCTGCCGCCGATGCGAACTCCGTTGGCGAAGATTTCGTAGCTTCCCAACGTATTCTGGAGGCCAATCATCAGGTTCTGCGTGCCGGGACGGAGATGGATGTGAACGCGGTACCAGCCGTAACTGGTATCGCGGATGCCGTATTCGAAGAGTTCTTTTTGGGTTGAGACCGTAGTCCAGCCGCTGTCGTCGAGCGTAGGAGAAGCCCATGCGGGATTGTCGCCGGCCTTGAACAGCCAGTCGGGACCGAGGGTAATGCGCTGACCAAAGCTGGTGGCGTCAAAGCTACGCGGGTCAGCGGCGACTGCTTGGACCGTGGCGCAAGCGAGCGTAAGGAAGACAAAAAGCCAGATTGCAGGGAAAGTGCGCTGGCGGGACATTGACGTAACTATATCGCAGCTCCAATGCGGCAGGCTGCTGCCAAATGCTTTAATGCTGAAGGGGCGATTGAACAATGGACAAGGTGATCGCAGGCTACAAAAGGTTCCTGGCCGAGGTGTTTCCGGCGCGAAAAGATCAGTTCAAGCTGCTGGCCGATTCACAGGCCCCCGAGTATCTCTTCATCACCTGTTCCGATTCGCGCGTGGTGCCCGACCTGATTCTCGGCACCGGGCCGGGCGACCTGTTCATCACGCGCAACGCCGGCAACGTGGTGCCGGTGGCCGCGCACGATGTTGACGGCTGCACGGCCACCATCGAGTACGCGGTTGAAGTGCTCAAGGTGAAGCACGCAATTCTCTGCGGCCACTCCGATTGCGGAGCAATGAAGGCAGCGCTCAACAAGAAAGGCCTTGAAAACCTGCCCAGGGCAAAGCGCTGGCTCGAGCACGTTGAGGCAGCCTTTAATCACCGTCAGCCCCTGAACCCGCTCGACGGCACTCATGTCGAACTCGCGTCGCTCATTCGCGGCAACGTGGTGGCGCAGCTCCAGAACCTGCGCGCGCAGCCTTGTGTGAGCCGCGCTGAAGCCGAGGGCCGGCTCACGGTTCACGGCTGGTATTACGACATTCTGTCGGGGCGGATCGAGGCTTACGACGAGAAGCTGAAGAAGTTTGTGCCGCTGGCGGCGAAGTGAAGCAGCGGGCCGCAGGCAAGCCCGGGCTGAAAATAAAATCCCCAAAAAAGAAAACGGACGGAAGATCCTGTGATCCTCCGCCCGTATCTCAATGTGAATTGCGTCGTCCACCCACGGGTGGCCCCGACGCCTACCTGAATTTCGGACTTGCCGTCCACCCAGGGGTGGCCCCGGCATGCTCACTTTATTGGAGTGACATTTTGGCTGCTGGGTTGCACAAAAGTTGTATTTCCAAGCGATGGTGTTACATGGTGACACGGAGCTGAAAAGTCGCGCGGAACGGGTTGAAATCGGAAATAATCAGGCGGCGGCTGAAAAGCTTCGGTAGAGTCGAGATGTGGCGCGGTGGTTTAGATCTGGCCTACCTGTTTCCGGCGCTTTCGTTTACCGGTGTCTCATTATCCAGACCATGCTCCGTTTCCACATCCCGCTCGTCGAACCGGACGTGCGCAATTAACGCATCCGGCTCTCGGAGAAA
>Ga0182016_10004325_pt1 | contig 15793 bp, 17 predicted proteins | sample 712S2MmetaG_FD_120491 | JGI IMG/M metagenome (GOLD analysis project Ga0182016, IMG submission 120491) | Permafrost microbial communities from Stordalen Mire, Sweden - 712S2M metaG | ecosystem: Environmental > Terrestrial > Soil > Wetlands > Permafrost | place: Sweden: Stordalen | collected...
CGTTTTTATCTGACCACGCCGATTTATTACGTGAATGCGCGGCCGCACCTGGGGCACGCTTACTCGACGATCGTTTGCGATGCGATTGCGCGGCGCAAGCGGGCGCTGGGCATCGAGACGTGGTTTCTGACGGGCACCGACGAGCACGGGCAGAAGATCGAGCGGTCAGCTAAAGTTGCCGGGTGCACGCCGCAGGAGTTTGCGACGAGGATTGCCGGTGAGTTTCGCGGGCTGTGGGACAGGCTGGGGCTGACTTACGACGATTTCATCCGCACCACCGAGGAGCGGCACAAGCGCGGGGTGCAGAAGCTGTTTGCCACGCTGCGCGACAAGGGATTTATCTACAAGGGCTCGTACACGGGCCAGTACTGCGTCTCCGACGAGGCTTATGTGGACGGCCCTCCGGGCACGCCTTGCCCGGACTGCGGGCGCATTACGGAGACGGTGAGCGAAGAGAATTATTTCTTCAAGCTGTCGGCGTTTGAGCGCAAGCTGCTGGAGTTTTACGAGGCGAATCCCGGATTCATGGGGCCGGAATCAACGCGGCGCGAGGTGATTTCATTTGTGCGCGGCGGGTTGAAGGATCTCTCGGTGAGCCGCACCGGTTTTACGTGGGGCATTCCCGTGCCGGGCGACGAGAAGCACGTGGTCTACGTGTGGCTGGACGCGCTGGCGAACTATATTACCGCGCTTGGATACGGGTCGGAGGCTGAAGAAGACAAGGCCCGTTTTGAGAAATTCTGGCCGGCGGACATGCATTTGATCGGCAAAGAGATCAGCCGCTTTCATTGCGTGTACTGGCCGGCGTTTCTGATGGCCGCGGACATTGCGACGCCGCGCTCGGTGCGGGCCAACGGGTGGCTGCTGTTCGACCAGGGGAAGATGTCGAAATCGCGCGGGAACATTGTGCGGGCCGAGACCGTTCACACGGTTTTGGGTTCTGACGCATTGAGGTACTTCTTACTGCGGGAGATTCCGTTTGGGCAGGACGGCAGTTTTACGTTTGAGGCCTTGGTGCAGCGGTATAACGGAGACCTGGCCAACGGCTACGGCAACCTGGTGAGCCGCGTGGTGAACATGGTGCACAAGTACTTTGGCGGGGTGGTGCCGGAGGCCGGCGCGGAAACAGCGGCGGAAGCTGGGCTGCGCGCGGGCGCGGAGAACGCCATTGCGACATTCGGGCCGGCTTTTGATGAGCTGAATTTTTCTGAGGCTCTGAAAACGCTTTGGGTTTTGGTGGCGGAGACCGATGGTTATCTGACGGCGAATGCGCCGTGGAAGAAGCCGGCGGATCGGTCAGACGCCGAGCATCAAGCGCATCAGGCGCGGGTGCTGGCTACGGCGGCCGAGGCTATCCGCGTGATCACGGCGCTGGTTTATCCCATTTTGCCGGTGGCGGCGGGAAAGGTCTGGCGGCAGCTTGGACAGGGCGAAATTGAGGACGCGGCGAAGCAGGCATTTTTGACACAACTCGCATGGGGCGGATTGAAGGCCGGAACGAAATTTGGAGAGCCCGCGCCGCTGTTTCCCCGCGCGGAGAAGGACACTGTAGAGCGTATGCAAAATCTTGAAGACCAGAACAGCAAGAGCGTTATTGAGGCGGCGAGCGGCCAGGAGAGCGCGGCAAAGTCGGCTCCGGAAGCTCCTCCATCGGCTTTGGCAATCAGCCCTATTCCTGAGCCACCAGCGCCCACGGTGGCCCCGGCTCATGTGGTTGGCTCAGTGAAGCCGCCAACTATGAGCGCTGAGGCACCGGCTGAGGGCTCAGTGAAGCCGCCGACGATGAGCGCAGAAGCACCGGCTGAGGGCTCGGTAAAGCCGCCGACGATGGCTACTGAGGCTCCGGCTGAGGGCTCAGTGAAGCCGCCAACGACGAGCGCTGCGGCTCGCGCCGCGGAACAGACGGTTGCCGCGCCTTTGCCGCCGGCGGTTCAAGAGAAGCAGCACATCACGATTGACGACTTTGTGAAGGTGGATTTGCGGGTGGCACAGATTCTGGTGGCGGAGCGGGTGCCGAAGGCCGACAAGCTGCTGCGGCTGGAAGTGGATTTGGGTTACGAGAAGCGGCAGATCCTGGCCGGAATCGCGCAGTACTACGAGCCGGAGAAGCTGGTTGGGCGCAAGATCGTGATCGTGGCCAACCTGGCTCCGCGCAAGATGAGGGGGCTGGAGTCGAACGGGATGTTGCTGGCCGCTTCGCTCGAGGATGGGGCGCCGGTGCTGGCGGGATTTCTGGAAGAGGTACCGCTGGGGGCGCGGCTGAAATAAGCACCTGCGGTGCGGCTAACTGCTCGCTGCTCGCTCGCATGGGGTTCGTGGCTCCCAGGGCTCAAAGTCGAGACCTGGGGGCACCCGGCTGAAATGAGCTTCGATTGGGATTTTCAGGGTGCAGGGCGTATCATTGCCCAATACACATAAATCGTGCCATACTTACACATCGAGAGGCGCGGCTTATGCGGACCAATATCGAGATCGACGACGAATTGATGACGAAAACCATGGCTGCAACCAACACCACCACCAAAAAGGCGGCAGTGGAAGCCAGTATGCACTTGGCTGTTCGGCTCAAAGCGCAGGAAGGCCTTCGTGCGCTGCGCGGCAAAGTGGTTTGGCGCGGCCACGACGACAACTGGCTCGCCACCGACGAGGAGATCCTGAAGGAACGGCGCTTGGCGGAACAGGATGCAGCGCCAGGAAGCGCGCATCTGCCAGCAGTGGAGCAGCAACCAGCCACTCCCGCAGAACCGGCTAAACCATGGTGATAGTCGACTCTTCGGTGCTCATCGACTTTTTGGCCTACAAACATAACGAGCAAACCGATTGGCTGAACCTACGCATTGGCTTAGAGCCGATCGGAATCACCACGCTCATATTGAGTGAGGTGCTACAGGGCATTCGCAGCGACAAACGCTTCGCTGAGACAGTGGATGCGCTCAGCCAGTTTGTACTCTTCGAAACCGGCAGTAGCGGACTGGCTATCGCCTCGGCACAGAATTACCGTAGACTGCGTGAGCTTGGCGTCACAGTCCGCAACACGGTTGACACGTTTGTCGCCACCTTTTGCATCGAGGAAGGCCATGAATTGCTCCACCACGACAGCGACTTTGACCACTTCAAAAGGCACTTGGGGTTGCGCGTGGTCGACCCGCTGACGATTGCGCTGAACTGATTTCATGTGTTTCGGGGTCCATTTGCTGATCGATTCTCACGCACACCTGGATAGCGAGCGCTACGCGGATGACCGCGCGGCGATGCTGGGGCGCGCGTGGGAGGCTGGGGTGGGCGCGGTGCTGTCAATCGGCATTGGCGAGCAAGCGGCTGGGATGGGACGGGCGCTTGATATTTGCCGCCAGTTCAATGGGCAGCCTGGTGTTCCAAAGCTCTACGCCAGCGCGGGCGTTTATCCGCACAACACGCATGAATTGAATGAGGAAGTTCTCGGCAAACTGGACAGCCTGCTGGGGGAGCCGGAGGTGATTGCCTGCGGGGAGATCGGGCTGGACTACTACCACGAGGGCGCACCGCGCGAGGTGCAGCGCGAGGGGCTAGTCAGACAATTAGAAATTGCGGCGGCGCGCAAGCGGCCCATCCTGATCCATTGCCGGGGCACGGACGAAACGACGGACGCGTGGGAGGATCTTTTCCGGGTTTTGGAGGAGCATTGGCGGCCGACGGGCCTGGGCGGAGCGATGCACTGTTTTGGCGCGGGTTGGGAGGAGGCGCGGCGATCTCTGGACATGGGTTTCCTGGTTTCGTTTGCCGGAAATCTCACTTATCCCAAGGCGCAGGCGCTGCGCGATGTGGCGGCGCGGATGCCGCTGGACGGGATTCTGGTGGAAACGGACGCGCCGTGGCTGGCTCCGACGCCGGATCGAGGCAAGCGCAATGAGCCGGCCTGGGTGGTGCGTACCGCGCTGGTTTTGGCCGAGGCCTCAGGCAGGGAGAGCGACGAAATCGCTGTTGCAACGACGAGGAACTTTTTCAGGCTGTTTCAGCTATCCGCACCGGATTCAATGACAAAACCGAGGGCCGGCGTGGGAAACTGATAGAAGCGCCGCGGCACGGATACGGCGGATTTTGCAAGTGTATGAGGACGGGGAATTATGGCCCAGGACAATTCGTTTGACATCGCCAGCAAGGTGGACCTCCAGGAGGTTCGCAACGCCATCGACCAGGCGCTCAAGGAGGTTCGCCAGCGCTTTGACCTGAAGGACTCGCATTCCGAGATCACGCTGGAGGGCAATGACGCGATCCAGCTTGCGTCGGCGGGCGAGTACAAACTCGAGGCGGTAAAGGAGATCCTGGGCCAGAAGCTGGTGAAGCGCGGGGTTTCACTGAAGAATCTGACTTACGGCAAGCTGGAGCCGGCGGCTGGGCAGAGCGTGCGGCAGAAGATCAGCCTGCAGCAGGGCATTCCGACCGACAAGGCCAAGGAAATTGTGCGGCTGGTCAAGGATTCAAAGAGGAAAGCGCAGGCCAGCATCCTGGGAGATACGGTGAGGGTGTCGAGCAAGGATCGCGACGAGTTGCAGGCCATTATCGCCCTGCTGCGGGGCAGAGATCTGGGCGTGGAACTGCAGTTTACGAACTATCGCAGCAATTGAACGGAAAGCAAACGAGAGCGCGCTCGGACAGAATGACAGCATCGGCCTGTGGAAACTGGTCAAAATGCTATAGAATCGGAGAGCTTTGAGCACATTGACCATAGCGACGGCGAGGGAGGTTTTCGAGCTGCTTCGGGAAGACCTTGTCGCGATCGAGCAGGAGCTGGGGCGGGACGCTGCATCGAGCGTGAGCACGATTACGGAGATTGCCGAATACCTGCGCGAGGGCGGCGGCAAGCGCATACGGCCATCGCTGCTGCTGCTGGCGGCGCACCAGTTGGGCTACGCGAGCCAGGGCGCGATACGCCTGGGAGCGGTGGTGGAGATGGTGCACACCGCAACGCTGGTTCACGACGACATTATCGACGGGGCGGACACGCGGCGCGGCCGGCCCTCGGCCAACACCACCTGGGGCAACGAAAAATGCGTACTGGCGGGCGACTGGCTTTACATGCAGGCCTTCAAGGTGGCGCTCGAAGAGAAGAACCTGCGGGTGCTGGAGCTGCTGATCGGGCTGACGCAGCAGATGGTGGAGGGCGAGCTGCTACAGATTCAAAAGCTCGGCAAGGCGGTCTCCGAGGCCGAGTACTACGACCTTATTTTTCGCAAGACGGCGTGTCTTTTCGCGGTATCGATGCGGCTGGGCTCGGTGCTGGCGGGGGCGACGGAGGCGCAGGAGACGAGCCTGGCCACATATGGGCGCGCGGTGGGGCTGGCCTTCCAGATTGTGGACGACGTGCTGGACCTGACGGCGACCGAGGAAGTTCTGGGCAAGCCGGTGGCCAGCGATCTGCGTGAGGGCAAAGCCACGCTGGCGGTGATTCACGGATTTGACCACGGTACGGCGGCGGATCGCAAAGCGATTCAGCGGGTGCTGGACGACCGCAGCTTTGAGAACATCAGCAGGCAGCAGATTCAGGAGATCCTGGTGCGCAACGGGTCTGTTGAGTATGCGATGGCTGCGGCGGACCGGTACGCGGAACAGTCGCGCCAGGCGCTGGCGCCGATGGCCGACTCCGACTTCAAGCGCGCGCTGCTGTGGGTTCCCGATTTCGTGGTGGCGCGGGAGAAGTAGATGGCGCTCGGCAAAAAGGGAAATCGCAAATCAGGAAAATCTTTATGGGCCGAGGTCGACGGCTACTTCGGGGAGCTGTTGGCTCCTCCGGATGCCGGGCTTGACGCCGCGCTTGCGGCCAATCGCAAGGCCAAGCTTCCGGCCATCGACGTATCACCGCTCCAGGGCAAGTTTCTAAAAGTTCTGGTCCAGATGACGCAGGCGCGGCGCGTGCTTGAGATTGGCACGCTGGGCGGCTATAGCACCATCTGGATGGCTCGCGCGCTGCCCGCGGACGGGCGCATCGTCTCGCTCGAATTCAACCCGAAACATGCGGATGTGGCGCGCGCCAACCTTGAAAACGCCGGGCTGCTGGATCGCGTGGACCTGCGCGTTGGCCCCGCCCTCGACAGCCTTCCGATGGTCGAATCCTCAGGCGCCGGGCCCTTCGATCTGATTTTTGTCGACGCCGACAAGGCGAGCAATCCGCAGTACCTGGAGTGGGCTTTGAAGCTGGCGAGGCCGGGAACGGTGATTGTTGTCGACAACGTGGTGCGGCAGGGCAGGATAATCAACGCTGAGAGCACCGATCCCGACATCCAGGGGACGCGGCGCTTCACGGAGATGCTGGCCGCAGAGCCGCGCCTGAGCGCCACGGTGCTGCAAAACGTGGGCGTGAAGGGTTACGACGGGTTTGCGATCGCGGTGGTGCTGCGCTGAATTCTCATCGGAGCGCCCCGCAAGGTGAGAAAAACATTCGCAATCAATGAAGTTCGGCGGCCATGTTTCGGGTTGAGGCGGTAGAATTCTCTGCAACATGAACGAGCGTCTTGAGAAGATACGCCAACTTCTGAGCGAACTGGAAGTTGAGTTGAAGGCGGGAGCTCCGGCGGGAGACCGCGATTTTTCCGCGCTGGAACTGCCGCTCATCATCCAGCAGATCGTCGACGACCTGCAGCCGCTGCTCACGCCTTACGATGCGGCGTTCTACTGGTTTCTGTTTCGTCATTCCATTGCCAAAGACGGCGCTCCGCATCTGCGGGTGAGCAACCGGCAATTGCGTACCGCGGTTGTCAAATCGTCCTACTCGCAGGCCGAGGAGAATCCCGTTTCGCTGGGGAAGGTGCAGGAGACATTGCGCGCGCTCGAGAGCATCGGCGCGATTCGGAAAGAGGGCGAACCCAACCGCGACGGCACGCTCTACCGTGTATTCATCCCCGGCGAGATCGAGGCTTGCCGTCGATACCGCGAAGAGCGCAGGACATCGGAGCAGCAACTCAAGTTTCCCTCAGCAGGCATCGAGGTCGGATAGAGCGCATTTCTCACAAATGGCGTGAATGCCTGGAATTCAAGACTCCTCGAGATTACTGAGGGTCTGGAGACCCTCAGTACAGCCGGTCTGGAGACCGGCGCTACGATTCTTGGCGGTTTGTGGCGAGGATGTCTTGTAAATCAGGGGCGGTGGTGAGATCGGGCTGCATATTGCTCAACCTTCGGCCATCAATGCCCGCAGCGCTGCGGCGTAGTGAGCGGGCAGCGGCTTCTTGTTGAGCTGGTCGTCGCAAACGACGTGCACCGTTTCGCCCTCGGCGAGGAGCTTGCGCTCTTTTTCGTTTTGGTTTGGCTTGCGGTAGATCTGGTAGGCGAACTTGATGACCGAGTTCCGGAGCAGGGCGGGGCGCGTTTCGATCAGGATTTGATCGTCGTAGCGGGCTGGGGAGCGATAGCGACAGCGGGCCTCAACAACGGGCAGAATGCACTGATGATCAATCTCCAACTGGCTGTAGGCAAGGCCGAGGGAGCGCAACAGCTCGACGCGGCCAATCTCAAACCAGACCAGGTAGTTGGCATAGTAGACAATGCCCATCTGATCGGTTTCTGCATACCGCACCCTGACTTCGGTGGTAACAGGCATATTTGGCTCTCGAAATGCAGGTTTCAGGTTTCAGGGGTCAGGTTTCAGGTTTCAGGGATCAGTCCGATCGCTGGTCCTGAACGCAGATTTCCAAACCTCGAAAACCGGTCAAACGCAACTGATCCCTGAAACCTGATCCCTGTATTTCACGGTTTGATGTGGGTGAACATGGGTAGCTTGGTGACGTCGCTGAAGATGATGAAGACCATGAAGGCCATGAGCACCATAAAGGCCGCCTGGTAGATTCGTTCCTTGACCAACACGTTGATGTCGTGGCGCAGGAGGCTCTCGATGAGGAGGAAGAGAATCATGCCGCCGTCGAGGATGGGGAAGGGAAGCAGGTTGACGATGCCGAGGTTGAGGCTGATCATGGCGGCCAGGCCGAATTTCGGCTGCCACCCTTTCATCTCGGCCGCATCGCCGGCCATGCGGGCCATTCCCACGGGACCCTGGAGCTGGGAGATGGAAACGCGGTGGGTGAAGAGCCGTTTCAACACCTCGACGATCAGGGTGGAGTTGTCTCTGCAGAAATCCACGGACTTGCTGACGGCCTGATTCAAAGGGAGCGGCAGGTTGCGGTAGGAGGGCGGGACAGGAGCAAAGCCGAGCTTCCATTCGGTATCGAGTTTGGCAGGGTGGGCAGTCATGTAAAGCATTTCGCCGTGGCGCAGCACAGTGAGCTGAATCGGCTTGCCCTGCCCGGTTTGCATGTAGGCGAGCAGCGTGTTGGTGGTGTGGAAAGCGTGACCGTCCACGGCTGCAATGGCATCACCGGGGCGCAGGCCGGCATGTTCAGCCGGCATATCCGGCTGGACCTCAGAGACTGCAATCGGCCCGAACTGATACTGCGGCAGAAGCCCCTCGTCGCCAGGGTCGAAGTCGTCGTTTTTGGCTGAGGGCGGGATGTGCAGGGTGAGCGCCAGCGTGTTGCCATTGCGCTCCACGGTCATGGGGACCGGCTGGTTTGCATTCAGCCTGGAGTGCACATAAATGGCGTCCCAGTCGGGATTGCCGACGGAGTCAAAGCGCTGGATCACGTCGCCGGGCAGAATTCCCGCCTGGGCGGCGGCGGAGCCGGGAGTGACCCACTCGACGGTGGTGGACTTGACTTCGACCGATTGAACTTCATTGATCCAGCCGAAGTAAAAGACCATGAGGGCCATGGCCAGAACGAAGTTGGAGGTGGGGCCGGCGAGGCCGATCAGCATGCGCTGCCAGCGGGGATGGGAGGTAAATGCGCCGGGGTCGTCGGGCAGGACCTGCGCCTGGCTGCCGGGCGCCTCCAGATTCTGTTCCGCGCTCTCGCCGGTCATCTTGACAAAGCCGCCGAGTGGAAGCAGGCAAACCTTGTAATCCGTCTCTCCGTGCTTGAAACCAAAGAGCCGCGGCCCGAAACCGAAGGAGAATGCCTCAACGCGGACGCCGCAAAGCTTGGCGACGATGAAATGTCCCAGCTCGTGCACCACGACCATGAAGCCGATCAAGACGATAAACGCAACGGCGGAAACCAGAAATTCATGCATAGATAAGCAGCAGTTCCTTTGAAACGCCTTCCGACCTATAGCGCAACGACCGAACTTAACCGGAGGCCGCGGCGGAGGGCAAGAATGGGGTACCCGATGTGAGTGCTTTCAAGCCCGGATCACCGATCCAGCAGCGCATGAGCCATTTGACGCGCTTCCCGGTCGGCGGCGAGCACTTCCGCGATGGTGGCGGGATGCGCCTCCGGCGTGGATGCGAGCACCCTTTCAATTGTACGCGGGATTCCCATGAAGGGGATGCGGCGGTCCAGGAATGCTTCGACGGCGACCTCGTCGGCGGCATTGAGGGCGATGGCGTGCGCGCCGCCCTTTTCCGCGGCTTCAAAGGCCAGCCGGAGGCAGGGAAAGCGCTCGAAATCGGGCTCTTCGAATTCGAGATGGCGCAGAGCGGCCAGGTCGAAGGTAAGCGTGGAGGCAGGCCGCTCAGGATAAGCGAGGGCGTAGAGGATGGGCAGGCGCATGTCGGTGACCGAGATCTGGGCCAGGATCGAGCCGTCGACGTATTCCACCAGCGAGTGCACGGTGGATTGGGGATGGACGATGACCCGCACCTGGCTGGGCGGCACGTCGAAGAGGCGGCAGGCCTCGATGATCTCCAACCCCTTGTTCAACATGGTTGCCGAGTCGATGGTGATGCGGCGGCCCATGACCCAGGTGGGATGCTTGAGGGCCTGCTCGGGGGTGATGGAGGCGAACTGGTCGAGGGGGAGCCGGCGGAACGGGCCGCCTGAGGCGGTGAGCCAGATGGTCTTGACCTCAGCGTGCGTGCCGACGCGGAGGCACTGGTGAACGGCATTGTGTTCGCTGTCGATGGGCAGGATGGGCACATTGTGGAGACGAGCCGCATGGGTGAGGATTTCGCCGGCGGCGACCATGCACTCCTTGTTGGCCAGGCCTATGGGCTTTCCAGCCAGGATGGCGGCATGGGTGGCTTCAAGGCCTGCGACGCCGACGATGGCGGAGACCACGAAATCGGCATCAGGGTGCGTTGAGACGGCGACGGTGCCGGCGGTTCCATGGACCGTTTCGATTCCGCTTACGCCTGCCTGAAGGAGGCGCGCGGCGAGTTGGCCGGCGAGTTCCTCGGTGGCCATGGAGACGATCGTCGGCCTCCAGCGCAGCGCCTGAGCGAAAGCCTCGTCGAGGTTGCGCCCGCAGGCCAGCGCGGCCACCCCGTAGCGCTCAGGGAACTGCTCGACGATGGAGAGTGTGCTCTGACCGATGGAGCCGGTGGAACCGAGAATGGCGAGTCGCTTCAAGATATTGAAATTGCCCTAAAACCGTTGGTGAATAACCTGAGCGTACCACAGCACGGGAGCGGCCAGCAGGAGGGCGTCTATGCGGTCGAGCACGCCGCCGTGTCCGGGCAGGAGACTGCCCGAGTCCTTTACGCCGGCTGAACGTTTGAGGGCCGACTCGGCCAGGTCGCCCACCTGGGCGGCCACGTTTACCACCACGGCGAGCAGCAGCCAGTACGCAAGTTCATCGGGAAAAGAAAGGATGGCCGAGGGCCAGCGGGTCTGCAGCAGAGAGAGCTCGGGTGAGGCCGACGGCTGCTGGAGCAGAGTGGCCAGGCCCACCAGCAATCCGGCCGCCGCGAGGCTGCCGGCTACGGAACCGATGGCGCCCTCCCAGGTCTTGTTGGGGCTGAGGGTGCGCGCGAGCTTGTGCCGGCCCCAGGCGCGGCCAACGTAGTAGGCCACGGTATCGCCAGCCCAGACCACGCAGAGCAGAAACGCCACCAGGGAGGGGCCGCCGGCGCGCAGCGAAGGCAGGGCCAGCAGGGTAAAGCCGATGTAAAACATGCAGAAGACGGAGGCCGAGGCGTCTGCCATGACTTTCTCGACGGGTCCGCGGAAGGTGCAATAAACCAGCAAGGCGAGGCAGAGCGCGCCGAAGATGGCCGCCGTCGATTCCAATTCCGGCCATTGCAGGTTTCCGGCAAAGAGCGCGAGCATGGCCACCACTACGGCGACGCGGGGCGGATTGGCGTTACCGTGCTGGGTGAGGCCGAGATACTCCCAGGCGGCGAGGGCGGCGACAGCGGCCACGGCCAGCGAAAAGAGCCACTGCCATCGCGGCCCGAGAAAGACCAGAACGAGGACGAGGGGAACCAGAACAAGAGCGGTGAGTACGCGTTTCATTCAGGGTAGAGGATACACCGGCGACCCTCAACTAAAGGTCTAAGTCAATCTTCCCAGGCCTATACGGGGGCAATAAACAGATTGTCTATCTGTCTTGATATTTTGGCTATTTATTGCTATAAATATCTTAGCTCGCGACACATTGCGCTTCTTTGGGAGCAGAAAGAGGAATCGAATGAACCATGGTCTGAGCGATCAAGTGCGCAATGTGGCGGCAGACAAATACGTGCAGCCAGCTATCCGCGCGGGTAAGTTGAGATTTTCGGTTGCAGTTCGGGACCTGATGCGGCATTTGGAGCCTTTGGGGTTCCCAGCCAGGAATTGGCCTCAAATTTGTACGGCAATCCAAGCCGAAAAATTTCTGCGCGCTCATGGGATAGAGATCGAAGCGGTCGATGGTCCGCCCAAAAAGCAGAGCCCGACTGTCGTTGTCAGGTATCGTGTACGGGGAACTTCAGCCGAGTCAGGCACGGTCGAAGTGAGAGGGAACCGCGAACTTGAATCGCGACCGGACGAAGACGATCCCGCTGCTCGAGCATTAAGACTTACCGAAAAACTGCGCGGCCTCTTGAAGGAGGAATTCGCGGCATACGGCGGCGGCGAGGCTTTCCTGCGGTGGGTCAGATCGGAAGATGAGGACGCGGGATGAGCCGGATCTACTGGGATACGATGCTCTTCATTTATCTGCTGGAGGATCACCCCGTATTCTCGTCGCGGACGCGGGAGCTCCTGGAGCGAGCGTACAAGCGCGGCGACTCCCTTTATACGAGTTACCTTGCCCTTGGCGAGATGATGGCAGGCGCCGCAAAATCGCCACATCCGAAAACTGCTGCTGCCATTGCGGAAACCATCAGAGAAATGGGGTTCTCATTTCTTCCCTTTGACGGAGGTGCTGTCGCTCCGTTCAGCACTTTGCGATCGCAACAGAAGTTGAAGATCGCCGACTCCATTCACCTGGCTTGCGCAGCCTCGGCCGGCGTCGATCTATACCTGACCGGGGACACACAACTTTTCAAGCTCGATGTGGCGGGAATCCAGTTCATCGCCGATTTCAATTCGCCAATTCTCTGAGTTTCCGGCGAGGGTGGCGGGTGCGCTGCGCTTTTCCCACTCCACGGCCCGGATTCTTGCGGCTAGACAGGTTGCGGGAAAAGGGCATGAGCCAGCTGCTTCGGTAAGGAGAGACCAGCAGGGGTTAAAGCCCGTCCTTTATTTTGAGGCATTTGCGGCAGTCAGGGCTGAAGCCCTGACCTACCAGTCGGGCCCTGTTACAAACCTTCTAAACACGCCGCCCATATTGAGTTTTTCCGCAGCCTGTAAAGCCCGCGTTGATATTGCTGATGTTGTGCCAGGGATAAATCGCTGGCCTACCGCCCGAGCGAGTTTCTCCGCAGCTTGAAGAGCCTGTCAACTGGCGGCGATGCGGATCTGCTCGGGGTCTTGCTCGACTTCGCCGCCGGCTTCGCCGATGCCGCCGTAACGGCGCTCGCGTTGCTGGAAGGCGGCGATGGCCTCGAGCAGGTGGATGCCGCGAAAGTCGGGCCAGAGCCGCTCGGTGACGAAGATCTCGGTATAAGCGATCTGCCACAGCAGGTAATTGGAGAGGCGCATCTCGCCGGAGGTGCGGATGAGCAGATCGGGGTCGGGCATGTGGGCGGTGTAGAGATGGCGGTGGATGTCCTCTTCGGTAATGCGGTCGGGGCTGATGTGCTTGAGCTTCATTTCGGCGGCGAGGCCGCGGAAGGCGTCGACCAGCTCGGAACGACCGCCGTAGTTCAATGCCAAGGTGAGGGTGGTGCCGGTGTTGCGCGCCGTGGCGTCTTCAACCCAGCGCATCTTGTCCTGCACCTCGGGGGGAAGGTCGTGGGTGCGGCCGATGTAGCGCATGCGCACGTTGTTGTCCATCATGCGCTGGAGGTTGCTTTCAAGGTAGCTTCTGAGCAGGCGCATGAGGAAGCTGACCTCAGCGGGGGGCCTGCGCAGGCTGTTTTCGAGGGAAAAGGCGTAGAGGGTGAGCCAGGGCAGGCCGATGCGGGAGGCTGTTTCAGTGACAAGTTGTACGCTTCGCGCGCCCTGCTGGTGGCCCAGGAATCGCTTGAGGGAGCGGCGGCCGGCCCAGCGCCCATTGCCGTCCATGATGATGGCGACGTGCTGGGGCAGGCGCTCGGGCTTGAGCGTGGCATAGACAGCCTGCTCCTCAAGGGTCAGTTCATGAATGCGCAGCGTGCCGGAAGGGTGCAAAGGACTCGCCTCAACAATGCGATTGCGGTTCCCACGCTGACGCCCGGAGAACAATTCAAAAAGAAAGCGGACAAAGTGTGTTCGAGCCAAGGAGAAAGGAACCACCCAGCCCAGTTACCAGTCTCCGCCCGGCGTGGGACGCTCCGACTCCTGGAGCCGGAGTGTAACATCATCGACCCTAGCATAAGCGTCCGAGGGCTGCAATCGCCTGAAGGTTCGGCGCGCCGGCCGAGCGAGGCCGGAGGCGAATGTACCGCGACCTGCGGCCCGAAACGGTTCGGGAAGCGGTTCGGGCCGGCGGCCGGTATTTTCCGCGCGGGTTCGCTACGCGGAACGCCGGTGGCCGGAAGCCATATCTTTGACCGAGCTATAAATCAGCGTACGGTGGAGCGAATCGAGATGGGGCAGCAGGGCGGCGATCTCAGCGAGGAGGGGGTCGCTCAGAATTGCGTTCACTTCATCCTCGCGGCGGCTGCGGGCGTCGCGGACCAGTTGGCACACATCCACTTCCAGAGCCGAGGCGAGCCGCTCGAGCGATCCGAGCGTGGGAATCGCCTTGCCGTTTTCGATTTTGGAAATATATGTGCGCGGCACCTGCATCCGGCCCGCGAGCTGGCGCTGGCTGAGGTGGCGTGCGCGGCGGATGTCGCGCACCTGCGCGGCCACCTGCAAGCCGGCCTCAGTGCAGGAATGCACCGGCTGGCTGGACACCAATTGCGGCGCCAGGTGGACAGGCTCCTCGATATCGAGGGGTTTATGGCATTTTCTGCAAAGGGAGTTGGTGGTTCTGTACTGCATGAGCCTGCAGTACTCGCATCGCACTACTTCGCGTGTTTCCACGCTCACAAGAGTGGTTGCCATGGGTCATTTGCGGAGCGCCAGAGCATGGACTCCGGGGTGCTTAATGCACCACGATAGGTGATACTGTGGAGGAAATGAACCATAATTGTCAAGTAGAAACTTGGAGTCACTCCTAAGATTCTCCTATCATACTACTGAAAAACCCGAAGAAAGACGAACCAAGATGAGCAACCGAGGAGGAAAAGAAAAATGAGTGCAGCCAATACCGACCATGGGCGCGCAGAGGCCTGGGAACTACTGACGGAGTGGACGGCGAGCGAAAGTCTGCGCAAGCACGCGCTGGCGGTGGAGGCCTGCGTGATGGCCTGCGGGGAAACGGAAGCCGATCGCCTGGGCCTGACCGGGGAAGAACGGGCCGCGCTGCTGGAGCTTTATTCGACCACCGCGCTGCTGCATGATTTCGACTACGAGCGTCACCCTACGGCGGAGGAACACCCGTTTGTGGGGGTGCGCGAGCTGGAGCGGCTGGGCTGGCCAGAGGAGATGCGGACGGCGATTCTGGGTCACGCTCAGTACTCCGGCGTGGCTCGCGCAACGCATTTGGCCAAAGCGCTGTTCGCGTGCGACGAGCTTTCGGGTTTTCTGACTGCCTGCGCGCTGGTGAAGCCGAGCAAGGCGATCGCCGACGTGGAGGTGGCAAGCGTGCGCAAGAAGATGAAGGACAAGGCATTTGCCAGGGGCGTCAACCGCGAGGACGTGATCCGGGGCGCGGCGGAGCTGGGCGTTGAACTCGACGCGCACATCGCGTTTTGCATTGAGGCGATGAGGAAGAGGTCGGGGGAACTGGGGCTGTAAAAGAGCCTGCTACTTCGACGAGCCAATTGTTCGCAGCCACCCGGATAAAACCGCCGCGGCGATCAGGAGCGCGGCCACCACGGCCATTGACAACACTTTTCGAATACGCGTTTGGAGCAATTCGCGAAAATAGCATTGTTCCGGGTCGGCAGGGTTATAGCGAATGCCGATCCTTGAGTCCTGAACTAGTTGAAAGAGTGGAGAGTCCACTTGGACGGTGAATGAAGCCCTGTGCTTCTCGCCAGCGCTGTCGCTCCAAACGATGACGTCGTCGCTGTGGCTGTAATCATGGCCTCTGGACTCGTGGAATGTTGGGTCACTTAGCTCGACCGTAGCTTTGGCCTCAACCCACTTGTCGTATCCGCGCAGCCGCTCCCATAGTTCGATCAGCATAGTTGCCTTCACTCTAGCATGGACTGCGGAGGCGTCGGCGTTGGCCAGATCGCTCGAATTGCCGAAGTTGATCAGAGCGCCCTCGCCTTTCGCTGCCGATGAGAGGCAAGGCGGGGGCGATCGGGCTGTGGTTCAACGGAGAGTGGGCGTGGAGCAGAGGGTTTTTCAGAGCTGAGGATCGAGAAGATTCAAAACAGCGACTTGACGTTCAACGTGAGAGTGGCCTGATGCGCGAGCGTCTGGGA
>Ga0182016_10004328_pt1 | contig 15788 bp, 13 predicted proteins | sample 712S2MmetaG_FD_120491 | JGI IMG/M metagenome (GOLD analysis project Ga0182016, IMG submission 120491) | Permafrost microbial communities from Stordalen Mire, Sweden - 712S2M metaG | ecosystem: Environmental > Terrestrial > Soil > Wetlands > Permafrost | place: Sweden: Stordalen | collected...
CCGGCGCGGTCGACCCGTCCTTGTTCGACAGCACCACCACGGCCAGCTTCAAATCGGGCCAGATGGTGTTCTGGCTGGTGAAGCCCGATACCGCTCCGCCATGACTGAGCCGCGGGTGTCCGTTCGAGTCCGTCACCCCAATCCCCAGCGCGTACGACGTGGGAGCCCCATCCTTTAGGCGAATCGGCGTGATCATCTCCTCGAACGACCGCCGGCTCAGCACGCTCCCGTTGATCAGTCCGGCGTCCCAGAGCGCGAGATCGCGCGCGGTCATGCCCAACTCGCCCGCGGCGAACAGCCACCCCGAAGCCTCCGGCGCCACCGGATGCAGCGGCCCGATCGCATAGCGAATATACCCGGCGGCGTCGGCGCTGGTGAGCGGCTGATGATCCAGGTCGTACACGGACGCCATCCCCAGCCGCGAAAAAATTCGGGTCCGCAGGAACTCGAACGCCGCAACGCCGGTGGCCTTCTCCAGCACGCGGCCGGCCGCCACGAACCCTGTATTGCTATACTGCCACGCGGTTCCCGGCTCGAAGTCGAGGGGCTTTCTCGCCCACCGGTCCAGGATGCCTTCGGCTGTGACCGGCTCTCGCATGAACGGAGGCACGTAGTCTTGCGGATAGTAGTCCTGATAACCCGCCGTGTGCGACAGCAATTGGCGAATGGTGATGTCGTTGGCGCGCGTCAGGCCAGGCAGGTAGTTGCCCACGCGGTCGTCGAGCGACAGCCTGCCGCTCTCCGCCGCCAGCAGGATCGCGCCGGCCATGAATTGCTTGCTCACCGAGCCGATGGAAAAGCGCATCCCGGCTGTGGCCGGAGTCTTCGGATCCAGCCGCGCGTCTCCATAGGCCCTCGCCAGCGCCACCTTGCCGTCCTTGACGATGGCGATGGAAACCGCGGGCGTGCCCGATTCTGCCAGTGCCTTAGCCGCCAGCTTATCGACCGCCGCGGCGGTCTCATCGGAAAGCTGCGCCTGCAAGCCGGCCAGGCTGACAACAAAGCAAAAGAGAATACGGATCGACAATGGAAATCTCCTCAAGATCCCTTGGTCAAGGCGCGTTCGAAAAAGGGCGCCCCCCGCTTAGTATATGCGAGGACCACCGTCGCGGAGGCAACTCACCTCGGGTGATCGCCGGCGTGAACCCGGCGTGATCACAACGTGCGCACGGCAATATATAATGGTCGTGTACACAAGGACGGCAACATGCCTTCTATGCAAACACGCGACCGAACGCCGCGGGGGGAGACAATCAATCTCCGCGCCACGCCCAAGCAAAAGGAATTGATTGACCGGGCAGCCGGGGCCCTGGGCCGCAGCCGGTCCGACTTCATGCTGGAGACCGCCTGCCGGGAGGCCGAAGCCGTGCTGCTTGACCGGCGTTATTTCGCGCTGTCCGCGGACGAATTCACCAGATTCAAGGCCATGCTCGATCGGCCCCCGAAGGACAATCCGCGGCTGCGGCGGCTGCTCAAAAGCAAAGCGCCGTGGGAGCGATGAGCGCCGCCAGCGAAATAAGCCCACCGGAAAAGCTGTCCGCTGAACATGATTTGTCGGGCTTCGATTCCGGCGAGCCCGTGTTGGATGACTGGCCGCGCCGCCGGGCTCGTCAGAATGAGGAGAGCGGTGCGTCGCGCACGTATGTCGTATGCGTGGGCAGGCGGGTGGTCGCCTATTACACTCTTGCGGTCGGCGCCATCGCGCACGCGCAAGCGCCCGGCAAGATTCGGCGGAATATGCCGGACCCTGTGCCAGCGATGGTGCTCGGCCGTCTTGCCGTCGATAAGGCTCATCACGGCTGCGGCGTCGGAACCGGGCTGCTGCGCGATGCCGTGCTGCGCACGATGCAGGCGGCGGATATCGCCGGCATCAGGACCATCTTGGTGCACGCTATCTCGGAAGCCGCAAAGCGCTTCTACGAAAGGCATGGCTTTGTTGCCTCGCCCGTCGATCCCATGACGGTGATGATAACGGTCGCGGAAGCCGCCAGAATTCTAGGAGCCTGAATAAACTAACGCCGCTTCCGCCGCCCTGCCCGAATACGCCGCGATTCGCGTCCCCTTCGGCAGCCGCACAGGATGTAGGAAGTAGTAAGTCCGCGCCCACGCCGGGCGCCACCCGCGGATCCAGATGAGCCGCTCCACCGCGCCGTCCGGCTCGTACGCCGTCACTTCGAGCGACTCACCCGCCACCAGCCGCACGGGACGCAGGCCGGACAATTCCGTGGGGGCCGAAAGAGTCAGCGCCGCGCCGGTCGTGACCTTCACTTCGCGGCCGCCCCGCTGCGCCGCACTTTTCGCGTTAAAATGCGGCGGCGGTGGCAAGTAGATCTCGTCGCCCTTGGGCGCGCCGCCCTCCACCCAATTCACGATCATGTCGATCTCGATCTGCGACAAGCTGGGATCGCCGCGGAACTCGCCGACGCCCTTCACCGGGCCCCACGGTGGCATGCGGCGCGCCGACACCTCGTCGCGGATGGCCTTGGCCCACGGCCGGGCGTCTTCGTACGTGGCGAGCGACATGGCGCTGCCGCCTTCGCGATGGCAATTTACGCAATGCTTGTTCATGAGCCGCGAGATTTCCTGCGTCCACAGCAGCTTGGTTGTGATGACGTCGTGGGCTCGGGCTGCGGGGCAGAGGAAGAGCAGGGCTAAAGCGCTGCGCCGGCTAAAGCCCGCCCTCCAATTCATTTGACTTCCCCGCGCACCAGGTCCGCGTAGGTCTCACGGGCGCGGATGGTTCGGAACGTGTCGCCTTCGACCAAAATCTCCGGCGCCCGCGGCCGCGAGTTGTAATTCGACGACTGCACAAACCCGTACGCCCCCGCCGTCTCCACCGCCAAATAATCGCCCGGCGCGGCATTGGCCATCTTGCGCTCGCGCGCCAGGAAATCGCCGGTCTCGCACACCGGCCCCACCACATCCGCGACGATCTCCGGCCGCCCGGTCTTGCGCAGCGGAATAATCTCGTGGTGCGAGCGGTAGAGCGACGGCCGGATCAGGTCGTTCATGGCCGCGTCCACCACCACGAATTCCTTCTCCGCGCTCTTCTTGCGGTACAGCACGCGCGTCAGCAGCACGCCCGCGCGCCCCACGATGGAGCGGCCCGGCTCGATCGTCACCCGCAACCCACGCCCCTCCAGCCGCGCCCGCACCTGCGCAATGAACCCGCGGATCTCGGGCGCCTGCTCGTGCGCCTGGTAGGCCACTCCCAATCCGCCGCCCAGGTCGATCTGCCCGATCGCGAAACCCCTGCCGCGCAGCCGTTCCACCAGCGCCAGCACGCGCTCGATGGCTTCCAGAATCGGGTTGGTGTCCATCAACTGCGAGCCGATATGGCAGCTCACTCCTTCGGCCGTCAGGTTCGCCAAATCGCGCGAGCGCTCGTAGACGGCTTCGGCGTCCGCAATGTCGATGCCGAACTTGTGCTCGCGCAGCCCGGTCGAAATGTACGGATGCGTCGAAGCGTCCACGTCCGGATTCACCCGAATAGCGAAGCCGGCCCTCACGCCCCGCCGCGCGGCCAGCGCATCGATCAGCGCCAATTCCGGCTCGGACTCGCAGTTGAACAGACGGATGCCGCTCTCCAGCGCGTAATCCACCTCGCCGGCCGTCTTTCCCACGCCGGAAAACACCACCTTCGCCGGATCGCCGCCCGCCCGCATCACGCGATACAGTTCGCCGCCCGAGACGATATCGAACCCCGCGCCGGCCTTGGCCAGCAGCGCGAGAATGCCCAGCGACGAGTTGGCCTTCACCGCGTAGCAGACCGCGTGCGGCAGCTCGCCCAGTGCCTCGTCGTAGGCGCGGTAATTCTCCAGAATGATGGCGCTCGAGTACACGTAAGCAGGAGTGCCGGCCTGGCGCGCGATGTCGGCCAGCGGCACGTTCTCGCAATAAAGATCCTGCTTGGAGTAGTGGAACATGGGCGGTTAAGACATTTTCTTATCGGCGTTCATCGGCGTTCATCGGCGGCCATATATTTGTTGCGAAACGGTCCGACAGTTCTCAAGAGCTGTAATGGCCGCCGATGAACGCCGATGAACGCTGATAAGAAAAGGCATCATGAGAATGGTCATTTCACCTTCAGCACCAGCACAGTCTGGTCGTCGAACGGCGTAGTATTGAACCGGTCCAGATCCGCCAGAATCTCCGCGACTATCGCCTCCGCCGGCTGGTCGCACATGCGCAACACCACCTGCGATAGGCGATGGCGCCCGTAGTCCTGCCCCTCTGGACTGAGGTGATCCGTCACGCCATCGGAGTAAAGCACCATAGTGTCGTCCCGGTGCGCCTGGAACACCACCTCCTCGTATTCGCGCTCGTCCAGCAGGCCCAGCGGCACGCCTTCCACCTTGGGCTTCAGAATCGCGCGGTTGCGGCACACCAGCGGCGGATTGCTGCCCGCGTTGGCCATCACGAACTGGCGGATGGCCGGGCTCCACAGCATCAACAGCAGCGTCACATAGCGCGCTTCCACTTTGCGTTCCACCAGCACGTCGTTCAGCGCGCGCATCAGTTGGCGCGGATCGGTCCGCCGCGGCGCCAGTGATCGCAACAAGCCGCTCACCAGCGCGCCATAGAGGGCCGCCGCCGCGCCCTTGCCGCTCACATCGCCGAAGGCCAGCACCGCGCGGCCATCAGCCGACTCGAAGAAGTCGTAGATGTCGCCGCTGATACCGCGCGCGGGGCGCAGTCCCGCGGCCAACTCCAGCCCCTCGAAGCCCGGATCGCCGGTGGGCAGCATCACGCTCTGCAGTTCGCGCGCGGCCTGCAGGTCTTCCTCCATGCGCCGCTCGCGGATGGCCACCTCTTCGTACAGGCGCGCGTTCTCCACCGAACTCGCGATCTGCGGCGCCAGCAGCATCAGCATGCGCACGTGATCGTCGGTGAAAAAGCCCACGCGCTCGCTTTCCAGGTCCATCACCCCCGACACCCGGTCGAGCGTCATCAGCGGAATCGCCACCTCCGAGCGGATGCCCGGGTGCGAAGCGATGTAGCGCGGGTCCTGGTTGGTATCCTGCACGCGCACCGGCGCGCGCTGTTCCACGGCCGCGCCCGTGATGCCCTTTCCCAGCGGGACATTGTCCAGGTCCACGCGCTCGTCGTATCGGATGCTGAAACGGTGCCGCAACAATTTGCGTTCGGCATCCACCAGCAGGATGTTGAACGCGTCGTAATTGATCAAGCCGCGCACCGTGCTCGCGATTTTGCTCAGCAGTTCATCCACGTCCAGGATCGACGAAAACTCCTGCGAGATGGCGGTCAGCGCCTTCAGCGTGCGGTTCTGCCGCTCGACGCGCCAGTAGAGCCGCGCGTTGTCGATGGAGACTGCCACCCGCCCCGCGATCAGCCGCAGCAGGGCGCGGTCCTGTTCGGTGTATGCGTTAGGCCTCGTGGATTGCATGTCGATCACGCCCACCAGCTTGCGGCGCGCGATCATGGGCACGGCCAGCTCCGTGCGCACGGCTTCCACGGCGTTGAGATACCGCGGGTCGCTGCGCACATCCCCCACCAGAATCGGTTCGCGGGTGAGCGCGGCCGCGCCCGTGATGCCCTGTCCCAGCGGGATCGACCAGTTCTGCACCACCTCCTCGCGATGGCCCAGCGCATAGCGGATGCGCAGCTCGCGGCGCTTCTCGCTATACAGAAGGATGGCCAGCAGCTCGCCGGGAATCACCCGCTTGACCACCTCGGACACGTTGGCCAGCAGCTCGTCGAGGTCCAGCGTCTGCGATGTGACCGTCGACACCTCCAGCAGGAAATCCAAAAGTTCGGATCGTTCGCGAAACCGCACCGTCTTCATGTGGGGCAGGCCCTAGGCCTGCGGCGGCCTCTCAGGCCGCCTCTTCTGCCATCGAAAATCGCCCTCATTTCCCCGCCGCCTCCACAATCTTCACGCTGGCGCTGGCCCCCACGCGATTGGCTCCCGCCGCCACCATCGCGCGGAAGTCGTCCAGCGTGCGAATGCCGCCCGCGGCCTTCACCCCCATGCGCGGCCCCACCGCGTGCCGCATCAGTACGACGTCCTGCACGGTTGCGCCCGCCGGTCCGAAGCCGGTCGAGGTCTTCACGAAATCGGCGCCGGCCGCCTGCGCCAGTCCGCATGCCGTGGTCTTCTGCGCGTCATTCAGCAAAGCCGTCTCCAGGATTACTTTCACGATGGCCCCCGCATCGTGGCACACGCGCGCCACCGCCTGGATATCCAACTTCACCGCATCGCAATCGCCCGATCGCAAAGCCCCCACGTTGATCACCATGTCGATCTCGCGCGCGCCGGCGCGCAGCGCCGCGGCGGCCTCGGACACTTTGGCCTCCGTGGAAGTCGCGCCCAGCGGAAATCCCGCCACCGTGCAAACCTTCACGGCGCTTCCAGCCAGTTCGCTGGCGGCCAGAGGCACCCAATAGGGATTGATGCAAACCGTGGCGAAGCCGTACTGCCGCGCCTCGCCGCACAGCTTGACGATGTCCGCGCGCGTGGCTTCCGGGCGCAGCAGGGTGTGATCGATCAGCGACGCGATCGGCCCGGAACCGCTCCCTGACGGTCGCGGCTCGGTAACCGATCGTTCGGTAACCGATCGTTTCGGCGCCCCGCTGTACTGCTCCTCGATCCGTTTAATCTTCTCCACGCGCGCCGTATGCCTGCCGCCCGCGAACGGCGTCTCCAGCCACGTGCGCAGAACTTCCTCCGCCTGGCCGGCAGTCAGCAGCCGCGCGCCCAGCGTCAGCACATTGGCGTCGTTGTGCTCGCGGCTGTTGCGAGCCGACGCGCGATCGTAACAAAGCGCCGCGCGAATCCCCGAAACCTTATTCGCCGCGATCGACGAGCCAATGCCCGCGCCATCGATAATCACCCCGCGCCGCGCTTCGCCCCGCGCCACCAGTTCGGCCACCTTCTGCGCGATATCCGGATAGTCGGCCGGCTTTTCGTCGAACACGCCAACGTCGCGCACCTCCAGCCCCAGACCCGCCAGCAATGGCTTCAAGGTTTCCTTCAGCCGAAAGCCGCCATGGTCCGCGCCCAGCGCGACAATCTTGTCGGGCGGCGCTGCGGGCGCAGCCTGCCCCTCGCGCAATTCGATGACGCGAATCGCGCGCGCTTCCGCCAATTCGCGGGCCGCGGGCGTGAATATGGTCCCCGCCGGCACCCGCAACTCGCCGGACCGCGGCACATCTTCTGAAGTCACCCAGCGCATAAATCCAAAACCGTCGTAGAATTCGTAAAGACCTATTGTAATGAAACCTTGCGCCTGGCCGCTCCTTTTCGTGCTCGCCCTCGCACTGTCCGCCCACCCCATGGGCAATTTCAGCGTGAGCCATTATGCCCGCATCGAAGTGAGCGGAGGCGGCGCCCGGATTCGCTACGTGCTCGATCTGGCCGAAATCCCCAGTTTTCAATTGTTGCAGCAATGGGGACTGAACGCCGATAGCCCGCGCCCGCTGCTGGAAGCCAAGGCCGAGGCGCAAGCCCGCGAATGGGTGCGCAACCTGGACCTGGCCTGCGATGGCCGCGCTGTCTCGCCGCGCTTCGAAGCCGCCACGCTGGCCATCGCCCCCGGCGCGGGCGGCGCTCCCGTCATGCGCATTACGTCGATCCTGAAGCTGGCCGTGGCCGCTGGATCGCTCTCCTACGAAGATCGCAATTATCCCGACCGCGCGGGATGGAAGGAAGTCGTCATCGCCGCCGCGCCGGGCGCATCCATCGAGCGCGCCACCCAGGACGATACCGACCGCAGCCAGGCGCTGACCGCCTATCCCGCCGACCCGACGGTGGCGCCGCCGCAGGATCTGAAGGCCTCCGTCGAGTGGATCGCGGCGAACCCGCTGCTGCGTAGCGTGGCCAAGAAATCATCGCCGAAGATCGTGCCAGTGCCCAGCGCCAACCCAGCCACCTCCCCGGTACCGCCGCAGCCTTCCGCCCCCGGCACCGTGGTGCGCGGCGATTTCCTGTCGCGGCTGCTGCGTCGCGGCGATATCGGCGTCGGCCTGATCCTGCTGGGCATGGCCGCCGCTTTCGGCCTCGGCGCCATGCACGCGCTTTCTCCCGGCCATGGCAAAACCATTGTGGCGGCCTATCTGGTGGGCTCGCGCGGCACCTTCAAGCACGCCATTTTTCTGGGCGGCATGGTGACCTTCACCCACACCATCAGCGTGTTCTTCCTGGGGCTGACCACCCTGTTCCTTTCGCAATACGTTCTGCCGGAGAAGATATTCCCGGTGCTGGGCGCCATCTCCGGCCTTTCCATCGTCTGGATCGGCGGCATGATGCTCTACAAGCGCGCGCGCCGGTTGCGTGGGGCAGGCTCTCAGCCTGCGCGGGACTCTCAGTCCCGCCTGGACACACCCGCTAGCTCTGTCACGCATCATCATCATCACGATCACGCCCACCCCCATCATCACGGCCACGAGCACGGCCCCCACACTCACACGCACGTGCCGGAGGGCGACATCACGCTGGGCAGCCTGATAGCCCTGGGCGCGAGCGGCGGGCTGGTCCCCTGTCCCTCCGCGCTGGTGTTGCTGCTCAGCTCCATCGCGCTGGGCCGCGTGGCCTTGGGCCTGCTACTCCTGATCGCTTTCAGCTCCGGCCTGGCAATCGTGCTGATGGGAATCGGCGTGCTCGTGCTCTACGCCAAGCATTTCCTGCCGGATAGCCAGCGGGCCTCCGCCCACCCCGCATTCCGCATCATTCCGGTGCTCTCGGCGGCATTGATCGTCTGCATCGGCCTGCTGATGACCGGAGTCTCGCTCGGCTGGATTCAACCCAACCGCTTGGCCGGATGACGCCGAGTGGAGCGGGACACAGACCGGCGACATCGCCGCCGCTGGCCGGCGCACGTGCCCAGACACACCGGCGCGCCTGGCTCCCGGGCTACTGCCGTCCCAGCAACCTCCATTCTTTCCGTGCGGGACTGATCATTTCCAACAATTCGCGTCAACGCTCTGAGAAAGACTATTGACAAAGGGGGGGGGGGAACGGCGCACAATACAGATAATAGTGCCTGAAAAGCTCAAATAAAAGGAGCGGCTCATGGACGAATACCAGAATAGTGGCGACCTAATCGGGAAAAAGCGCACCAACCTCGTCATAGTATTAGCATCGCTCGGCTCGCTTCTAGCCCTCTCGAATTGGTTTGTTGTCCAGGAGAACCACCGTCTGCGCGGAGAAGTGGACTCCTTGGAAGCCTTCCAGCATACCCCAGTCGGCGTAAAGCTTCCTCCGCTGCGTGGTAAGGGCCTAGACGGCCAGGATGTGAGCATTTCATTCCCCGCGGGCAGCCAGGAAACTCTCGTGTTTGCCTTTTCACCGTCGTGCGGGCATTGCAAGGAGACGTGGCCCGCTTGGCTGGAGCTTGCAAGGGGCTGCCGAAGTAAGCGTGTGGTGTTCGCCAATGTCGGGGGGCAATTATCGGAGTTTCTGAAGGAACACCGGGTCGGCGACGGCGTATTGCTCGCTCATGTGGACCCCGCTAGCGTTCTTGAATACCACTTTCACGCAACGCCGATAACCCTGCTGGTCACTCCGGACGGCTGGAGCAAGAACGTTTGGAGAGGCGAAATTCCTGCCGCCAGGCTCGAGGAAGTCAAGAAGGATGTGGGCTGGCGGCAGTAGCAAACCTCATTGGAGATGGGAGTTCTGGGGCAGCGAGGGCGTCCTCGCGGCATGAGCCGGGCCCCTCACCGGTTCATCGCGCTCCATGCGCGGCGCGAGGGGCTAGCCAATCAACGAGAGAAAGGGTTAACCTTATGATCAGAACATTGTGGAAGACGATACCTTATGCGTTGGCGATCGGCGGGATGGCTGCTTCCTTAATACTAACGGTGCCCGTCATTGCCAGGGAGAGGGTCGAGACCGCCCGGAGAGTCCACCCGGATGATTGTAATACAGGCAAACCGTGCGATATTGCGAGAAACTGCTCCGACACAAAATGCGACGGTTGCGACAGTATGAACTTCTGTAAGCCGCCCAGCCAGTAGTTCCAAGCTGGCGCGCCAGCAAGGGCGATTTACCTGGGCGGGTCCGTTGGCGGGCCCGCCCGACGGTTTAGTACGGGTCGAAGATGAAGCAGCGCGTCTATTTCGTCGGCAGAGCGTGCCTCGTGGTTGGCATGGGCGTGGCCATGCCAATGCTCCTGTTTGCCATTTTGCACGCCGTCGTCCTGTCCAACTTGCCATTGCCGCACAGTGAACGGGTCGCACTTGTTTACTCGGAAGTCCAGCCGGGGATGATTCGCGAGGGATTTGGGATCTCCCTTCCTAACCTGAAGGAATCGGCAGGAAGCCTATCGGGCATCGAGGAGTTGGGCGCCTTCATCCAGGGAGTTTGGACGGCCCCGGCCCAGTCTGCCAAAGGAGTTGACTACCTTACGTGCGCCGAATTTGACCGGGGCATGCTGCGGTTGCTCGACATTTCACCGGTCTTGGGACGATGGCCGCGGGGGGATGAATTGCGGACTCTGTCTCCCGACGTCGTTCTGGTCAGTGAGCGTTTTTGGCGGAACCGGCTTGCCGCGAGTCCCGAAGCGATTGGCAAGATAGTCCTGCGCATCCCGCGCCCCGTCACCGTCATAGGCGTGCTGCCCGCTTCTCAAGTCCTCACGCTCCTGCTGCCACAAGAGCCGGACCTGATCTTCTCGTCCCCGGAACCCCCCGATTTACGCGCGCGGAACGGAGGCGGCTACAAGGCCCTGGTGCGGCTCCGGCCCGGCGTTTCTCTCTCACAGGTTCGCGCGGAAATGGCGGTCAAAGCCAGGCAATTGCGCGCCGCTTATCCGCGGCAGACAAGGTTCTTCAATCCGAGGATCGTCTCGTTGCGGACCGCTATCCTGGGCAGGAGCCTGAGCCTGCTTTGGCTCCTTTTCGGGGCAACCGGTGTGGTTTGGCTGATCGCAACGGCGAACTTCGGCGCCCTTCTCGCGGTGCGGCTGGAGGAGAGGCGTGCCGAACTGGCCATCCGAGCCGCGCTCGGCGCCAGGGGCCGCCATCTTGTCTCCGCGGTCGCACGGGAAGTCCTCCAAAGCGCGGTTATCGGAGCCGCAGCGGGCACCTTGATTGCTTGGGTCGGTATCCGGTTCATTCAAACGCGCGCGGAGTGGTTCGCGATGCCCCGGCTGGCGGACGTACGCATGGATCCCGCCACCCTGCTCTTCGGCGTGTCGACGGCCTTGTTAGCTGGGGCCGCCGCCCTGCTGCTGAACGGATCCCTGACCCTCCGGTCTTCTCCGGCCGGATTGGTTCAGACTGGATTTTCTCAGCGCATATCGCGGCCCGCCCGTTTCTCGGAGTTGGTGGTGGCCGCGCAGTTCTGTCTGGCTCTGGTCGTCGCGAATACGGCTGCCGTAACGGGGCACAGCCTGGCTCGGATGGAAAGCCGCGTCTTGGGCTACGACGCACGTGACTTGCTCGCCATGCGAATTAGCATCCCAAGCGCCGCGGGAGTTCTAGATCGGGCTGGAAATCGAAGGGATATGGAAACCGTACAGTCGATCATCGATTTCGCCGCAAGACTCCCCGGTGTCCAGGCGGCCACGGCGGCCTACCCGCGGCCCGGCAGCAACATGTATCCGCCCGCATTTACGTTCTCCGCAGTCGAGGACGCCGCCGGCTCCTCGCGGCCGACCCCCGCGCTCAAACGAGACACCTTCCCCAATTATTTCCAGGCCATGCACGTGCCGCTTCTGCGGGGCAGGCTGTTTCTTCCCTCCGAGGACTTCCTTTCCGATGTTGCCGTGGTGAACGAGGGGTTCGTTCGGGCATATTTCGGGGGGACTGAGCCGATTGGGCGCGAGCTTTACTGGGGGAGCTTCGGCTCCGACAAGCGCTTCCGGATCGTTGGGATCGTTGGGGACTCAATCGACTCGTTGTTGGATGCAGCACCGCCCACTGTCTACCTTCCGGCCCTGTTCGGCGTGACCGATCTCGTGATTCGTACCGGTAGCCCCTCGGCGGTGGCCAGCCAGGTGGCCAAGTTCGCCGGTAAGCTCGACCCGACTCTTGTAGTCAGTAATACTCAGACGATCGAGAGCGCCATCCAGGAGCCGTTGGCGCAATCGAAAACGCAGACCCTGTTGTCAACGGTCTTTGCGGTCGTCTCCCTGTTGCTCGCGGCTTCCGGCCTGTACGGCGTGGTCCGATATGCGGGCGAAACGCGGCGGCGCGATTACGCCATTCGCATCGCGCTCGGCGCCACCGAGGCCGGGCTGACACGGATGCGTCTCTATCGGACCCTGCGCACCGTTGCGTACGGCCTGGCGTGCGGAATGGCCGCTTCGGTTATATGCGGCAAGATCGTCGAGTCGATGCTGTTCGGGGTTCCGGCAATTGACCCCATTATGCTGGCCCTGTCGAGCGGTATTCTGCTGATGGTCGGCCTGGCTGCTTCCTACGCCTCGATCAGGGATACCGCGGGCTTCGAACCTGGCGACCTGCTGCGCTCGGCATAAGCTGTCAATGTGGGGCGGGCGTCCATGCCTGCAGCGGGTCTCCAGACCCGCCGGCCCTGCAGGCCGATTGTGAATCGGCCTTTCCTGTCGTATCATGAGGTCGTGCCGGACACCCCGCGAGTCCTGACCATCGGCCACTCCAACCATTCCATGGAGAAATTCCTGGAGCTGCTGGCACTGCATTCTGTGCAGGTGGTTGCCGACGTCCGCTCCAGCCCGTATTCCAAGTACACCACCCACTTCGATCGCGAAGCGCTCGTCGAAGCCCTGCGCACGGCCGGATTCCAGTACGTCTACCTCGGCAGTGAGCTTGGCGGCCGGCCGCGCGGCGACGTCTACTACGATGCCGCTGGCCATGTCCTGTACGACAAGGTAGTCGAGTCCCCCAATTTCCGGAAGGGCCTGGCCCGCCTGGAGGAGGGCCTGCGGCAGTACGTCGTGGCCGCCCTGTGCGCCGAGGAGGACCCCGCCGGATGTCATCGCCGGCTGCTCGTGGGCCGGGTGCTCGGCGAACGCGGCATCGCGGTCGATCACATTCGGGGCGATGGCCGCCTGCAGTCCGAGGCGGAACTGGCCGCCGCCGAGCCGCACAGCAACCAGCTCAGTTTATTCGAAGAAATCGAGGCGCCATGGAAGTCTGTTCCATCGGTTTCACCAAAAAAACGGCAGAGCAGTTCTTCACGATTCTGAGAAGCGCGGGCATCCGCCGATTGCTCGACGTGCGGCTTAATAACGTGTCGCAACTGGCCGGATTCACCAAGCGCGACGATCTGCGGTTCTTTTTGCGGGAGGTCTGCGGCGCGGACTACCAGCATGAACCCCTGCTCGCGCCCACCAAAGAGATGTTGAAAGAATACAAGAAGAACAAAGGCCCGTGGCAGGACTATGAGACGAAGTTCCTGGCCCTCATGGCGGAGCGAAAGATCGAAGACAGCATCGATCGCGCCCTGTTTTCGGTTCCCACGGTGCTGCTTTGCAGTGAGCCAACCGCCGAGCATTGTCATCGCCGGCTGGTGCTTGAGTATTTGCGCGATAAGTGGGGCGATCTAACAATTACTCACCTATAGGAAGCCTATGCCATCGTTCGATCTGATCTGTCTCGCAAACTCGTCTAAGCACGGCTCGCGCTGCCTCGCCGGCCTGCGCGTGGATGGCGGCGGCTGGGTGCGGCCCGTCTCGAATCAAGAGTACGGCGAGTTGCGGTATGACCAATACCACCTCCCCGACCTCACCGAGCCGCACTTGTTCGATGTGATCCGGGTGGGCCTGTCGCATCCCCAGCCCAAGCCTCATCAGCCCGAGAACTGGCTCGTCGACAACTCCGCGTGGGACTTGCTGGAGCGTCCCGCCTCGGCGGATCATGCCGGTGTAGTCGCCGCGTCGGTGCTCCGCGACTCTCAACTTTTCGGGAACACCCAGCGGTCGGTGCCGCAAGCGCAGTTTCGCAAAGGTGCGGCGCGCGAGTCGCTCGCGCTCGTCGAGCCCACCGATATCCGATGGCGCACCGAATTCAGCACCTATGAACTGCGTAACGTGTCGCGCGTGCTCTTCCGGCTTGGAGATGTCTCATACAACCTGCCGCTGACGGACCCCGCCTACGCCGGATCGCTGCAGCGGCGCGACGAGGGCGACTATCGGTCCTCCGATCTCGGAATTCCGGAAGACGGCCCGATCCTGTTCACCATCAGCCTTGCCGAGCCGTTCGAAGGAATGTGCTACAAGCTGGTTGCGGCCGTCGTCGCGGTGCCACCCGCCTGGGCCAGTCACTTCCGCCGGTCACACGTTTCGCTGAATTCTGTAAGTGTCTGTCAGTAAGCGGATTAACTAGGTTTCGAGCGCCTGTTCCCGCCCGCCCCGTGCGCCTCTATCGTAATATCAAGGTAGGAGCGCTCACTCACCATGGCGGAGTTTGAACCAGCCGTAACAATTACCCTGCAACACGAGGGCGGTTTCTATCACAACCCAGTGACTGGGGAAATCGTAAACCACGGGATAACCTTGAAGTTTGTGCGAAGTTCCGGCTACCAGCCCAATGCCGATGAAGCGTTCATCCAAGACCTCACCGCCGCGGAGGCTTCCGCGATCTACCAGACTTATTTCTGGAACGCCAATCGCATCGGCTCCATCGACGACCAGTGCCTGGCCAACAAGGTCTTCGATCTGACGGTGAACATGGGGCCGGCCGCGTTGAAGCTGCTGCAATCGACCGTCCAATGCGCCAAGGATGGCGTTCTGGGACCAATTTCGATCACGCAAATCAATGCGCGCGATCCGGTCGAACTGCTGGCGCAGTACAAGGAACTGGCCGCGCGCCGCTACACCCAAATTGCGGCTGGCAACCCACAGTTGGCCGGCGACCTAACAGGCTGGCTCTCTCGGCTAAACTCATAATCTTAGTGTGACAGGCCTCCTGGCCTGTCCATGGTGGAACAGCCTTCAGCCTGTTGGGGCCTCCTGGCCTGTACATGGTGGAACAGGCTTTAGCCTGTTGGGACCTTCTGGCCTGTCCATGGTGGAACGGGCTTCAGCCTGTTGGGACCTCCTGGCCTGTCCATGGTGGAATAGGCTTTAGCCTGTTGGGGCCTCCTGGCCTGTCTGCTTTCTTCGTGGGGCAGGCTGATAACTCCTGCCTGAAAGCAGCCCCCAGAAACGAAACGCGCGAAGGCTGCGTCTAAGCAGCTAGTCCTATCCTCGGAATGGCGCACCAGTGCATTCCTTCGCGGGGCTGACGGAGGAAAAGCAAATGGTGAGCGAACGAACTTTGTCGGCCCACGCCGGATCCACGGCGCGCACGCCCCGAATCGTCTTGATTTCCATCGTTCTTTGGAACTTAGCGGCCGGGCACATATTCGGGGATTCACCGGAAAACCCGACCAGCGCGAAGCTTGCTAAGGCGGCACTCCTGGCCGTGCCCTTGAGCTTCGAGGCCAATCAGGGCCAAACTGACAGTCAAGTAAAGTTTCTATCCCGCGGCGACGGCTATTCGTTGTTTCTTACATCGAACGAAGTTGTCTTCACGCTGCGGACGCTGGCTGGTGTCAAAGCTCCGCCGTCGGTTTTCCGCATGGAACTGCTTGGCGCCGAACGCAACGCGCAAGTTTCCGGCGCGGATAAACTTCCGGGCGTGGCCAACTATTTCATCGGTAACGATCCGAAGAAGTGGCGCTGCGGCATCGGTGCCTATGGCAAAGTGAAGTACCGCGGTATCTATCCAGGCGTTGACGCCATTTTCTACGGCAACCAACGGCAATTGGAGTACGATTTCGTAGTCGCCCCGGGTGCGGACCCCAAGCAGATTTCGCTTGGGTTCACCGGCGTGACCCCGAGTCTGGACATCGAGGGCAA
>Ga0182016_10004331_pt1 | contig 15781 bp, 11 predicted proteins | sample 712S2MmetaG_FD_120491 | JGI IMG/M metagenome (GOLD analysis project Ga0182016, IMG submission 120491) | Permafrost microbial communities from Stordalen Mire, Sweden - 712S2M metaG | ecosystem: Environmental > Terrestrial > Soil > Wetlands > Permafrost | place: Sweden: Stordalen | collected...
CACGGGGTCGGAGAGCTTGTAATAGGCGTCGTAGACTTTCTCTGGGCGGACGCGGTTTTGCACCGAGATGGGGATGGTGACGAACACGTTGTCTTTGGTCTTGGTCTCCATGGTGAGCGAGATCTGGTTAACGCGCAGGCTGACCAGGCCGGCAACGGTGTCAAAGTAGGGCATCTTCCAGTTAAGGCCTGGTTCGGCGGTACGCAGAAACTTGCCGAAACGGGTGACGACGGCTACCTGCGCCGTGTTGACGGTGAAGAAACTGCCGAGGATGAAGGTGAGAACGATCAGGCCGGCGATGGCAAGAATTACAAGAATGGCGACGTCCATTTGGATTCCCCCGCTGCTTTGATTGGAAGCTCGGGGCGATTATACATAGGGGACGCGCATGGGGGACGCGAGCCGGCGAGTTAGAGAGTCGTCAAGTCAGCGGGATTGCATTCCCTGGTCTCAAAAGCGAGACCAGGGGCACCCAGCATTTATGGCCGATCCGGCACTGAGTCAGTGCTGAACGTTGGAGTAATAGCCGCTGGTGGACCGGACGGTCGTGTCGGGTTTGTTCACTTGGACATGCAAGTCGTGGTACTCATCGGTGTGGTCGGCAGGCGGGGCGTCAAAGGTCAGGGTGTAGTAGGCGTTGGCATCGCGGACGGCGTTGTTGATCTCGCCTTTGATATCCATGCCTGTGGTCTGGACTGTGCCTCCGGAGTGAACCGCGAGGACCTGGAGGGCGAGGTCGCCGTACTCGGCTTTGTTGGCGTTCGGGATGCCCTTGAGGTAGGTCTGATAGAAGAAGGGGTTGCTTCGTCCGAGAGAGAAGGGATCGAGGGTATACAGGACCAAGTGCGCCGCGCGCAGTCCGTTGGTGAACTCGACTATCGAGCTAAATGTTGTTTTCCGCTGCTTGTCGGTGGCCTCGATACCGGCCCTTGGAAACAAGGCCCAGCCTGGACTGATGAAGAAGGCGAGCTTGCGACCGGGTTGAGTGGCCTCGAATGCGGTGAGTTGGCCAAGCTGGTTGAGAGACCATTCCAACCGCTCGGCAGCACCATAGAAGCCCGCACTCCTGCCGATCGCGCGCAAATCGGTGCTGGCTTTGTTGAGGACGCCTAGCAGGGCATTGCCATCCGTGGTGGAGCCTTTCTCAATCTGGATGCCCTTCTCTGTGAATATGGCGATGGAAGTTGGATGCGCGAGGCGTCCGCCATCCTGCTGCAGAAACTCGCCTAGTTGCTCGCGCTCCCTGGCGACGACCTCGAAGCCGGTATTGATCATGTCGACGACAATCACAATATGGACCGGATCGGCCGTAGAACTGCGTGGATCGATTTCGCGAAAGTCAATGATATTGCGCCGCTGATTGTTATCCAGCAGGGTGAAATCCTCCTGTTTCAGGCCGCCGACGTGATGGCCTAGCTTGTCATTCACTCCAACGTCGATGGAGATGCGGTTGGAGTTCGGGGAAGGGATTTCGGCTGCCTGGGATGATGGCGCGACGGCAGGGGCGGCGGTCTGCGCAGGGGCGCATACGGTTGCGGCCGCAAGCAGAGCGATAGAAAAAGCGACGAGGAAATTGACGCGACGCATTGTTGTCGAGCGAGATTGCATGAAGCTTCCTTTGTAAAGCGGGTTGGTCCAAACCGGAGCGAGGCCATTCGAAGCTGCGATCTCTTTGACCATCTTAGAATGCGTCCGGTTATTGTCCGCAGGCAAAATGGGTCGTTTTGAGGATTAGAAGCGGGTGGGATTACTCGCCGGGGAAGCGGACGCCAAGGGCAGTCCGGGCCTCTTCGAGAAGCCGCGCCATGGAAAGCGAAAGGGAATGCGGAATTTCGGGACTTTCGCGCAGACCGGCGCGGACCAGATCGCAGAAGTGGGAGGTCTCATAGTTGAATCCGCCGGCGGTGTAGGGCTCGTGAAGTTCAACGATGCGGCGATCGAGATAGTGGATGGTGGCGCGCGTGGGGTTCCACCAGTTGGCGTGCATTTGGACGTAGCCGCGCGGCGCGGAGAGCATGGCGTCCCCGTGACTGAGCAAATCGAAGCCGGTGTGGAGCTGGGCCATGCCGCGTTCGTGTTCGGTATGGATGAGGGCGAAGGAGTCGACACCGGCGGGGTTGAGCCGGCCGAGGGTGTGGACGCGCATCAGGGGGCCGAGCCAGTCGAGGGCGAGAAAGGCTTCGTAAGGGCCGATACCCATGATGCCGCCACCGCCGAGTTCTGGAAAGTGGAGGGGGTAATCGGGAGAGAGGCTCGAGTCGCAATGGCCGGCGCGGACGAAGCCGATGGGGCCAATGGGGTCGGCGGCTAGATGCCGGCGGAGACGCTGGTAGAGAGGGAAGAACGGCGGCTTCATGGCCTCCATGAAGAGGCGGTCGTGTTGGCTGGCGGCTTTGAGAATTTGCTCGAGTTGGTGAAGGTTCAGGGCGGAGGGTTTCTCGCAGAGTACGTGCTTGCCGGCGGTTAGTGCCTGAATGCAAAGAGTGGCATGGGTGTCAGGGTGGGTGGCTACGTAGACTGCATCGATGTTAGTGGCGAGGAACTCGTCGAGAGATGCCGAGCGATGCGGGATGGAGAATTCTTCGGCGAAGGCCTGAACGCGGTCGGGGTTGCGGCCCCAGACGGCGTCTAAGGTCGTATTGGGAACGGCGGTTAGTCCGTGGGCGAAACGGGCGGCGGCTCGCCCAGGGCCGATGATGCCCCAGCGGATGAGTTGAGAGGATTCCTGCACTTGCGGAAGATTCATCTGGCTACAGGCGAGAGCATTTTCGGAATACATATAGCCTTTATAAGATCATTGAAAGGTGGCTTTTTCTTGAGAAAAAAGCCACTTGAGCGTGTGCTTTCGGTCTACAACAATTCCGAAAATGCTATAACGCGTTGACCCTTCATTGTGTTTCGTCGTCCTTCTTGGGTTCGCAGAGGGCTATCTTGTTTCCAAATGGATCGAGGAGGTTCAGCTGCTCAGTGCCCCAGAAAGTTTCCGTAATGCCCGGACGCCAGTAGGGGTAGTTCTTCGCACATAGCTCGGCGTGGAACTCACGAACCCCCTCGTAGGTAACTTGAAAGCGCGTGCCGGGTGAGCCGTCGCCGTAGTGCTCGGAAAGGTGGAGCACGAGGCCGTCGCGGGAGACCTGCATGTAGAGCGGCGCGGTGGCGTCGAAGCGGTGCTCCCAGTCGAGATGGAAGCCGGCGTAATCGAGGTAAAACTCGCGCGCCTTCTCGATGGAGAAGATGCGCAGGATGGGGATGACCTGGAGGGCGCGCATGCTCATGAGAGTTAGCGTAACAAGTCTTCGAGCGTTGTGGACAGGTCGGTTTTTTCGTCGCGGTATTTGACGATGACGGGGGCGTAGAGGCTTAGACCCCATTCTTGCCCTTTACCCTTGCTGACGGCGCGGGAGCCGGGGACAACTACCGCGTTTTCGGGAATGATGAGGGGCAGGTCGGCGGTGGCGCGGAGAATTGTACCGTTGACCAGGTCGAAGACGGGAGTGCCGCGGGTGAGGATGGTTCCGGCGGCCAGGACGGCGCCTTTGCGCACGATGGTCCCCTCATAGACGCCTGAGTTTCCGCCGACTAATACGTCGTCTTCAATAACCACGGGGCTGGCGTTGATGGGCTCGAGCACGCCGCCGATCTGGGCGGCTGCGCTGAGGTGGACGCGCTTGCCGATCTGCGCGCAGGAGCCGACCAGCGCGTGGGAGTCGACCATGGTCCCTTCATCGACATATGCGCCCGCGTTGATGTACATCGGCGGCATGCAAACTACGCTGCGGGCAACATACGCGCCGGAACGAATGGACGAGCCGCCGGGTACAACGCGGACTCCGTGGGAAACGCCGAAATGGCGCGCGGGGTAGGTGTGCTTGTCGACAAAGGAGAGTTCGCCGGCTTGGAACTCCTCAAGGGCGCCGAGGCGGAAGCCGAGCAGGATGCCCTGTTTGACCCAGGCGTTGACGCGCCAACCGGTGGGCGCGGCCGGGTCGGGCGAGGCGGACCGGAGTTGGCCGGACTCAAGCGCGCCGCGGAGGGCCAGGAAGGCCGTCATGGCGTCAGGATCGGAGTTGGCGGCCCCTCCGGCAGAAAAATGGCGTTCAATTGACTCTTGAAGAGTGGTAAAAGGCATGGCAGGTTAGATTTTAGCCGACAGCCGAGCGCCAAAAGCTAAACGCCGCCTCCGTCAAGCGGCCGGGGGGTGAAGTTGCTTTATTTTTGCGTGGCCATTCAGGCGCACTGGTTCGAGTTTGAAAGAGTTGTTACCGGCCGGGATCATGACCATCGGGACTGGCGTTCGATCCGGCCGGGTGTGGAAGTTTTTCGATTCCAGCCACGCGCATAGCCGTGGATCGTTAATCTCCGGCTGGTCTTGCCAGAATCCAGGAGCTAAACCACACTGAATCTGGAGATGGTCCAGTTGCAGCTCGATGACGGAAATGTCTTTTGGGAAATATCGGCGGGCGTTCGTAACGCCCACGTGGAGGCCGGTCAAACCGCGACCCTTGCTTTGTGTTTTGACTACCATCGAAGCCTGCTCTTCAACACCGGATGAAGCCAGTCTAGGGAGCCAAGGTCCAGGGCAACCTCTGCTGTCCGTGGGAAACCGAAATATGGTTTCCTGAATTGAAACACACCGACAGAGAGGTCCGAATTGGGACGATGGTGCGCTCCTTTTATTTCTCTGTCAAGTCGATTCGATCGATCTGGTGTTGTCTGGAATTGTTCCGGCACAGTAGATGCGAGGAAGGCGAGATGGGTTTCTTGGAGGGCGATTTTTACACTGCATATTCTTCGATTCTCTGTCGAATTGAAGCGTCGACAAAAGCTCCTGCAATGAAATAAACAATCACGCTCCCAGACCTGATCGGAAGGCACGACACGTTCGCGGCGGCAGCAAACACTTGAGCTATCAGGCTGCCGGAATAGATTCCGCGAGAGCATCGGCGACTTGCTGTTGCTGATCCGCGGTGATCCGGTTGAAGAAAGGCAGCGCGAGGGTGCGGTGAGCGATGGATTCGGTGATGGGCAGCGAAAGGGAGCGCGCGCTGGCGTGGTCGCGCCATGCAGGCTGCAGATGGATGGGGGCGAAATAGCGTCCGGTGGCGATGCCGCGGGTGGCGAGGGATGCACGAACTCGATCGCGATCGATGTTCTCAGGGAGGCGGACAACGTAGACGAACCAGCTGATGGTGCGGCCGGGAAGGCTGAGGGGCGGCAGCCCAAGCGCAGGCACTCTGCCCAATAGTTCGTTGTAGCGCTCGGCGGCGGCTCGACGCAGAGCCAGCATTTCATCGATTCTGCTGAGCTGAACACGGCCCAGGGCGCAGGCCAGTTCGGAGAGCCGGTAGTTGTAGCCGTGCTCGGTGTGGTCGAGCCAGTCGGTCCCGCTGCGGCCCTGGTTGCGCAGGCTGCGCAGCCGCACGGCGTGTGCCGGATCGCGAGCGAGGACTGCGCCCCCTTCGCCTGTAGTGAGCTGCTTGTTGGGGTAAAAGCCGAGCACGGCCAGGTTGCCAAAGCTGCCGACACGATGGGCATGCGGACCGTATTCGGCGCCGATGGCTTCACAGGCGTCTTCGACCATGACCAGGTTGTGCTGCCGGGCGATGGCTTCGAGGGCATCCATATCCGCAGGGACACCAAAGGTGTGAACGATCAGCAGGGCGCGGGTGCGGGAAGTGATGGCGCGTTCTACGGCTGCAGGATCGAGGTTGAGAGTGATGGAGTCGATCTCCGCAAAGACCGGCGTGGCGCGGACCTGGAGGATGGCGTTGGCCACTGCGATGAAGGCGAAGGAAGGGACGATTACCTCGTCGCCTGCTCCGATGCCGAGGGTGAGCAGGGCGACGTGAAGGCCGGCGGTGCCCGAGCTTAAGGCTACGGCGTGTGGAACCGAGTGGTACGAAGCAAGTGCGGCTTCAAAGGCTGGCAATTCGGGACCGAGGCTGAGATGCGGGGTGCGGAGTACTGCCGTGACAGCATCGATTTCGGCTTGAGTGATGTCGGGGGCGCTTAGAGGGATGGGAGGGATGCGAACATTCATGGAAGCTCCGCGCCTGGATTCTTAGCTAATGCAGCTTTGGCATCTTTCAATGTGGCCGAGAGCTTCTGTATATCCGGGTCTTCCCAGCCTCGCTCTTCGCAGACTTCTAAAATCCGTGCTGCAGCTTCCATCGATTGCTGGGCAAGTTCGCGAATGCGCGCGTGAAACGATGTTATTAATTGGTCGGTTGATGCATTGTGCCAGATGAATTCCAGGTCGACCGCTCCTTCTTCTGCCGATGACACGTCGACTGAATACGGATTGTGATAAAAGCGGACGCGCTCGTAGTTTCGTTTGCCTGCGAGGATCTTCACGATTGCTTCAAGCCACACGCAAATAAAAGCGACAACCAGATCGGTGTACCACGCGGAAGGAAAGGCCTGATCCCCGATGAAGAAGCAGATGTGGCCAAAGATCGTGCCTCTCCTGGAACGGTCCATCGCCGGAGGATCGATCGAGATCCTGAGTGGGCCGATGGGCGGCGGAGGATTGACGGCTCGAGCTTCAACGGCGGGCGCAAGCGGTGGTTTTTGCAAAGGCTCCGCTGGGCGAGTCTCGACGGGGCGGGTTTCTACCGGGTAGTCATTTTCGGGAAGAGGGGTGGGCTGCTTGATGAGCAGGCCTTCCAGCGAGACAGTGGCCAGCACGTGAGCGATGGTTTTGGCGGCTGCGCCGTCGCCGTAAGGGTTGGTCATGCCGCGCAGCGATTCACGGAATTCCGCAGTGAGAGCGCGGCGGATCGCGTCTTGAATTGCGGGCGCATCGGCGGGAACGTCGATGATATTCTTTGCGCGTTCGCGGCCCTGTTGCCGCATGCCGACGTTGACCGTGGGTAGCGCGAAGGATGCGGCTTCCATGATGCCGGAAGACGAATTACCGATCACGGCATCGACCTGGCCGAGGAGGCTCCAATACGTAACGGCATCAAGGTTGACGAAGATATGCGTTTGGCCTCGCGTAGCCGCAAATGCTCGCGTTCGTTCAATGAGCGCGTAGCTGCCTGCGTCGGAGTTGGGATAAACGAAAATCAGCTTCACTGGGGCTTCGGCCAACGCGGCGAAAAATGCGTCGGCCTCCTCATTGGTATTTCGAAGGATGGTGACGGGGTGCCAGGCCGCAAGGATGGTCGGCGGTGTGAGCTTGATGCCGAGCTTGGCTTCGAGGGCGGGGCGATCGATCAGGGCGGAGCGGTGGAGGTGGTCAAGTGAGGGTGCGCCGGCATGGTGGACGCGCCATGGCTCCTCGCCCATGGCAATGACGCGAAGGCGCGCTGTGGGAGTGGACGTGAAGTGAATGTGGGCGAGCTTGGTGAGGGCATTGCGGACCTGATCGTCGATGGCTCCTTGCGAGATTTCGCCGCCCTCAATGTGCGCAACGGGGATCCTTAAGGCCAGAGCAACGGAGGCGGGGGCAAGCATCTCGTAACGGTCGGCGATGAGAAGCAGCAGGTCGGGACGCCAGGTTGTAAGCGCGTCGGCCAGGCCGAGGATGGCGATGCCGATGGTCTTCGCCATGCCAGTATCGGTGTCGGAACTGAGCAGGCACTCGATGCGGGCCTGGATAGGGAAGCCGTCGCGCTCGATTTCTTTGAGGGTGGAACCGAATTCAGGCGAGAGATGGGCGCCCAGCGCAAAGACGCCAAGCTCGAAATCGGGGTGGGCGGAAAGCTCGCGCAGGGGCCAGTAAAGGTGGCTATAGTCGGCGCGCGAGGTGGTAATGACGCCGATGCGGCGCTTGCCGCTCTTGTGGCTCATTGCGAGGCGCTCTGGAGAAGACAAATCACAGATGAAGTATAGATTGACTGGGCACGGCGATGGTCTTTGAATCGCGAGGTCAGGCTTTGGGCCGGTGCGGGCGGATTGCGCGCTCGCATACACTGAAAGGTTGCTTGAACAGTTGGGCGGATTTCCGTCGGGTCGATTGGGACCGCAATGAGGAAGAGATTTATGCGAAGGATTGGGGCTGCGGCTCTTGGGTTATTCATGATGGCGGCGAGTGCCGAGGGAGTGCCGGTGCGCTTTGATGCCGAGGCTGTGCGGCTGAATAACCGGGGCGTGGCGCAGATGGGCCAGCAATTTACAGAGCGTGCCGCGGACTCATTTGCCGCGGCGATGAAGAAAGACCCAAAGCTGGCGCAGGCGGCCATCAACGACGGCATTGCGCTCATGACTCTGCAGAAGCTGGACGAAGCGAAAAAGGCGCTGCAGGCGGCGATTGCCTTGGATCCGGCAAGCGCACAGGCATGGTACAACCTGGGGCTGGCGCAGCATGCGGGCAATGAACTGGAAGATGCGCTGAAAAGCTTTGAGCAGGCCGTGAGAATGGATCCGCGGGATGCGGATTCCTATTATTTCGAGGGCGTGTGCCTGGCGGAGATGAAGGAGTTCGACAAGGCCATTGAAATATTTCAACAGGCACTGAAGATCGATCCGCTGCATGCGTCTTCCGAGTTTCAACTGGCGCGCTCGTTGCAGAGGTCGGGGAATACCGTGGGGGCGAAGGAACACTTCAAGCGATTTCAACATTTGACGAGCACCAAGATAGGCGCGCCGATTGGGCTTGCTTACGGCGAGCAGGGGCATTACTCGACAGTGACGCCGGTGGAGGAAGCGGAAGCGGCATCGAAGGGGATGATTCCGGTTCGCCTGGAGGCGCAGCCCCTGCTGCCTGTGAAGCCTCATGCATTGGGTGCCGGCAAGGCGTACGTGAGTCCGACGACGGGCGGGGCCTGCATGATGGACGCGACCGGCGATGGGCGCATGGACCTGGTGCTGATGGTAAATGGAGCGCAGGCTATTCGCGTGTTGCACGCGCACGGCGACGGGACATTTGAGGAATGGGATGCGGCGGCAGCGGGGCTCAAGGCTTCGGGGCATGCGGTCGCGTGCGCTGTTGGCGACTATGACGGCGATGGGCTGAACGATCTGGCCGTGGCGCTTGACGATGCTGTGCTGCTGTTCCAGAATCTGGGCAAAGGCAAGTTTCTGGATGTAACGGCGGAAGCTGGCCTCGCCGCGAAGAATCGGCCTACGGGAATTACGTTTGTGGATTACGACCACGATGGGGATCTGGATCTGTTTTTGACGGGAGCGCCAATTGCCGTGGGCGGCGCGCCGAATGTATTGTGGCGTAACAACGGCAACAAGACTTTCACCGAATGGACCGAGCCGACAGGGCTGGGTGGAAGTGGTACGACGAACGCGGCGATTCTTACCGACTTCAACAATGATCGCGCGGTGGATATAGCGGTTACCGGGGATGGGGCCGCACCCCTGATTTATGTAAATCCGAGAGAGGGAAAATATCCCACGCAGGCTTTGTACGAAGGCGATAAGCTGCCGGAGACTGCAGGGATCGCGGTGCTGGACTACAACAAAGACAGCTGGATGGATATTGCTGTTACGCACGCGGGTGCGCCTGGATTGACGCTGTGGCGGAATGTAGAAGGGCCGGAACATGTGGGGCGGCGATTTGAGCGTGTGGAACTCCCGCTGAAGGATGCGATACGCGGATGGGGAGTGACGGCCATCGATATAGATAACGATGGATGGATCGATCTGGCCGCGATTGTCGAAACGACTGCCGGTCCGCAGGTACGCGTGTTCCGCAACCGCGGCGATGGCACGTTTGAAGACGTGAGCCATGCGCTGGGGCTAGACGCTCTGAAGCTCCATGATCCGCGTGGCCTGATTGCAGCGGATGTAGATGAAGACGGTGCGCCGGACCTGATTGTGACGCAAATGAATGCGCCGCCTGTGCTGTTGAAGAACGTTGGGGCAAACAAAAATCACTTTGTGCGGCTTGATTTGACAGGCTACGCGGACAACAAGACAGCCATCGGCGTGAAGGTGGAGACTTTCGCCAATGGCCACTGGCAGAAGTGGGAACTTGCTGGAGCCTCGGGCTATCAGACGCAGGGTCCGCCGCAGATTCTCGTGGGCTTGGGTGATGGCGACGGCATTGATCTGCTGCGGATTCTGTGGCCGACAGGCGTGCTGCAGGATGAGATTGATTTGCCGAAGCTGGTCAATGGACGCGCGGTGATTGCGATGAAGGAAGCGGATCGCCGCGGGAGTAGCTGTCCAGTGTTGTTTGCGTGGGATGGGCACAAATACAAGCTGGTCACCGATGTGATTGGAGCGGGTGTGGTGGGCCACTGGTTCACCCCAGAGCGAAGGAATATTCCTAACCCCGGCGAGTGGATTAAGGTTGACGGCGCGCAGGTTGAGCCGCTGGATGGGAAGCTGAGCATGCGCTTCATGGAGCCGATGGAGGAAGTGAATTACATAGACCAGTTGCGGCTGGTCGCGGTCGATCATCCGGAAAGTGTCGAGGTCAATCCCGATGAGCGCTTCCTGGACGATCCGCCGTTTGCATCGGGGCGCGTGGTGGCATCGGCGAGCGCGCGGATGCCGGTGGGCGCGTGGGACGGCGAAGGCCGCGATGTACTCGATGCTGTGAGCCGTCGAGATCATATATTTGCAAGTGGGTTCACCGCAGCGCCGTATGACGGATTTGCGAATTCGCATGCGCTCACGCTGGACCTGGGCGATGTGAACGTGAATGCGCCGTTGAAACTTTTGATGACGGGCTATGTGAATTACTTCAGCGCAACTTCGCTCTATGCGGCTTGGCAGGCGGGAATCAAGCCGATTTCGCCGTATGCGGAAGCGCAGTTGCAGGACGGAAGTTGGACGCGCATCGCGGACAACGTTGGATTTCCGGCGGGACAGGAACGGACGATTGTTGTCGACCTGACAGGCAAGCTGCCTGCCGGTGCTCGGAAGATTCGCCTAGTTACGAACCTTGAGATTTATTGGGACCAGGTGCTGATCGATAACAACGCAGATGCGGAAGCGCATACAACGGAAGTGCCGCTGGCATTGGCTACACTGCATTTCCGCGGGTATCCGAAGCAGATCGATCTGGCGAGCGACGGCGATCTGGATTACGACTACGATCGAGTGAGTTTGACCGGGCCGTTCCAGCATCAACGCGGCAACTACACGCGCATGGGCGACGTGACGGAGCTGCTGAAGAGCATCGATGACCGCTACGCAATCTTCGGCAGCGGCGAAGAGATTGCTACTGACTTCGATGTGACGAAGTTGCCCGCGCTGCCTGCGCATTGGAAGCGCGACTACTTTTTTTATGCAAACGGATATGTGAAGGACATGGATTGGTGGGATGCGTCGCCGTTCACAGTGTCGCAACTGCCTTTCCACAAAATGAGTACTTACCCATATCCGGCGAGCGAGAAATTTCCTGACGATGCGGGCGCGCTCAATTACCAGTTGAACTGGAACGATCGCTGGGATTCGGGTGAACCGGTGCGGTCGTATCGGTTTGATTATCGGTTGATGCATTCGACGCCGGCTGAGGATGTTTTGCCTTCGACTGCAAATGCGTTCGATCAGGGTGTGCGGCATTGAGGCCAATCGCAGTGAATTTGGGAGCCGACGCAAAAAGCAGGTCCTTCGACTCCGCTGAAGTGCGCTCCGCTCAGAGTTTGTGACTTTTTTGAATATATGCGATTTTTTGGCGCATAAGTCATTTGTTTTCAGGGTCCGTTTTTGTGAGAAAACAAAAAAGTCACAAGCTCTCAGGATGACAGTTTCAGGGTAGGTCAAGAGTGAATGATTTGGTGCTTCAATCCGCAGTGCGGCAACTTGAGCTGCTGAATACAGGTGCAATCTCTGTCAGTGAGTTGGCTGAAGCGCACATCGCGCAGATTGAGCGGCTGAATCCGAAGCTCAACGCGATTGTCGATTTCGATGCGGAGCGCGTGCGTGCGCGGGCGCGGATTCACGATGCGTGGCAAGGGCATCGGGCGCACAGGCCGTTGTTCGGACTGCCGGTGACGGTGAAGTCTTCGATTGCGACACGGGGTTTGAAGTGCGAGATCGGAAGCCTGTTGCACAAGGGCGAGGTTCCTGCTCATGACGCGCTCGTAGTGGCGCGGCTTCGCGCGGCGGGGGCGCTGATTCTGGGCACGACGAATTGTCCGGAGTTTCTGATGGCGTATGAGACGGACAATTTGCTCTATGGGCGAACGAATAACCCTTGGGATTTGGCCCGGTCACCGGGCGGGTCGAGTGGCGGCGAGTCGGCCGCGATTGCGGTAGGCATGTCGGCGGCGGGGCTGGGCAGCGATAGCGGTGGATCGGTGCGGGTGCCGGCGCACTTTACGGGGATCTGCTCGCTGAAACCAACGCCGGGACGCATTCCGAGCCGAGGTCATTTGCCGCCATGTGTTGGGCCGTTTCAGATTCTGGGCGCGATTGGGCCCATGGCGCGCACTATCGAAGATGTGACGCTGTTGTTTCGCATCCTGAGCGGTCAGGATCCGACTGATCCGGCAAGTCCGCCTGTGGCGCTGCGCGAGCCTGGGCTCGATGAATTGCGATCGAATCGAATTGGCATTTTTGAGGACGACGATCTGGTTCCTGTGACGCCGGAGACGCGCTCGGCAGTGCAGGCGGCGGGGGCGGCTTTGCGCGAGGCTGGGTTTCGCGTGGAGCCGTTCCGGCCGACGACTCTGGAGTTGTTGCGGCAGGTATGGTTCAAGTTTTTTGTCCACTGCGGAGCCATGTTCTATGCGCCGGAAATCCGCGGCCGGGAGCAGGAATTGAGTCCCATTTTCAACGAGTTCTTGGGCATTGCCGCGAGTGTTCCGCCGCTTACCACCGCCGAGTTATTGAACGCCTGGGCAGATCTGGATTTGCTGCGCGCGAAGACGCTTGAGGAGATGCGCAAATTCCCCGTACTGCTGTGCCCGGTGGCCAGCGTGCCCGCGTTCCGCCATGGGGAGCGGCATTGGGATATCGGCGGTCGAACTGTCGAGTACCTGGACGCGTGGCGGCACACGCAGTGGTTCAACGCGTTGGCCGCACCCGCAGCCGTGGTTCCAGTTGGCGCTTCGCCGGAAGGGCTACCGATCGGAGTGCAGATTGTGGCGCGTCCATTTGAAGATGAGACCGCGCTCGGTATCGCGGGCATTGTCGATGACGCATTCGGTTATAAACCGCCGCCACTGGCGCTTGGCTAGAATTCGATATGGAATAAAGCCCGTTCCAATTCTCCTCGCGCATCGTGGCGCATCAATTCCGTCTTCATCTTCCCGCATCCCTCGCCAATCCGCGGACATCTATCCTGGAGTGCGCATTTCCGCTGCTAAAGGCAAAGCCTATGAATGTTCTTATCGTCTTCGCACATCCCGAGCCCAAAAGCTTCAACGGCGCCCTGTTCCACACTGCCGCAACCGCTCTCACTGCTCGCGGCCATACGGTCGTCACCAGCGATCTTTACAGGATGGATTTCGATCCGCGCTCCAGCCGGGCCAACTTCCTCGAAGAAAAGGACCCCGACTTCTTCAAGCTTCAACTGGAAGAACGGCACGCCACCGAGACCCACGGCTTCGCACCCGCACTCGAGGCGGAAATCTGCAAAGTTGAGGCGGCCGATCTTGTCATCTTTCAGTTCCCGCTGTGGTGGTTCGGCCTGCCCGCCATCCTCAAAGGCTGGGTCGATCGCGTCTTTGCGATGGGCCGCGCGTACGGCTCCGGACGCATTTACGAAAAAGGCGTATTCCGCGGCAAGCGCGCCATGCTCTCGCTCACCACCGGCGGATTTCAGTCCAGCTATGTGACCGGTGGCGAAGAGGGCGACATCCTCGGCATCCTCCGCCCCATTCACCGCGGCATTTTGCAGTTCACGGGCTTCAGCGTCCTCGCGCCCGCAATCCATTACGGCCCGGTTCGAGTCGAGGAGAGCCGGCGCCGCCTTTGGCTCGATGAGTGGGCGCAGCGTCTGCGCTCCATTGAGTCGGAGCAGCCGATCGAGGTCGGCCCTTACGCTTGAACATCGCATCCTGCGTAAGATTGCCGATAAACGAACCCACCCCCTTCACTTCTTCTCAGGAAATGCCGGCAGAATGAGGTGGTTTGTGAGCCGCGTCACAGCTGTTGACATCACATGCCAAAACTCAACCTTTCGGTGGAGGTACTACCCCTGTCTGAGCGGTACTCTGATGCTTCCGCTTCCCCAGAAACGGAGCGCACAGGGTGCGCGATACTTGGCACGAACGATTTGCCGATTCTCCCGATGTTCTGAAGAGCGTGCGGCGCGAGCAGACCATTGTCCCGGTGCTCGATCTTCAGATTGGTGGGGCGGAATTCATCACCATGGCAGGGCCCTGCTCGGTGGAAACCGAGTTTCAGTTGATGGCCACGGCCAACCACGTGCGGCGAGCCGGAGCGCGGATCCTTCGCGGCGGCGCCTTCAAGCCGCGCAGTTCCCCCTATGCATTTCAAGGGCACGGGCTGGAAGGACTCAAAATGCTGGCGCGTGCGCGCGAGGAAAGCGGCCTGGCGATCGTGACGGAAGTCATGGACGAGGACGATGTTCCGATGGTGGCCGAGTATGCGGACATTCTGCAGATCGGCACGCGCAACATGGAAAACTATTCGCTGCTTGAAGCGGTGGCGCGCAATCAGCGGCCGGTGCTGCTGAAGCGCGGAATGGCGGCGACGATTGCGGATTGGCTGCGATCCGCGCAGTTGATTCTGGATAACGGCAACCCTAACGTGATTCTCTGCGAACGCGGTATTCGCACCTTTGAAACTGCGACGCGGAACACGTTCGACGTGTCGGCAGTTGCGTTGCTCAAGCAGATTTCGCATTTGCCCGTGATTGCCGACCCGAGTCATGCGGCTGGGCATCGCGAATTGGTGCCGGCGCTGGCGCGCAGTGCGGTTGCTGCCGGGGCCGACGGACTGCTGGTCGAGGTACATCCGCATCCGGAAAAAGCATGGAGCGATGGTGAGCAGTCGCTCGATTTTGCCGGATTCGACGCTATGATGTACGGGCTTGAACCCTGGCTGGAGCTGCGCGGTCAGGAGTTGGAACGGCGTGAGGGGATTGGCACTGAACCCATGGAGGCTGTGGGATGAGGCTACCTTTCCGCCTTTTGGCGACGCTTCCATTGGCGGTGCTGCTGATTCCTGTATGCGGGTTTGGGCCTGATTCGGCACAGACCGCGGATGGCTTGGCGGATGCGGACATCATTGTCACAGCGGCTCCGTTGTATGCGACGCTGGCTGCGCTCAAGGGCGGAGAGCGGTTTCCCAAGGGCGCGCAGTTGCTGCTGATTCACGCTGGCAAGGCAACGCCGCTGGTAACGGGGTTTGCGGCGTCGGCAGACGCGAGCATTTCTTTCGATGGCGAGCGGGTGTTGTTTGCTGGCAAGCAGGCGGTGGGCGATCCGTGGCAAATTTGGGAACTGACGTTGAAGGATCGGTCGCTGCGCAAGTTGATAGCCGGCGATGGCGATGCGATTCGGCCTCTTTATCTTCCTGCGGGCCGCTTGGTTTACGCGCGTCAAACGGAACACGGATTTAGGTTGGAAGCAGCAGGGAAGGATGCCCCGGACCTGCTGGCTCCGATCGATGCGCAGGCCGGCGCGACGGCGCTGCCGCTGAGCTACTTACCGGGTAGCACGATTCCTACCGACGTGCTACAAGACGGACGCATCCTGTTTGAAGCTGGATTTCCGCTTGGATCCGGATCGACGCCGGAAATGTTTCTGGTTTACTCCGATGGCTCGGGGGTTGAGTCGTATCGCTGCGATCACGGCCGGGCGCGGTGGGGCGGAAAGCAACTGGCATCGGGTGATGTTGTCTTCACACATGGAGCATCTCTGGCGCGATTTACTTCGCCGCTGGCGCATGAGGCTGCGATTGC
>Ga0182016_10004333_pt1 | contig 15770 bp, 14 predicted proteins | sample 712S2MmetaG_FD_120491 | JGI IMG/M metagenome (GOLD analysis project Ga0182016, IMG submission 120491) | Permafrost microbial communities from Stordalen Mire, Sweden - 712S2M metaG | ecosystem: Environmental > Terrestrial > Soil > Wetlands > Permafrost | place: Sweden: Stordalen | collected...
GATTGCTGCAATGGCGTTTGTTGCAGGGATGCCCCTTATGAGAATTGGAGTTGTAGCTTTACTTGTCGTGGCGTTACTCGGGATCGCGGTCGCTATTGCTCCTTACAGGCTAGGCCGTATCGAAACCTATCTGCATCCGTCTTCTAATTGTCTAACGACAGGTTATCAGGCTTGCCAAGCGCTTATATCAGTAGGTTCTGGAGGCGCAATCGGTTTGGGCCTAGGCCGGAGCGTTCAGGCCTATGGCTATCTACCTGAAGCTGCAGATGATTCAATATTTGCTATCTATAGCGAGAAGTTTGGTTTTATTGGTGATATAGTTTTACTTGCTCTCTTTACGGCACTATTTGTCCGGATTAAACATATCACTGATCGGGCGCCAGATGACTTCACTAAGTTATTAAGCGTTGGGATTTTGGCGTGGTTTGGTTCCCAAACATTGATTAACGTTGGTGGTATGATTGGCCTATTACCTCTTAAGGGTATTACACTCCCATTTATTAGTTATGGTGGTACGAGTTTAGTGTTTGTAATATTTGCTATTGGGCTACTTTTTCAAATATCACGCTATACTACATACCAAGTATCGGCTAAAACAGAGGGAGAGGGGGTTCGTTATGACAATAATTCTAACGGGCGGCGGGTCGGGCGGGCATATAACGCCGCTACTGGCAGTAGCTCACGAACTTAAAGGCCTACAACCCGATGTTAAGCTGATTTATATTGGTCAGCGAGGCGATAGTCTATCTTATCTACCAGCTCAGCACCCCGATATAGACCAGGTGTTTAGCGTCAGGGCCGGCAAGTTTCGCCGATATAGCGGGCAAGGCCTAAAACAACTCGTTGACATACCGACAATCTACAAAAATATCCGAGACATTAGTCGAGTTTCAAGGGGTTATTTTGAAAGCCGTCGTCTGCTACGAAAAATTAGGCCAGATATTATTTTTATAAAAGGCGGTTTTGTCGGCGTACCAGTTGGTCTTGCGGCCGCAAAAATGCATATACCATTTATAACCCATGATTCAGATTCCGCTCCGGGGCTTGCCAACCGCATAATTAGTCGGTGGGCTAAGGTTCACGCTGTCGCTCTATCGAAGGAAAATTACCCTTATCCTCCCGATAAAACATTTAGTGTTGGTGTACCAATAAAGCACGATTTCGTACCCATTACACCACAACTACAGCAACAATACAGGGAAGAACTAGGCCTTAGTAAATTCAAACATATAATTTTTGTAACCGGAGGAGGTAATGGTGCAGCCCCTTTAAATGGGATTGTAGCAAGATGTTCGCCCCTTATCTTGAGTAACAATACCACGGTTGGCATCGTACATATAGCAGGCAAGGCGCTAATAGAAGAGACTGAAGACATGTATAAGAAAGTTCTAAGTTCTGAGCAGATAAACCAAGTTACTATTAAGGGGTTTGAAGATAAGTTATACCTCTATAGTGGAGCGGCAGATGTCGTTATCGGGCGGGGGAGTGCCACTAACCTAGCCGAATTTGCTATGCAAGGGAAAGCATGTGTTATCGTTCCAGCCCGTCAATTACCCTGGACGGTTCATAACACTTTAGTTTTGGCTAAAGATAATGCGGTAATTTCTTTAGATGAGGATGATCTTATTAAGACCCCCGATGCCCTAGCTCGTGCCTGTAATGATCTGCTGGCCAGTCCTGAAAAAAGGTCGGCGCTCGGCAACCAGTTATCAAATGCTTTAGTACACAAAAATGCTGCACGCGAACTAGCGATTCTTATAATCGATAATGCTGATAAAGAAAAATAAAAAATATGTTCAAGAAAAAAACACAAAACAATACAACCAAGCGTCAACGTGTTGAGAAATTATCGCCACGAAGTAAGAATTATTCATATTATGAGGCTCGATCTAATGGCGATAGTAAAGAGCGCGTTCGCACAGACGACCGAAGACAGATTGAACGTACTAATCTAACTAAGACCAGGCCCTGGTATCTCAAAGCCATAAATATATTAGTTTTATTGTTGGTCTTAGTTTTCATAGCATATGATCTAATTTTGAGCACGACTCCCAAGCTGATAATTACTGGTGATACAAATACTACAAAACTTTTTTCTGTTTCTCGGGCAAAGTATCAAGCGGCTGCCGATAAGTTATTTACTCGGTCCATATCTACTCGTACCAAAATAACAATTGATACTAGTAATATATCTCTTAAACTTCAAAAACAATTCCCAGAGTTATCTAGTGTTTCTGTCTCGCTACCTTTAATCGGTCATCAACCGACAATAACAGTAGTACCAGCCCAGCCAGCTCTAATAGTTACTTCCCAGGGTAAATTGGGCAGCTTTCTAGTTGCTACAGATGGTCGCGTGCTGGCAAGTAATACTTCTGTGTGGCCCAAGAATAGCTTGCCAAAAATTATTGACGAGACGGGAATTAATTACGAAGTTGGTCGCATTACAATGTCTCCATCAGATATAAGCTTTATCCAATTGGTCTCTGAACAGTTTACAGCTAAAAGTATTGCCATAACGTCTATGACATTACCCGCTCAATCCCGAGAACTAGACGTATATATCTCCGGAGAGCCCTACTTTATACAGTTTAATCTTGAAGATAACACCGATGCCCTACAACAGATAGGAACTTACTTCGCTACTCGACAATATTTGATCAATAATCAGATAAGCCCATCTCAATATATAGATGCCATGGTTGTAGGGCGGGTATATTATAAATAATACCTCTGTTTAACAGGGAGGGGCAGTAGGTGGGTGAGTGTAGGGCAATCGATAGTGTAAGTTACGCCCAGGAATCTTAATCATTTATTAGTGGGCAAGTGGCTCCAATGAAGATAGTGTAGACATGAAAACACTAGTCAATCCCCTCACTTGCCCTAGTTCGTATTTTGTTCAGGTATTTAATTTACAGGATACTTATAAAAAAACTATATATTTATACATAACTAACTAAATGTCAAATTTTTTGATATAAGTCAGAAAAGCAGGGCACTGACAAAAAACTATAGTGGGATATAAAATAATAGGAAATGCAAGTATTTCACGACATAACTGTGGATAAGTCAAATGAAGGTTTTTTAGCTAGCGTGCCGAATAAAGACGTAACACTAGAGGCTTATTAGGCTAAAACGGCTCCTAGGGCCTCATATGAGCCAGTAATAATGAGCGTAGTAGTTTGATAGTGCAGTTCAATTATAAATAATGCTACTACAGCTAAAATACTGAAAAGCTCCCCTACAGAAGTGGTAATCACTATCATCTATTCATCATATATAAGAGTCGCAAAATATACATTGTGCGACGTCATGTCTATATGTTTTGTTGGGTCTCTGCTCCGCGCCTCCTCACTACTTTTTCTAATAATGCCCCGACAATAATATTTATTTTTTTGTTTACCCTCGCCTAACTATGCCTAGCCCTATTTATTTACCTATAACAAATAACCCTCGTCCTATTAATGCCTGCATTGTGCTGTTCGTATTTTGTTTACAGACTATCTATTTATAAAACTAAAATTATTTAACAGGGGCGGTAATCTGTTATTACGCTGTTGTTTCAGAGAGAGTATAAGTCGCTTTAGCAACTCGTTTGAACTGAGGTTTACCTTGCAGGTTAAGTAGAATGGTCGTTTCCTTGACGAATCGGCTCTGTAGAACGCGTTTAACTATCTCATCACGGTGCAAAGGCTCTCCGGCTTCGCGTAGTACTTGAGCTATAATGTCGGATACAGTACCTTTCTTATAGCCCCATTCTTTAAGGGCGTAAATACCACGGCCAATTAAGACAAATCGTTTATCTTTTATTAGTTCATTATGAATAGCTTGTGTCGTTACATCTTTACGCTTAAACGAACTATCTTTAATAGCTGCAGCAATTTCGTTAAAGTGCATATGTGTGCCATTTTCCTTCAAGATAACATAAATCTTATCTCGGATGTTACGTGGGTTAACCATTGGCCATTTAATAAGACCCCATTGGCCATTTAATGTTGCTAGATCCTTCGAGATACTTGCAAGAGCCGCAGCCTGAACTGGGCTTTTAATCTTACCTTCTGTAGCAATCTTCTCAATAGTAGTAGGCTTACCAATAGTTTTGATAGCTGTAATAATACGAGTAATCTGATCTTTCATTGCCTTTTCATCGTGAGCCTCTAAGATCCCTACCGCGTTGTAATAAAAATCATTCTCATTAATAACTACTAACTTGGGGCATAACTCTGAGATAAATGCCACGCGAGACTGTTCTAATCGGCTATCATCGGTTGCGACTTTAGCTGTTAGGTCGCTAATACGAGCTGCCTTCCCCGTTGTCTCGAGAGATGCAATAAAAATATTTTGGGCTTCTGTGATGTGTGGTAGATTAGCAGCGTTAGCTTTAAGGCGGGTTACGATTACTTTTTCAAGTTGTCGGACTCGTTCACGGGTAATACCAAGTAACTCCCCTATTTGCTCTAGGGTTTCTTTTCGGTCAAATAATCCAAAACGACGAGCAACTATTTCTCGTTCGCGTTCTCTCTCAACTGTATCGAGGATATCAGATACAACCTGCTTCACACTGACATCGTTTGTTACTGGTTTGTTCGCCATAACTCTCAGTTCTACCTACATTATTGATAATATTGGTATTAATTATAAAACTAAATGATTTAAATGTCAACACCCCCACGTGTCTTAATAATATTGTAGCACGTAATGGACGGTTATGCATAGACTATGGTCTAGCGATATGAGCATAAAATAAGCTAGACAAGATAGCAATTTGTGGATAGATGTAGTGCTTTTGTCTACTATTTTATTGTTTCCGACGACGGAATTTTTTTCTAGCTGGCGCTTTAGCTAATAATTCTTGGCAATCTTTTTCGGTAAGTGAGGTTGGGTCGGTGTCTTTAGGTATTTTTGCGTTCTTCTTGCCGTCGGTGATATACGGTCCATATTGGCCCTTTACGACTTTAATACCGCTCTTAAAGATAGCTATATACTTATCTATATCTGCTTTTTCTTTAGCTCCGTATAACTCAATTGCCTCCTCGAGAGTGATGGTATGAGGGTCGAGCGGTTTAATAGACACGAATTTATCTGCAACTTTTATATAGGGCCCGAAACGACCTATATTAGCAACTATCTCTTTACCGTCAGTGGTCATACCGACGACTCGCGGTAGTTCAAACATCGGTAACGCTTCAGCTAACTCAATTGTCTCTAGTCTTGACCCATCTGGTAGTGGAGCAAATTGGATCTTCTCTTTGTCGTCCTCGCTGTCACCGAGTTGTAGCATGGGTCCATATCTACCAAATCTGGCAAAAACAGTTTTACCCGACTTAGGGTCTGTTCCAAGCTCGCGAATTTGGCTAACCTCTTGTCGGCTGACTGATTCTGATTTATCAACAAGTGGGTGGAATGTTTTATAAAAATCTTTGATTACTTTAGCCCACTCTTCTTCTCCACTAGCTATTTCATCGAAGTCTTGTTCGATACTCGCGGTGAAATGATAATCAATAATACTTGGGAAATACTTTACAAGAAAATCAGTAGTTACCTCTGCGATTGAGGTTGGGACAAGTTTCGCTCGATCAGCGCCATAATTTTCAGATTTCTCTTCTTCTTTGATCTCACCTTTTTGTAGCTGAATAACTTGCACAGCTCTACTCTCTCCTTCTAGATCAGTTTTCTCAATATATCCTCTGTTTTGTATAACTGATATTGTGGGGGCATAAGTACTTGGCCGACCTATTCCTAGTTCCTCAAGTTTCCGAACCAAACCTGCTTCATTGTAGCGGGCTGGTGGTTTGGAAAAGGTTTCGTTGGCCTCCATTGACAGCAATTTGAGTTTATCTCCCTTTTCTACAGCCGGGAGTATTACATTCTCTTTGACTCCACCATAGACCTTCATGAATCCATCAAACTTGAGTACCTCACCCTTCGCTAATAGTGATTCTGGGCGTTTATCGATGCCTATAGTAACTTCGGTACGCTCGATACTGGCCTCAGTCATTTGGCCGGCTAATGTTCGTTGCCAAATCAGTTGATATATTTTAGAGTCCTGGCTTCCCTCACCTGCGTCCAGTCGTTTAAAGTCCGTAGGCCTAATTGCTTCATGAGCTTCTTGGGCAGATTGATTTTTTGTTTTGAATTGGCGCATTTTATGATACTGATTGCCAAAGTTAGCCTTAATGTAATCCTCTGCGGCTTTAATTGCCTGTGTTGATATTATTGTGCTATCGGTACGCATGTAAGTAATATGGCCTGCCTCATATAATCTCTGGGCGATTTGCATAGTTTGCCTAACACTATAACCCAATCTACGTGCTGCTTCTTGCTGCAATGTACTTGTAGTAAATGGAGCACCAGGGCTTCTCGTTGCTGGCTTCTTATTAATATCAGTTATCGTGAAGACGCTATCTTTGGCGGCTTCAATAAACTCTCTTGCTAGAGGCTTATCCTTTAACTTATTAGAAAGCTCAGCGGGTAATTCGGCTCCATTAACATCGAATACAGCAGTTATCTTATATGAAGACTGTGTTTCAAAGGCTCGAATTTCTCTCTCTCGTTCAACACATAACCTGACGGCAACAGACTGAACTCTTCCGGCGCTAAGCCCGGTTCTAACTTTTTTCCATAAAACTGGCGACAGCTCATAACCAACTAGTCTATCTAGAATCCGACGAGCCTGCTGGGCATCTACCATCTTCATATCAAGTACTCTAGGGTGCTTTATCGCATTTTCGATTGCCGACTGGGTTATTTCATGGAAGACTATCCTCTTGGTGTCCTCGGGCTTTAGCCCAAGAGCAATACAAAGGTGCCAGGCTATTGCCTCACCCTCTCGGTCTTCATCACTCGCCAGCCAAACGGTTGATGTTTTTGAAGCCTTCTTTAATTCGTTAACAATTTTTTTCTTGTCGGGACTTATCTCATACATAGGTGCAAAATCATGTTCGATATCAATATTAAGACCCTTTTTTGGTAAGTCACGGATATGACCAAAACTACTCATAACAGAGTAATCCTTACCAAGATACTTCTCGATTGTTTTGGCTTTTGCGGGGCTCTCAACAATCACTAAATTTTTCGCCATGTGTTTTATCTTAAGCGTGTTATACCTAATATTGCAAGTTATATATTCCGATTACTACAGTTAAAATTCAACTATAGAAAAAATAAACACAAGCATTTAATACAACTTAATTGAATATTATACAAAAAACTGTTGACAAATATAATATTTTTGCTAAAATAGCAACTTGTAAGCGTTAATACTAACGTTTACGTACCTTATACCCCCATTCTAACAATTCCATCCTTGTGGTGGAGTTAATATGTTAGATTGTTTTAGAGCGTGCAATCAAAGTTGTTACCCTCCACTATGATAGCTGCTAGCTTGTCTAGCAGCGCTCTAAGGCAAACTAATCCCTTTAACTACCTCTAGCATGATCATTTTGATACATAGTTAGATCCCCTTTCAAAGTGAGCCTAAATGGTGGTTGCTTGCAACCGACACGAGTCTTTACTAAGTTTGGACGTCGATGTTTCGCTGGGGTGGGTTGAAGGGTGTAATGAGCCTCCGGCGGTGCCCACCCCCTCCGGAGGCTCTTTTTTTGGACAATTTAAATTATAAAATTTCTAGTTTCGCCAAGTAGACTATGATCGCCAAAAATGTATTCATTGATCATTGAAGACGTCTCTAAATAGAGAGCATTTATGTGTTTTAATTCTTTTGGAGTAAATTTTTGTAATACAAAATCTGCACTATCAATTTGCTCGGGTGTCTTTGGGCCAATGCCGATTCTTAGCCGACTGAAATCCTCACCGATAGCATTAATTACTGATTTAATACCATTGTGCCCGGCCGAAGATCCACCTTGTTTGGAGCGAATCTTACCAAATTCGATATCGAGTTCGTCATGGACTACTAAGATGTTAGTTGCTGGAATCTTGTAAAATTGCACAAGTCCCATAACAGCGTCACCACTAAGATTCATGAGAGTCGTTGGTTTCATTAATATAACGCGGCTATCCCCCATAGTTTTAATGGAGACAGCAGCTTTTATATCTTTTTTTGATACCCAACCGGGGAATTCATTGTCACTGGCAAAATTATCAACACTGCTAAAGCCAATATTGTGTCTAGTCTGGTCGTATTTTTCACCGACATTGCCTAGACCTATTACGGCAATAGTATTATTTAAACCGACTGTATAAAGCGACGATACATTACTTTGCTGGGGTCGTCTTGCAAAAAGAGCCATGTTGCCTACTCTCCTTTGACCAATTTTATCGGTCGAACACCGTGTTTATGAGCAACATGCTTTTCGATAAACCAAAGTTGTAGGGCGCTACCTTCAAAGTTATAAATTGAGCGAAGCTCACGTTCCATGTAACGCCTGTAACTCCAGTGTATGAATTTGGTTTGACTACCAAATATCTTGAAAGCCGGTATCGGATTATCATTTTCCTGCACAATATAATTCAGCTTAGGCATACGGTTCTTCAAACCGGCCGGAGGATGTTTGTCTACCACTATTCTTAGCCAACGATTTAGCTCGGTGGTTTTAATACGAGTTTTACGATGCTCTTCAATCTCTAAGAGTAGTTTAAAGATATCAGATACATTCTGTCCGGTTATAGCACTGGTAAAAATAAGCGGTGCCCACGGAACAAAGTCATAGGTATTTGCTATCTGCGGGGCTAAAGAATCTCTAGTAAAAGCGTCTTTACCCTTAACAGCATCCCATTTACTTACAACTAACACCAAGCCTTTGCCTGCGTCCTTAACGATGCCAGCGATCTTTTGGTCAAGGGTAACATTTAATTCATTGACATCCATCAACAATAAACAAATATCAGCCTGTTCTATTGCGCTTAGGGTTCTGATAACACTGAAATACTCTGCTCCACGATCTATTTTACTTTGTCTTCGAATCCCAGCGGTGTCCATAAGTTCGATGTTACGTCCTTCGAAACGTACAGATGCTCGATTGATATCGCGAGTTGTACCGGCTCTATCAGCTACAATAGCCTGTTGCTTCTTAGCGAGCGCATTAAAAAGCTGTGATTTACCAACGTTTGGTCGGCCGATGATCGCAACTCGTAATATGTCGCTGCTTTCCTTAAGTGAAACTTTCGGAATAACTTTTATTAGATTGTCTAATAGTTCATAAATTCCTCGGTTCTGGGTTGAACTCGTTTCGATAATGTCTTTTATGCCTAAGCGCTGGAATAGTGAGAGATTGATACCCTTTGCCCTATCAACTTTATTGATCACTAAGACAACGGGCTTTTTAGATCGTAAAGCCATTTTTGCAACTCGTCTATCTTCTTCCGTGATAGCGACATCGGCTTCTACGACAACCCAAATTACATCAGCACTATCAGAGGCCTGTTCTATCTGTTCTTGAATTGTGAATTCAAAGTCATCTTCAGGATTCTTCATTCCAGCAGTGTCCACTAACCAGAAGTTTTGATTATTATACTCAGCCTTCAGCATGACGCTGTCTCTAGTCGTTCCGGCTTCTCGTGCGACTATTGCTTCACGGCTTCTTAAGATAGCGTTAAACAAGCTAGACTTTCCAACATTAGCTCTGCCTACAATTGCAACAATAGGTAACTTCTTCATTAACTATATTCTAACAGGGTACGGGCATATTGACAAATTATATAAATAATGTCTATCTAGTCAACTATTTTAAAACTACCAACTGCTAAGTCGTTCAAAAAATAATCACCAAATGAAAGACGTTTGAGGGCTAAGGTGTCGTAGCCTAATTTTGCAAACGTTCTTCGAATCTGTCGGTTACGTCCCTCGTGCATGGTAATCTCCCACGATGTGTCGTCGTTTAGTTTTTTAAGCTTAAAAGCACTGTCGCCATCTTCTAAGGTTACTCCGTGCTCAATCTTTCTATGATCGTCGCCTTTTAAGGGGTGATTAAGAGTAACGGTGTAGATTTTTTGTTTGGCAAAACCTGGGTGAGTCAGGCGATTAGCCAATTGGCCGTCGTCGGTAAGTAGTAATAAACCCGACGAATCCTTGTCTAAACGTCCAACAGATTTAAGGCGATAAAATTCTACTGGTATTAAATCGTAGATAGTTCTGCTCCCCTGACCTTCACGGGAGCAGACATAACCAACAGGCTTATTCATAATAAGAGTTGTTGTTTGATGCGGTAGCGTTAGTTCTTCGCCGTCGAATTTAATAACATGGGAATCTTCTACCAACTGCCCCACTGTTGCAACCCGATCATTGATATAGACCCGGCCAGCGATAATAGCACGATCCGCTGCTCGGCGGCTTATACCACTCGCAGTAGCAATGTATTGATTAATCCGCATCTAACTATTATAAAGCAATCTGGTTGGGGTCAATCTCTGGCTCTGTTTTCTTGACCGGATCTTCTGTGGCGGTCGCGTTCTCTTCTGGCTCAGGAGTAATATCATCGAACCTTTTGGCGCTCTCGATTGTTTTTTTATCTTCGGCATTAACTAATTCTTGAATATCTGTTTGCGGTGGGCTAACTGCAGGTTCAATAACTTTATTCATAGAATGGCCGCTATCTGAAGTAGGCTTTGGTTCTTCTGTGGATTCCGGTACGGGGTTATCGTTGGATTCATCTGTTTGGTCGTTATTGTCTACGAAACTCTGTATTTGGGATTGCATGGTGGATTCTTCAGCTTTTGTTGTTTGATCGTCGGGTAAGTCAGTTGGATCCGGTGTGACAGGGTCTGGTATGACGGTAGAAGACGTAGGCGTTGGGGGCTCAGTAGTTAACTCCTCCGAGGTAGCTTTATCGGCTTCGTCTTTTTTCGGTAACTCTTCTTCTGGCTCAGCCTTCTCGGTTGTTTTAACGGGGCTCTCTACTGGTTCGGGGGTAGTATCTTGAGGTTTATCGCCAAGAACCTCATGAACAGTTTTAACAACATCTTCGAGAGTGACCTGGGACTTAACTAAATAACGATTTGCACCGAGCTTTTCGGCTCTTTCTTTATCTTCGGCTTGGCTCAGGGCAGTCATCATAATCACTTTAGTATCTTGAATACCGGCAGTTCCCCTTAGGATGTCTAACATGTCAAAGCCACTAATCCTTGGCATCATAACGTCGCAGATTATTAAATCGGGGCGTTCGTTGACAGCTAGAGCTAAAGCTTCTTCGCCATCCGCGGCCGATATTATATCAAAGCCTTCTGCTTGGAGCCTGGCCTGGTAAATCTCGCTAAGATTCGTGTCGTCTTCGACTAGCATTATTTTTGTTGCCATTGTCACATATCCTCTATAGTAATTATGCTTACGCAATTATTGTATCATGAAGCTATTGCAGTTGTGTTAGTGATTACTAACTGGCTCACGGGCTTGTAGTTCTCTTGCTTGAGCAGTATCAAGTCGAGGTAGATTAATATAGAACGTACTGCCCTTGCTTAGTTTGCTTTCAACCCTTATATTACCGTGGTATAGATCGATAATTTTCGCGCAAATGAATAAGCCCAACCCAGTACCACCTATAGATCGGGTGTCGGCACTGTCGACTCGGTAAAATTTTTGAAATAAATGTTGAATATCGTCAGCAGGTATACCCTGACCGCTGTCAGAAACATATAACTGAACAGTATTGTCGTTACCCGTTAGACCTATAACTATTCCACCGTGCTCGGTGTACTTAATAGCATTGTCAAAGAGGTTAGTAATTACTTCCTGTAGCCTGTCCGGATCGATAAGAACATAGTAAAGTGGCCGTATAGTATGATTACTACCGAGCGTTTCTGTTGCGTCAGCTATGTCACTTCTATCACCGCTCTTAAATTCAAGAGATAGTTGTTTCTGTTGGGCAACAATCCTTAAGTTCTCAGAAAGTCGTTCTAGAAAACCCCCAACTTCCACGACTACTGGGTGACTAGTCAGTCGACCATCTTCAGCCTTGGCGCTCGTCAGTAAGTCCTGAAAGAGCTGTCCTAAGTGTTGAGTTGATTCATGGGCCTTTTCTAGGTAATCACGTGCTTTTGTGTCAATCGTGCTCAACTGTGGGTTAAGCGCCAAGGCTAAGTAGCCCTCAATTGCTGCAACTGGGCTTCTCATTTCATGGCTAGCTGTACTTATGAACTCTGATCGCTGTCTTTCTACTTGTTTAGCTTTAGTGATGTCTCGTAAGACTGCAACCGCCCCCTCGGTTTCATTATTAGGAGGAATGAGCAATGGCGATATTACTAATGACACGATTGTTTGCTTGTTAGCATGACCAATGACAATAACGGTTCGCGTAACAATCTCTTTCTTATTATTTGCTATCGAGAGCAGGTCATCTTTAACGTTCAGGTGACTACCATCTTCATTAGAAACCTTTAGGACTAAATGAGCATCTATGCCTATAGCATCTGCAGTGTCCCATTCTGTTAATGCAGAAGCTGCAGAGTTGATGAGGGTTATCTTTCCTGTTTTATCGAAGACTATAACCCCATCACTAATTGACTGGATAATTACTTCAGATTTTTCCTCGCTAGTTTCAAGTTGTATTGAAAGTCGGCTCCCGGCCTTAGACGAATAGTGAACGGATAACCTCCCCCAGACCCACCAGGATATAAATGTTACGACGATCGTGCCGACTACTAAGATGAACTTTTCTGAATCAGCCCCATAAATCTCAAAATTACTAATTACTAATACGTAAGCCACGGTCGCAAAAGAAGTTGCTAATAATGCTTGGGTGCCATACAACCCGCTGAAACCTATAGTAAATAATAGACCGTAGATATAAACCAAACTTTCTCTGGCGCCGGAATTCTGGATACCGTACAAGAGTATTAGCCAAAAGAACAAGCTAGGGAGCAGAACTGTAAATGCTCTGTTATTGGCCTTTAACTTTTTATAAACGGCAACACAAAAAAACAAACACACAGCTACCAGTATTATTGCGCTTGGGTTTAGGGCATAGTCAGCCTTAAACTGATGTAGGGGTGTTATATAGTATGCTGCTACCGCGGCAATCCCCACGAAAAAGCTAAGGCATACGATCCACCAGTAATAAATTCGATACCAGATTGTAGAAACATCTTGCATTAGAATTCCTTAGTACTCCTGTTAGTATACTTTAAAGCTTATGTTTAATGCTAGCCACATGTTTCTAGACTCTACCTCTATAATGTGTTAGTATTGCCACGTCTAATAGAAGCTAAATGGCCCCGTCGTCTAGTGGTTCAGGACATCAGGTTCTCATCCTGAAGATCGCGGGTTCGAATCCCGCCGGGGTCACCAAGCATAAGCACTATGAACTCTTAGCTAAGAATGCTTTGCTATACTTATCATATTGTGATTAAGGCGGTTGTAATAGATTTAGATGATACCTTATGCCTAACTGAAGAGGCGTGTTTTGATATGGAGAACGAAGTTCTCGTAAAGATGGGGCTGAAACCAATGTCTAGGGACATACATATTTCAACCTGGGGTAAACCTCTTTTTGAAGCTATTCTACTAAGGTCTCCAGGCCTAGACTTAGATAAGTTTAAAAAAGTATATGCACCTACAATTAAGCAATACACATCAAGCGGTGAACTTGATGATATCCCACAAAAAAATCTTGACGCACTCGATGAATTAATAGAGATAGGTAAAACAATTTGCATCCTTACTTCAAGGACTCATGGAGAATTGATACACCTACTTGAGCCTGACCATGCATTATCAAAGAGAGTAAAAACCTTTTACTACAGAGATAATATGCAATACCACAAACCAGACCCAAGGGCTTTCAATGAGTTTTTCAAACACTACAACCTAAAACCATCCGAAAGTGTCTATATCGGTGATTCGATTAGTGACGCAGTCGCTGCAAAAAAAGCTGGGTTACATTTCATCGCAAGTCTAGAAAGTGGGTTAAGAACCAAAAAAGACTTTAGCCATTTACCCGTAGATAGATTTGTAGATAAGTTTTATGAAATTGTATTGGCAATAAAATCGTTGGAAGGAACGACTGATTAATATGGTAGATATCGCAGACGACAAGAAAGACCTACGTAGAGGGATTGACCATATAGGGGTGTCTGCTAGCTTCATAATTCACGACGGTAATGGCCGCATACTATTGCAGAAACGCGGAGCTAATGCTCGTGACGAGAACGGTAACTGGGATGTCGGTGGTGGTGCTATAGAATTCGGTGAGTCAATTAATGAAGCTGTTACTCGGGAAATTAAAGAAGAACTTTGCGTAGAACCATTAGATGTAAGATTCTTGACTGTTTATGATGCTTTTAGAACGCATAACGGGAAAAAAACTCACTGGATTGCGATTATGCACGCTGTTAAAGTTGACCCTAAAGAAGTGAAGATTGGTGAACCCGAGAAAATCGAAGAAATAGATTGGTTTACAAGTGATAGCCTACCCTCTCCGCTACACTCTCAGTTCTGGAAGTCTTATCAAATAGCGTTAGATAAAGGAATAGTTAGATAGTTAGGTTCCACTCTACGCTGGAATACTATTTAACGGATATACGCCTCTCAACAGGTCATACCAGTCACTAATCTCTTCAAGGATATGGTTCCAATTCGATGTTATGTGGTTCACCAAGCATAAGCATTATGACAGTAAATCAATACTAAGTTTTTCTACAACCCTGCTCGCACCAGCCAACTCCTCAGCAGTATGCGTATTGGTCACTCCAATGACATCCATACCAGCACTTCTTGCGGCAGTTATACCGCTTGGGGTATCTTCTATTACAAGACATCTAGCAGGTTCTACTCCGAGCTCGGCAGCAGCTTTCAGGTAACTCTCTGGGTCGGGTTTACCCCATAACACATCATCTCCAGTTATCGTTGCAGATAATAACGGGGTGAATCCTAATCCAGATATCAAAGAATCAGCTTCATTCCGATTTGAGCTAGTAACTATAGCGAGCTTCAAACCCCTAAACGATGTCTCTTCGGCAAACTCTTTTGTACCGTCGTATCCTTCAACTCCTGATTTTATTCGCTCGAAATAATCCAAAGTTTTTTCTTCGCTTAACTTACTTACATCGGCTTCTTTGTTTTGAGATGCTAGATAATTCTCAAAGCCTTCTTTGTCCGTTCTTCCAGCAAAGTACTTTTTATAATCATCGGGCGATAATTCGTAACCAATGTGGCTTAGTACCTGACGAAAGGCATCCTCTTGTAGCATTTCGTCATCCACTAGTACACCGTTCATATCAAATAGAACAGCCTCATATTTCATGGAATAATCATATCACTAGTTATACGAGTTGATTCTAGTAAGGTTCCATTCCCTGCAGTAATGTCCTGTAGGGAATACACACCCCTCAATAGGTCGTACCATTCATTAATCTCTCCAAGGACATAATTCCAATTCGAAGTGAGATGGTTCACCAAAATTATTAACAGATTAGAAAATCTATTTTTTTGAAGCTGATTTGATGTTCGTATGTTTTTCACCTCTGTTATTTGGTGTTTGAATCCCGTAGGGCTATTAGTTTAAAACCTCCGAAATAATATTAGCGAGTTCATGTATTACTACTTCCTTTCTTTTTTCAGAGCTGGACGAAGCAAAAGAAAACCAAAACTATGACCCTGAAGAGGTTCTATCAGCTTTACGTGAAAATATGTACATTTATATTATTTTTCACGCTAAGTGTGTTATAATGCATATATGATTAATCGAATTACTAGAGAGCGGATAGCTACGCTATCCGAACAATATAAGAAGCTTGTTAAAAGCAAACCTGAAGCTGTTCAGGAAATTGCGATTGCTGAAATACCTGAGATGGTCTATAACAGCAATGCTATAGAAAATTCA
>Ga0182016_10004335_pt1 | contig 15765 bp, 18 predicted proteins | sample 712S2MmetaG_FD_120491 | JGI IMG/M metagenome (GOLD analysis project Ga0182016, IMG submission 120491) | Permafrost microbial communities from Stordalen Mire, Sweden - 712S2M metaG | ecosystem: Environmental > Terrestrial > Soil > Wetlands > Permafrost | place: Sweden: Stordalen | collected...
AAAAGAGTTTTACAGTATAAGGCTCCTCAAGCTAGAATCAAAAACACTAATTTGCTTATTATTGATGAAGTATCAATGTTATCTGGCTTACTCTTAGATATCATCGATTATGTAACAAGAATGGTAAGACAAAATGATGCTCCTTTTGGAGGATTACAAGTTTTGTTATGTGGAGACTTCTATCAATTGAGCCCCGTTAAGGCACCGACTTATGCTTTTGAGAGTGAAAGCTTTGATAAACTCATCCATGAAGTTCACGATTTAACATTCATTTTTAGACAAGATAACTTAGAGTTTTGTCGAGCCTTGAATGAAATCAGAATAGGAGAAGTTAGTGAAAGGAGTAAAAAATTATTTGCACAATGTATAGGAAGAACATTCGAAGGTGATATTAAACCTACTACATTATATCCTGTTCGAGAAGATGTGAATTTTATGAACCAGGATGAACTATGGAAATTAGCAACTGAACAGAATATGATTAGAGAAATAGATGCGTTAGACGAAGTTGTTGAAAAACCAGCTCCGAGAAAGCCTCATACTCAGAAATTTCTTGAAGAATCTAAGGCGAGACTTAACAAGGATTGTGTTGCACCAGAAAAGCTTCAACTCTGTATCGGGGCTCAAGTTATGTTAATACACAATTTAGATGTTGAGGCTGGTTTGGCTAATGGAACGAGAGGCATTATTTTGGGATTCGATGGGAATGGGGCACCCATTTGCAAGTTTAGAAACAATCAAATTTTATACATGGCCACTCATACTTGGTGGATGAGAATTAATGAAACTACTAGAATTCGAAGAACACAGTATCCATTAATTTTGTCGTGGGCCTTAACTGTTCATAAGGCCCAGGGTTCCAGTTTAGATTGTGTTCAAATGGATCTCGGAGACAGAGTTTTTGCAAATGGTCAGATTTATACTTCGATTTCTCGTTGCAGAAGTCTTGAGGGTTTAAGCATTATCAGAGTTGATTGGGAATTAGCAAACGCTGACAAGAAAGTTAAAGCCTTTTATGCCAAACACGTCAAGAAATAACTCATCAGTGAATTTAACATTATTATAAGTAATGTTAAATATTTTTATGAGTAATATTAAATATTTTATAAGCGATTGTCGACTAAGACCAAACTTAACATCTCTTCTCTTTCAGTTTTGTCCATACCACTGTCCAAATTTATTATTTCTAAATCTTCTTCATAATCTTCCTGGTCATCATCTTCGTAGACAAACTGTAGATAAAAGCTATCTAATCGGTTGCTTAAAAGAGCAAGTGATATTTTCTCTCTGGCATCTCTGACGGTCCGACAACCTATTATAGCGTTTTCTGCCGCTAGTTTATGTTCGTGAGATGGACAATCTTCATGAACATCTAGCAATTGTCCTTCTATAATTTGAAAACGGTTTGGATAATTAACATCACGTCCTCCATGTTTGACAGCAAAATAAATCCAAAACTGATGGTCATATTGCAGGGCTATCCAAAGTAACATGTCCATTTTCTGTAGAAACCTATTTCTGAACTTGGATCTTTGATTCTTTTTATTAAGACCAGTTGTAATATACTCAATCAAAACAACCGACGTAATTAGTATAGAATCCTTGTATCGATAATCATTTTCTCCAATTCCTAAATACTGGTGTAATCTATTAAAGATTCTTTGTTCCTTTCCGACATCTTTTAATAGGTTTTTCGACTTGGGAATCCTCTTCATCTATTTTATTTTAGTCTCTTTTATTATTTTATTTATTATTTTTAAAAAAGAATCATATAACTATTAAATAGAAAAATAATTTTCTAATTTTCTTAAATTAGAAAGAAAAGAAGTCTTTACGACTAACATCTTTTTATTTCTCCCAACTCACTATATCGATTAACAAAAAAGATGAATAACGAGAGTCAAAAGAAACAGTGTTATGTCAAGATTATTTTAGAAAAATTTAGAGAGCTTGGACCCGAGAAATTCGTGTCTCTGTTCTGTGAAGGATTGTCTGAGAGAAAAACTATCTATAATATGGATTATCTCATTAATTATCCAGAATGGATAAAGGTTCCAGGAATCGCCGAAAAGAATTTAGACATTAAAGAAATTACCGAAAATCTCTATAGAATGTGCTGGAAAGAATGTACTAGTAAGATCGGTGCTAGAACCACCGATAAGGATATTGTAGAAATGCAAGCCGAGTTTCTGAAGAAATATGGAACGAGTATTCCAGACGTTGTTTGGGCTTATGTTTTGGCCGATCGATTGTATCCAGAGTCCCTTCTGCTTGACACTCCTGATATGGAGCTTAAGCCGAACTTTGCAATTGTCAACAGAATCTTGAGTCCTCCAGCAATGCAAATGGAAAGAAAGATATTGGGAAGAGAGCAAATCGAGAAGAAGTTAATGGGTCTTTCTCAACCTGGAAATAAGCAAGTGTTCATTGATTCTTTCTGTAAAGCTATAGAAGCTCAACCAGGATCAATTACTCGAGATTTTGAGCAGCTTCTTAACCCCTGTGATTGGGAGAATCTCCAAGACGATGTTCACAAAGAAGAAAACGAGGATGATATGTATGCCAAAGGAGAATGGCTACAGGGCCAATACAATGAAGAGTTGGCCAAGTTTCAGCTTGAATTCTTGAAGAAACATGGTGCTGAGATTCCCTACTTCGTTTTACCCAAAACTCTAGCATACGAGGCTATGAAGGAAGAAACAGAGGGTGGTGGAAATACTACTCAGATTCTCAAGACCATGGGCATCGACTATTGACCTATGTAATTTAAAAAAGAAAATATTTTTAAACAAATTAATTTGTTTAAAAAACCAACACAAAAGCAAAAACCAACAAAGATGTTCACGATCTTTGACGCAGAAAGCCAAACCAGAACGCTGATCTCAGAAAAGAATGTAGATTATTTAGCGTGTGATTTGGAACAATGTATTCTCCGTTATAGAAATATTTGCTCTCCTGAAGTTCTTAAAGAATATGAAAGGTTGATCAAAGAGGAAAAATATCACAGAATAAGCGCTAATCTAGTACATCCGAGACAAAGGTCCTATATGCCACATCTAGATAGAAATGCAGAAGAAGCTTCCGAAGTACTCAAAAAACATATTAAAGTGCATGGCTGCAATGGCACATTACTCACCAAGACATTTCCCAAAGGAGATCCTAACTACGATACATTCTCCAACAGTTTGAACCATAAGTAATTTTTAATTTCTCAATTCAATATATATGTTAAAATTAACATATATTATAATAGTTAACGCTGTTAAAAGGTCATTTGGATTTCTACTGACACGATTTCGACGCGAGGGATTACAAGTTTTCCTTCATAGGTGATGGCGATAGCCTTTTTCCCGTTCAGAAAAGGTTTATCATTCTCAAACAGTTCACTTTTTAGGGTTTTAATAAGGTTTTCTCCGTAAGCATCCCAATTAGTCTTTTCTAAGTCGGGTTTAATATTTGATACGTCTGCAACTCCATATTGTCCATCAACAAATACTACAAATCTTCCATCTGTTTTGGAACTCTTTATCTTATTTGTGCAGGCTATGTGATAAATTTTAGAATCTGAAGGCACAAAAGGTAACATAACCATATAACCTGTACCTTCTAAGAGTTTAGACAACTCTACGATAAGTTTGTGACCAGTATGGCAATTATAAACCGGATGAAGGTTCAACTGGAAGCTCATGTCCGGAACTTAAATCTTTCTTAGCGATTTTTGTTTCTAAAATTTAAAAATAGTTTTATCATTTTTATCTGAGGGTTATTCAAAAAACGATAAGGAAAATCAAAGAAACTATTTATACTAAAATTCTATACTAAAACTTTATGATAATAACATTAAAAATAATTTATTTCAAAATCAAGAGATTCGTAAGGTACTATTAAATGATTTAAGCCTAGAAAAAGCTAAAGATAAAGCGCGAACAGAGAACAATTATATCCTTCTAAACATTTTAGCAAAACTCGATTAATTAAAAACATTTGGAATATTTATATTCCAAAACTCGTAAAGTTTTAATCCTTATTTTAGGTTTTCAAGTAGAGCTATATACTCTTTCAGAATTTGAACTATGACATCACCGTGACAGTGATCATCAGGTTTCTCTTTACAGAAACATCCTAAAGTTAAACTTCTTCCTTGACTAACAATAAAATACATCAATTTACCATAGAAATCTTGATTTTCTACTATTTTCTTTCTGATGTAGGTATCATAATTTTTAAGACAATCTCTAATATCGGTATAATCTTTTGCTTTGAAAGGATTGGCCCAAGGGCTTTCCTCTAAAGAATATCCATAAGAATGAAATGACCTACCAATATACAGATCGCAACCTTGAACAATCGTCCCATCCTTCTTTCTTCTGATTCTGACCACCGTCGGCAAATTATAAATAGGCTTAACTGGTTGTTGGATTGGTTGAAAGATCTGTTGTTGAATGAGAACTTGCATTGGCTGAATGGTTGGTATTCGATGTTCTAATTTGATTGGTTGATCGCTAATATGAAAGAAAATTGGGACGTGATCGCTTCCATTGTAGTCGGTCAAAATCTTAAAATGGCAATGATTTAAATTCAACTCTTTGTTGACGATCGTGTGATCGATTCGCCAACCTCCATACTTCTTTCCCTGCTTAGTTCTTCCACTAAAGAAACTATACTCTCTCGAATTTGGATTTTGTTTTCGAAAGACGTCCACCCATCCGTGAGCTTCAACAACTTTAAACACTTCTCTCTCCTCTGGAGTAAAGCCAGCACAACCCTCTAACCTACTTGGATCATAAACATCGAGAGCAGTCGGAGCAATATTCCAATCACCCATTGCAATAACATGTTTTCCTTTTGCTCTCAATTGATCCATATAACCAAGCAATTTCATTATCCATTCTATTTTGTATTCTAAACGGGCATTTCCGTTCATACCGGCATTGACACCGTATAGTCCGACAATAAAATATTGTTCTAGTTCTAGTGTAATGAGTCTTCCCTCTTCTTCTTTTTGTCCATCACCAAAACCATAATCGACACTTATAATAGGAATGTTTTGCTTAACTGAAACTGCTACACCGTGTAATCCAGCTCTATTAGAATGATTCCAGAACCAACGATAATTGTTAATACCACCGCTACTTAAGAAACTAGTCACGGTCTTCTCAATTTCTGCATGCTTTCCCAAATTGCCTTTTATCTCATTCCAGATCACAATGTCTGGATCATATTCTCTGTGAAGCCTCAACACCTCCGACGATGCCTTCTCGAATAGAGCCCTGATTCCATTAGGGTTCCATCCCAGTACCCGAACCGAGATGCCCCTATTGGCGTCCATTATGGCTCTTTTCTTTTCAAAATTAAAAATTTTGAAATTCATTTTTTTAATTTTATTATAACTCTCCAACAATTAATAAATCAATTGTTTTCAGAACGAGATCCCTATCATTAGTTCGTAGAAAAGGTTTATCATACTCCTTAACATTCGATGAGAATAGTTGATATTCTTTTTCTTTAATATTATAAGTAACATAGAAGACAACCTTCAGTGGATGGGCATTTTCACAGGCATAAACTTTTCTGTACCTTGTTACCATACAATTTTGGCATTTTGATACCTGTTCTAATACATCGACTCCGTATCGCGACATATCACTATTAAAGTTAGCTTCTTTCAACAGGTAAAAAATCTCAACTAAAAGGGCTTGATGATTTCCTAATAAGAGATTGTCGACTAAAACCTTTTCACAAATATCTTTTACCACTTGCTGGTGCCATTGAATATTACCAACTGGCGGTATAATACCTTTTGAATTTAAAGCCATAGCAATTTCATGGTAGGGTGTAGCTCTTCCTTCTTGATCCTTAATTGCTCTTAGTTTTTGAATTATAATTAGAGCCTCCTCCATTTCTTTTTATTTTTGATTTAAAATTAAAATCACTTTTTATTAGAAGACGACGATGGAGGATCACGCTTTAAAAATTTGGCTTGATTGGCCATAATTCTTTCTATGTTTCTTTTACGCTGCTCTCTTTTTGCATCTTCTCTGAATCTCTTCCGTCTAAGTTTTTCTGCATTCCAATCTTCATTACTGATTCCCTTTGGTCTTGCTAATTTCTTTGCTCTACAAGACTTACACTCCAGTAACCTTGATTCTTTTGATTTTGCACAGATGTTTCCATAGCTCATGATATTTTGGCAACTATACTTCGAACCTTCAAATAACTTACGAAAAGTTAATTCAATAGCTGCGTCCTCTAGATTTTGTTTCTCTTGTTGTTCTTTCAATTCTCGTTGTGTAGGTTTTTTCTCAATTGAGTCTTCTTCAAGTTCTACTTCTACTAATTCATCTTCATCGTCTTCTTCTTCGTCTTCCGGAAAAGATGATGAGCTCATTTCTTCCTCTTGATCATCTTCCTCATTATCGTCATTCTTGATGAACTTTGTATCTTCTTCATTGTAATCACCGAAGTACTCGTAAAAATCGTCTTTAATATTATCGGATCTTTCAATCCTTTCGACCAGTTCGTCTTTTTTAGGACCTTATTCTTTATAATTAATCTTTCTTTTGGCTTTACGAGCTGGTAATTTTTTGACCTGTTTACTCATTTTTAATTTTAAGTTGGAAAGTTTGAAATTTATTTCAAAATAGTTTAAATTTTATTTTTGATTCTAAAATAAACACTATCACAATCGAAAATAGAAAAGGATGTCATATAGTTATGTTTATCCTGGAAATTCTCAAGATTTCTATAACGAGTTCGGTGGAACCTTGAAGAAAGGACCTGGGTTAGCCAATGGAATTATAATAGTTATAATTATCATTGTTGTTATTTTTATATTATTAGGAATAGCTTTTCTTATTACAAATACTAGCGTCACTGCTATTCCTAGTGCAGCTCAAGTTAACTTGGATACTTTAACTGACTTGAATAACCCGAATGTTCAATGTTGCGTAATGGCAGGTACGACAGCTCCAAATCAGTCTTACGTTTATGACCGCACTGCAAATATTACCTATTCACTTGAAGCTCCTACTAATATTAATACTGTTTGCAATAGTTGTCCAAACCCAACATCATGTATTTCTCAAAATACCGACGCTAATGGAAATATTATTCCGGTGGCGGTTTTCCATGCAAATCCTTATTATACCTTTGAGTGTGATTTATTTAACGATTGCGCATCGACCGCGGCGTGCTAAAAATTTTAGAGAGGTTAGAGGTAACTTAAAATGAAATTGATATATTTGTCTTCTGCTAGGTAAGTTTCTTCCCCTTTTAAATTGTCCAGAAAGAATAGAACATTGGCACTAACGATATCACTAAACAAATCGCTTTTGATATCTATTTCGTTATTGTAATCTTCTTCGTTATGGTAATCTCCTTCTCTATTTTCTGATTGGCTATTTTCGACGAAAAGTAAACAATCTTTTGTGATTCCCTCTTGTCGGCATTGAATTATGCTCTTCCAAATACCTTCAATAAAAAACTTTTTATGATTGCTGCTTAAACAGTTTTGGGCACGAAGTGGATAATAAATCATTAACATTTCAATGTAAAGTTTTTCAATTTCTAATCTCATTTTATCGGTCAATTCACAAACTGGATAGGTTTTTTCAAGAAATGGTCTAATATTAAAAAGTTCTTTTTCCATCTTCAAATTAATTGTGATATTTGTAAGACTAATTTCGAAAAATCAAATTGAATGATTTTTTCTTTTTTGTTTGGTGGGTCATCAAAAATGTTTTGGCCGTTTTGTGAAAAAAGTTCAAAAAATAAAAATTTAGTGTAAAAATAAAATTAAGAGAGATGGAGCCACCAAGCTTTAATTTAGTTAGAGCAATTCTAACGAGCCAAACTTTTAGAAGTCAAAATGTGGACCAACAACAAAGAACATTAGATGAGATTATTGCGACAGGAGAAATTACTGGTCAAGATGTTTTCAAATTAATTTTAGAAGTCCAACAACAAGAAGCACGAGGTAACAAAACACAAAACATAAAAGCAAGCGATGATCAACTAAACAGCTTGATGGGTAAAGGACCAAATGAAAAATTGTCGGACCGTACTAAGATTTCTCTTGGGAGACTCTATCAATATTTAGCTAATAACTATCCTGATATGGAATTAATGGAAACCTCAGATAATGGAGATTGTTATTATGATGCTTTCTCTAAATCTATCTCGTTAATTTTGGGAAGAATTATAACAATTGAAGATCTTAGAAACATGGTTAGTGATTATGTTAACAATCCTGCTAATGATTTGTCAAAAGTAATGAGAATCTTGAAGGATAACTTTAATGAGTTTAAGAATTATGTTCATGAGGATTATCAAATGGCTAAAGCTAATGGTAGAAATCCAGTATGGGGAAATACTCAGATTGATGGAGAGATTCTTTGCCGATATTTCTTCAATTTGAATTTGCGAGAGATTTCGGAAGGTTTTTTCGATGAAGGTCTAAAACTTCAGGATGGACTAGCGGTTGAAACAAACCGCGTAGCTGGAGATGTCTTCTATCAATGGGCATCCCTTCCAGAAACACGACTCAACACGGTTTTCATTGGAAACATTCCAAATCATTATTTAGCTATCATTCCAAGAGAAGGAGAAAACATTCTCCTAGCACCTAATCAACCTTATATTAGAAAGTTTCAAACCTATCTCGCTCCTACTAAACCAGCATCATTAATTAGAACACCGGCAGAAATGTCAGCCGGACAAAATAAGTTCTCTCCTTCCAAGCCTTTTTCCCTATCTTCTAGTGGTAGTTTATCGGCTGGATCAGTTCAAGAGGAACAAGAAGAATGGACAGAAGACGATGTAATTGAGTTTTGTGATGATTGGCTAGAAGGGACCAATCTAAATGACGAAGAAAGTCTAGCTCTCTTCCTTCAATATGCTCAAGAAAACGGTTTAAATACTACTACTAATAATAATAACGATGTTAATTATCTCTGTGGAGTCTTTAATCAAAGAAGGAAAGACAACAAAGCCAGAAAAGAAGCAGAAGCCAAAAGAAAGGGTGAATTGATTAGGCAACAAACTCGTCAATTAGAATCACAAGCTAAACAGGCCGAACAACAAGCTGATCAGAAAAAATACGCAGAGATTAAAAGACTAGAAGATGTTACAACATTTTATCATGAGTTATTAGGACAAGCACATAATTACTTGGGAGCTTACTATAATCAAACCTATCCTCAGTATGTAGAAACCCTAAAAAGACTCTATGAGACAGAATTAAAATATCCATCTGCTGATTATAAAACATTATGGTTGAAAACGATCAAATCGTCCTTTCAATATTAAAGAGAGAAAAACTGATAGGAGGGAATAAAAATAAGGGTAAAAAGTTTTTTGTTGAAATCCAACAAAAAATTAGAACTTTAAAAATAAAAATTGAATAAAAAGTTGAAAAACTTGAAATAAAAAGTTGAATTTTTGGATTTTCTTTTTGGAAATAATTGTCATAAAGTATGAGCTCTCCTCAAACTTTTGGACTCGGAACACCTAGCCCCTATAGCACATCTCCACTTGATTATATGGGAGGATCACCTATTTATCCAGATTTTCTCGGCGGCACTGCTCAGATTTCTCCCCAGGTTAGTCCTTTGGCGTCACCTCGTTTGTCTGGGCGAAGATCAGGAGCAACAAGCCCTCGCGGTTCTATGTATCAATCTACTCAAAATTCTGTTGCTAGTCTCCCTTCTCTTAGTGGTTCTCCAGTTTCTAGCTATTCTGCTTCTAGTGCTTTTCTTAACTCCCCGGTTATTGCTAATAGCGGTGATATGCGTATGTTGCAAGGAGGTTCGGTTATCGGCTTACCTACACTATCCAATAGTCAGTCGAATCAAGGAAGCTATCAACAGGTTCAATCTTATCAACCTAGTGAACTAACTCTTCAACAGCCTTCTAATTACAACCAGACAGTTTACGATTTCGGTGTCGATAATGGTTCAACCCTCCGACAACAGCAGCAACTTCCAGCCGAAATCTCTCGCTACAGTCCTGGAACCCAAGAGTTTATTAGAAGGGTTCAGCAACAGGTACCCAATGGACAATTTAGCCCTGGAACTCTTGCTCTCCTTCAGGGACAGCAACAGACTATCCAAAATGCTTATTCTTCTGGTGTTAATTCTTTACCCACTCTGGGAAATACGTCTCCCAGGAGCTCTGGTCGTCGTTCTGCATCAGGAACAGTAGTTCTTCCAGTTGGATCGGTTCCCAGGGGATCTCTTTCGACAGGCGGTACTTTTAATGAGACTCTTTCTAGTCAACAGGGAGGTTTACAAGCATTGGCAGATCAATATGTCAGCAACCAGAACCTTCCAACATTATCTTCCTACAATTCTGGATCGCCATATGACAACAATAATGCCACGGACCTTGCCGATTTGGCAAATATCTACAGTGGTGGAGTACAACAATCTCAACTTCCTAGTTTGAATAACGGTTCGACTTCCCCGCGTCTCTCATCTAAGAGACGTGAGAATCTGGCTTCTGATCTTCAAGCTCTATCAGCTTCAGGAAACACTTCTCCTCGAATGTCTCCCCAGATGTCTCCTCGAATGTCTCCTCGTCTTTCTGGAAGTGCTCGCCGACAGTCTTCTAATCCCCTTTCCATTCAGGCTCTTCCTAGTCTCACCGGAAATTCGTCTGGAATGAGTTCTCCTCTGATGGTTTCTCCGATCTCGGCACTTCCCTCTTTGTCTGATAACTCTCAGGGAATGGAGCAGGAGTATGGTATGGGTGGTAGTAACGATAGCCTTATGTGGTAATCAATAAACAAGCTTTTAAAAAGATTTAATATCTAACTTAGATATTAAAAGAATTTACTAACTTTCATACAATAGTTGCTGTAGTGGTGGAAACGGTTTTTGCAACTTTGCCTCTGGTATAAGCGGAATAGCAGAGCCAAATAATAATCCAGACAACAATTGATACTATCAAAGTCCATAAGATTAGCTTAGAGGTATTGATGACTCTATCACCATTGATAAGATCGGTACAGAAGTTGAATTTAGTGCTATACAAAATCAACCAGATAATAATTGGTACAAGAATAATAATAACAACATAAGTAGCATCGAAATTAATAGCCCAACCTTCTTTCACCTCCGATGTCGTCTGAGTATTAGCTAAGTTACCTACTGACACATTGCTAACTTCGGGAAGAGAAGATCCAGTTGATACCATGTAGTCTGCAGTTTCTTGGTTGGGAGATAATGTTGCGCTAGCAGTTGTTGTCCTTAAGCTTCCTACAGGACGTTGGATCGAGGTAGTAGCATTTCCCATATCAATAGTTCTAGCAGCTTGAGATGAAAGGCTAGAACCAGATTGGTTGGGTATCGTTGGCTGGTTAGCAAGGGTAACTCCTTCTCCCGATCGTTGAAGAGTAGACGGAGAAACTTGCTGATTAGACAGTGATGATGGTAGGCTTACTCTTTGTGACATTTCTTTTTATTTTTAGCTGAATTATTTATTTTTATTTTGGTCTTTTTATTTCCAAAATCTTTTCTTTCTGTTGTTCCTATTTTTTATTCTTTTATTTATTTCCTTTTAATTGAAAACTGAAAATAAATTTTATGGTACTTGTAAGATAAAATAATTCTAGCAAAATGGACAATCAACACGGTGGTAACGAGCAAAATGACGAAGAAGAAAATGAAGTTATTATAATGACTAGCTGGTCAGTCGGAATAGCTAAAAATAAAGATCAATGGACTATTTCATTCTTAATGAAAGGAGACAGAGATGATGGGTCACACTTGAAATGTCAATTCGATATTCAAGAACCAGACAAGATAGTTTTTATTAATTCTCAATTATTAAAACTAAAAGCTATTCCTAAAGATAATTGGAAAGCAGAAGACGTGATCTTGAACGTCGTTAACAATCAATTGGAAATAACGATGGTCGATACTAATGGTGCTGGGGATAACTTCACTGAAAAATACCAATCAGAAAATGTTGCCGAATTGCAAACAATAATAAGCTTAATTAAAAAGTTCAAAGACGACATTAAGCTGTTGTCTAGTCAATAAACAATTTGACTAAAATATTGATAAAAACTGAAAAATAATTTTTGTTATGGTTGTAACAAAAACTTTAAAGAGACCATAATGGACGTCAGTGAAGAAGAACAGCGTACGATCGATGCTTTTAACTCTTCTGAAAAAACTATTAAATCGAAAGATGCTGAAGATTATAGACTAGAGTTGATCTTCGGTGTTATGACGGCAGGAAAATCGACAGAACTTATGCGTAGGTTAAAAATTAGGTCTATTTATAAGAAGATCCTTGCTGTAAATACTAAGAAGGATACTAGGTATGGAAATAGTGGAATAGTCACTCACGATGGTTTAACTATGGAATCTGTTCGAGTGGGAGATCTGAATGAGTTGTTGGACATGAAAGAGTATGAAGATGCAAATGTTGTGGGAATTGATGAGGGTAACTTTTATCCAGAAATCGCCACTTTCATAATACAACAATTGGGAGTAACTAACAAAACATTTATTATTGCCGGCTTAAATGGAGATAAGGATAAGAACTTTTTCGGAACATTACATGAATTGATTCCCCATGCTGAAAAGATTGAATTTTTAAAAGCAGTTTGTAAGAGGTGTGCTGATGGTACTGAAGCTAGCTTCAGTATTAATTTAGTTAAATTTGAAGGACAGGAAAAGGTTGGAGGAAGCGATATCTATGAAGCGGTATGTCGTCAACATTATAGCCAAATCAGATTAGAACAATCCAGAGAAAAAATCAACATTCTGAAAAAATCTGCTCAAGGTCTCCAATAGCTAGTAACAAACATTAAATCACCAAAAACAACTAAAAAGAAATAAATTCTTATAAAAATATTATAAGAAAACAGAAAAGAATAAGAAAGGGTTATAAATAAAAAAGAAGAAAGCGTCAAGAAAAGGGATGGACCATAAGTATACAGCAAAGAATTCAGCCAGAGAAGAAGGAAAAATTCTTAAAGGTGGAAACGGTCAATACAAAGGAAAAAGACTGAAACAAAAGCCAAATCACCAAAAAAATGGAAAGGTTGTTAATAAGAGTAAAAAAATAGTGGAGGCTAATAAACCAACCCTTCCTAATATTTATAAACCTCAGCATAAGGTAGGAACAAAAATGGAATTCCTTGTTATTAACCTCATGCCACAAATTAAACTAGATGAGTTAAGTTTAGTTATGAATGCTCTAAGACAATATTGTGATCATGCTTTCGCTCCTGTTTGGGGTTGTAGTGCAGTATTTCAAGTTCTGCCTTTTGGAACCTTTCCAACCGATGATCAAATTTCTGGACGGGCTTTAATCTACTTGGCTGATCAATTAATTGATGGATCTAAGAATTTTACGAATGCTGTGGCAGCTCACTGGTTAGTAATGCCACCCCCTTGCGACACTGCTGATGCTGATGGCCCTCAACCATCTTCTATGATTAAAGGTGTTCCGAATGTTCCTCCTAATACTATTATTGTAATGGTACCTTATGGTGACCTTACTTATGGTCTAGCAGCAGAAATGAATAAAAATCAAGACAAGATTATCAACGTTTTTGGAATAGGACTAAGCCATGAGGTTTTTGAAACGCTGGTAGATCCTTATCCTATTGGTTATGGAGCCTCTTATCAAGTTTTTGTAGGATCTAATTATACATATATGTACGTTAAAGAAGTATGTGACGCTGTTCAAGACACTCTTGCTACTAATGTTAATGGAATTACGATGAGCAATTTCGTCTATCCAACTTATTTCAATCCAATATGCCCTATTGGAACTCAATTAGATTACAATAATCAACTTACCAGTCCTTTAACTCCTTTTAAAGGTTCTCAGTTTGGATTAATGGTTGACAATAAACTGGGAGGAATGAATTTATTTATTGACGTATCCGATCCCGTGACACCAACGAATATTATTCGATATAAACTGACTGAGATTTATGCTCCGTGTGTATCAAGAAGTGTGATGCGTCATCTAAAAGAAAGCACCAGATTGTTTCAAGGAGCTCATCTCGAACCTTTCAGTATGATTAGTCAAGCAACTATCATTAATCGGCAGGTTATAGACGATTCCGTTATCCCTTTCATCTTTCACAATTAATTTTCTGTTAAAGCCAACCAAAAATTATATAAAACCGTCTATCTAATTTTTTATTTTGATAAAACCCAAAAATTCGTTGTAAAACCAAAAATTAATTAATAACGCTGAGATGTCTACAACCTTTGTTTTGAAGGGAATTGAATCGAAGGATGTAGAAATAAAATCTACCCAGACTGAGAATCATAACACCATTCTTACTACCAGAAATAAGTTTGATATTATTAATCCTGGTAAAATTTCTCATATTAGTCCTGCAGGAGCAATAGTTAGAGTCTTTCAAAGGGGAGAAGTATATGATAAGGCTGGCAATCCTTATGAAAGGGAATCTACAAAACAATGCTGGTATCATCGAATGACTTTTGACGGTTTATCTATGGGAATTCCAGTAAGAATTGTAGGGAAAAAAGTTTATTGTGATGGATTTTTCTGTTCTTATTCTTGTGTTTACTCTTATTTGCTCGACCACATGGAAAAGATGCCATGCAAACGTGATCCAAATTATGCCAATAGCATAATACTGCTAAAACAATTATTCGAAGAAGAATTTCCAGGAGAAGAATTAGCAACCGCATTAGATTGGAAACTCCTAAAAGACGTTGGAAATGGCAACTTAACATTTAAAGAATTTATGTTCGGTTTGAAAGGAATAAGATTACTAATGAGATCTAACTATATTTACACTCCCGTCACTGTTACTTACGATATTATTAAAGATAAAGATTAACATTTAAACAATTTATTGTTCAATTTCAAAACAATAAAAACCAGAAAAAGATGAATTGCCTTTGGCTGATACTATTTATGTTGGTAGAACTTTCTAGACTAATCTCTTTTAATTTCCTCTTATCGGCAATCAAGTACATTAAAATGGTCGGATCGATGCTATCACCAGATCCTAAGGCGTCGTCGGAGTTATTACGTGGAAGTATACTAAAAATAACTTATACTGACCAAGAAGGAGAAAAGGTTCTATTATTACCCTTTTCCAATCAGAAGAAAAATTGGATCAAAGTTACCGCCCTAGTCTTTCATAAACCATCCGACGACATAGAAGAGAGGAAAATAGATGAGAAAAAATTACAGAGAAAGAAGGTTAACATTACTAAGGAGATATTAAAGTTAGCCGGACCTGGAAAAGACTTCTTTAATTTGCCTATAACTCCAGCTATAATTAATAGAGACTATAATCAAATAACATTCCATTATCGTAAGAAGGATAATATTAAATCTTTTAGTAATGATGAAATTATTACTGGCTTACTTTAATTAAAGATCAATTTAACATTGGAGTTTAATGTTAAAATTTATTTTAGCTATCGTATTCGACTCTAGAGATGTTTCATGTAAAGACCGAGTTCTCGAATTCTGAGTCGTTGGCCGTGAGTTATCCCTATTAAGTCAATTCCTATACTTCGAAACCCTAAAGTAGTTTGAAAAGGAAGACTATCAAATGGGTAAATGACGAGAATACTATCCGCTTTCATTATAGCATTAAGTTCTTGTCCTTCGGTTACTAAATCACGACCGACACCACCCGGATCCCTTCTACCATAAATAGGACAATGGGCATAAATTATTAAGTCATAAGGACCATTTTGAAACATTTTAACAATATCGGGATATTGTTCCGGATTAATATTCTCACCAAAA
>Ga0182016_10004338_pt1 | contig 15760 bp, 8 predicted proteins | sample 712S2MmetaG_FD_120491 | JGI IMG/M metagenome (GOLD analysis project Ga0182016, IMG submission 120491) | Permafrost microbial communities from Stordalen Mire, Sweden - 712S2M metaG | ecosystem: Environmental > Terrestrial > Soil > Wetlands > Permafrost | place: Sweden: Stordalen | collected...
ATCATGGTGTGGCAAGACTTTATGTTCGGCAACGACTGGCAGCCGGGAACCTATGCATTCAAGCTGGACATCGAGGCCGAGGCAGAAGCCCAGGTGAGACGCTTGCGCAATCATCCCAGCATCGTGATCTGGTGCGGAAATAACGAGACTGAGGCCGCTTTCAGTTGGGGGCCGCGGACAACCTTGCCGCCAGAGGTCCGCCGGCTCATCTGGCAGGACTACCTGACTGAGTTCAGCGGCATCCTTCCGCGCGTGGTAGCCCGCCTGAACGCGGAAACTCCCTACTGGCCCAGTTCACCCAGCGCCGACTATGAGCCAATCACGATTACATTTCACAGCGGCGATGACCATATATGGGATGTCTGGCACGGACGTGTCCCGTTCACAACGTATGAGGCGCATCACTCGCGGTTTGTCACCGAGTACGGCTTCCAGTCGTTCCCTGAGATGCGCACGGTGGAGAGTTTTACCCAGCCCGAAGATCGCACGGGAATCTTCACGCCGGTAATGCTTGCGCATCAGAAGAACAACGAAGGCAACTCGATCATCCACGATTACCTCGCGCGGGATTATCCGGAACCGAAGGATTTCGCGAGCTTCCTCTACGTCAGCCAGGTGTTGCAGGCCGAGGGCATCAAGATCGGCGCGGAGCATTTCCGGCGCGAACGGGCGCGCACTATGGGGTCGATATTCTGGCAGTTGAACGACTGCTGGCCTGTAGCTTCCTGGTCTTCCATTGACTACTACGGCCGGTGGAAGGCGTTGCAGTACTACGCGCGGCGTTTCTACGCACCCATTCTTGTTTCGCCCCACCTCGAAGATGGATCGGTGAAGGTGTATGTGGTTTCAGACAAGACCTCTGCGACCGATGCCACGCTTCGGGTGCGGCTGATGGACTTCGATGGGAAGGTGCTTTTGGAAAACAAGCAGTCCATCAGCATCGATCCGCTTGCGAGCAAGGTCTATCTCGACTGGCCCTTGAAGACGCTGAAGGACGCGGGCGCAGCCGACACTGCGCGAGTGTTTGTGGATGCGGACCTGCAGATCGGAGGAGCCACCGATTATGCACAGAGCGGCGGGGAGATTTCACGGAACCTGGTCTATCTTGCGCCCGTAAAGCAGATTCAACTCAAGCCGGCGGACCTGAAGGTGGAGACAACCGGGCAGAAGGGAAGCTACAGCGTTCGCATCAACTCACGGGTTTTGGCCCGCGATGTTTATCTATCCTTTGGCGATCTCGACGTAAAGGTTTCGGATAACTACTTCGACATCCTTCCCGGCGAGACGGCCGAAATAACGGTGACAAGTGCAGCAAGTATGGCCGACATCAAGACGCAGATGAAGGTGATCTCGCTGACCGATGCGTTTCCTGCGCAGGCGGGGCCTGTGGTTGTATCTGCTGCAAAGTAGGGATTGCATGAGTGCAAAGGATCAGGCCAGATCAACACGATCAGGCCCTTTCTGTTTCAGGTCCTGCTTTGAAAAGGAACCAGCTTAAAAGTTGAAGGCAGCCTGGAAGAAGATGCGCCGTGCTGCTGAACCTGAAGGCGAAGCGAAGATGCCGCCTGCAAGGCTTGTGGACTTGTCAAACCGGGTTCCGGGACCGTACTCGGTTGTCGATCCGGGCAGCAGCGTTGGGACCACACTCCCTGACGGGGTGCCGTAGTCAATGTCGTTGAACAGATTCAACGCCTGCGCGCTGAATGTGAGCGAGTATTTGTGGCCTGTGTTCGCTCCCTGCGGACCACCAAACCCACCTCCACCACGGCCTCCGCCGCCACCGCCGCCAGGTCCACCACCGGGGCCACCGCCCATACCCATTGGCGGCGGCCCTCCCTGTCCTTGACGCTGTGCAGCCGCAGTTGCCGCGCTCTCGAGTTTAGGGCCAATTCCGAATGAGCGGCTCACGCGCAGATTGAAGGCTACTCCAGCGGGGCCATTGCCAATGTTTGCTGGGAGCAGTTTCTCGCCGGACTGCGGGGTCACGTCGAAGCATCCAAAGGATGTCTGAACGAACTCAGCCGAACCGGAACTGCAGGATGCCGAGCTCGATGCGTAGGCTGGTCGATCGTTGAAGAAGTTGTCACCGGTGAGGTCGGTATCGGTCGTGATGTTGAAGGGCCGCCCAGACTGTGCAATCAAGAACGGGTTAAAGGTGATGCCAAATGGGCCGGTGTAGTTGCCCATAGCGAAGAGCATGTTGCGGCGGACGAAACCAGCGCGTCCATAATCCTGTCTCAAGTTGTAAGAGTTTGAAGCCGTTCCGGTATCGCCATCCGCGAAGTTTGCCGTGTAGAAGCCCATGAAGCTGAGGGTTGGCTTGATGCGCGCGTTGACGTTCACGATAAACTGGTTCTGCTTGAACACCGCTTCGGGATAGATTTCGTCTACGGGTCCAAATAAGGGGTTCGGCCTCGGGCCCGTTGTGCTGTTGTAGATGGTCGTCCCCGAGAGCGGCTCATATGCGTTCGAGTCGCGGGTGGCTATCTGGTGCACTCCGTTGGTGTGCAGGTAGGTGAACGTCATCGTTGTGGTCTTGGTGAGTTGCCGCTCCAGGCTTGTCCCTACCTGTTCGTTATAAGGCGAGTGATAGGTCGGATCGACTTGCTGGATTTGTGGTGGGTTTGCGGATCCCGCGGCGCAGTTCGAGCCCGGAGTGCTCAGTGCGGCAGTGAGACTGATTGCGCTGAAGCAGGTCGGATTGTAGATCACGCTCTGGACCTCGGTGTCTGGTCCGCCGTTGTAGCGCTCGAGACCCATCAGGCTTCCAATGCCGAAACGGTCGTAAAAGAGTCCAAAGCCGCCACGAAGTACTGTCTTCGCTGTTGTGCCCTTCTTATGCCCATCCAATGCGTAGGCAAAAGCCACCCGCGGAGCCCAGTCGCTGTGGTCTGCGATGTGATTCTGTCCCTCCCACCGCAGCCCGCCGGAAAGTGTAAGGAACTGATTCACCTTCCAGTCGTCCTGGAAGAACACCGCTGCATCGAAGACGTTGCCAAGATAGGCTGTTCTGCCAGAGCTTCCGGTGTTCGTATAAGTGAGTATGTTCGGCGTGCAGGTGCCGGCCTGAGGGCAAGCCGCAGCGATCTGTGCAACTGTTTCGCCCTGGGCCAATCCGTTCAAAGTATCGACGTACGCTGCGATTGAAGGAAAGATGAAGGCCCCGTTGAATCCAGCCAGAGAGGTGTTGGCGTCGCGGTTGTCGCGCAGCCATGTGCCGAACTTTATTGCCTGCGCACCTACCGACATGGTCGTTACATTCTGCAGTTCAACGTGTGTGCTGTGGTCGGTAGACGACTGGCCTCCGTTGCCGCCGCTGGTGAAGAAGCCAGGCACGCTGATCTGTGGCGCTGTACTCACCGGTGTTGTGGTTGTCGGGGCGAAGCGATATTGAAAGCGAGTTTCGTTCACAATGTGCTCGTTGATGATCTGAGAATCGCTCGCTTGTACGGATTGTTCACTTGTGCTTGAAGAACTCGAGGTTGTAGGGAGTGACGTTGATCCGATGTTCCCGCTCGAAGATTGGTAGGAGTATTGGTAGCGCACGGTGAGCGTGTTCTTCGATCCAAGTTGCAGGTCAAGGCGAGGTCCGACGGATATGCGATTGCCTGTGCTGCTCAGGGCTCCCGTGGTTGGCGCAGTGGGAACTGTATAGAGCCCAGTGGTGGTGTCTAACACAGGAATCTCAACCGAGTAGATGCTTGCATCCGGGCTGTTGCGGCCTTCAACGCTAAGAAAGAAGGAAGACTTTTTGTTGATGGATCCGCTGAGGGTCCCGTTGTACTGGATGCTGTGATAGGCCGGCGGCGGTGCAAATGGATTTCCCGTATTGAAAGAGCTGTCGTTGCCCTGAACAAATCCGCGGCCGTGGAGCACGTCGGTGCCAGGCTTGGTGAGAATCTCGATTCGCCCGTATCCGATGTGGTCAAACTCCGCTGAGAACGGATTCTGATTGATGCGAATCTCGCGGATCGCGGACTTGGGAGGCAGCGTTCCGCCAGTGAATCCGTCGATATAGATCTGGCCCCCGTTGGGACCAGCGGAAGGGCCGGCCAGAGCGGTCAACTCGTTTGACAACTCATCGGGGTCATCTGAGAGTGCATCGAGATCCTTGCCCTTGAGCACAATGGCGCTGGCATTGTTGCTCGCGTCGGTACTCACGGTTGGCGCATCGTCTGTGACCACAACATTTTGCTGCGCCACTTCGACTGCCATGGTGATGTCAACGCGCTTTGACTGCCCAGCGGCCAATTGAATGGTTGGCGAAATGAACTGCGCGAATCCCTCATAGGTTGCCTGCACCACATAGCCGCCAGCCGCGAGCCCGCTCACGGAATAGGCCCCAGCTGAGTCAGCAGATGTGGTCTTTACAGTGGCGCCAGCGCCGGTGGTGATGGTCACCGCCGCTCCCGGAATCAGAGCGCCTGTCTGATCGGCAACGTGACCGCGCAACGTGCCGGTTGTCACTGAAGGAGCTGCGGCCGCGGGTGCGGGAGTCTGCATGGGCGGCGCTGCCTGTTGGCCCTGCGCAGTCACGCTGGCGATCAAAATTGCCAGGGCAAAGAATGAGACATGAAGCCGATTTGTTCTTAGGTACACGAGTCCCTCACGGAATTGCTATGGATGAATTCGATCGATTACTGCACGATGCCGGCATCCGGCGATCCAGAGCCCATGCTCCAGTTGTTCAGCAAAGCCTGGCTGGCCGCGGGAGCCTCAAGCAGCGCGTCAACACCTGCAAGCAGAGTGATTGCCGTGAAGTCAGTCGTGCCATCCGTGGCCACAAGCATCACAGCATCGCCTTTCTTCAAGTCAGCAATCTGGATGGGAGGCAGCCGGGTGAGCATCTGATTTGGATCGCCGCCGCCAGCGCCCTGGCCAGCCCATTGGCTGCCGCCTTGGCCGGACGACTGGCCTCCGCCCTGTCCTGTCCATTGACCGCCGCCAGTGCGAGGAGCCCCAGCCGTCGATCCAGGCGTTGCACTTGCTGCGGAGCCCGGCGCTGCTGTTGCACTTGCGCCCGCATAGGAAGCTCGAGCACCTGAGCCGCTCGCCGATCCTCCGTTTAGCCGCGCTGCCAGCAGCCGCGCCATCATGTCGGGAATCCGGCGCATCTGGGCATCTTTGGATACATGAATGGTCACAACTTTCTTGGTTGCCAAATCCTTGAGCGTGAACGTGCCGGCTGCGGAATCAATAGTGCTGATTGCACCCGAAATATTGCGGAACGTGCCTGAGACAACTTCCTCTGCGGCAATCTGTGTTCCATCCGCGCTCTTGGCGCCGCGCGCCCGCAACTGGTCTCCCGCGTGAATGGAATCGATGGGGGCAGCGGTTGCGGAATCGTAGCTTACGGACGCCGGCGCGTAACGTTTAAGGACAGTCGTCTTTGTCGTGTTGACCGTGATGGTTTTTGCCGTGGCCCCAGAGCCACTTGTGACCAGAATGACGCCGGAGGCTGGGTCAACGCTCTTCACCAGTCCGCCCAGGCTGTTGCGCGCCCACTCTTCGCGCTCCTTTGCCTGCTTGGCGGCAACATCCGCCTGCTTGATAGCGATAATGCGTAGGGCAACCCCGTTGGGGCCGGTCGCACTGGGGTCGAGCTTAACCAGGACGCGATCGCCGGTAGCGAGGTCAGCGAACGTTATGTCTACTGCCGTGCTCAGGTCCTTTTGTCCAGGCGCGATGCGCTTGAGCGTTGCCTCCGCGGGGACATCGACCTGGCGCGAATCCCCGGCATCGGTCTTTACGGTGAGCGTGGTCCCGCTAATTGCAGTCACAGTGCCGGGAAACGACGTGGGAGCCTGCGCGGCCGCAACCAACGATGTTGCTGCAAATATGGCAATCGCTGCACAGAGGGATAGCCTGTGCAGGGCCATTGGGGAAAACCTGAATTTGATCTTGCTTGTCATAGTCGAAATCTCCGCCGGCGTCGACCACCGGCTGCATGATTCAAGAGGGCTGCTTCTAAACGGGTAGACGAGCCATCCGGGCAAAAGGTTGAATGCTGGCGAGGTTCCGGAGCGGTATTGACAAAAAATGTCCCAGAATGTGCATAACCATTGGTGAATCTTCAGGTTGCGTTGATCAACCTTAACCCAGGCTTAAGAATCGATGGGCAATTTGGGAAGCTCAAGGCCTGCTGGTTGAAGTCCGAGCATTCGGAGCCTCGAAGTGGAGTTGGAGAGCGGTGTCTGGATTGTGATATCGGGATCTAGTTCTGGGGTGGCGCGGGATCAACACCCGCAGTCTCAAGGAAGGTGTAATTGCCGGACGGCGACGGAGTAACGCCTGTCAGCCTTCGGTTGTGAACCACCACGGTGTCCCGGTACCAGAGATTGATGGCGGGCAGATCGCGCGCGAGGATCTGCTGCGCCTCCTGGTAATAGGCCTTTCGGCGGGCGGCATCTGCGCTAGCGGCTGCATCGTCGAGCAAAGCATCGAGCTGCGGATTGGAGTAATGGCTGCGATTTGCGCCCTTGGGCGAGAAACTTGCTGAGGAGAAGACATAGCTGAAGATGTCCGGCTGTTCATTGCCGCCGATCCAGCGCAAAGAGTACATCTGAAAGGCCCCGCTTCGAACATCGGAAAGGAATGTCGCTGCCTCATAGCTGCGGATGTCGAGGGCAATCCCCACCGCGCCCAACTGCTGCTGAAGCACGGCGGCGAGCAAGCGCGCGCTTTCGTCGGTGCTGGTCTTCATGGTGAGGTGAAGGCGGATACCGTCCGCGCTGACAGGGTATCCGGCCTGGTCCAGCAACTGGGCTGATTTCGCAGGATCGTATGGATACTTCGGCACGTCGCCTGTCCAAGCCCAGTGCGAGGTCGGCAGCAGGCTATCTGAGGGCTGAGCCTTGCCGAGTTGCAAGGTTCGGATGATTAGATCGCGGTTGATGGCGGAGGCGATCGCCTGACGTACGCGAAGATCTTTAAGCAGCGGGTCGCGCAAGTTGAGGCCGAGATACTGCACTTCCGTTCCCTGCACCTCTTCGATTGCCAGATTCGGTCGGGCGGCGAGAATGGGCAGTGAGTCCATTGGAAGGGAATTGATAGCCACGTCGCCGGAACCCTTCTCGAGTTCGAGCGACTCTGTGATTGCATCTGGGACAATGGCGAAACGCACACGCGGGATGCGCGGAATGACCGACCAACAGGCGGGATTGCGCTCGAGAATTACATTCTGGTCGATCTGCTGGCTGACAAAACGGAACGGTCCCGTGCCGATCGGGTGCTGACCGAAATCGCTGCCGCTGAACAGCGGGACGATGCCAATTGCGCCGGTTGATAGATTGGTCAAAAGAAAGTTATCTGCCTGCTTCAGATGCAGAATCAGTGTGTAATCGTCGGGCGTGTCAATGGAGGCGATGGAGGCGAAGGACTTGGCTTTCGGCGAGACGATGCCTGAATGTTTGCCATCGATCATCGACTCAAGGGTCCACTTCACATCTTGCGCAGCGAGCGGGCGGCCATCGTGAAAGCGCACATCGCGGCGCATGTGAAAGATAAGCGTGAGTGGGTTTGGCTGCTCCCAGGATTCGGCGAGTGCAGGGGTGAAGTGGAAGCTTGCATCGCGAGCTACAAGGCCGTCGAAGAGCAACGCGTCGATGCGCTGCGACTGCGCGTCGGTACCGATTCGCGGATCGAGATTCGCTGGACTGCTCTCAATCAGGAAGACCACGGTATTGGGGTCGCGAGGCGTGGAACCGCAGCCGGCAAGAATCGTGAGTGCGGCCAGTACAAGAGCTGAGGCTCGCCTACCCATGCGAAACCTGTCCTGCATGAGTGATCTGGCCGAGAATGGCAGGATGAGCAGCGCCTGTTGCGGCCGGAAGATTGCCGGGAAGGTGATGGAATGTCTGCCAAGCCAGAAGCGCGAAGGCGGCGGCTTCTTTGGCCTCAGTGGGCAGGCCAAATGCGTCACTCGCACTGACTTTGCATCCTAACGGCTTGAGCCGATCTTTCAGGAGTGCGATTAGCGTCGCGTTGTGCGCACCGCCGCCGGAGACGATGTAGTCGATGCCGGTTGGCTTGTTTGCAATCAACTTCGGGTGAACGAAATCGCGGTAGCTTGCGACGATGGTCTCCGCCGTCAGGGCCGTAGCGGTGGCTAACGCGTCTTCGGGATTGCTGCTGTGCTGACGGCATGCGGTCAGGAACTTCGCGGCGTATTCGCGGCCAAACTGCTCCCGGCCGGCAGTGCGCGGCGGGGTGCGGCGGAAGTAGGGATTACGAAGCGCGGAAGTGAGTGCAGGCAGAATTACGGAACCTCTGGCAGCGGCAGCGCCGTTGCGGTCATAGGGCTTGTTCAACAGTTCCAGCGCTAGCGCATCGATCAACATATTGCCTGGACCATTGTCGAAGGCGATTACATCGGAGGGCGTGCCAGATGCGGGAATTGCCGTGAGATTGGCGATGCCTCCGATGTTCTGGAGAACGCGCGCGCGGCGCGGGTGAGCGAAGAGTGTGTAGTCCAATAGCGGAACTAGCGGCGCGCCTTGGCCACCGGCCAGGATGTCGGCTGGGCGAAAGTTTGAAACCACAGGCACTCCGAGTGAAGATGCGAGCACCTGGGCTTCGCCAACCTGCCAGGTGCAGGCGAAGCGGCGGCCTGCATACGACTCTGGGCGCGGTTGATGATAGAGCGTTTGGCCGTGACAACCGATGAGGTCGAGTTTTGCTGGATGCTTGTTCAGCGTTTCGGCCACTGCTTCGCTATAGGCAATTCCGAGCCGCCAGCCGAGCCGGGCAAGCTCAGCAGTTGAAGTGGAAGTCGCATTCATCGCCGCAAGCACCGCGGTTCGCAACGAGCGAGGAAATTGGACGCCATGATGCGCGAGTAGTTTCAGTTTCGGAGGTTCGATAGATTCTTTCGGAGCGGTGATGCGCACGATGGCAACATCGATTCCGTCGGCGGAAGTGCCGCTCATGATTCCCGCTACAGTCATCGATCGCAAGGTCATCCGGGGATGAGTCATTTCGATCCGGCCTCCGATTTGGGCTGATGCGCAGAAACGGTGTCTGCAAATCGGCGGATCTGATTCTGGAGCGCCGTGAACTCCCTTGCCTTAAGAGCCGGTGGCGTGGGACGGCTGAAATGTTGCGCGCGAAGGCGCGCCGACTGTCTTGATCGCTTCATTAGCAGCGTCCGAAACGCCGTTGAGCGTTCTGCCTCCGCGACGAGCGCTTCATAGGCGCGAAGGATTAGTTCGGGGCTGTGGCAGATCTCGATCAGGTCCATACCCGCGTGGATTGCCTCGATGGCCGCTCCTTCGATAGGCAAGAATTTGAGCACGCCGCCCATTTCGAGATCGTCGGAGAAGATCAGTCCGCGATAGCCGATTCGCTTGCGCAGGATTGTGGTAACCCAATAGGTCGACACCGATGCGGGACGCTCGCCACCGGGAGTCCGAGGATACGCGGCGTGGTTCACCATGATCATCGGCAGTTGATCGCGCAACTCGCAGTAGGGATAGAGATCATCATTGGCCAGCTCGCGCATTGTGCGGTCGATCGAGGGTGTTTCCAGGTGCGAGTCGAGGGTGCCGCCGCCGAGGCCGGGAAAGTGTTTTCCGCAGCCTGCAATCTTGTGCGCGGCAAGCCCGGCGAGGAACTGGCCGCAATAAGCCGCCACCATTTTCGGATCGTCCGACACAGCGCGAGTTCCCATCACCGATGCGGACGCTGATAGTGCAAGGTCAAGCACAGGGGCGAGAGTCGTGTTGAAACCGAATGCCTTGACTCCGCGCGCAACCAGCTCCCCATGTTCGCGTGACAGCGTCGGCTTGTTTGTCGCTTGCGCGGCCGCAAACACAGCCTGCGCAGAGGGCATGGGCGTCAGCGCATCACGCAGCCGGTCCACGGTGCCGCCCTCTACATCGACACAGCGCAAACTATGCGGCGCGCAAACTTCGGTGGCCTGCGCCAGCAGCGCGCGTGTCTGCGCGGCGTCTTCGATGTTGCGCCGGAATAGGATGACGCCAGCGGGGCGAGTCAGTTTGAGCCAGGCACGCTCTAAGCCCGTAAGCTCAACGCCGGAGATCCCAACCACCATCGCGCATCCGGCTGCTCTTCTCAGACTCTGCGTCATGCCTTCTCCTTGAGCTCTTGCTTCAGCTCTTCGATGAGATTGAGCGCCTGAAGCGGAGTGAGCGAATTGACGTCGGTTGCTTCAATGCGATCGACAATGCGTTGCGATAGCGGCGTGAAGATGGTGAGCTGAACCGGGTCGGTCGTTTCCACCTGCACCGATTGGCGTTCGACCTTTTCATGCTGGCGGAGCACACGCCGGGCACGCTCGATTACGCTCGCGGGCAGCCCAGCCAGCCGCGCCACTTCAATGCCATAGCTCTTGCTTGCGGCGCCGGGCTCGATGGTGTGGAGGAAGACGATGCCGCTCGCAGCTTCCTTGACGCCGACGCGCAGATTTCGCACACGGGCCAGCTTTTCCGCCAGCATTGTGAGTTCATGGTAGTGCGTGGCAAACAAGCTTCGTGCGCCTATGTCCGCATGCAGAAACTCGACGGTGGCCCATGCCAGCGAGAGGCCGTCGAAGGTCGCCGTGCCACGGCCCATTTCGTCGAGCAGGATCAGCGACCGGCTCGTCGCCGTATTCAGGATGGTCGCGGTCTCGGTCATCTCCACCATGAAGGTGGATCGGCCGCGCGCCACATTGTCGCTGGCGCCGATGCGCGTGTAGATGCGGTCAGCAAGGCCGTAGCGCATTCGATCCGCGGGCACAAAGCTGCCCATTTGTGCCAGCAAGACCAGCATGGCCGCCTGGCGCAGATAGGTGCTCTTGCCTCCCATGTTGGGGCCGGTAATCAGCAATAGACTTGGTCCACCTGAAGCGCCGGCATCATCAGCGGCGTTCAGGTAAATATCGTTGGCAATGAATCGTCCTTCGCGAGTCTCCTCCATCCACTGCTCGATCACCGGATGCCGAGCCGCTACGGCTTCGAGGACCGGCTCCGGATCGATGGTGGGGCGAACATAGCGGCGCTGCGCGGCCAGATGGGCAAAGTTGGCGATGAGGTCTGCATCGGCAACAGCGGCAGAGCTGCGGCGGATGCGGCCGGAAGCCTCAAGAACAGTGCGCCGCAACTCCACAAAGATGCGCTTTTCGATTTCTATCGAACGGTCATGCGCGGTGAGGATCTTGCGCTCGTATTCCTTCAGTTCGGGGGTGGTGAAGCGCTCAGCATTGACCAGGGTCTGCTTGCGTTCGTAGTCGGAAGGGGCAAGCGCAAGATTGGACTTGGTGATCTCGATGTAGTAGCCGAAGACCGAGTTGTAGCGGACTTTGAGCGAGCCAATGCCGGTGCGCTGCCGCTCGCGCTCCTCGATGGCGGCAATCGACTGGCGGCCTGTCGACGAGATTTGCCGCAGCTCATCGAGTTCGGCATCGACGCCAGGTGCGATTGCGCCACCATCAACGAGCGTGATCGGAGGCTCAGCAACGATGGTCTTGATGATCAGGCCGGCAATCTCTTCGAGCCGGTCCAATTTTTGAGTAATTGCTTGCCACAATGGTGATTCCATTGCCGACAGCGCCTGATGGAGGCCGGGCAGCCGGGAAAGGCTTGCCGCAAGCGCACGCAAGTCGCGTGGACCGGCGGAATCAAGGGACAGGCGAGCGAGCAGGCGCTCGAGATCGAGGATACCGTTGAACGCGCGACGAATCTCCTCGCGTTTCATCAGCGCGGCGACTGCCTCAGCTACCGCCTCATAGCGCGCTTCAATCGCATTAGAATCCATCAGCGGGCGAAGGATGGTTGAACGCAAAAGGCGCTTGCCCATGGGAGTCTGGCAAGCATCGAGGGTGTGAAACAGCGTGGCCCGTTCGTCCTGACCGGAGAAGATTGGCTCGACCAGTTCGAGATTGCGTACAGTGACCTGGTCAAGTTGAAGTGCCGTAGCGTGCTCCTCAAAGCGCAGGCTGTCTACATGAAGAGCTTCATTTTTCTGCGTTGTGCGGACGTAGTGGATCACAGCGCCCGCAGCGATGGCGGCGGCTGGATGATTGTTCAGGCCGAATCCTTCGAGATTGCGCACATTCATTTGGCGCTCGACCAGGGGCACAGCAAAGTCGCGGGTCCAGACCCAGTCTTCTATGCGCGTGCGGGTGGGCAGACGCTCGAGGGCAGGAGCCAGTGCAGCACTCGACGGATACAGGACTTCGCTTGAACCAGCCTTCAGAATTTCGTCGCCAGCCTTCTGGCTTCCGTCCGGCCCCTGAAACTCAGCGGTCCGAAACTCGCCTGTTGAGAGGTCGAGCAGAGCGACCGCATAGATGGGTTCGCGCTCTGAGCCGGAGGGATAGAAGGCCGCGAGGAAGTTGTTCTGTTCCTGGCCGAGGCCGTTGTCGAGGGCTGTGCCAGGCGTGAGCACACGAGTCACCTCGCGGCGAACGATCTTTTTCGTTAGCTTTGGATCCTCCATCTGGTCGCAGATGGCAATGCGGTATCCCTTGCGCAGCAGGCGGGTCAGGTACTGCTCGACTGCGTGATAAGGCACGCCGCACATGGGCTGCGACTTCTCGCGATCACGTGCGGTCAGGGTCAGCTGGAGCTCTCTGCTCACCGTCACCGCATCGTCGTAGAACAGTTCGTAGAAGTCGCCCATGCGGAAGAAGAGCAGGGCATCGGGATTTTCCCGCTTGGCGGCCGTCCACTGGCGCATGAATGGCGTCAAGTCGGCCTGGGTCTTTTCGGAGCTCTTGTCTGCTTCGGGTGCAGCGAGTTGGGTGTCTTGCTCGGTCACGTTGCTTCTAAGATTATCGCGGTAGGCTCGACGCTCGACCTGACGATTCGGATACTCCTCGGATTGTGTGCCCAGGTCTGAACCTGCGCCCCTGCCAACCCCGCCTCTTGACCGGTAGAATGCTCACGAGACTTTTGGCCTGCCTCAACGGGCAATTTAACCCATGGAGAAGAACCCAATGAAGATTCAAATGAGCCGTGCGCATTTCGCCCTCGCCGCGATGATTGTCCTCTGCACTTTCACCACCTTGGGCCAGAAGGCTTCCAAGCCAATGTCGCCCAAGAAGCTTGACGCACTTGAGCAGACAGCCCTCACCGCCATGAAGGCCAAAGCTGCAGAGTTGAAGGTCACTGGCGTGGCCGTGGCCAGTTTTGCGCCCGGGGAGAAGGTTGAATCGTGGACCTCGCAGATGGCTGTTGTGGGCCGCATGACTGACCCCGGAGCAAGCAACGGGAAAGGCAACAACATGCTCGGCATCGCCTATGACAAGTCCGCCGAGATGGCAAGAACGCTGGTCAACAGCGGCACTACCAAGGGCGAGCCGATGGTTGCCGAGTTCTATTGGCAGGGCGGCGCAATCGAGAAGGTCAAGGGCGGGTGGTTGATTGTGGCCTTTAGCGGGGCAACCGGCGAACAGGACTTCGCAGTTTCTCAGGCCGGGCTCGCTGCGATGAAGGCGGGGCTCTAAGCTTCGCGGACTCCGCCAGAGCCCGGTTTGGTGATTTAGATCACAGTATACTGAGGGGTTCCACCTTTAAGGTGAATTCGTTATGTATCTGCTCTGGCTACGGGTTGCGGCAGTTTTGTATGCGGCGGCGAGCATCACCATATTTCCTGCCGTACTTTATAGCGACCCAGCGCGCGGGGTAACGCGATGGCGGCAATGGTGCGTCCATCTTGGCGGCCTGGCTTTCTTCTTTCATTTTGTCTCTGTGGTCGAAATGCTGCTTCAGGCGCATCGCTGGGTGCCAATGGGCTTCCGCGAAGTGGAATCGCTGCTTGGGTTTACCGTGGTGGCGCTGTTTTTCATCGTCTGGTGGCTCTATAACGCGATTCCGCTGGGCCTGTTTGCTCTGCCGGTCACTTTTTTTATGGTTTTTGTGCCGGCGTTGGGACCCGATCGTTACGCCTTTCCCTCTGAAGGCGTGCGCACCAGTTGGTTAATCGCCCATATTGCAGCGTTGCTGCTGGCTTATGCGGCCCTGGGATTCAGTCTGCTGGCGTCTGTCCTCTATCTGATTCAGGAGCGCCGGATCAAGAGCAAGCCGTCTCTGCGGATGGCCGGCGGAGCAGATTCCTGGTGGGCTCCGCTCGACTGGCTGCCGCCGCTCGATACCCTCGAGCGCATCTCCGAGTCGATGCTGGAGTTCGGCTTCCCGTGCATGACCGTCGGGCTGGTGATTGGCTCGGTGCTGGCCCAGGAGACGCCTCTCGGCGCGGCCTATTTTCTTGATCCCAAGATCATTGCGGCATTTGTCAGTTGGGCCATTTACGTGTTGCTGCTTCTCATCCGCAGGTCAGCCGGACTGCGCGGACGCAAGGCAGCTTATCTTTCCGGCGCTGTCTTTATCGTGATGATGGTGGTGTGGACCGCCAACGCATTCAGCCACGTCCACGGGTTCGGTGCCCCATGAGCCTGACCCTGGTTGGAGTGAACTACAAGACCGCGCCCATCGAGTTGCGCGAGAAGATTGCCATCTCGCGCGACGAGCTGCCTGAGACCACGCGTGCACTGGCTGCGCTGCCCGGCGTGCATGAGTGCATGATCGTCTCCACCTGCAACCGGGTGGAGTTGCTGGCCGCCGTGGATGGGCCAGAGACCGACATCACCGAGTTTCTGCATCGGCAATTCGGCCTCGATCGCGAGCTGCTGGCTCCGCACATCTACCAGCAGCACGACCAGGATGCGGTTCGCCATCTTTTTCGCGTTGCGGCCAGCCTGGACTCAATGGTGGTGGGCGAGCCACAGATTCTTGGGCAAGTGAAGGAAGCATTTGCCGTGGCTCGTGCCTCAGGCACTGTGGCTGGTCAACTTGAGCATCTGTTGCAAAGCGCCTTTGCCGCGGCTAAAAAGGTTCGCTCTGAAACCGAGATCGGATCAAGCTCGGTTTCCATCGCTTCGGTTGCTGTTGAGATGGCGCGCAAGATATTCGGCAACCTGCAGGGCCGGACGGTCTTCCTTGTCGGCGCTGGAAAAATGAGCGAGCTGGCAGCGCGCCACCTGGTGCAGCAGGGCGCGGGGACAATCCTTGTCACCAATCGGACGCAGGCGCGGGCTGAGCGCATGGCTGAAGCCTTCAAGGGGAAGGTGATCCCTTACGAAGCCATGTACGACGCGGCAGTAGATGCCGACATTGTTATCAGCTCTACCGGTGCACCGCACCCCATCTTCCGCAAGGAGCACGGGCAGCGGTTCATGCAGCGACGTCGGAACCGGCCGATGTTCTTCATCGACATCGCCGTCCCGCGCGACGTGGATGCTGCGATGGGCAAGCTTGAGGGCATCTTCGTTTACGACATTGACGACCTGCAGGCCGTGGCAGCGGCACACATGGCCGAGCGCAGCCGCGAGGCAGGCGATGCTGAGTCGCTGATAGCTGGAGAGGTTGAACGCTTCCACCAGAAGCAAAGGGCGGTAAATGCTGCGCCCGTAATCGTAGCGCTGCAGAAGCATGCTGAGGAGATGCGCCGGGCGGAATTGAAGCGGTTGCAATCGCGGCTGGAAGGCTTGACTGCCGAGCAGTTGGCTGCAATTGAGGCACTGACGCGCGGGCTTGTAAACAAGCTTCTACACCCACCCATGCAGGCCTTTAAGCAGGCCGCGCGGGAGAACAACCAGGTGCGCATTGATGCGCTTTGTGATGCGTGGCATCTTGAAGTTGACGGCTCGACTGTGGTTGACCGGGAATCATTTACATCTGCATCGACTAGCGTGCCTACCAGCGACAGCGCTGTGGCGAAAGCCAGAGAGCCCAACGAAGAATCCGTCGGAAAGCAAGTC
>Ga0182016_10004340_pt1 | contig 15755 bp, 11 predicted proteins | sample 712S2MmetaG_FD_120491 | JGI IMG/M metagenome (GOLD analysis project Ga0182016, IMG submission 120491) | Permafrost microbial communities from Stordalen Mire, Sweden - 712S2M metaG | ecosystem: Environmental > Terrestrial > Soil > Wetlands > Permafrost | place: Sweden: Stordalen | collected...
GGATGCTGCCCGCTGCCTTCGTCAAGAATCGCAAGGAACAGCCCCGCCCGTTGCATCCTGAACTGGTGGCGGAATTGCAAAAGCTGAAAGCCGCCGGAAAACTAAAGCCGGAAGATTTGGTGTTTCCCGATGGTGTCCCGGCCATGAAAGAAATTCGCAAGGATTTCAAAAAGGCGGAAATTCCGTTGAAGGATGAGCGCGGCCATGTGGTGGACTTCCATGCGCTGCGGACGACCTACATAACCCGCCTGCAACGCGCTGGCGTTTCGCCCCGTGAAGCGATGGAACTGGCGCGGCACAGCGATATGCGCCTGACGATGAAAACCTATACGGACGTGGCGCAACTGCCTTTGGCGGCAACCGTTCGCGGATTGCCTTCGATTGGCGACTCACAAATAGACTCACAAACTTTAGTCGCCGACCGTCCAGCCGTGTCACCTGCTGTCATCGGCTTGAAGGCCATCAAGGTAGGTAAAACCGTTGGAAACATTGACGGAAATCATCATGCGTCATCCATTGTCACTTTCGGTCACGAAAATGAAAATGGCGGAGAGAGGGGGATTCGAACCCCCGATAGGGCTTTTGGCCCTATACCGGTTTAGCAAACCAGCGCCTTCAGCCACTCGGCCATCTCTCCAACCGTTTGATTCTATTTGAATTTTATGATTTCAGCCCGCCCCAGAATCCCTCACTTGACTTTTGCCCACATGAAACGCGCCATCCGCTCAAATCAAAAAACGAGCAAGTTCGCACTGTCACGGTGTAAATTTACACACGTCGCAGACCGACAGCAACGGGAAAGTTTCGCGCCAGCTACCCCAGCTTCACTGAAAACGCACTTTCGGCGGCGATCTTGATGAGTTCGCCGCTGTAAAATTCTTTGCGATATTCTTCGGTCTCGAGCAGATGCTGGCGCAGATCTTTTTTATCGCGGCGTAAAATATATTTCAACTCCTTCAGGTCGGACGACCAGCGGAAGCCGTTGAAAAATTCCGCGCCGGCGAACTGCGTCTTGTAGAGCGCCGGATCCGAATAGCAGGTGCCGAGGTAAAGATGTTTCGTCCCGCGCTCGGCGAACAGCGCCACCGCCGAGGTCATCATGAACATGCCGAGGTTGCGGGCGTAATAATTCAGGTCGTAAAACGCGTAATAATAAAACGCCAGCGCCTTGCCTTCGAGATACAACGTGGCGACGCCAACTTCATTTCCCGTCGCCACATCGGTGAACACGAGCAGATGCGAGATGATCGGCGCGGCGAAAAGCGCGTCCAGGCGCTCGAAGGTCATCGTATCCTTGCCGAATTTGATGTCGGCGTAAGTCTTGAAAAACTGGCGGCGTTCCGGCGTGTAATCAAATTTTTCACGCGGCACCAGCTTCACGTCAATGCCCGCGCCCTTGCGCAGGATGCGGCGGTTCTCGGACGACGGTTTGAACTTCGCCAAATTTACGCGCACCTGCCGGCACAAATAAAACCGGTCCAACTGGCGCGACGATGGCAGGAAGCCGGCGTTGAAAATGTCCGCCGGCGTCTCGCTGGTTTCGGGAATCGCCCAGATGGCATACGGGAACTGGTAGTTCTCGTAGTCTGAGTTTTGTTCGGAGAAAAGAAGTTTCATTTCAATTAATCACGATTGGACACCAATGAACACGAATCATGCTGGCGCAGATTCCGTTCGTGTCAATTTGTGTTTGTTCGTGATTGAATGGTTCACCGACTTGCGTCGCAACCGAAGCCGCCAGTTCGTCAGCACGTCGTAGGTCACGGAGTTTTTCAGCTTGGCGATGTCGCGCACGGTGATTTCGTCATGGCCTTGTTTGCCCATCAGCACCGCCTCGTCCCACATTTGCGCCTGCGGAATATCCGTGATGTCCACCATCAGAGCGTCCATCGCGATGCCGCCGATGAGCGGTGCGCGCCGGCCGTGGATGAGCGCGCAGCCTTCGTTGCGCACGCGCGGGAAACCGTCGCCGTAGCCAATCGGCAAAATGGCAATGCGCCGTTCCGTCTGGGAGGTGTAGCGCATCCCGTAGCCGACGACTTCGCCGGCTTTCAATTTCTGGATCGCCGCGATTTTTGCCTTCACCGACATTACCGGTTCGATGCCGGGAATCTGCCGGCAGACCTGTGACGGAAAAATGCCGTAAAGCAAAATCCCCACGCGCACCATGTCCAGATGCGCCTGCGGTAGATCGAGAAAACCACCGCTGTTGCAGGTGTGGCGGAGTTTCACGGGAATGTTCCGCTGTTTCAGCGCCTGCAGCACTTCGCTGAACCGTACGAACTGGAGATTGGCAAAAGTTTTTTCCGCCTCGTCCGACTGCGAGAAATGCGTCATCACGCCTTCGAGCAACAAGGATTTTTCCGCGACAATGTTTTCGATGAGCGGCAGCGCCTCGTCCCAGCGCACGCCGTAACGGCTCATGCCAGTGTGGATTTTCAGGTGCACCGGCACGCGTTTGCCGAAGTCTGCCGCGATTTTTGCCAGCTTGCGGACGACGTGCGGTTCGTTCACGCAGACGGTCAGGTCATGCGCCACGCACCATTCGAGTTCGGCCTCCTGCCGTTCGCCGAGCAGCAGCAACGGCGCGGCGATGCCGGCCTCGCGCAACGACATGGCTTCTTCCAGATTGCTCAAGCCAAACCCCCATGCACCCTCTTCAATGGCAATGCGCGCCACGTCGAGCGCCCCGTGGCCGTAGGCTTCGTCCTTCACCACGGCCATCAGCCGGACGTGCTTCGGCAAATCGCCGCGGATGAGCTGCAGGTTGCGGCGCAGCTTGCCGAGGTCAATCTCGGTCCACGCCGGACGCTGTGGAAAATTTTCGGAATCCAATTTCATCGGACAACAAATTTAACCATGGATGCCCACGGTCTGGAATAATAATTTAGACAAAGGGAAATTAGCAGATTGTTGGTAAAACTAAATACTTGACGCCATATTCAAAGACGGATTGTCCAGCGGCTTGGCCAATTTCACGGCGACGAGCGCCGGAATATTATGCGGCTGGCGGTTGATCACCCAGCGCCTGCTCGGAATTCAGCAGGCTGGCAACTGCCGGAGCAGTTGCAAAATCTGATGCTGATCCGCCTTCATACGCCACTGAACCCGGTTCACAGGAACGGCGAGAACAAGCGCGCAATTGCGTCGCGCAATTTTCCGGGCACCGTCCGCGCGTCCACTTCGGCCAGGGTTACTTCGTGCGCGCCGGTTAATTTTTTGTCAACGACCCGTTTCATTTTATCGGCAAAATCGCGGCCGTAGCACTCGACGTTCAGCTCGAAATTCAAGCGCAGGCTGCGCGCGTCCCAGTTGGCCGAGCCGAGCAAAACCCAGTGGCCGTCCACAATCATCAGCTTTGAGTGGTCGAACGGCGGCGGTGTGAGCCAGATGTGGCAGCCACGCTGGAGCACCTGCCACCACAGTGAGCGCGACGCCCAGTGCACAAACGGCAGATTGTTTTTCGCCGGCAAAATAATGTCCACGCGCACGCCGCGCAGCGTGGCGAGGTTTAATGCGGTAACCAGCGCAATGTCCGGCAAAAAATACGGCGTGACAATCTGCACGGAGGTTTGCGCCTCGGCCAGCGCGGCGAGCAGCGTCCAGCGCAGCTTGTCGTAATCGGCATCCGGCCCGTCCGTGATGACGCGCGCGATGACATCGCCAGATTCATTCAAATCAGGGAACCAGAGATCGCCGTCCAGAATTTCACCCGTGGTGAACGCCCAATCGTTCACAAAAGCTTCCTGCAGGCGCGTGACGACCGGGCCTTCGACGCGGAAATGCAAATCCTGCACCGGATTTTTCGGCTGGCTGGCCAGCACGTTGCCGTGCCGGATATTCATGCCGCCAGTGAACCCGAACTGGCCGTCCACGATGAACACCTTGCGGTGGTTGCGGAGATTGATGGTCGCGACGCGCCAGGGTTGCAGCAGCGACGACGGCAGGAATTTTCCGAACGGAATTTTGGCGCGGCGAAGGACGTGCGTGATGGGTGGCCAGGAATAACGCGAGCCGGCGGCGTCCACCAGCACGCGCACGATCATGCCGCGCCGGACGGCGCGTTCGAGCGCGGCGACAAATTGTTGCCCGGTCGGGTCGTTGTCGAAAATGTAGCTGACGAGCGAAATGGATTTTTTGGCGGATTCGATCGCGGCGAGCATCACGGGAAACGCCTCGTCACCATTGACCAGCGGTTCGATCTGGTTTCCGGGCAGCAACGGCCGTTCAACCACGCGGCCGACGACGCGGGCGAGCATTTGCAGATGTTCCGCGCCGGTGGGTTCCGGTTCGCCAAGGTCTTCCGGGACATCGCGGCTGAAGGTTTTATGCACGCCCAGCTTGATGGCGCGGCGGCGGATGCGGTTGACGCCGAGCGCCAGGTAGAGCAGGGGGCCGAGCGCGGGCAGCATCCAGATAACCCCAATCCAGATGGTCGCCGAGCGGGTGTCGCGCTTGTGGAGCAGCGCATGGCTGGAGGCAAGCAGGCAGGCAAGAAAATCAAACCCGGCGGCGAAGTGCAGCCAGAAATGCGCAAGGTGATCAAGCCAGTCCATCGGCGGCCATTTTCAACGGAAGCCCGGCCGGGCGCAAGCTTGTGCGAGACGGTTTTGAAAATGGAACCCTTGTACAATATCCCCCGGAAACGGCGATATTATTAGGCGACAGACTCTAGTTGGCAGCTGACTACACTTCACCGGGAAAGGAACCAATAAAAACAGGCAACTTTCAACATGGCGAACTGGCCACGATTTTCAGGCTATTCGTTGAGACCCCAGTGTTCGGTCGGCCAATGTTCCAGAATTTCCTTCAGCAGCGGCGTCACTGTTTCGGCGCGTTCACGGATGGTTTCAAGCGTGCAGTGCGGGAGGTGTTCTGGCGGAGAACCGACCGTCATGGCAGCCATCAGAACCGGATTCGTTGGATTACCCAGCAACTTCGGGCCTGGAGATATGTTGATTGCGGCGTTCATACATACGGCTTCAAATAACCATGCACTCGCCATGCAATTTTTTCCACAAATAAGTCGGGAAAAACGTAATTAGTTATTCACCGACAGTTCACCGTTCACGAAAACGGCTGGCGACCGGCATTGCAGTGGCTTGAAGCACCGCGAGACAGGCCTGCGCCCGCGCCGGATCGTTCAGGCAAAGCACGCCTTCGCTGATTCGCGGTGTCGGATCACCCTTGAGCTGAATGGGAAAACGTTCGCTCAATGAACGCGCATAAGCTGAAAAATCCGTGAAACCTGCGGCAAGCGCCTGCTGGCGGCTGATTAGCCGGTATTGGCCGTGGCTGCCAGGCGCGACATGCTTCATCAATTCCACCGTCACGCGGCCCATTGTGTGGCGCGGATTGATTTCAACGATCGGTTTGAGCCTGATTTTGCCTTCGATGTCGCGATAGGCAAACGCGTCAATGCCTGCCGGCCCGAGATAATTGGCTCGGCACAATTTTTCTTCGAGCGACGCAAAGATGTTCGCGTAAAGCGCGTGGAGCCGTTGCGCGATGTCCGACGGCTCTGGAAAAAGCGCGATCAAGTCCGCCGGAATTTTTTTCTGGTGGCCCGGCGCAGCGGTGTTGGCTTGGAACTGGCCTTTGGCGTCGTTGAGCAAACTGGTGTAGCCGCATAGTTTCAGACCGTCGGCGGTCATTTCAAGCTGAACGGAAAAATCCAGCACGCGTTCCAGCCACGGCTCGACGACGAGTTCCTGGCCATTATCAACCGCGTTGGCAATCCATCGGCGATGAGTTTCTAAAATCTCCGGCTCAAACAAGCGGATGGCGTTGCTGCCGGCAAGCCCGAATGATTCCTTGACGACAATTTTATGATGGCCACGTTGGCGGATTGCTGTAATCACGGCGATGGCTTCAGCCGGTGAATTTACAGCCGTACCGGCTTCGTGTTCGGTGCAGAGCCAGCTTGATGAATGCAAAAGAAAAATCTGTTTCAACAGCGCCGCGCTCCATGCTTTCGAATAAAGCTGCGCGATGGCCGGATTGAAACTGCCGCTCGCATCACGCCGTTCGCCGGCGAGTTTGGCGAAAAGCGGCGCGAACAATTCCACGCTGTCCGGTCCCCACGCCCACGGACGCAGACGACCAAGCTTGCGTTCGGTGAGATTTGCAAACGCAGCCGGAGCGCCGGTCTCCACAAATTCCGGCAGCGCAAAACCCGCCTGCTTGATGCCGCTCAAAAATTCCACCGACGGCTTTTCGTTCACCAGAACGATATCATCCTGCCGGCAGAGAAACTGCGGCAGATTTTCCAGGTCGCGCGCGAGCTGCGCCTGATGCTTCGTGGGATTGAAGGATTTGCCGTGCGCGATTCGCGCCTCGGCGAATGGATTGAAAACAAAAACGTTCGGCGTGCGGCCTTTCGACTGCGAAAAAACATCCAGCTCGGCGATGAATTGTGCGTCCAGTCCGGCGGCCCGCCGGCCGGCGACATTCAGTGTCATGCCTTTCGCGCGCTGTGGCGAGAGCGGAAATTTCAACTGGCGGCAGAACGCCTCCCAGTCGCTTTCGCCGGGATTTTTCCAGCGGCGGAACCATTTCAGTCCGTAGGCGACATGGCCGATTTCGTCGTGATAAATTTTGTCAAGCAGCTTGGCGGTCGCCGCATCACCGACCGTCGCGAAGCCCTGCGCGAAGTGCCGTGCGAAATCGAGATTCGCCTGCTCGAAGGTCAGGCACAGGCTGGAGACGTAATCCATCGGATTTTCCATCACCGAGACCGAGCGCCAGAAATAGCCGCTCACCGGCAGCTCGCCGAAGTGGACGCCGCACTCCTTCATGCGCTGGAGGTAAAGCTGCGTGTGCTCCTGCTCGTCCTTGAGTGTTTGATAAACACCCTTGCGGAACGCGGCGGGCGCCTCTGGAAACCGCAGCAGCACTAAAGCCATCAATTCGGTGGCGAGCAGTTCGTGGTTGGCGAAAAAATGGAGCAACCGTCCGCGTTCGCTTTCCTTCTCCAGATTCTTTGTGCCGGGAAAACTGTCACGCGCCTCGCCGGTGGCTTTGAATTGCAGTTCTGCCGGACGACCGGGCGCGGCGGGCGTTACAAGCGCGGGACCGGGACGCTCGTCGGAAATGTCCGCCGGATGCAGGAGTTTTTCCTCCAGCGTCGTGGCGAATAAAACGCGCTCGGCAAATTCACGAAGTTCCATGAAACACGGAATGGCTAACAGTTGCGCACCAAATTTGCCAGCCTGTTTGCCGATGAATCAAGGGCTGTTCGCTGTGATGGACAAGCTAACGGTGGAAATGGGCGCGGGTTGCGGGTTCTGCCCGGCTTCTAAATGTTTAATGGCCACGGCCACCAACAAACCGGCGATCAGGGCGATGGAAAGTTTGAGGCGGTCGTGCGAGTGGAATTGCAGTTCCGGCAACAGGTCGCTGCTGGCGATGCAAAGAAACGATCCGGCGCAGAACGCCAGCGAGCAGCCGAGAAAAACAGCGTTGGAATCAGCCAGTTGACTTGCTCCAAGATAAAACAAAACGGCGCCGACTGGGCTGACCAGCGCAAACAGCCAGTTCAAAACGTGGCGGGAAAATCGGGAACTGCCGCCGGCCGTCATCAGCGCCGAGACCGCCATCGCGTCAAACGGCTTGTGGAGGATCACCACGAGGGCGACGCCCAAGCCCGCCAGTCTGGCGTGGTCGTGAAGCCCGGCTTCGACGGCGGCGGCCAGCGCCAGGCCGTCGAGCAGCGAATGCAGGGTCAGGCCGAGCGCGGTGCCGACCCAGGAAAGTTGTTTTGCCGATTTGTCGGCCAGGGTGTGGGCGTGATGTTCGTGGTCATGGTCGTCCGGCGCGGCGTGATCCTGACAGCAATCCTCTGGATCGCCTTCCGGTGAGTCGTGGTGGTGAAAGTGAAAAAAACGCTGAAGAAAAAACATCGCCAAAAAACCGCCCAGCATCCACGCCGTGGTCCGGTCAACGGAATGCAACTGCTCGGCCGCGTCCGGCAGAAAATGCAGCAGCGCGATGCCGAGCATGAGACCGGCGACAAAACTGATGGCGATCTGCAATCGCGCATGTGTCGGGCGGATGATCAGCAGGAACCAGCCGCCCGCCAGCGAGGCCAGAAATACCAACAGACAATAAACGGCCAGCAGCCAACTGGCAGGGATCACCGTTTCAGTCATAAGTCATCTTGAAATCCGTCCGTTCAAAAGGACGCTTTTTAACATTGCAAATGATTTGCAATAATATCAGACGGCACGGCGGCGACAAGAAAATTTTTTGGTGGTTGCGGGGGCGCCAGCCGTCATCGGTCGCGTGGGATTTTTTGTTTCGCATCGGCGGCCGAGTCTTTATTCTCTTCGGGTGCGCACCGTTACCGTCCAACTGGGTCATCGCAGTTACGCCATAAAAATTGCGGCGGGTCTGCTCAAGCAGCTTGGCCCCGAGTGTGCGCGCCTCAAGCTTGGTGCGCGCTGCGCGATCATCACCGACACCAATGTCGGCAAAAAATTTGCCAAGCCCGCCTTTGAATCGCTTGTCAAAGCCGGTTTTGAGCCGACGCTCATCGTTGTTCCCGCCGGCGAAACCACCAAGAGTCTGAAGTCCGTCCAAGCCTGTTACGACCAACTCGCCGCCAACCGGCTGGAGCGAAAATCCTTCGTCGTCGCGCTTGGCGGCGGTGTGGTCGGCGATCTGGCCGGCTTTGTCGCGGCGACCTATTTGCGCGGCATCCCGTTCGTGCAGGTGCCGACGACGCTGCTGGCGCAGGTGGACAGCTCGGTCGGCGGCAAGACCGGTGTGAATTTGAAGGCAGGAAAAAATCTCGTCGGCGCGTTTTATCAGCCCCAACTGGTGCTGTGCGATCTGGACACGCTGAAAACCTTGCCGAAACGCGAATATCTTTCCGGTCTCGCCGAGGTCATCAAATACGGCGTCATTTCCGACGCAATTTTATTCGCTCAGCTTGAAAGCAATTTGCCCAAACTGCTCCGGCGCGACGTCGCGACACTGGCCGCCGTCATTGCGCGTTGCTGCGAAATCAAGGCCGCCGTCGTCGGCCAGGACGAAACCGAAAACGGCCTGCGGGCGATTTTAAATTTCGGCCACACCATCGGCCACGCGATCGAAAACAGCTCCGGCTACGGCAGATTCCTGCACGGCGAGGCGATTTCCATTGGCCAGGTTGCGGCGGCAAAACTGTCGCACAAGCTTCTTGGCCTGCCGTCCGGTGACGCGGCGCGGATTGAAAAGCTGCTGGCTCGCGTCGGTCTGCCGGTGAGCATCAAGTTAAACGCCGCCCGGCGCAAAAATCTTTTTGCCGCGATGAAACTCGACAAGAAGGTCAGCGCCGGCGAAATCAAATTCGTTCTCGCGCAAAAAATCGGCCGGGTCATTTGGGGTCGGCCGGTGCCGCCCGCCTTGATCGAAGAAATCCTGGCCGCCCGGTCCTGACGATTTGATTTTATCTGCGTTCCACCTGTGCTAGAATATGCCGGATAATTTGACGCCATGATTTTGGTTTTGGACAACTACGATTCGTTCACCTACAACCTCGTGCAATACTTGGGCGAGCTGGGGGTGGACTTGCAGGTGCGCCGCAACGACGAGATTTCCCTCGAACAAATCCGCGCGCTGAAGCCGGAACGCATTTTGGTCTCGCCCGGTCCATGCTCGCCGCGCGAGGCCGGCCTGTCCAACGAGGTCATCCGCACGTTTGCCGGCGAAGGCATTCCGATTTTCGGCGTGTGCCTTGGCCATCAGTGCATCGGCCACACGTTTGGCGCGGAAGTTGTCGTGAATTACCGCATGATGCACGGCAAGGTTTCGCCGATTAAGCACAACGGAAAAGATTTGTTCGCCGGCATGCCCAATCCGTTTCTCGCCACGCGGTATCATTCGCTCGTCATCAAGCGCGACACGCTGCCGGATGTTTTGGAGATCACCGCCGAGACCGACGAAGGCGAGATCATGGGCGTGAAACACAGGACACTGCCGATCTGGGGCGTGCAGTTCCATCCTGAAAGCATTTTGACCGAAAGCGGCCGGACGATTTTGAAAAACTTTCTGAAACTGAAATAACCCACCATGCTGATTCATTTGCTCAAATCCAAGATTCACCGCGCCACCGTCACCGGCGGCGACGTGAATTACGAAGGCAGCCTCACCATTTCCGCCGACCTCATGGAAAAATGCGGACTACAGGAATACGAAAAAATTCTCTGCGGCAACATGGCCAACGGCAACCGCTGGGAAACCTACGTCATCAAGGGCAAACGCGGTGCCGGCGAGATCATCATGAACGGCGCGGTGGCGCATCTCGGCAAGAAAGGCGATTTGCTGACCATCATGAACTTCGCCGCGTTCAGCAAAGCCAAGGCAAAAAAATGGAAGCCGCACGTCATCGTCCTCGGCAAGGGAAACAAGATCGTGGACACTCGGGGGATTTGATCTTTTCCGAAAATTAAAAAACGCGCCGACTTTCATCGGCGCGTATTGCTTTTAAAAATTTGGCTCAATAATTTGCCGCGACCGCGTTCCAGTTCACCACGTTCCAGAATGCCTTGAGATAATCCGCGCGCTTGTTCTGGTATTTCAGGTAATACGCGTGTTCCCAGACGTCGCAGCCAAGCACCGGCTTGCCTTCGCAGCCGGCGATCGCCTTGCCCATGCACGGATTGTCCTGGTTGGCCGTGGAGACGATTTCGAGTTTGCCGTTATTGCTCACGAGCCAGACCCAGCCGCTGCCAAAACGGCCGATGCCGCCCGCTTCGAACTTGGCCTTGAACTCGTCAAAGCTGCCGAACGCGGCCTTGATGTCGTCGGCGAGCTTGCCGGTGGGCGCGCCGCCGGCGTTCGGGCCGAGAATCTTCCAGAAGAAGGAGTGGTTCGCGTGGCCGCCGCCGTTGTTGCGCACCGGGCCGCGGATGGCATCGGGAACCGAGGCGAGATCCTTGACCAGGTCACAGAGCGACTTGGCTTCCAGTGCGGCGTTGCCGGCAATGGCCTTGTTGAGGTTGTCCACATACGCCTTGTGATGGCGGTCGTGATGGATTTCCATCGTCAACGCGTCAAAGTGGGGTTCGAGGGCTGCCTTGTCATAGGGCAGGGGCGGGAGTTCGTGTGCCATAATTTTGTTTGGTTTTGGTTTGTAGCTAAACTGCTGGATGCAAGTTGCGCCAGCCGCGAATAAAATGCAAGTGCGGATAGCTGGTGGTAAAAGACGTCACACGGCGACAAGTTCGTTGCGGCCATCATCGCTTTTTGCCGATCCGGTTTTGCCCCCGCTTTTTTCCGCAAGTCAAAGGCTTGGGAGCAGCGGTATTTAATTTAGGTCTTTCCCAGTTGAGCGGGTGGAACCCTGCTGAAACATCAGGATTGACAATGCGAAACAAATATTTGCGCCGAACTCGATTTGTGTCGGGGAACTACCAAGGCCCGTATTTGATCTGGTCACGTCCGTGGTAAGATTCACTTGCCATGAATAAAACCCATACATGGCACACTCAAAATTCGAAAGCGCCGGCAGCAGCATGGCTGATTTACATGCTCAAAGTGGCATTGGGGATCTTTTCGAAGTGCTCTGCCCGCCAACGCCGCGCGCCCTCGGGGTCCGTTTGTGACCATTGGGCCAGCAGATTTTCCACTGCCGTCGCGCGCAGTTCCCCTTTGGGAAATTGTTCCACCCAAGCGGTCGCCCCATCCATATCTTTTTGCGCCCAGCGCTCGACAATGGAAATGACCGTGTCATCCAAAAGGCGTCCCGGCGGGAGTTCGTCCAAGGCCATGTTGGCAGCGGCAACCGGCTCGCTTGCCGACCAGACGATCGCCACCCCGCTCAAGGTCTGGTTGCGCAAGTCGCCTTGGGGAATCTGCTTCACCCACGCCGCCGCGCTGCCGGCGTCTGCGGACGCCCATTGCATGGCTCCGCGTCGGATCAAATCGTCGCGTTGCTGGCCGGCCGGCAGGTCGAGGGCAATCTGCAATACCATGAGCGGCTGCGAACGAATAGCTTCACCTGCGACCGCCGCCAATGCCTGGCCACGCGCGGCATTGTCCGGCAATGATCGGGCCCAATTCATGGCATTGGTTGGGTCGTTGTTGGCCCAAACAATCGCCACGTCATCAAGCATCGCCATTTGCTGTTCAGGCGGCAACGTTCCAACCCAGGCCGACGCCTTTCCTGGATCGGCATCAGTCCAGCGCCGGATCAATCGCTTGCTCAAGTCCTGTGCCAATTCAGCCGGCATGGCTGATTGCAGGAACGCCAGCATGGCGGGTATTTCATCCATCTTAACGTCCGCGAGCCATGCGGCAATCATCTCCTCGCGCTTGCCGGGGTCGGATTCACGTTCCAATTCCCGGGCAAAGGCGGCTAAACGATCTGCCTGCGGATCCTCGAAAACAGTTTCCCGGTAATGTTCACGCGAAGCGGCGACATGCAATACCAAGGTTTCTCCGGCTGGTTGCTCCGCCTGCGCCGGTGCGGCTGGCTGGGTAATATGTCTGACACCACCCGCCAACATCACCAACACCGCCAAGCACAGCCAGAACGGCGACCCGCCTTTTATAGACGGGCCGTCGTTGACTTTTTGTGAATGTAATGCTCGGCGCATGACTACGGCGAAGCTACAACATTGGTGAACGTGGCCGTGCACAACGCGCTGTTGTTGTGGCTGCAGACAAACAGGCCAATGTTAACCGAGTTCGCCATCGTGATCGTGTTCGTGGCCATGGGCGTCCAAGTGGTTCCATTCGCCGAACGATAACCGATGAACTTGCTGCCGGAGCGAGTCACACGCACCCAATACGGCGCGATGATGCCAGAGTTGACCGCCGAGGAGCAGCTTCCCCCCGTGGTGTTCCGCCAAATGTTTTCGGCACCATTCGAAGCCATGATGTCCACGAGACAGTCAACGGCGTTGGTGGCGAGCGTCTCACGGATCATCACGCCGCCTTTGGCTGATCCGTTGCTGTTGGAAACCGCCAGCACTTTGGCTGTAATACTGCAATTCGTGCCACCGGTTTGGTATACGTAACGGAATTGGTCGAACGTTCCCCAAGTGTCCGAGCCGGAACCGGAGACGATATAAACCCCGTTGGAATAATTCGCACTTCCAGCCAACCCGACGGCACCAATATCCATTGTGCCCCACGGACTGGGCAGGGATGAAGGCACAGCACTGACCTGGCTAGAGTTCGCGCTCTCACCACCGGCATTCACCGCCGAAACCACATAGTAATACGTCGTGCCGTTGGTTAATCCGGTGTTGGTGTAGGCCGTGGTGCTGACATTGGCAACAGCCGTGTAAGGTCCGCCGCTGGTTGTGGCCCGCTTGACATTGTAACTCGTCGCGCCGCTGGAAGCCGTCCAAGCCAATCCGGCTTGCGCGTTGCCGGGCGTTGCCGCCAGACCGGTCGGTGCCGCCGGTGCCGATACCTGCGGCGTGGCGCTGACCTGGCTGGAATTGGCGCTCTCACCACCGGCATTCAAAGCCGAGACGACATAGTAATACGTCGTGCCGTTGGCCAGGCCAAGATTCACAACACTTGTCCCGGTCACATTCGTCACCGTGACGTAGCCGCTGCCGCTCATGGTCGAGCGCTTCACGTTGTAACTTGTCGCACCACTGGAAGCCGTCCAGTTCAACGTCGCCTGTGCATTGCCCGCTGTCGCAGCCAGTCCGGTTGGCGCCGCTGGCGGCGGCACCTGCGGTGTTGCACTGACTTGGCTGGAATTGGCGCTCTCGCCACCGGCATTCAAGGCCGAAACGACATAGTAATACGTCGTGCCGTTGACTAAGCCAAGGTTCACAACGCTGGTTCCGGTCACATTCGTCACAGTGACGTAGCCGCTGCCGCTCGTGGTCGAGCGCTTCACGTTGTAGCTTGTTGCACCGCTCGAAGCCGTCCATTTCAATGTCGCCTGCGCATTGCCCGCAGTCGCCGTCAAGCCGGTCGGTGTCGCTGGTGGTGGCGCCTGCGGAGTGGCGCTGACTTGGCTGGAGTTGGCGCTCTCACCGCCGGCATTCACCGCCGAAACCACATAGTAATACGTCGTGCCGTTGGCCAGACCAGTGTCGGTATAGGCTGTGGTGCTGACATTGGCGACCGTCGTGTAAGGTCCGCCGCTGGTCGTGGCTCGTTTAACATTGTAACTCGTCGCGCCGCTCGAAGCCGTCCAACTTAAGCTAACCTGGGCGTTACCGGCAGTCGCACCCAACCCGGTCGGCGCGGCTGGCGGCGCGTTGGTCTGCGAAGCGGTATTCCATGAAACGGAATCAATGTAACAAGTGCCAGACCATGCGGCGCTGGTCGCAAACTGAATACCCAGGTTATGAAATGCCGATACGGCGGTGGACGGCACCGTCAAGGTGATTGTGTTCCATGCGTTGGGGGTCAAACTTCCATACACGCTACTGGTCCATGCCCAGTTGTAGTCCTGCAAGTATGGCTGGAGCGAGGTGATTTGACTCCCGCTCGGTATCCAAACTTGGAAAGTAATGTTCGAGCCGGCGGGGACAACCACGTTGCCCACAGATACGGACGATGATCCCGATGCCGTGCCGTTGAAGTTCACCGCCAAGGACTGCCTGCCTGCATAGTGCTGTGCGGTCGAAGTCGCCACTCCGGAAATGATGCCGCCGCCGCCCACCCAACCCTGCAGATCGGTTTCAAAGTTGAACTGCGCCGGGTCCGGGTTGACGCCAGAAGTCGTCGCGTGGGCCTCGGGTGAAAAGCCTGTTGGGCCGGAGCCGTTGACAGCAACTACTTGATAGTAATAAGTGGTGCCACTGTTGAGATTGTTATCGGTATAAGTCGTCCCAGTGATGCCCGTAATGAATGGTGCAATAGAACTCTCGCCGCCGGATTCCGCTGCCCGGTAAAGATTGTAGCTGGTGGCTCCGCTGCCGGCAGTCCAAGACAAATTGACATTGGTGTTGTTACTCAGCGTCGCATTCAGACCGGACGCGGCGTAGGGAGCGCCATTGGGTGGCGGAAACGCAACTCCACCGGTCAACACCCTGACCGCATTCGTGTCGTCGACCGCGCCCGTACCATAGTCTAATGGACTGCCACCAGTGCTCCAATAAAATGGGCTCATTCCGTGGGCATGGGCGGAATCAACCACATACTTGTTCCAATAGTAACAGGAAAGACTATTCCAAGCCGCCTCCGTCGCATTGGTTGAAAGGACCGATTTCCCCGCCGCCTGGAATTCGCCGATCATCACCGGAATTCCCTTGCTGACATACTGGTCAACCAGTTGTTGAAAGCCAGCGTCTATCCCGCCTTCTTCGGGCGAGCCGCAGTCACGAGACGGATCTCCGGAATAATGGTAAGCGGGCCCCCAGAAGTATTGCATCGGACCCCACGATGCGTCGCCCTGCAATTGCGCGAACTGAAACGGGCTGTAGCAATGATATTCCACCATCAGGCGATTGGTAACCGTGTCCGTTGGCAGAGAATTCAGCCACGACGTGTCGCCGCCGCCTTGCAGCACCAGCCAGCGGTTGGTGTTGTTGCCACCCACACTGCGAACTGCGTTAACGAACGTCTGGTAGTAATACATCAACGTGTTCATCGCGGCCGGACTGGCCACGCTGGGTTCGTTACAGGCGGCAAAGAGCAAATGGTTGTCATAACCGGCAAAGGTGGTGGCGATCTGGGTCCAGTAGGCATTCACCTTGGCGTTGATGATGGGATCCACCGTTGTCCCAATGTTGCTTTGCAGCCAGCCGTCGTCCCAGTGATCGTTGATCATGACATACATGCCCGCAGCGATGGCC
>Ga0182016_10004342_pt1 | contig 15754 bp, 9 predicted proteins | sample 712S2MmetaG_FD_120491 | JGI IMG/M metagenome (GOLD analysis project Ga0182016, IMG submission 120491) | Permafrost microbial communities from Stordalen Mire, Sweden - 712S2M metaG | ecosystem: Environmental > Terrestrial > Soil > Wetlands > Permafrost | place: Sweden: Stordalen | collected...
GTTAAGTATCTCGAAAATCGTACCAATCTAATTGAACATTTCGCTGTGTTTCGGACCATTCTAATTGAACATTTCGCGCTGTTTAGGTTGAATGAAATTGAACGTTTAACGTTGTCGAAGTACTACAAATGGTTCCACTTATCCCCCCATTCGTGAGCCGCATCACCCCGCCAAAACCCACAAAAGAAAAATCCCATCCCCGCAAAACAAGAAAACTGATCACGGATCTCTCACCTCGCACCACTGTTCTTGACAACCTCTTAGATTAGATAGAGTCTAGATTCCGTGGATCCCGACGAGATTAAACAGTCTTTGGAGAGAAGCGGCTTGCGCTGCACTCCGCAGCGCTACAGCGTCATGGCTTTCCTGATGGAGCACGCCGGCCATCCCACCGCCGCCGAAATCTTTGAGGGCGTTAATCGCCTCGACCCGCGTTCCTCGCGCGCCACAACCTACAACAATCTGCGCGACCTGGTGCAGGCAGGACTGGTGCGCGAAGTGGCCGTCGAAGGCCGCGCCGCGCGCTTCGATGCCAGGGGCCTGCGCCATCACCACTTCATCTGCGACCGCTGCGGCAAGGTTGAGGACGTGGAATGGTTCCGCGTTACCCGCCCTGCCTCCAGTTCCCTCGGAAAACGCATTCTTCGCGAATGCGAATTGATTCTCCGCGGCCTCTGCGCCAAGTGCGCTCCACGCCGCGCTTCAACCTCAGTTTCGTAGTTCTTAAGACGCAGTCGTATCTTTGTTAACACTCACCACAGCAGCGGGGCGCCTGCCCCGGCAAACAAGGAGCAAAAACAAATGTCAAGCGAAGCTAAATGCCCCGTAATGCACGGCGCTCGTCCGCAATCTGCGGCGGGATCCTCGGCCAATGCCAACTGGTGGCCCAATCAATTGAATCTCAAGATCCTCCACCAGCACTCTTCCTTGTCCGATCCCATGAGCAGGAATTTTAATTACGCCAAAGAATTCAAGTCGCTCAACCTCGACGCAGTCATCAAGGACCTTCATGCGCTGATGACCGACTCGCAGAGCTGGTGGCCTGCCGACTACGGGCACTATGGTCCGTTCTTCATTCGCATGGCCTGGCACTCCGCAGGCACCTACCGCATCGGTGACGGCCGCGGCGGAGCCGGCTCAGGCCAGCAACGCTTTGCCCCGCTCAACAGCTGGCCTGACAACGTCAGCCTCGACAAGGCGCGACGTCTGCTCTGGCCCATCAAACAGAAATACGGCCGCAAAATTTCCTGGGCCGATCTCATGATTCTCGCTGGCAATGTTGCGCTCGAATCCATGGGACTCAAAACCCATGGCTTCGGCGGCGGGCGCGCCGACGTATGGGAACCGGAGGAGGACGTTTATTGGGGCCCCGAGGGGAAGTGGCTCGCCGACGAGCGCTACTCCGGCCAGCGCCAGCTAGATAATCCGCTCGGCGCCGTGCAGATGGGCTTGATTTATGTGAATCCTGAAGGGCCAAACGGGAAACCGGATCCACTGGCCGCGGCAATCGATATCCGTGAAACATTCGCCCGCATGGCAATGAATGACGAAGAAACTGTTGCGCTGATTGCCGGAGGCCATACTTTCGGCAAGGCCCACGGTGCTGCCGATCCCCTCAAGTACGTCGGGCCGGAGCCCGAAGGAGCGCCCATCGAGCAACAGGGACTGGGCTGGAAGAATTCTTTCCGCACGGGCAAGGGTGTTGACACGATAAGCAGCGGCCTTGAAGGCGCATGGAGCAACAACCCGACGAAGTGGGACAACGATTATTTTGAGAACCTGTTCAAGTACGACTGGGAACTGACCAAGAGTCCCGCGGGTGCACAGCAGTGGGTTCCCAAGGGCGGGGCCGGAGCCGGCACCGTTCCCGATGCACACGACCCGAAGAAGAAGCACGCGCCCATCATGTTCACAACCGACCTGGCGCTGAAGCTGGACCCGGTCTATGGACCGATCTCGAAGCGCTTCTACGAGAATCCCAAGCAGCTTGCAGACGCGTTTGCGAAAGCGTGGTTCAAGCTGACGCACCGCGACATGGGCCCCATCGTCCGCTACCTGGGCCCGCTGGTTCCCGCCAAGCCGTTGCCCTGGCAGGACCATGTTCCCGCAGTCGATCACAAACTGATCGGAGAGCGGGACATTGCCACTCTCAAATCCAAAATCCTCGCGTGCGGACTATCCATCTCGCAGCTGGTTTCGACTGCGTGGGCTTCGGCCGCGACCTTCCGTGGTTCTGACAAGCGCGGCGGGGCCAACGGCGCGCGCATCCGGCTTGCTCCGCAAAAGGACTGGGCTGTGAACCAGCCGGATGTGCTGGCAAAGGTCCTCAAGAAGCTGGAAGCGATTCAGAAAGACTTCAACAAGACGCTGAAAGGCGGCAAGAAGGTTTCGCTGGCCGACATCATTGTTCTCGGCGGCTGCGCGGCTGTTGAGCAGGCCGCGAAGAATGCGGGACTCAAGGTGAATGTGCCGTTCTCGCCGGGGCGCATGGATACTTCGCAGAAGCAGACTGATGTTGAATCGTTCGCCGTACTCGAGCCGAAAGCGGATGGTTTCAGAAACTATCTCCGCAGCGGACACACGAGCAGTGCGGAAGAATTGCTGGTCGATCGTTCGCAGTTGATGACGCTGACTGCTCCAGAGATGACCGTTCTCGTGGGCGGCCTGCGCGTGCTTGGTGCGAACTTCCGCCAGTCAACTCACGGAGTGCTGACCCATCGGCCCGAGACACTGACGAATGATTTCTTCGTCAACCTGCTCGACATGAATACGGAATGGAAGCCGTCCTCAACAGAAGGCGTGTTTGAAGGGCACGATCGGGCAACGGGCGCAATCAAGGGTACCGGCACTCGCGTCGACCTGGTCTTTGGTTCAAACTCCCAGCTCCGGGCAATCGCTGAAGTCTATGCAAGCAACGATGCAAAGGCCGTGTTTGTGAAGGACTTCATCGCTGCGTGGAGCAAGGTGATGAACCTCGATCGCTTCGACATTGCCTAAGTTGCCTTGCTTGAGTTGGGCGAGTCTGTTGTTTGGATCGGAAGACTGAATCAAGTGGTTCTTAACTTTTCGCGCGGGCCGAATTGCGGCTCGCGCGATTCTTTTTGCAATCGCAGATTCGGCGCAGAGGGCGAGCGGTGTCCCTACGGGACTCCGGATGAATGGTTGGTTGACGGTCCCCCACGCTGAAGCGGGGCTACAGCGGTTTCGATTCTGCTCTTTACACAAACGTAGAAGCCAAGTGGCATTTTCTTCCACCCCGGCGACAGGTCTTGGTCTCCGGGGTGGAAGAAAATGCCACCTCGCATGATTTTCAAACCGCAACACTTGAATCGAAACCGCTCTGGCATCCGCTGCGCCTGCGGCGCGAGTTGAGTGCATGTAATCCCACCCTTGCCGAAGGGCCGGCCCGGCAAGGATGGGGCCCACCAAGTCCCCTGGGATGTGAACGGTTGGCCCCCCGAACCATATGACGAACCTCACCCGGCATTCTCTATCAGATGTGCGCCTGAAGGGATTTCCGGTCGTGCCTCAGCAGCTTGTGAGCGAGCCGGTTTGGGAGTTTCTACGGCAAAACAATTCCGGCCGTTGGCCTTGGCGCGATAGAGGGCGATATCTGCGCATCTCATCAGATTATCCGCATCGAGATCCGCTCCGGACGCGGTGCAAACCCCAACGCTGACTGAAACCCGCACCGTCTGATCCGCCAGGTGAATGGGGACCGCCAACGTCTCCACGATCCGTGCGGCGGTTCTCTCCGGCACGTGGGAATCGCTCAGACCGGGGAGCAACACAACAAATTCGTCCCCTCCCAGCCTGCAGACAGTATCTTCGTTGCGCACGGCGTCTTGAAGGCGGCTTGCCGTGACTCGCAAGACTTCGTCTCCTGCCGGATGGCCGTGGGTGTCGTTGATCTCCTTGAACCGATCCAGGTCCACCATCAGCACCGCCAACCTTTTGCGATGTCTGCTGGCGCTCACCAGCGCCATGCCCAGACGGTCCTGGAGCAAGAGGCGTGTGGCCAGTCCGGTCAAAGCATCGTGCAGTGCCATATGGCGGAATCGTTCTTCGCTTTCGCGGAGGAGAGTCGTCTGTTGCGCGACGCGCCTTCTCAGCGCCACCACCCAGGCCAGAACCGCCGTGGTGCCCACCAGCACAAAGGCCAGGAGAAGAAACGCATGCCCCGTCGTCCACCAGGACACACGATCGACCACCACCAGATCGGCGGGCGAGCGCAACAGAATCTGAAATACCTTGGGATCCCAGAAATTGCGCGCCGACCGGCTCTCGGAGATGAGGCAAACGCCCGTAAGTTGAATCTCGCGGGCGTTTTTCAAGCCGGCCAGTTCCTCCTGCCTGTATTCCGCTGGAAGGATGGCCGAGAAGACTCTATTTCCATCCGTGACCAACAGTGTGTCCTTGTCCGCTTCATGCTGCACCTCGATCAGCCGGCCTTTGATGCGAACCAGTTCGTCGACAAAATCACCGGAGGACGCGTCTTTAGTGGTCACAAATCGGGGCTCAGGCACGGGCGCCGTGCCCAGCCGTTTGAAGATCGCATCGTCCAGGGCGTCCGTGGAGGCGTCCAATGAACGATACCCAACCGCATCCACAAGCTCGCCGGGCTTGAGCAAGGTGGGCTCCGTGCTGGTGATGCTCGCGCCCTGGGAACCATCGTGGATGAAGACGCTACGTCCCCAACGAGCGATAACCACGCCGTGGACGCGAATCAGATCGTCTGGAGTGGACCCGGGCGTAAAGTCAACGATCCGCATGATCGGCGTCAAAGGAAGGGAAAAAGGATCGCTGGGTGCGGGCTTGAGAACCTGGATGCTTTCGATACTGGGCGCATACACGGCCAGGAAGACGGCCTGGCGGCGCTTGTTGACGAGCGCCCCCCCTGCGGCGCTCACACGGACCCGCGCGCCGATGAGGCGCTCGAACTTCTCCTTGGGCGCCGCAACCGTCACGGCGTCGATTTGCCAACGCCCTGCGTTCACAATCAACGACAGGGTTCCGTCCTGAAGAGCCGCCGATCGCACTGTGCCTTCGATTGCAATCCACTGCCCGTCATACTCGCCGGTCGATAAGCGGTCCAGGTTCACCACCGGGGCAGGCGGCAGCGGCCGTTCCTCCACAATCTGCAATACCGCTTGGTCGACAATGGGCTTGTACTCGCCGGGCCCTGAGAAGCCCTCTATATCGAGCACGATTCCGGGATGAATTGCAGCCGTAAGGGGGACATGATTCTTTGTCTGCACATAGACGCCCGAGACTCCGTCATAGGCCCAAAAGCCGTACCAATCTGCGAAACATACAACGCAAACGGCTCGCAGGTGCACCGGATAGTGCAGTTGGGCTTGCGAACGGGTAAGACTGTGAATGGCTTTAGCCGTGGTCAAGATCGGCAGAGAGGCCTTGGAACCGGGCGACTTGGCGCTGGCTGCTGGATCACTTGATACGTCCGTTGCGCGGTGTGTGGGCAGGCTGCCCTGCAACTCGGCCAGAGATGACGCAGTCGCCGCCGTCGCCACCCAAGGAGGATCCAGCCGGCAAAGAGCCAAAACCAAGCCGGCAAACGCAAGAGCTCGAAGGCCGCCAGGTAAAAGACGGTCGTTCGCCTCTTTGTTGCCGCGAGGGCCCGCCGCTTCCTTCGTCCCAGCGCGCGTAATCCCTTCGCACTTTCGGATCGTTACCAGGTGGTTAACTCTCAAAATCGCCGCTGTTCTCCCTATGGCGTGCCCACAATGAACGCGGGTGTATCGGGATTATCGGCAGATACAGTCAGTGGCATCACTTTTTACGGATGGTACCGCCCGTTGCGGGGAGCGGAGCCTTGAGTTGTTCCCGGCGGCTGCCCCGGCCAACGAGGCACATCAAGACCGATTCAACCTGGATCCGGCTCTCGGTCGGTTTGTCGCCCGACCGGACAGCCGCCCAACCGGAAGTTGTACATAGGAAAATGGCTTAACGCTGCTCGAAGCCCCCAAAGCGAAGCAGCAGATTGCGCGATCGCGGGCGCGGAGCCCGAGTTGCAGAATGTAATTGGAGCGGACGGCAGCATTCATCCATTGCCAGCGCAGGGTGCCTCAAATGCGGTGCGATGACTGTGCATAAAGAGGCTCGCAATGATTAGGAAATCCCGATTTTTGGGGTTAGAAAATCCCCATTTTGGAATCAATTTTAATGATTTTGCAATATCAGGAATTCCGGACTCCCTTATCCACAAAAACCCCCTCTTGCGACGTTGACCCTGCCCTAAGCTCTCCTTAGAGTCAAGATGCGGGTGGCAAGTTTGGTGCTGTGCAGACGGCGTTTCGGCGCTCGATGCGTCGAGACATCCACACCCGCACACGGGCCGATAAAGACGGAGTAAGAATGCTGAAACTAAAGAAGATCCACGTCCTGGGATTCAAGAGCTTTTGCGACCGCACGGAAATCTCCGTGGCCGGAACGGGCATTGCAGTGGTGGTGGGCCCGAACGGATGCGGCAAGTCGAACATCCTGGACGGAGTGAGCTGGGTGCTGGGCGAGCAGAGCGCGAAATCACTGCGCGGCACGCACATGCAGGACGTGATCTTTGCGGGAACGCGCGAGCGCAAGGCGCTGGGCATGGCTGAAGTGACGATCACGATGATCGATCCCGACGCCTATGAAGGGCCGGTCGCAGTAGACCCTGAGGTCGTTGTCGAGCACGACGGGCCCCTGGACTGGGACGAAGCGGAGCTAAGGCGCGGCAAAGCAGCCGAGGCCGAAGAGATCATCAATGCCGAGCAGCCGGGACAGGTGATCGAGGACGATGAGCAGGATGAGTCGCGCATGACAGGCGAAGGTCCGCAGGCGGTGGTGCTGAAGATTCGCCGGCGCCGCTTTCAGCGCACTCCGCAGAAGGGCGAAGTGGTCATCACCCGCCGGCTGTTCCGCACGGGGGAAAGCGAATACCTGCTGAATGGCAAGCTGTGCAGGCTGCGCGATATTCAGGACATCTTTATGGGCACAGGCCTGGGCCCGGAGAGCTACGCGATCATCGGCCAGGAGCGCATTGGCCAACTGCTGAGTTCAAAACCGCACGACCGCCGCGCCATTATTGAAGAAGCTGCCGGGATTACGCGCTTCAAGACGAAGAAGCGTCTGGCGGAATTGCGGCTTGAAAGCGCCAAGCAGAACCTGGCGCGCGTGGATGACATTTTTGAAGAAGTGACGCGGCAGATGAATTCGCTGAAGCGGCAGGCGGCCAAGGCCGAACGGTTTGCTGCGGTGCGCGATGAGTTGCGCGGAAAGCTGCGCGTGGTGCTGGCCAGCCGCATGGCCCTGATGGATGCGGACCAGTCGCGGTTGAATGAGGAGATTACTTCACTCACGGAGCGCATCAACACGTCGGCCGTGGAGATCGGCACACTCGAAGCCAGCCAGCACTCGCTGACCGAGCGCGGGTACGAGCTGGACCGCGAAGGCCACGAAGCGCAAGGCCGAGCCACTGACGCCGCGCTTGAGCTGGAGCGGGCGATTGCACGCGAGCACAGCAACACGGAACGCGTGGGCGAACTGGAAGCGCGCATTGCGGCCTCGGGCGCCGAGTTGGAGCAGACGCGCACGCAACTGACCGGGATTGCCGAAGAGCGCAAGCAGCAGCGCAGCTTTCTGGAGTCCGCTGCCGGCGAGGCCAGCGAGTTTCGCCACAAGGTGGAGGCGCGCCAGCAGGAAGCGCGCACCGCCGCTGAAGAAGTGTTCAACGCCGAGCGGCAACTGGAGCAAGGCCGCCGCCACACCATGCAGTTGCTCACACTGAGCGGCAATGCGCGCAACTTTACGGCGCAAGGCGAAGAGAGCCTTGCTGCCCTCGAACGCGAGGCGGAGCGGCTGCAATCGGAAATTGCCCAGGCACGCAACGAGCAGGAGAATCTGGGCGTGGAAAGCGGGCAGGCGCGCTTGCGGTTTGAGTCCGCCGGCGATGAGCTCAAGCGCCTGGAGAGCGAAATTGCCGCTCTGCGTGAGCAACTGCAGGCCAAGCGCGCCGCTGAAAGCGCGAAACGCGCCGAGGCCAACCAATTGCGCGGCGAGCAGGCGGCCACGGCGGGACGCAGGGATTCGCTTGAAGCGCTGATCAAGAATCACAGCTACTCCACCGACACGGTGCGGCGGTTGCTGAAGCCGGGCGCGCTGGGCCAGAACACCGCACCGGTGGGTACGCTTGCTGACTTTCTTGAAGTGAGCGGCGCATACGAAGGCGTGGTGGATGAGTTTCTTCGCGAAGAACTGAACTATGTGGTCGTGGAGAATTGGGGCGACGCTGAAGAGGGCGTTCGGCTGCTGAAGACCGGAGACGGGCGAGCGACTTTCCTGATTCACTCTGACGCGCAGGGAGCGCTTTTTGAGTCGGCGCCGGATGTCGTCAACGAGCCCGGGCTGATGCCGCTTCGCGACGCGATCAAGGTGCTGAATGGACTGGGCCGCTCGCTTGAGACGATTCTGCCGAAGCTGCGCCACAGTTACCTGACGGAAAATCCCGACGACGCGCAACGGCTTGCGTCGCGCTATCCCTATGCGTACTTCCTCACGCCGGGCGGGGAGTGCTTCCACAATGCGACGGTGACCGGCGGCAAGCCGGCGAGCCAGGGTCCGCTGGTGTTGAAGCGCGATTTGCGCGATGCCGAAAACAAGCTGGCGACTCTTGATGCAAACTTGGCGCAGGCGGAGACGGAAGCAGCCATCCTGGTGCGGACGATCGACGAGCTGACCACACAGCTTGAGGCACGGAGCGAGCAGCGGCGGCTGGCGGAGACCGACGCAGCCAACCTGGGCGCGACGTTGAAACAGATGGAAGGCGAAGGCCAGCGCATTGAGCGGCGGCTACAGGATTGGACGATTCAGGCTGCGCGCAACAAGGACGCATGCGAGGCCAAGCGCCAGACTATCAGCCAGAAGCGGGAGGAGATGGCGCGGCTTGAGGCCGAGCACGCGCAGGCTGAGGCGGGGCTGGATGCACTGCAGAGCCAGTTGGCTGAGCTGAGGCAGAAGCGGGAGCTGTCGCAGCAGGAGGCCGCACAGGTAACGGCGGAACTGGCAGGCCTTGAAGAGCGCCGGCGTGGGGCTGAAGCTGCCTTCCAGCGCATTGACCGGCTGCATGCCGACCTGGAGCGGCGTGTCCTGGCCATCGAACAGCAGACGGCCGCGGCAGTGGCGGAGAAGGAGCAGCGGATTGCGGAGAGCGCCCGGCTGGCCGAGCAGCAAAAAGAGCTGACCGCCGCGCGCGCCGAGGCGCAGGCTCTGACGCAAACCATCGCCGCGCAATCTCAGGCACTGCGCCAGCAATTGGCTGAGATGGAGACACAGCTCAAGACCGGCCGCATCGCGCTCGATGAGTTGCGCGAGAATCGTGCGGGCCGTTCCAGTGAACTCGCCAAGCTGCGCTCCGACCTTGAGTATCTGGAGTCAAGCTGCCTGGCCGAAGTCAACGTGGAAGCGCAGGTGCTGCGCGACGACGCCGAAATCGTGCGGCTTCTTAGCGACGAATTGATCGCCGAGGAAGAAGTGTGCCGCACGCTCAAGCAGCGCATCGAGCAGATGGGCCCGGTGAACATGATGGCGCTGGATGAGTACAAGGAGACGGCCGAACGGCACGGATTCCTCGAAACGCAGCGCACCGACCTGATGGAGTCGATCGAGAACACGCAGGCGACCATCAAGGAAATCGACCAGATTTCGCGCACCAAGTTTGATGAGGCTTTCGCCAGGATCAATGAAAACTTCGGCGTGGTGTTCTCGCGGCTATTCCAGGGCGGGCAGGCCTTCCTGCGGCTCACCGACCAGGAGAACACGGCCGAGAGCGGATTGGAGATTGTGGCCTCGCCTCCGGGTAAGAAGCTGCAGAACGTGCTGCTGCTCTCGGGCGGTGAGAAGTCACTGACCGCGCTGGCGCTGCTGGTGGGCATCTTCCAGTTCCAGCCGAGCCCGTTCTGCGCGCTGGACGAAGTGGATGCGGCACTGGACGAAACCAACGTCGGCCGCCTCGCCGACCTGCTGCACTCGCTGAGCAAGGAGACGCAGTTCCTGCTGGTGACGCACTCCAAGCGGATGATGCAGGCCGCCGACATGATTTACGGCGTCACGATGCAGGAGCCGGGCGTGTCGAAGGTGATCAGCGTACATCTGGCCAAGGATAAGCAGCGCGCGACGGCGTAAAGGCAGGGAATAGGGATTAGAAAAGGCGCGAAGGGAAGTTGGTTCTCTTCCAGGTCCCTACGCCGCGGCGGACGAGGGGCTCACCACCCCAGCACCTGGGGAACCCTCGGCGCTCTTCGTTGCTCCCTCAGTGCGGTGTCTTTTTTTGCAATCGGCGCCAAGAAGAGATTCGCAGATCCCTCGCTCCGTTCGGGATGACAGTGGCTGGCAGGGCCTGAGCCTGCTCTCAATTCGCCGACGGCGGCTCCATGTGGTCGATGACGATGACATCCACGGGCTCTTTGTGTGTCTCAAGCTTGAGGCCGACCTGCTCTGGGAGAGCTGCGAAGATGGATGGGGCCGTTGGTGGTGGGGGCTGTTCGCTTCCGCCCTGCGGTGGCGGGCCGTGGGGCATGGGCATCATGGGCATGCCCATCAAATTCATCTCATCCGGCATCCACGCGAGCTCGTAGTCGTATTTGCCGGTGAGCCCCGTCTTGTCTACGATGGTTGCTCCCATCTGCTGCGAGAGCATCTGGACGAAAGAGTCGATGGTGGCGCTGCGCCCCTTCACCGTGACGCCCGACTGATTCATCATCAACATCATGGGCGCGGCGGCTGGCGGCTGGCCGGGCGAGCCGGGCTTATCGAGCGAGTCAGTGCTGTTTCCAGGGCTGGGCGCACTTGCGTGGGGATCCGCAGGGGCTGCCTCCTTGAGCTTGGAGCCGCCCTTGGCGAGCACCAGCGTGTAGACCTCAAGCTCTCGGGTTTCGTGATGGAATTTCAGCGCGCAACGATCCTCAAGCGCTGGAACGATCATGGCCCATTGCTGCTGGCGCGTGAGCGTCTTCAATTTCGGCGCATCTTCAGGCGCGACTTTGGCATCGAGATCGATGCGGCTGGAGCGGACCCAGTCCGGCTCGTTGAGTATGCGGTCGCGAGGAACGTCGAAGGCCATATGGATCAGCATGTCGAGTGTACCGCCTTTGAAAACAACTCCATCGGGCACTGTCCCGAATTGAAACCCCATTCTCATCATGCCTTCGTCCTGGTGGGGACGGATGGAGACCACATCGAACTGCGGCAGATTCTTGAGGTCGGTGTTTTGAGCGCAGACAGTCGAGGTCAACAGCAGAAGCGCGACAGTAGAAGCGATAGCTCGCATGCAAAAATGGTACACCGTCGGAACCATGACTCTGGGTAATAGGGGACAGTAATAGAGGGGATAGAGGGGGGGCGCGATATCTATTCACAAAAATTCTAGCTGTTCGGGGCATTCGGCCTTGATCGCCTCGCGCCGGTTGCCGCGCTGGGTAACATGATGCGGAAGCCCTCGGATCACAACACGAGCCAGCCGAGCCATGCAGGAACGATAGCACCCCGGATGGGGAACAGGCATCATGTCCCCCTCTTTCCCTATTTCCAGTTAAGGGCGGCTCGCCGGCGAAGTCGGCTATCGTGCCCCTAAGACGCTGTCACTTACTGACTGTAAACCAAGGTATATTATTGCAGTGCTACTAATATCCAGGGAACCAGAGGAGACGCCGTGAGCACGGGTAAGCGGCTATGGTTGTTGAAGTGTGTCCTTCCTGCCTTATGTGTGTTCGGGCAAGCACAACAGAAGACGTTATTACTCGCATCCGGAGAGAGCCAGGGTAACTACACTAAATTGGCGAATGCCATTTCTCTTGTGGCAGAAAAAAATGGCATAAAACTTCAACCTGTCCTATCCGGTGGATCGGTAGATAACATCAAGTTGTTGACTTCGGGACGTGCGGATCTTGCATTGGTCCAGGGCGACGTTGCCGTGCGGGCAGTGCTGGGACACTTGCCCTTTCCCGATCCACTTACAAATATCGAGTTGCTGACACCTATCTTTACAGAGCCAATCCACATCCTGGTGAGGGACGATCTCTTCATTTTTTCCGTCGACGATCTAAAAGGCAAGGCCATCGCAATTGGTGTGGATGGTAGTGGCGGACAGATTACCGCCCGCTCCGTTCTGGAGGCGGCTGGGGTCTCAATAGGAGAGTTTCAGCCTCGCACCCTGTCCATGGAGCAGATCGTTCCCCAGTTTGCAGCGGAATCGATTGATGCCGCGATTATCACGAGCGCGATTCCCGTGGATGTTGTGGCACAGACGCTGATCAATCGCGACGCCCGTTTGCTAGTACTTGACCCGAAGTTGATATCCCGGATGACAAGCAGTGGCAGCTACGTTGAGGCATATATTCCCGGACGAACATATGCGGGTCAAGAGGACGATGTGCCAACCATCGGCACCCAATGCCTTCTACTAGTTCGTTCTGACGTTGACCAGGCGAATGTCGTTGCATTGATGGGACTACTTCAGGCGCGACGCGGTGAGATTGAACGCATCAGCGGAACCAAAATGGATCTGCTCTTCAGGACCGTACCCGCTCAGCTTCCTATCCAGACTTATCCGGGGGCCAAGCGGTATATCTCCAAAGGATTCGGCATCTCATGGCTTTGGTTGATTCCAGTGTTACTCCTCGGGTATCTTTGCGCAATTCTAATATTGAAGCGTAAACATGTACGGCAGGCAACAACCAGTTTGGCAGATCTTATCGTGGCGATCTCGGCGTTATTTGGCGTTTGGGTTTTCGCGGCGCTTGGCCTCTACTGGTGTGAGCGCCATGTGAACGAGAACTTCGACACTTTTCCTAAATCGATGTGGTCGGTCCTTGTTTATGTTTCAGGAGGGTTTCAGGCGCGGGCGCCCAAAACGACCTGGGGCGAGCGAGTGGCGGTGTTCGCGATCATTGTCGGCGTAGCCCTCGTGGGTTGGGTGATTGCGGAGTTTGGTAAGCGATACATTTCGGAAGAGCTGGGGAAATGGATGGGGAGGATTCGAGTGCCAAGTCATCTCGCAAAACATATTGTTCTCATTAACTGGGACCATCGAGCGGAGCGCATGATCGAGCAATTGCGTGGACCGGATACGGAGAAGAAGTCGATTGTTGTTATCGCACACGGTCCCTCAGTGTTCCCAGGGAGACCAGGCTTTGAACGTTGCTACTGGATCTCAGGAGATGCTACTGACAGCAGGGTCCTAGAACAGGCACAGGTTAAATCCGCCTCGTCGATCGTCATACTTGGAAATTGGCAGAGTGATTCAGTAAGTCAATTTGAACCGGATATCACCGATGCAAAGACTGTATTAGCGCTGCTTGTGCTGCGGGGATTCTGCGATACGCCAGTTACTGCCGAAATTCGTTCCGCCAAGAACCTTGAAGCCGCACATACGGCAGGCAAGGGAGGGCCAACCGAGTGTGTGTGTGGAGAAAGCTTCGGCATCGATGTGTTGACCCAATGCGCTTTTACGCCGGGACTCGCAGGGCTGTATCACACCCTGCTTACGTTCAGTCCCGATTCAGACGAGATTTACAGGGTCAAGGTGCCCGAACAGCTTGTGAATCGGCGCTTCTCTGACGCGCTGCACTTCTATGCCAGCAGGGAATCAAAGGCTCGTGCCGTAATTCCAATCGCCATCTCACGCGGTATTGAAGTCTATCTGAATCCAGGGGATGAGTTTGGCCCCTTGAAGCAAGACGATCACATCTTTGTTATTTGCGACAATGAGGAAGCATTTTACCTTGCCACAAAGTCGAACAAATCAAGGATGATTGAACAACCGGTTCGTGCTCGTAGGTAAGCAACGGGAGGGAGCTGCAACGCCTTGAGATGATGTGGGCCTGAAACACACTCGATCCAAAGCTTGGCGGAATGAGGATTTCCGCTCACCGTGATTACTGCCTGACTTGATTGATGAGTTGAATGGTCGGCGCTAGTGGACGATTCCAGAACTTTTCTACGGGACTGCGCGTAGGTCGCTGGGCTGGACAGCGCGGATTCTCCTTCTTCCCCGGTCCCCGAAAGCGAGGGACCGGGGGCACCCTCGTCTTGATTGGGAGAGGTCACAGAGACCGGGGCTAATCGCCGGAGTTGAGCAGGCCTCATCGCGCGGCAACATCATCGCGTATCAGGCACCGCTTTCGATGTCGTTGAACTCGCGAACCGCCCGGTACATGGCCAGGATGTTTTCCGCGGGCACGTTGGCCATGATGTTGTGGACCTGCTGGTAGACGAAGCCGCCGCCGGGCGCGAGGATTCTGCACTGGTCGAGAACGTGCTGTCTGACTTCTTCCGGCGTTCCCTCGGGAAGGATTCGTTGGGTATCGCAGCCGCCGCCCCAGAAAGCGAGGTCGCGGCCGAAGTCGCGCTTGAGTCCCACGGCATCCATTCCGCGGCAACTGATCTGCACCGGATTGATGGCGTCGAGCCCGGCATCGATGATATCGGGGAGCAGCGGCCGCACCGCGCCGCAGCAATGCAGCATGACTTTGACGTTGGCCAGTTGTTTGGCGCGCGCCCACATGAGCGCATGCCGCGGCTTGAAGAACTCGCGATACATTCGCGGCGAGATCTGCGGACTGTTTTGCGCGCCCAGATCGTCTCCGAAGACAATCACGTCGATGGATGTGCCCACCGCGCCCAGGAAGCGCTCGAGATTGCGCAGATGGATTTCGACGAGGGCGTCGAGAAAGCGGTGCACGCGCGCAGGATCCTCGCCGAGCATGGCCAGGAAGTTGTCCATCCGGTAGTAAAACTGGCCCATTTCAAGCAGATTGCCGCCAAAGAGGCCAAGAATGGCGCGATCGGTTCCGGCACGTAGAGCGCGCGCCCCGGCAGCCAACTCCTCGGCGCCGGCGACAGAGGGTCCGGGCGGTGAAGCGATTCCGGTCCACATGTGCTCAGGGTAAAGCTCCTCGATGCGCGAGAGATCTTCTTCGCCGTCGAGAAATGGCCAGTACACCTGATCGAATACGAGCGAGCCCTCGGGCATGCGGGCGATGACCCTGCCTGAAGGTGAGCGGAGAATCCAGGCCGTTCCCAACTTCTCGGGCTGTGCCCACACCGGCATGCGGCAGGGAGAGCCGTCGGGCAGCGTCCAATCAGTCCACCACTTGTCTTCATGGCAGAATCCACGACCCAGTTCGATGGCGTCGATGCCGAGCAGGTCAAGCACGTCGTCGTGCACGATGGCAAGTTGTTGCACGGGGTCGTAGACGTCAATCGAGCGGGGCTCCAAGCCGAGAGCAGCGCGAAGCCGCGGATAGGCGATAGCCGAAATGCCCGACGACCGGTATCCGGAGAGATCGACGGGAATGCGGTCCGGTTGCCGATGGTTCAAGGATGACAGGACACGGTCTTTCGATGTCATTGCAGCTCCCCCTTGATGCTTTGGTTCTCTGGGCTCAAATCGATCATAAGCGTGTTTCCCAGGCTTGCCCGGTGAATGGCAGGAGTCGAATAGCCAGCGCTGCGCCGCTCGAGCGGTTGGGAGGTTTTGGGCAAAAAAACACCCCCGAAGGATAACGTCTCTTCGGAGGTCTTGTAGTACTCCTTACACAAGATAAAGACGGGGACCAGTAGCCGGCACTGGAGGTCGGTAGCACGCGGCTACTGGTGATCCCTATACAAACGAAGCTAGCCGCGGCTTCCCCTTTCCACTGCTGCCTCGTGTCGCCCGGCTCTAAGAGAGTTTTCTTACTCACTCTCTGAACCATGTTGA